>Ga0179591_1211885_pt1 | contig 17355 bp, 31 predicted proteins | sample CZOMad2_1_08_16f_FD_182891 | JGI IMG/M metagenome (GOLD analysis project Ga0179591, IMG submission 182891) | Vadose zone soil fungal communities from Angelo Coast Range Reserve, California, USA - CZOMad2_1_08_16fungal (PacBio error correction) | ecosystem: Environmental > Terrestrial > Soil >... | reverse complement strand
CTCAGACCCGCCCCCATCAACCCTCGTACTTCTCACCTTATTCGCCCATTCGAGCTATGCAGTTTTTGCGGTCTTCTACCCCCCTCCCCTCTTCCCTTGGAGAGTAACACTGTGAAAACTTAATTCTTTGCTGACCCCCCTTTTCATTCCCCCCCACTCGTGTGCAGTTGTCCCCCCCCGCACAACATTTTTTTTAATCCCCTCCCATTTGTTTTTCTTGAATGTCAACGTCTAACTATCCATTTTTCCTTCTTTTCTTTCTGGTGAGGGTGCACGCGCGCTCTATGCAGTTGTCTGCTGTGCAAAGCCTAACTGTTTTCCCACCGCCCCTGGGTCGTGTGAACCACACCCGTTTGTCATTTCCTATTACCTCTTCCTACGAGGGCGCGGTGGCCCCCAGTAAACGCCCTCATTTAGTTTTGTTTGGGCCCTTCCCTTTTCCCCCCTCCGGCACAGGACTCCCCCCCCCCGTCCTTTTTTTTTTTTTTTCCCTTTGCACCGCACGGGAGGGCCTACAAGGCAATGCCCAATTTCCCCATGTTTTAGCTCCCTTTTGGAACTTTTTGGAGCATTATCTTTGAAAGGCTTTGTTTCTTTAACACTTTAACGCGGTTAAATAGGAAGTTTTACAATTTTCCTCTACACCACCTTTCCGTCCCTTTTTTTCTTCCCCACTTTGAATTTCTTTTCTTCGCTTGCCTATCCCCGTAGTTTTTCCGTCATATCTTCCGTGGCCCATTGAATTTTGTTCACTCAACTGGCTGCTTTCTTTGTTTCCCTGCCACAGATTACTCCGGGAAAAGTCCTTCCCCTTGCCCCAGCTTTTCTATGTCGAACACTCCCCTCTCTGGCGCTTCCTCGTCTTTTTTTACGCCTTTCTCACACTATTGCACCCCCCCATTGAGCAGACGTCATCCTATTGCGTCTTTCTACTTTTCTTTTGTCAGCTGACCTCCAGCCGGTTCACGAATTTTCAAGACCGTACGGCCTCCTGGCGGCCCCTCACCACCTCGAGGTTCGCTCCACTCTGTCAATGCATTCTTTTTTACATTCTCTTTACGTATGTCAAATGAAGTTTGTGTTGTTTTTTATTCTTTCGAGATGACTCCACGCTCGTCTGCATGATTAGTAAATGTTTTGCGCAATTCCTATCTATCCCCCCCTTGCCTTTTGATTTTTTTTTTTTTTTGCACTTTCCCTTCTCCATCCCCAACGACGTATCTATCGTTTGCCCTCTTATCCTTCCTTTTCTCTTCTATCTGGACCGTTTGTCAATTTCCTAGGTTTTGTTGCTCTAACCCCCTCCCTTCTACCCACACCGCGCAGGCGCCGAGTCTTTGATCCCTCCCAAATTTTTCCAGTTTTTTCTTTCCCTCCCTGGCGGATTTTCATACTCCTCTTGTTTTTGTGACAAACCTTCGCTCATTGTCTTCTGACAGAATTGCCGTTTGTCACGGGTACTTTTTTTTATTGCCGTGGGTCGCGGCCCCCCCTCCCCCACTCACATTGTTTTGGTTTTATACGCGTTCCGGGTTCCCCGACTCCTTTTTTCATCCCCCGGCTTTTGATTCCCCTTTGATTCCCCACCCTTGCGTTTTCAGCGTTCCCTAATTTCACACGGCTTCGTTCGCTACGTGTGAAGTGCTTTCTTTTCTCCCTTTTTGGTTTTCATTGGTGGGATTCTTTCTGAATGTCAAACCCTTTTCCCCCCCCTTCAAAAACAATACGGTTTGACGCCCCTGAATCCTTTCCTTTCCCCCCCCATGTTGCCTTTTTTTTGTCAGCCCGCCTTCTCTGTTTCCTTTTCTTTACCGTCTTCCTTCAGATCGACACTTCCCGCCCACGACAACATCTGCCCAACCTCCAGCTTGTGACCCTTACATAACCCATTTGTGTCCCCTTTTTCTTCGTTAATATGAAGTTTGGTTGTGACCCCGTTTCCAGACCCCTTCCAGGACCCTTAATGTGCCAACCCCAAACCCCTTCCTCCCTTTTTTTTTAGGTCTTGTACCATTTTGGTTCTTCACGATTATGGTTTTGTACCCGTTGCTACGTTAATTGCCCTTCCCCCAACTGAATTGGCTGCTGATCCCTTCCCCGCCCCTCCGTGTCCTGATTCCTAGTCAGTAGTTTCTGTTTTTTTTGCCTTTTGTTTTATTCCAGTAAGGGCACCTTCACTGTCAAATTCTATTTAATCGTTTTTTTCCCTTTCATTTCTTCACTGCACCCAGCGAAATCGTTTTTTGACACTTCTCTCTTCTGTGTTCCTTCCGACCAAGCGAATGTTATGCCTGTTAGACCCCCCCCCCCCACCCTCAGCTGCCGATTACCATGCCCTGGCGTCCCCTCTCTTTCTTTCCTTTGTTGCGGTAAATTTTTCATTCCTCTCCTGCTTCCTTTTATTTATTCCCACCTCGTGCTGCACAGCGACTTTCGTCTCTCGTACTGCCCCCCCCCCCCCCCAGTGCCCACCCCCCGCCTCACCAAGACCTAACGCCCTTTTTTTTTTTTTTTTTTTTTTGGTCCCCGTGACCTGCTTTACACCCCACGTTTGACGGTTTGATTACACAACTAATTTTTTTTTTTATGTGTTCCTCTATATCAGTCCTGAATCTTATTGAATGCATCTCCTACCTCTTGTGAAGGGTTTTAGATCTGGCTGCTTTCTGGAACCCCCTTCCTTCCTTTGTTTTGGGGCTTTAGTGAATTAGCACTTCCCTTCGTGCTGTCGTGCTGCTTTGACCCGGTTTGTTTTAGTGTTTTCCATCCCACCTCAGTAAAGCAGCGGTTGCTGTTCCTGGTGTTATTGCTTAACCTGTTTCTTTATTTTTTTTTTCTCCCTGTCCCCATAACAAAGCTTTCCCTTTCTTCCTTTTTTTCCACGTGATGCCGACGAGATCGGCTGCCAAGTCTAATAGAGTTTGTTTATTTTAAGATCTCACGACCGGACCCCCTCTATTTTTCTCTTCCCCCCGGTACTCAGGGGTTACCACGGCTATGTTTTCCCCCCACCGCCCCCCCCACTTGTATTTGACCGTCCTTCCCTTCCTTTCTTCTTTCCACCAACCCTGGCCCAAGAGTCTGTTTTTGTCTTTTGAAGCCGGTTTTTTTCTCCACATCTCCTCCTCTCCCCCCCCCCGTTTTTGGCGCTATACTCTTTATTGGACTCAACGCTCCCCCCCCTCCCGGGTTGGACGTTATTCCACCTTCTCCTGTTGTTTTCGTGCCCCCTAATCTTTCCGTGTCGACCTTCCCCCCCCTAGTCCTGCCGGTACGGAGACCCCCTCGAGGAAGCGGGCCCCCCCCCCTTTTCATGAGGGATGAAACAACCTTCCCCCCTTTTTCTTTTCTGCCTCCTCCTTTTTACTAGAAGCCGCAAAAACCCGTTTTCGAGTTGGGCCCGGACGCGAGTCCCCTTTTCTTTTGTTGACCCCCTACACCCCTGTCCCCCTGACTTTATTCCAACTGAAACCCATTCACAAGTTTAACAAACACACTCCGTAAAGGATGGTCTCTATTATGTGCCAAGAGTTTGTCTGTTGTCCCCCCCCCTTTTTCTGTTCTTATATACCCTACGTTCGGTTCCCTCCGTCCCTTTTTTTTTGACCGACGTCGTGTCCATTATAATCCCCTTTTGCTCTTGGTTAAACAGGCCCTTCGAACCCCATTCCTGTATTGTGCCATTTTTTTTCGTTCTGGTCATCCTAATTCTTTTTTTTTCCCTTCAGTCCCCTCACCCCCCCCCTTTTTAGATGGCTGAAAAAGTTGTTCTGACCCTCGTTTCATTTCACACGCCAGTACCCTAGTCTTTTTTTGTCAGGAACTTCATTTAGTCATCCACACTGGTCCTGGTGACGTGGTCCCCTTTTTCCCCTTCCTATAGTTTCCTAATACTGCTAGAAGTGTTGAGTCTTCCCTTTCGTTTTCCTAGGGAATAAATCACGATCATTGGTCTTGGGTCTGCTGTTCCCTTCTTGTCTTTTTCTCCCCAGGCAACGCTCTAAAGCTAATGGAGGATTTTTCTTTCCCTGAACCTGGTGACGTTTTTCCCCCGGCCTTCCCCTGTTTTTTCATTGCGTTTTTATAGCTTGACCCTTTATTCATAGTGAATCTTCTCTCTTCCCGCCCTTCTTTTTTTTTTCTTATCTCGTTTTTCGATCAACTACTGACCTCTTTTCGTCTACCTCTCCTTTTTTCCCCCCCCCCCGAAACTTTACCGTTTTAAAAGGGGCAGGTTCAGATCATCATGATGCGAGAGGGTCCTTTTTTCTCTTCCTTTTCCTCTATTTCATCACCAGAAATAGTGTATTATTTTCCTTGCCCCCCTCCCTTCCTTTTTGTACTGCCAAGACTTTTACGATGTCTGTCTGCGGCCCCGCCGTCATAATGTTCAAGCCCCCCCCCAAGCTAACTTTTGTTTTGTCCCGCTTCTCTTAACTACCTTTAGTGTCCCCACCAACCCCTTTTCAGGCTTTTTCAACCTCATCCCTCCCCCTTTCTGAGCTTTACCCCGGTATGTGTATGTTGAACGCGCTAACCCAGCCTGGTCACGATTTCCCTGGAGTGGTCCCATCTTCCCCCTGTCTTTTATCTAGATGTAACCCCCCCCTTTGCTCCGTCAGTTTATGAGAGGAGGTCCCCGATTGCCCAAGGATTGCGCACGGCTTCTTTTTGGACGTTTTTCAACCCCCCCTTCAAAAAAGTAGGTTTCAGGGCTGTTGAAGCTTCCTTTTCCCCCAACCCCCAATAGTCACTTTACCTGGATTGGTTTTGCACCCCCTTTTCTTGCCAGTTCCACCTGTGGGGTCAGGCATTTCCCTGTTTGCTCTGTCTACTCCTTTTTTGGGCACTTTCCTTTTTGTTGTCCCCTGTGTCCCTTCCCCCACAAGGCTGCCTGCTTTCGCCCACCTTTTTTATTTCACGGTAGAACTGTTTTTTTCGGTCGGGGAAGGCCTTCTTTTCACCATTCTCCACTTGGTGCAGGTGGTTTCTGTGTTCCTTCCCCTCTAGAGTTTCTCCAGCTTTCGTCCCGCCTTATCACTTCCCCCTCTCTGATCCTTTTTCCCTAATTTGTTGTGTGCCCGCAATCGTGTTGTCGCTATCGTGTGAATCACTTCACCGTCTTTGCTTTTTCTTAAGGTCCCCCTGGAGCTCCACCCTTGCCCGGATATTCTTTTCTTTTTTGGTTCCTCTTCCGCAAAAACTTTTTTGTGTCCAAATGACAGCACCCAACGACTGACTAGTGGCGGTGCGTGCGGACTGTTTTTTTTATTGTCCTTGTGTTCCTTTCCCATCTTTGGCCTTCCTCCTTTACCGTGCCACTCCTTTGAATCGACCGTTTTTTGTCTCCTATCCCTTTTCTTGTGTCTTTCTTTCCAGACGGCACCCCACACACGCCCGATGCAGTCGGTTGTACGAGCGCGTCCTAGCCCTTTTTTTTTTTTTTCCTGTTTCTGATCCCCTCCCCGTGCCCAGTATGTTGTCCACATATACCCCTCCCCCCCTCTTCCCTTTTGCTTGCACTCTGTATCCCCGACCTATTTGCCCATCTTTTTTGAGCCCCCGTCTTTACCCGCTGACGCGTTGTTACTCCATCCCGAGCCCTTCTTTCTTTCCCCTTCCTTGTCATTCTTATTCCTACTTTCTTTTCTCCCCCTGTCTCCGTTTTTTGCCCCTTCAATCACTGACGGTTGTTTGATGCGGTGCATACTTCACCCTTTTTTCCCTTTTTTTGGTGTTGTGGAATGCTTGGGTCTTTCACGAATTATAGACCTGTTCCTCTTTCCTTCTTTCACCCCCTCTTATCCGCATTATCGTTTAAACTGCATCGCTTTGTCCCTCTTTGTCCGACCCACAGCTCTCCCGGTTGCATCTCCTCTATATGCGTCTTTTCCCTTCTTCCCCTTGCCTGTCGAGTTTCCACTTCCTTTTTTTCTTTCTGTATTTGCACCATTCAGTATTCTTTTTATTCAACTTCTCGGTTGCTTTTTGTGCTCCCGAGGCAGGTCGTGCAACTGAATTGCCGCCCCTACCCTCCCTTCTCCAGGTTTTTTGCCCGCAATCTTCCCTTCGCCATTAGTTCATCTACCCCAACTTTCTCCCCCCAATTTGTCACCTCCCAGTTAATGTACAGACAGTCTGTCATTCACCGGGTTTTTGTCTACCACCCCCACCTCATATTCCTCCCCTTTCTTCCCTTTATTAACCCCTTCCCATTCCTCTTTCCTGATTGTCTTCCCGGTCCACCCCCCCCCACTTTCCCATTTCTTTTCCCTATTCCGTTGATATCCCCCCTGCCCCCATTTCATCTTCATTCCCCACCTCCTTTCCCCCTTTTATTGTCTGCGAACTCCCCACTCTCCTTCCCTTATTCCCCCCCGTCCTGTTTTTCTGTCACGGGGACGTGAAGTTTAATTCCAGTTAGCCTCCTTACAGGCCTATGGCAGTCTTTCCCCTGTTTGTTTCCGTTTCACCCTTTTTAGCCACAGTCTCACATTCCACCTCTTGATCTTCCCCCTCCCCCTCTTACTTCTTCCCCCCCGCGTTGTAATCCCACTACCCAGTTAGTTGTGCGGGACCTATTTCTTTTCCCCCTTCCCATTTCCTTTCGCTAACTCCTAAGTCCTTTTTTCTTTGACCCCCTCGGTCCCTCCGCTTCGGTGATAACCGGAACTTCCCCTCCCACCTTTAGCGTACCCCGCACAACGTGTCTCTCTTCCTCATTCCTACGCGTTTTTGTGTTCCTTCTTTCTTTTTTTTCTTGTGTGTTATTTCTGTTGTTCTCCTCTTTGTTTTTGCCACGTAATTTGCATTATTACCGCATTCTTTCTGTTTTATTTTTTCTGTCCCTTCCTCCCCCCCCACTTTGGTCAATAAGGGACCATGTTCCCCCCCCCCCTGCCGTGTGTGTCTGTGTTCCCACTGGCCCCTACTTAGTTTCACAGTACCGTTCTCTCCGAAGGCCGACATTCCCTTTGTTTCCGTGTCTTCACACCATCTTCCAAACTTCTTTTTCTCTTTCTCCCTCCTAGGCCCCCCCTTTTCTGTTGTCTTGTAACCCGTTATCTTCCTTTAACCTTATTGTTTTTTTGATTTCCAAATGTTACCCGGCGCCTTAAGGAAGTACACTGCCCGTCTCGTCAGGGCGTTCCTTGTTGGTTTAGTGTCTGCGTCCCTGTTCTCTTTTTTTTTTTTAAGTTTAGTTCTTTGTTACCTTGACCGCTATTTTCGTCTTACGTCTTTGAGAAACGGCAAATGGATCCTTTTTCTTTGCGTTCTCTCATCCTTTACTTTTTTGACCTTTAAAGCGTCAGAATCTGGGCGCGCACCCACTCATGTAACCTTTTTTCCCTTTTTGCACTGTATTCTTTTTTTCCGCCTATTCGGAGCTCTTCATTCTCTATTCTTTTCCTCCTACTCACCTCTTTGTTGTCTTCCCTCTTATTTTTCCGTAGCTCTTTCTTCCGTCTCCCCTCAGTCTACTGGGTACCATCCCCCCTTTTTTGCGCTATTGTTCGTGTCCCTCATTGCCTTGATTTGGATTCTACCCCTTATACTGTTTCTACTGCACTTCCCACCCTCCCCCTTATTTCCCAGTCTTTTTTCTCCTCCATCCCCGAGGATCTTTTTTACAGTTTTTCCCCCTATAGGATACCCCCCCCCCTCCTTTTTTCTTTTTTTTTAATTCGGCCTCAGTCTACTTCTCCCCTTCGCTCGCAACTTTTACTTTGTCCCTTTTCCGGATTATTTTTCTTTTCCCTTTTGTCCACTTTCCCCGGCCCAGTGCCTACACTTACTCTCCCCCCTTTTAGTTGTGGTAAAAACTTTCTACACGCCCCTTAGACGTTCCTGGTCTTTAGTTCCTTTTCCACAGCCACTCTCCCACAAAGCACTTTGCCTTTTTTCTTTTGAATTTTGGGGAGGAATTTAGGTGTACTACCTTTCCTTTTTTCCAATTTCTAGGCCCCCCCGTCATGTCAGATTAACCTCTTTTGTTCCCTCTCCCGTGAACCTCCCTATTTTTTTCAAGCCTCTGTGACGTAGATAAGTTGTTTTCCCCCTTCTTTTTCTTCCCATTTTCCGTTGTTCTCTGAATTGGGCTTCAGTAGGCCTGTACCCCCTTTTTTCACCTCTCCGACAAAACGGATTTGTCGGGTTCTTTGACCCCCCCTTAATTGTTGCCACTTCCAAGCCTTTTTCTCTTTCCCTTTTTTTTTCCCCCTTTTCCCGCCCTTCTTTCCCTGCTACCTTGCATCATATGTCTATCCTTTCACCCCACTCCCCCCCCCAATCATCGTGATTTAGGCGGCCCCCTTAACTCTCCCCCTCAATTTTTGCGTTATTTTTTTTCCCCTTTTTTGGGCGCTCTACTTTTTTCCCCTGTGTGTGGCGTACCCCCTCAGCCCCTTTCCCCAGTCATTATCAGTGGCCATGTTTTTCCGCCAGTTGATGATTAATTGGGTTTCATCCCCTCTTGTAAGAAATACCTCACCCCGCTGGTTTCCCGGGCTTTGCGGAGCTGGCAGTGTTGCAAGTCTTTCTGTAGTTCCCCCAGTTCCCCCTCTGTCATTTTTTCAAAATTTCTGAATAAGATCTTTGGCTCCCTTTTCCCTCCCTCCCTCAGCGTACCAGACCCTCCGTCGACTCTTGCCTCGGTTTTCTTTTCCTTTTGCTGTGACTCTTAACAAGGATTCTGCCCAACTCCCCCCTTTTCTCTTCATACTCTACTTCGAGCCTATATATGTCCTCTTTCTATATGTCATCCCTCTCTGTTTTCTCCTTCTTCGAACCCAGCCATCAACCAGAACGACCCTTCCCCCCTGTGGCCTCCCCTGTCCCCCTTTCACCCCCTTTTGCTAGGTTTGCCACTCGGGCGGGGACCTACCTTTTCAGGATCTTCTTCGATCCGCCCCTGTCCCCCCTTGGTCCTCGGGGTTAGAGTGTTTATACTGTCCTCCCCAACCTCTCCCCCCCCTCCCTCCTTTTGCATATCTTCTTCGGCGGCCCTTGGACTTGAATTTCAGCAGAGTCGCTCTGTACCCCTGACTCAAGTTCTTCTCCGTCCCCTTCTTGTTCTATACACCAAGCCCCCCACCAACCACCCAGATTCTTTGTCCGCTTTTTTTACCAACCAGTTCCTAGCTAGAGCCAGGCTTTCCTTCTCGCGTTTTTCCCGACCCCCCCTTATTTGAAGACTTGGACATTCCGCCTCGTTTTTTCCACCCCCTGGTCCACTCTTTCAAAAGGATGCGGCCCCGTCGTTTTTCTCCCCATCCTTAAACCCTTTTTCCCCCTTTTGTCCCTTTTGCATTAAGCTCGTTCACCCCCCCCCTTACCTCATTTTTTTTTTTTCTGCGTCCGTGCAGGAGGCAGTTCTCAGATAAAAACCTTTGCTGTCTTTCTCTTTTCCTTTCCCATTGTCGTGCCATTTTAACTCCTTTTACTTACTTCCCCTGAGGATCCACGATTCTGCAATAGCTTCCCCCTCTTCTTAAGCGCGTTTTACTTGACCAAAACCCCCTCCTCCTCTTCTCTTGGCAGAGTTTTGCATAATAACATTCCCCACCCCCCCCCCATGCACATTTTAGAATCCCCCCCTTCAGTCCCTTCTCGCACCATTTGAACTACCTTGCCCTACGACCCTCCCCTCTCCCTTTCCGGCCTGGAGGCGCACGCATCCGGCGTTAGCATAAAACGGCCGGGTGTAACTTGCCCCAACCCTGTTTTTGTTCCCCAACCAAAATACCCGTAAGGAGGTGATTTTCTCCATGTCTCTTCATCAACCCTCCTTTTTCTACTCGTTAGTTCCCCCCCATCTTCAAGCTTTTTCCCTTTTCTGCGGGCAACCCCTCCTGTTTTTGCTCTATTTGACTTCTTAAATTTCCCTTCTTCTTTTTTTCCCCCCGTCTGGGGCAACGATTAACATAACACCCCCATTTGGTCAAAATCAGTATTCTAGTAGCCCCCCGCACTTTCCCCCCTTCAATCTTGCCGCTTTGTACTTTCATTTCCTCCATTTACCTTCCGCCTTTTTTCCCTCTGATGGGTTTCTGGGAACTACTTCCCAAACCATCTCCCTTTATCCCCCTTGCCTGTTGACATCTTTGGTTTTTCCTGTGTCCCCCTTCCCCTCTTCGAAGCCTTGCTTTATGCGTGCATCTCTTTCCCTTTCATAGGCAACCTAAATTTCAAGACTGTGGGTTTGCTTTCGGAGGAAGTTTTCCTTTCCCCCTCTTCTTTCCCTTGCAGGATGAGGAGTCCCCCCCTGCACTATCGCCCATTTTTCAAAACATTTTTTCCCCGTCTTCTTTTCTTTTGTAGGGTCGTTTGTGTTCTTTCTTTTGACACTTCTTTGTCCTTTTTCTTGTCTTCTTCTTTTTTTCTCAGAATACGTGTGGTTGTTGAGATTTTGTCTATTCCACCTTTTCCTTCCTGTTCATCCCCCACTTCCATCCCACACCGAACTGGTCCTGTTTAACAACCTATAATCCCTTCTTCCTCTTTGCCCCTTCCCTTTAAGAGACGCCGAATACAGCAACCCGACATCGTTCATTATTTTTTCCCTATGCCCCGGCGCGCTACATTCATCTCTTCGCTTATTTGCATCCCACATGGTCTGACACAATTCCCTTGAACACCCTCCTCCCCCCCCCTTCTCCCCGTCTCTTCCTCCCCCCCACCTCAGTGCGGGTAAAACTTTTCGATACACCGACCTTCCCACGGCGGCGGTTTTTCACCGGCTGGGTCACCCCTTTCTTTTTCCCCCTTCCTTTTTGTGCCAGCGCCAAGACGTACCCTTGCGCCGACCAACTTCCCACTTTTCTTTTTTCCCTGAGCCTACCACAGTGATTGTCCCCGAGTCACCCGGGGATTGACCTCACGTATTCAATTGCTTTTTTACTCTTTTCTCCTTCCCCCTTAAGTCTTCCTTCCTTGGATGTTTTTTTTTCAAAACCTTTTTTCTTTTCCCTTCCAAACCCCCGTGTTTTTTGGTAGGTTTCCCCTCCGGATGCTCCTTCCCTTCACTCTTCAGTGTTTGCTTTTCCCTTTCCAACCCCTTTTGTCCTTTCAATTCGAGGCCATGAGGTACTTTTCTTTTCATGGACTGGGATGGTTTTATTTGAGCTTCCCTTTTTCGTACCCCTCTCCCCCTTCCGCTGTGCTATATTGCCAGAGAGTGGGCTTTCTCCTTTGGAAATCCACTCCCCCCCTTTTTTTTGCCTCCGGCTGGGTTCCTAGCGCTACGCCCTTGATTAGTCGTTTCCCTGCGTGTTTCCCCCCACCCTTCTTACCCCCCCCTGCACACAAACGACTAGTTTGGGTGCTTTGTGTTAAGAGACTTTTTTCCTTCCTTTTTCAATAACCTTTTTAATGGTACACGGGGAGAAGTTGACCGGAAAGGTGCTTTCGACTTCTTTTCCTTTCCCCTTTCTTTCTCTAGTGCCAACTTTCACTCTGCCGAGTTTTCTTCGATGCGCGTGACCGCCCCATCTTTGGTTCTTTTATGAACATCGGCCCGCCTCTGTTGTTTAATTTTCAACTACCGGAACCCCCTTTGTCCACGTGCCCCTCTTTTTTTCGCCGGCCACCCCCCTCTGCATATCTTCAAAGCTTTACGTTTGTTTCCTTCTAGGACGAAGGACCTCTAAACCACCCTTTCCTTTGTGCATTATCTCACATAAATAGCATTTCCTCCCTCAGATACCCCCTGGCCATCCCAAACGCCTCCTTCCTTCGTAGGCACCCGCCAAAAATTTTTCCCCCCATGGTTGTTTTTCCTTGTGGCGTACTGCCTTCGCCGGATTCGCTCATATCGTGCCCTTCCCATCTCTCTTTGCCAAAAGGGCCACGAGTCCCCTGTTTCTTCCCTTGCTAAGGCCCCCGTGCGAGTCCTCATTGTAGACTGTCCACTTTTCTCATTCTCCTTTTGTTCCTCCTTCGGCCGCCAACTGCATCTTCTGACGCTTTTTTCCCCCCTCCTATTTTGTCCCGATTTTCGAACTTTCCCGCACTCCACCCCCTAACTTGCACCACACTTCGTTTTCCCCCCCTGTTTTTCCTGACATTCCTTAGTTGGTATTTCTTTTTTTTACCCCCCCCCTAAGTCTCCCCCTGGCCGACTGGCACACCTTCTCTTGCTGCTATGCACGGTGCACCCCCCTTTCATTGAAACGCCCCAACAATCCCCACCTTTTCTTTGCATTAATTTGTTCACGTAATCAAGTTTTTGTGCGGGTTTGAAGTTAATACCCTTTTTGTCTTTTCCCCCACCTGTGAAGGCATTCCCGACCGTTTTTTTGACCCCACCCCCCCCACATAGTAGTGAAAAGCGCACCAAGATTTCAAGCGGTTCACCCACTCTCTTTTTTTCTTGTTGTCTTGCTAGGTGGTCACCCTGCTTGCCTTTGCCCCTTCCCCAAACGTCCAATGGTTACCAAAGGAGGTCACCCCAGCTTGCCCTCCCTTTCCCTTTCCATTTCTCTTAAAATTCCTTGTTGTGAACTTGTCCTTTTTTTTTTTCCTTTAATGGATCGATTGGTCCGCGTCTTTCAGTATTCCGGCACGCTCCCCATGTCCTTTCTTTTTCGTTTGTTGGTTTTTAGCGCTACTGCCAGAGACGTTTTTTTCATTTTCTCAAGGTCCCTCCTTTTTTTCCCCGCCACGTGAGATTATGCTTTGTACCGACTAACCCTGAAACGCTGCCCACGAAGATACCGACCCCAGCTCCTCTGCACTCCCTAGCTTTCCTACATGTTTTTCACTTTTTCTCTCTCCTTTACCCTATTGTGCCCCATCCCACCTCTTTAAATCCCCACCCACAGGCATCCTTTTGATCCTCTTTTTTCCCTTTTTTTTTTTTTCCGTCCCCTTCTATTGCGCGCACATGGTTTACTTGGTTTGGTGTCCTCCCCCTCCCCACTCCCCCCGGCTCCAGGGCGTTGTACCTGATTAGCTCCCACCATTATTCTTTCTTCCTTTTACTGCACGTGATTACTCTCTATTCTTTTTCCCCTTTCCTTTCTAAAGTTTGTGTTTTTTTTCTCCTGATTTTCCGATTTCGCACTTTTCTCGCAGTTTTCCCCTGACCTTTCATCTCTCCCTCTACCCCCCCCCTCCTCGCCGAATCTTTCCCTGGGAACTTTCCCTTGATTTTTTTAGCCGCCGTAGTATTTTTCTTACCTCTCCCCTTTTCTCCCTCTCTGTCGCCCCCTCCCTGTTTTTCCCCCCTCTCCCCCTTTAACTCCACTCCCTGATTTCTCTTTGTCCTTATGTTATCTCGTTTCAATCTTAGCCGGTACCTTACCATGTAGATGTCAAGCGCTCCGCTAGGAGTTTTCCTTCCTTTTTTCTCCCTCCCCACTCTGGGTAATGTAGGCTTAACTTTTTTGTCCCCATCTTTCTTTTTCCCCCTCCAAGCCTCCACGCCGACAGGTTCCCCGTGTCCCCAATGTAGTATTATTATATCCCTTTTTTACCTTTTCTTGTTACACTTCTGGTCCCCCCCCCTTACCCCCCTTATCACTTTTCCCCTTTGTGGAGTTGCGGTCTCCTCTCTGGTGTCACTACTTTTCCCCCCTCCCCTCTCCTTTTTATTAAGGTCCACTCCCCTCTTTCCTCTTTTTCGATACCCCACAGAGTTCACACCCTCTTGGTACATTACCACACACCCCTGGTCTACCCCCACCGCTCTCCCCCCGGGGTTCGCTCTATACGGAATCCCCTTACTCTTTCCTCTCACCCACCCCCCCCCCGGTGTTCATTGAGTGGTCGTTTGTTATTTCTTCTGTGGGTCCCCCATTGTCACCTCTCCCCCCCCCCCCCCCCCCCCACTTCACCCTTGACTGATTTGGTCTTCGAACCCCTGGTGACTTTGCCCTCCTTCCTCCTCTCTTTGTGGTTACACGGACCGCCTGTATCTCTTATGATCCCCCCCCTTTGTTGGACTCACCATTTTCTCCCCCTCCCTTCTTCCTCTTTTTCCTCTCCTTGTCCTTCTCATTCCACTATTTTCACTTATTTTCCCTTTTTTTTCCCCCTCTCTCCTGCCCGGCCTAAAGCTGCATGATACCACCTTGTCAAGTGTTTGATTTGTGCCACTTGCGTTTCCATCTTGCCGTTTTTTTAGTGCACCTCTGTTCAGCAGCAGCAATTGAATTGATGCCACTCTTCCATTCTTACTGTTCCGTGATGTATTTTGAGATTTTCTCATTTGCTTTCGCCTACCTTTCCACCACACCTATTGTTGAAGTTTTCCTCTTTTCCCCTTTCTGCCTTTTGCCCCTTCCACTGTCCCTTGTCTTCATTTGCCTTTTCTCCCCCCTTCTGCCCCTCCCTGTTTTCCTGCCGTGTTGCAAGTTTGTTTCTCCCCTGCCGCGTGAAACTTCCTTACCCCCCTTCCCCCCTTACCCCCACTAGATGTCATGAGCAACTCAAGTTGTTTTGCCGCCTGGTCTTTTTATTTTTGCAGACAATCACTATGGCCATTCCTTTTTCCTTTCTTACGTTTTTTTGTTCCTTTCGGCCTCTCTTTTGTTATTTTCCCGCAAAGTTCGCTCACCTATTATCCAAATCCCGTACCGGGCTGTTATTTCTTTACCCTTCTTATGTGCTACGCCCTTTTCCTTTTTTTCCTTTTTTCTTCTTTTCTCTTTTACTCTGCCAGGCAGTTTCCGATTCGTTTCCTTTTTCACGCCTTCATATTTTCCCTGCCCCACCGCCCTTACCTGAACGTCAACTTTTTTCCCTCCCCTGTGTTTTTTTCCTCTCCCACAAGTTTGTAGCCCTTTGATTGGCCCGTCTGTTTGATGTCATTTGTTACTTTACCGGACCCCTACCTTCTTATTACTTCCCTCTTTCTTTCCTCTCGATTCCCCTGTCTTCTACCGGGTCCCTTGGCTCTTTGGTACTTAGTTCTTAGTCTAGAACTTTTCAAACCCGGTCCCCGTAAGGCTTTTTTTTTCTTCCCTCCTTCTCCTTTCCTTTCCTTTTCGGTCTTTCCCCCTTTACCTTTAAGCCACCAGGCGTGCTTTGTTGTTCCTTGCATTAACCACTGCCTGTTAAGCATATTTTCCTCCCTTTTTCTCCCCCACCTCTTTTTGCGAGGCCAAAGATTCTTTTTTGCCCACCGTCCGTCTTTTTTCCATTCCATTTCCCTCCCCCCCCCCTTTTTTGTCCGTTTTGTCGATTTTTCTTCCGGAGAAGTTGCAGTTTCTTTTTTTGACCTTCGTCTCCCCCCTTTTCGTCACGCACGCTCTTATAACGGCTGACGGTCGACAAGTTCCCCACCCACCCCATTCTGGCCTTTTTTTCTGACTTCCTTCTCCTGTGTCCAATACTACGCGCCCCGATGTCTGAGTGTTTTCTTTGTGGCCGTCTTTTTTTTTGTCCCGGCGGAAGAATCCAACTCCGGGGACGTTCGCGGGTTGTTGGCACCCAGGGCTTTTTCCCTCCCTTCCCTGAGCTGTTGTATTTTCCACTCTCCTTTCCCCCCCCACCCCTCTCCTTTTGCCAATAGTATCCTCGATCTCCCCACCTCCTTTTTTTGTGCTTCTCCTTTTTGAACACAATATGCACAGCAATTCCGACCACATCCCCTTACCTCTCCCTCTCCCCCCTTTCCCCTTCACCGCGCGAATTCCAATTCTGCTCTAATTGGTCTCCCCTGACTACCTTTGATAGACTCCCCCCCTTTGAATACCCCCGTCTCTCTTAGGCGCTCTCCCGTCCTTCAATCTCACCGGCCACTGTACGTGCACTACCCCCCCCCCCCCTGCCCTTTCCCCCTCCCCAATTTTGACCAAACAAAATTTCCCGTTAAGGATTCCCTGTTTGGAACATTTTTCTTTCCCCCGTCCCTCCTCAGTTAAGGTTCAAGCCTGTATTTTCCGGTCTTGCCCCCTTTTTAACTTGCTTCCCCGCTCCCGAATGGAGCCGTGCCTGCGTCCTCTTGGCGATTCCTTCCTCCCTCCACCTTGGAACCACCCCTCCGTATTGTTCCGCACCCGCCTGTTCCCCCCATTTTCTTCTTCTTCAGCTGGTATCTTCTTATCCGCCGTTTACACCGTACTTTTTTTCCTTCTTGTTTTTTTTTGGCACTAAAACACACCCTCCTCTCTTTCCCCCTTTTTCTCTGTGTGACTTTGGCTCCTGTGGAATGCCCCATGTCCGACGTTGCTTAGGGGCGCTGCGGTTTTTTTTTCTTCTCGTTTTTTTTCCTAGGACCTAGTCATGTCACCGATCTCCCCTCTTTCTTCCATTTCTCTTCTTCGGGGGTTGTATTTCCCCCCCCCCCCCCTGCTGCCTGTTTTTTTGACCCGTTTTAGCCTTCTTCCCTGGCCCCCTTTTCTTTTTTTTTAGCGTCAAGCACTTCTCTTTTTCTACCACCTGGCCCCTGGTGTAAAACGTTTTCAACACGTTCTTGTGTTATGGGACGTTATAGCAAATCCCGTCTCCTTTCTATTCTCCTTCATTCCTCCACTCCGTTGTTGTTTGTTTTCGTTTTTGACTTGTTTTTTCCCCTGACTCCCCCCCACCGCGAGTTTCCTTTTACCAGGTGGTGGGTCCTCATTGCTGCTGAATTTTCTTTTTACTTCCCGTCGCCGCCTGACCAAGCCACACACGATACTTTTTGCGTGCATTCTTTCTTCACCGCTTTTTTTTTCCCCCCAATGCGTCTCTTTGTGTATTCCACCACTTGCGACTCCCATTCACATTCCCCGTGTATACTGATATCCCTTTCTCCCTCCCACCCCTTCACGTTACCAACTTGGCTGTGATTACCAGTCCCCCTGCGGTTTTATTCTGCCTTGCCTCATTCCTTCTGATTTGTTTACCGTCTTGATCAGCCGACTCTCGATCTCCTGACGGCCTTTCTCCACCTACTTCATGAGTCTTTCCACAAGAGGCACATTGACTTGTTTTTTCCTTTTTCACTTTCTCTTCCCACCACTCCCGTCATCCATTTTGTTGCGTGGTTCAATGCCTACTCTCTTCCCCCCATTTTCCCCTTACCCGTTTTTTCGCTTGCCATTAACTTTGCATCGTACTTGTTAGTTTCTCTTGCTTTCCTTCCTTTCCCCACTTCATATGGACATTTTCGTTACTTTCCCTTGGTTCTTTCCAATTGGTTCTTCTCTCCTAGCTTTCTTTCCGTCATTGTGCAGATGGGCTGGTTTTCTTTCTGTTTCGCTTTCTTTTTAGCTTTGAGGTTCTTCTAACTGCGACTGCTTTTGGTGCTTCCCGTCTAATCACGTTCCACCGTATGGCGTTTTCCCTCCCTACACTTCCCTGCTTTTGGATCCTTGCGCTTCTTCCATGCGTTCAATCGAACCCAAATTTTACTTCCTGCCTCTTCTT
>Ga0179591_1242721_pt1 | contig 17358 bp, 26 predicted proteins | sample CZOMad2_1_08_16f_FD_182891 | JGI IMG/M metagenome (GOLD analysis project Ga0179591, IMG submission 182891) | Vadose zone soil fungal communities from Angelo Coast Range Reserve, California, USA - CZOMad2_1_08_16fungal (PacBio error correction) | ecosystem: Environmental > Terrestrial > Soil >... | reverse complement strand
TTTTGCCACTTGTTTTCCTTCAATCGCAAGTTTAATGACCTGGGTGACGGCCGGTTTTCTTTCTGCTTGCGGTACCCGGCCTTTGCCACCCTTAACATCAACCCTCTCCCGTCGAGGTGGATCAGTGTTGTTTCCCTTTTTGTTGACGGCTACAAAGGCTTTCATAATATTCCCGCGAGCACCCCCTGTTTCCATAACAGCTTCTTTTTCAGGCCGGCCCGTCCCCCCCGGAAAACCCCTTGTTCCTCCTCTGTTTTTAACCCCTCTCCCGAAAAATCGCTGACAACCTTCCGCTGCTGCCGTCCCCGCGCTTTCCGTTTTGTTTTCTTGTTCCCCCAAACAATTCCGGCCACCTGTTTTGGTGCGTCCTGGAACAAGTTTTATTATCGGCGCTAGTCTTTTCCTGTGATCCCCCCTCCCCCCCCCGCTCCCTTTGTTCCATCTGGTTGAAAGTGCGGTTTGGGTCCAATTGCTCCCCCCAGTCTCTTTTTTTTTTTTCCCTGCATAGTGTGCGATGATCGAGATGTGAAAGTCTGCCTACCCGTTCAATTTCTCCCCGTTGGCCGTCCCGTGTCCCGTCCTTCCCGTTTTCCCCGAAAATGCCCCCAATCTCAAGGGAACTCCTCTTTTTTTCCCCTCGTCCGATACCGTCCTCTTTTGAGGGCCCCCCAGGGGTGGGTGGTGTCCCGACCCCGGAGCTGCCCGTCGCTGATCTCATTGTCAATGATGTCACATGTGGACCTGCGTGTTTAGACACACCCTTCCCACCCACCCCTTTTTGGGTTTCTCTCAACGATAGGGCGACGACCTTCTTGCCGTTTCCACTGCCGGTCCTCCTTTATCCTTCCGCTGGTAGGTCCAATCCCGGAACATGAAGCCTGTCTTTCCTTTCCCTGCCTTCCGTCCCCCCCCCACCGCGAGAACCCTGCTGATTTCCGGGTGTTTTTTGCCAATTGGTCTTCCTTCCTCTTTCCTCGCCCCGTCGTCCGCATGGCCAGGTATCGCCGATTTGATCGCCGCCCATTCCCCCCCGCTCTTCCTTCAGTTGTTGATTCGGCGATGGCCATCATTAGGATGGCAAATTTCCGTTTCCTGTTATTGTAGGGGTGATTATAAGTTTTGTTTTTCTTTCATTCCCGTCCTCCCCTTGATGTCGGGGCGGTGTCTTTTTCCCCCCCCACCCCGGGCCCGACATTTACTACTACGGACCCGATATGTTCACCTTTTTCCCTTTTTTTTTTTGTGCATCCCCACGCGGTTCGTTTTCCCCGGTTTGGTACCCCCACCCCCCTTGCGCGCCTTGGAACATATCCCTTTCGTTCTCCCCCCGCAAGCTCCCTGCCACCAGACCTCGTCTCCGGGTAGGTTATTCGTTATCTTTTTTTTTGTTTTCAAAAACTGGACTCCATTTGCTACCTTTTTTTGCCTTTCGCCTCCCTGATATAATCCCGTTTTATTTGGGCAGCGTATCTGGAATTATTGAAGCCTCCTTTTTTACTGCTTTACTTGCGCTTTTTTCTCGATAAAGCCGACCCCCTCCTTCCGCTGGCACGCTTTCCTGCCTAAGCGGGCACCACCCACCTGCGACCCAACCACAGGTGACGACGTCCTTTAAGCCTCGGACGCTTTTGTTTTTTCACCGTTTGCTGGTTTTTCCCGAATAGCCCCCCTCGTTTTGGTCCGTTACCCTATTTTTTTGACTTTAACGACATAATTCGCTCCCACCAGCGCGTGACCCCCCCTCCCTTTATAGTTCTGCTTGCCCATTACCCCCCCAAGGCCCCCTCCCTTGTATGTTTTCTGTTTTGCCTTTTCCCCCCAGGCCCCGTTTTTGAAACTTTTTTCGGTCTTGCACAAAAGGCCTGTTTGGCTTCCTTTCCGCAGACAGGAGTCGGGTGTAGTTATTCGCGATGCCAAAGGTTTGCTTTTCCTTTCGCGCATTAGTCTCAACAAAGGCCCTCCGGAATTAGAAAATCTTTTCCCTGTCCCCCCGTTCCCCCTCATCGTTTCAAGGCATGCCGTTGCTTTTGATTGGTGAGTCAATGTTTGTTTTCCCCACTTTTGTTTCCCATTTGTTCCCCACCCCCCCCAACGTCTGCTGGATCCGGAACACCCCCTCTTCTCTTCTCTGCGCGCGAATCCCTCTGGCCTTTGCCGCACAGGCTTGTTTTTTCCCCCACCCTTTCCTTTGCAACCGTCACCAAATTGAACCGACCTTTTTTTTTTTCCCCCCCCTTCCTCTCCGCATTTCATGAGTAAGTCCCCGCCATTACGATTGGCTCTTCCCTGTTGATCTAGTTCCCCCCCCCCCTCCCATGCGGCGGTGAGTTTTTTCCCCTTGATCAGTTTGCCCTTTCTTCCTCAGGCGCCACATTCCCAAAGTAGTCCCTTGGTTTTTTTTTGCCTCCCCTCCCTTTTTTTCTGCGCTTTGGTCCTGAAGAGTGCACCAAAACGTCTTCACGGGTATGGCCTTTGCTTTTGCCCCCAAACTTCCAGTGACAATGTCTGTACCCGCCCGTAATTACGCTTTTTTTTTTCGTGCAACTATCGAACCCTCTCGATTTCCCTTTGTTACCGCGTCCTAAGGGATACCCCCCCCCCTTTTTTTGTTTTTTGCTTGACGAATACAGTGAAGATTTCCACATGTCCAACGTTCTTTTCCTCCCCCCGTCTCCCTCGGCGCTGCTCCTCCTTCCGCTTAAACAACACCTCCAATTGCACGGTGTGCGGGGGGTTTCCCCTTTTACCCCCCCCCCCCTTCGCTCCTAGAGCTTCGTAGTGAGCTTTTGAGGCCATTCTGTGTTCTTTTGTTTTTGCTTGTCCCCTCCATTTTGCCCGCCCCTCTGGAGCCACCCTTCCCTCTTATTTGGCCATTTTCTTCCCCTTGGCCTTTCCTGCGGAGGACTCCGTTTTGATGAGTCCCGTGATTAGACCCACCCCCACCCCCCAAACCCCCCCCCCCCCCCCCTCCCCCGGGCCTCTATCTTTTTTTTTTGTTTTTTTTCATAGATATAAGCTGCACGCTAAACCCCCCCCACTTGTGCCTCCTCTACCACTAGTTTGGATCCCGGGGGCCGGCACTTAACCCATTATTGCCTTTCTTTTCCGGCGTGGAGAGATTAAGTGAGTGATTAACATGTTTTTGAGCTTTCGTTTGAACCTCTCGCCGTCGTCCCCGGGCCAAAGAGCCCGAACCTTTTTTCCTTTTTTTCATGATCGTTTGTGTTGTTTCCACCGCTTTTATTTTTGACGTTCCCGTTGCTTTGTTTTTAGGGGTTGTTTTTTCTCGTCCTTTGCCTCTTTGAATTGACTCAGTTTGGTCTTTCCCCTACTGGTGAGGGCCCAAAACTACCCGTTTTGAATTTTAGATTTTCAAATGGAAGGTTTTTCCCCGCCCATTTTCTTTTGTCGACCCAGGTGTTTTATTCTACTTCGACTTTTCGGCGGACAACTTGTGATATATCCTTGTACTCCGCAGTTTTCCCCCCTTTCCGCTGGGGCTGGGGCTCTTGCCCTGGTGGTTAACGGACTCCTTTTTGTCCCCAGAGGAGGTGAGTAACCCAGTGTAGATTTTTGCTCTTTACCCCGAGAAGGAATTTTCGACGCGGGTCCGGGTCCTTCAAATGGGGAGATCGTTTTCTTTTTCGTTTTCCATTGTGAGATATCTTTGAAAAAAGTTTTTTCCCCCCCTTCGATGCTCCTTTCCCCATCTTCCCCCCCAACACTCCCGGCCACTGCCTTTGTTTGTTTTCTGTAAAACCAACGGATCATCCGTGAGTTTTATCCCCCGTAAAAAGAATCCTTTTTTCCCCCGGTTGGGAGTGTGCCCATTGTACCTTGTTTTTTCTTTCCAGCTCTATGTTCCATTGTTTGCGTTGTTTCCCCCCCCACAGAATTTTTCAAAACTTCCCGCTTTAGGCGGACGGGGATTTTGGGTTTCGCGAGGATGCCCCCCCCTTCCCTTGCTTTTTCCCGTATGACGTGGTGCAAATGGTCCCCCCAACCTTTTCCCCCGTTTCCCATTTCAACAAGGCCCCAACCGGTTTTTTTTCCGAAGATCGGTTTTGCGCGAATCTTTTCCGCATTTTCCCTTGAGTTCTTTTTTGTTCCTCTCCTTGGCTTTCCCCTCGTCGCAACCCCTCATTTTTTTTGTGTCCCCCCTCCCGAACCGTCAAATTTTTTTTTTTTTTTCTCAACACCACTTCCCTTCCGACCCCTCTTCCTGTGTTTCGTCCCCCCACATGTTTGAACGGTCCCCATTGTAACCTTTTTCCCAAAACCGCAAGCATGCTTTTTCTTTTCCTTTTTCCGCCTCCCCTATATTCCTCAGTCTCCTCAACAAATTTGCTCGAATGATGTACGGCCTGTATCCCAATTATTGGTTTCCCTATGTATCGACCCGACTTTTGACCCCCTTTTGCCTTTTTTACAACTTGTTTAATTCTTCCATCTCCCTTTCCCCTGTTTTTTTGTGTGACTTAGTGGTTTGGGAAGATTATGCTTTTCTGCCCATACGAATGACGTGGTTCGTGTGGATTTCTTTTTTTTCACTGCCCCTTCACCTGACCAGTCTACATGCAGATTCCCGATCGGTTGTCCCCTTTTTCCTTGTCTCCCTCCTCTGCAACGCGATCAGCACGGCCGGTTTTTCCTGTTTCCCTTTTTTTTCCCCGATTTGTCCCAGTCATGACCCGCCACCATACGGATCCCTGATGCTTCTGGTGTTCTCTTTTTTGCTTTGCCTACCGACCTTGTGTTTGCGGGCGATAGTTTAATAAGCTTTTTTTTGAAACCCACCGGAACCCAAACCGAACCCGTGCATTTTTTCGGCCCTTCCGATCCCGTATGAACCACATTCTACTGGTCGAGTATTTTCCCCAGCCCTGTTCCGGAAGCTCGAGGTTTGTTTTTCTGGCCTGTTACGCTCCGGACAAGACCTTTTCTTGCGTCATGTTCTATAACCCCCAAATGGTCTCCGCTCCCCCCCCAAACCTTGTCTCAATACTGGTTTCGCCGGGGAACACATTTATACGCCCTTTTCCTTTTCTTCAACTCCCCCCCGACCAACCCCCATTGAAAGATTGATATTTGATGTACCCTTTCTTTCCCCCCCCCCTTTTTGTAGATACACAAGGACATGATTCTCGTTTTGCTTATTACTTTTCCCTTTTCCCTTGGTGACCAAAATTACCCATTCCTCGGTTTGCTTGTTCTTTTTTTGCGTCCTTTTTTATGTGTGACTTCAACCAGGCGCCTTTCTTCCTTTCCATGCCCCGCGACACCTGATTCCCTTGTCCGTTACGCCCCGTCCCCCCCCGGGCTGACGGAAAAGCCTGTCGTTTGCCCCTCCCCGGTGGCGCTCCGCCAAGGGGGTTGGACGTTTTGACTTGCGCCATTTCCTGGTGACTGCTTTCCGAATCCTATCCCCCCCCTCGACCCCTTATTCTTGTTTTCTTTGGCCTCCATCGATAGTTCCTTTTGCACAGTTTTCCCCCTATGTTTGTTTTGTTCATCTTTTGACGACCCACTGGACTCCGGTTAACTGTTTGAGTTTTCCTGGAGTTGAACCGGGGTCGGGTCTGCCTTCCACCCTCTTATCTCTCATTCAAGATCTTTTTTCTCGGCGACCCTCTCTTTGTTGAGCACTTTGGGCAAAGACAACCACCGCTCAACAACTGGTTCTTTCTCTGTGGAGTTCTCCAAGCCTGAAAATCCCCCCCCAGTGCTTGTGTTGTTCTCTGGCCCCCCTCTCTCTTTGGAAACCGATCTTTTAATTGCGCCCCACAGGTGGATTTTCCCTTGGTTTTTACACACTCTTTCCCTCCGACTTTGCACGGGTCCCGCGTTGGTGGTGTCTTTTTTTTTTCCGCTATTTTATTTTTTTTTCCTGGGCGTTTTTTTTTGCCTCTCTTCCCCCGTTGCCTCTCTTCCCCCCAAATATTCGTTCTGGCAAGTGATTCGAGGCCCTCTATTTTCCAACTCAGTTGGTCCAGCCTTCCCAGTCCATCCCCTCCCCCTTCCCCTTTTCGGTTTTCAGTGTCAGTGCTTTTCCCCAATTGGTTAAACGACGCATGTGGTGGGGGTTGGGGGGGGGTTTCGCCCCATCGATAACCCCCTGCCTCCCCCTTTGGGGTTGGTCTTGGCTTTGCCGTTTGCAATTGGCACGGGGAGTGCATCTCTTCTTTTGTTTTTTTGAGAGAGATGCACCGCCACTTGTCCTTCCAATTTTCGCCCGACGAACTGACCGTGTTGTTTTGTTTCTCGATTTCGACTGCGCCTCCCCCTTGACCATCACTCCCGTCGCACCGCTGATCCTTTCTGCTTCCTTTTTCTGTTCTTTTCCAACTTTACAACTCTTCCGCGTGATCCCCCCCCTCCGGAGGCCCTAACAGCTCTGGTTCCAGCTCGGCTTTTACCCACCCTTTTGTCACCTTCATCCAAGTCCCCGAAAAAAATCCTCGTCCAACTAACGGCCGTGTTTCTCTTTTTTCATTTGCCGCTTTTACTTTTTCCAAACCAATTCAGCCCCCCTTTGTGTTGCGCAATGGCCTCAGGCGTTATTCTGCCCGTGCTTTTATTCTGTTGGATGACATACCAGATGGAATAAACATCTGTCCGTTTTGCCCTTTCTCCCCTCTAGTAGACGCTTTATCCGATCTGTTATGAGAGGATCGTCCCCTTTTCGTTCTTCCCCCTGTTTCCCACTCGATCCAACGTTTTCAGGTCATCGTTTTTTCCCCGAATTGTCTTTTTTCTTTCCCCCTGCCCTTTCCACCCCATTGGCTAGTCCAAATGCCGCCGATACTCCTCAGTAGTTGGTTCTGCCAAACTCCCCGCCATTTCGCTTTCTTGTGCGGACGATTCGAACGCTTTCCGGAAAAGGCTGTGTCTCCTCCTCCTTCCCCCCCCCCCCCCCCTTTTTCGCGCAACCGGAGCGGGCCTACGAACCCAGGTTGTGCCGTCACCCTGGTTTTTCATTACCGCCTTCCCATCCTTCGCTGGGAGCAATACAGGACCTTTTCCTTTTTTTTTCCTCACCTCCCAGTGCAACGAGCCCCCCAAGGTCTGTTGTTTTTCCGGTGTGGGCACCCCCATTCCCCTGGGACTCTTCGACAGCCGATTGTTTCTTTCTGATGTCCTCTTTTTGCTCCGGCCGCAATGGACACTCCGATTTTTCTCTGGTTGATCTGCTGGCAATCCCGTTAGGTGTCCCTTTCCCCTTTCCTGGCGACATGCGATTATGTAGGTTTTTCTCTAAACATTGGGGTATCTCCCCTTGGTCGTTCCCCCAGTGACCTTGCGTCGGGGTGCGCCGCCCAGCGGCTTTGCCCTCCATTTCCGCCAGTCGCTCTCCTTCCTCCCCCAATTTTGATGCGAAACGCTTTCCTGTTTCCGTTTTGGTCCACAGCGTTCTTTTTTAAATGCTTTTTTCTCCCCCCCTGTCATTCTGTTTGGCAAGGACTGGGTTGCCACTTTCCCCCACCGCCCGTGGGCTTTCATTTTTTTTGCCCTCTGATCAGGTGCCATGGACGCTTCCGCGTTTTATCGCGTATTTTCCATCTCTATAATCCTGTCTTCCTTTTGGGCACGGCGATCTTTCTCCCCTTCCCCTTCCCACTTTTTCATTTCGATGTCCTAGTGTTTTTCCAGCCGAAAACCCCAGTCCCCGTGTTTCAGCTCCTGAGCCCCTAGGGCCCACCCCCTTCTCCCCCCCCTCACGAGTTTTGCCTTGAAGTAACTTGAGAAAATTTGTTTCGCGTCCAAACCGGGTTGCTGGCTGGGTCACCGTCCGGTTCCGTCCGTGACCCGTAGCAGATTTTTTTTTTTTCCCCCCCCTCCACCAATATTTTCCACTTCGTCCCATCCATTCTCTCAACCTTGGTCGTCCGTGGTAAACCCCGTCCCGAGGACCCCCCATTCCCCCTCCTCACCAAGCCCAGTCTTTGCGTTTTTTGGCTCCTTTTTTCCCCTTTTTCAACAAAATTTGGTTCCCCTGGCTGTCCCCCATTTTGTCCCCCTCCTTTGCCCTGCTTTTTTCCCCATTACCGCGCCCTGGTGATTTTAGGTCGGCCTTTTCTTTCCTCGCCCCACCAACGGTTCTCGGGCTGGTTCGCGCCACAGTAGCTCAAAAGGTCCCCTTGCTCCGCCCCCTTTTGCTTCCCACCCCGTTCCCCCCACTCGTGTCAAGTTTTTCAGCCTTTTCCCTTCCCGGGTTGTTTCGTTTTTTTTCACTGGCCCCCAATTGTTCCTGACAAACGTCGGGGCTTAAGGTAAACTCTGTAATCCCCCTGTTTTCCGCTCCTGCATCCCCGGCCTCCGCCAAGCGCGTGTCCCCCCTTCTTTTACCCCGTTTCCAACTCTGTTTTCTTTTGGTAGACCCCCCTGTCCCTTTTTCCTTTCGTCTCCTCTCCCCCTCTTTTCTAACGGCTTCTTTCCCTGGTTCGAAGCCCCCGATCGCTTTTTTGCGGCTTTGTGTTTGTCCAATATGTCTGAGCATTGTAGACATTCGCTTCTCTGTCTCAAAGACAAACTTTTCACCCCCAGGTCATTTACCCTACCTGCTGGAGCGATTTCATTTGACGAGGCCACCCCCCTTTGCCTTTCCCCCGGTCCCTGCGATAGGGTGGCAACACTTCCCTCCAGTCTGGGACCCGCCTTTTCCTTTTACTTCCTTCCCTGTTGCAATCCCCCTGCAGCTCCCGTTATGAGTTGCATCAAATGTTTCCCCCCTGATTTCCCCCCTGGACCAGTCGTACCCCATACCCTTTTGTGTTCCGTTACTCTTGGATCCAACGTGGCGAAGCACTTTTTTTAATGTCACCACCTGGCCACCTGTGTCTGGTTCCTTTTCAAAGTAGCCCTTATGCCTGCGCACATCTTTTTCTTGCGCAACAACCCCTTGGGAAATGTATGACATGTTTTCACTTTGGTGAACCCCACAAACGAAAAGTAGACGATAATCTTATTGAGGTTTAGTGGATTCCTTGAGAGGCTGATGCGGAACACTGTTCCACAATGTCGAAACACTATTTTTTTATTTCCTCAACTGCAACATATAGCCAGACTTTCCTGTCCCCCATTCCCTTGGTTACTTGACTCAATGCTGGTCTGACCCGTTTAGTTTTTTAATGTTCGTGCTTTAGGACTGAGATATTCCTCGACGATTTTTTCGTTTTACAAAATTTTCTTCACCCCTTCTCCCATCCTCTTCTTTTGCGTCTTTAACCTCCCTCGCACCCTCCCCCCCTCTCTTTTACCATATCTCCTTCCTCTTCTTCTTTCCCCTCTCGTCCTGCTTGCTCCTCGTGCCCCTCCGTCCTTTTTTTAACCCCTCCCATCTTCCCCTTCCTCTTTTTTGTCTTTTAGTCGATTTCCGACCCCCGGGCGGCCCCGTTTTACTGTCTGCTCTGCCCGGGTTTCCCTGCTTTTCCCGACCTCAATCCTCTCTTTCTATGCCACTACTGTCATCCCCACAGTACCCTGTCCTTATTCCCAGACTTTCCTTTTCCCTCCCTCTTTTCCCCTTACTCTCAATTTCCATTTTTCTTTCTCTCCTTTTCCCTCCTGATCTCACGCATTTTGTGTCGTCTCTCTTTTACTTCCTCCCCCCAACGGATCCGAGCCATTTGTTCCATCATGCTTATCTGTCTCCCCCCCCGATTTTGCGGCAATTCCCAAGCTTTCTGTCACGAGAAGCTAAATTTCTGTTCTACACAGTAACATCCCCCAGAACGGAACCTTTCCTCTCGGCCTTGTGTGTGTTTCCTCCAGATGTGTGTTGCACCCAATATGACCAAACCCTTTCCTTTTTCTTATTGGCTCGTCTTTTTCTTTTCCCTCGTCGCTTTTCTCCTCTGGCAGCTTCTCCCCTCTTACTTATTGGATCCTCGTCTTGCTCCTCTCGTCTCCCTGTCACATGTGCCCTTCCAATGGTAATTGTCCAGATTGGGACTATTCTCATTCCTCATATCCGGTTGCCCGTGTATACTCCACTTAGGCGCCCTATATTTTCCGTCTTTTCTGGTTCTTCTTTCCCTCCCTTTTCTATCTCATAGCCTCTCCCTCCTCCCCGACTCCTCCTCCTCGTCCCCTCTCGCGCTCCTCCCTTTTTGTTCCTTGCCTTCTCCTATCCTCTCCCTTTCTTCCTTTGTACCTTGTTACTTTGCGGTTCTTCCCACCCTGACTTTCTCCACTCAATTCTACCCTTTCTCGGGCCGATGTACTTCGCTTCCTTCTCCCCCCTTCACTCTTCTCCCTTTTTGTACCCTGCCCCCTCCTTGCCACCCTTGTTCTCCCCCTTTCTCTTCTTTTCCGTTTCCCGCCCTTATATCCCTTTTCCTTTCCCATACTTCTCCCCTCCCCCTCCCCTTCCCCCCCCCCCCGGTCTCTCCCCCCTTCCACTCACCTCTCCCCCCTCCTTCTCCCCCCCCTTTACCCGTCCTTCTCCTCTACACCCTCTCCATTTCACTCTCGTTTCCTCTTTACCGCTTCCTTTTTTCCCCCTTCCGTCTGCCCTCTATCTTCTCGGTTGGATTTTATGGGCTGTCCCGACCTCGGTTTCAATGATCTACCCAATGTACTTTGGGTAAGACCACCTAATAGATATCATGATGGTGAGTCATCTTCGTTGCTCTCGGGGGCTGTTGTAAGGTTTTCGTGAGATATAGGGGGTTCTTTTTGTCCACAATGCCGTCAAACCTCCAATCTAGGGCTCCCACCCCTCTCCCCCACCCCCCAATATCACTATTGGCATTTGCCGATTCGTATCCGGTGTCCGTTTTTCTTTCGTCACTATTTTCAGTTTCTTTCTTATTGCTCGTCCTTCCTCATGTCTTTTTAGTTTGGTTCCTTTCTTGAAACCCTGCTCCTCCCTCCTTCTCTTCTCCTTCCTGATTCGTGTTCCTTCTTTTCGTTTTCTTTTCGCTTGACCCGTTCTGCGGGCGTCTTTTTCTTTTGTTTTTTTGTTTCCGAAGGATTTCCACTTCCGTTGCGCGTTCTCGGTTTACAGTTTTTTTCTTTAAAGAACCTTTTGGGACTCCCCTTCACTATTGCGGCCAGTTAATCCCGAGTTGTTTTTTTTCGCGTTTTTCTCGAAATTTTGGCTCTGGCTTTTGCACACGTGTGATCTCGCCGTTTTCGTGTGAGCGTTCTTGCAACCCCGGTCTGTTTTTTGTTTGTCGTCGACGGCCTAGGTAACTAGGCGTTGTCCGTTTTTCACCCATGAGCGTTCTCGCCGGCGTGTTGGTTTCCCCCCCCCCGAAGCCTGACGCCTCCGGTTTTTGTTTTTTTTTTCCCCTCAGTTTGTGGGTCAAAACCTTTTGTCCCCTGTTTTTTAGACTTTTTTTTGTCGTCGACTTCTCTCCATTAGCTCGACATGGAAATGAAAAGTTTGGTTTTTGAACCCCTGCGCAAGTTACTTTTTACCCCCACACTACGCACGTCCCTTGCGGTGGTCTTGTTTTCCCTTCTAACCTCATTGATGAAGTTTTCCACTTTTGTCAAATTGGGCGGGTTTCTCCCACGGGAGGGCTCCTAAGGGATGGGGTTGTCCGCTCTCCTTTTTTCCCCTTCTTTGTCCCAAGGGAAATTTTTGGCCCACACTGACTTGCGTTGCCCTTTGGTATGGCTTTTTTTATTAATATTCTATTACTCTTTTTTTTCCGGACGCGTGACGTTTTTTTTTTTTTTATGTCAACCCCCAACAGACAATTACCATCCTGTTGTCCCCCCTCTTTCTTCCTATTTTTCTTGTTTAGATTTTCCCCTATTTGCGGATTGCCTGGAATTTCTTTTCCCCTCCGGTTGTAACCAGGCGCGCCCCCCCCCCCATTTTCTCCTCGCCTTTCTCTCACCCAGAATCAGTGGCGAGGGTTCGTCCCCCTCCCTCAAGAGATATTAATTTTTGTGCAGCCTCACCCCCTTTGACCTGGGACTTGTGACCCATCAAACCCCCCCCCCTCTCCCCCCCGTCCCAGGACCTGCTGGCATTGGACTTGTGGCTCCTCAATTTTGTAGCCTTTTCCTGCCGCCGACACTGATCCCGCCATTGTTTTTGATTTGTGGACAACTTTTCCCCATTTCAAGGGGTGTCTTCAACTCTCGATCGGGTAGCCATTCTGTGACCAGGGCCTTTCTTTTCCCGATCCCCACTTTTTCCTCCCCCCAGTCATGTCGTAACTTGTCGCCGTGGTGTTTTTCTTTAGTAGGATTTTTTCCGCTGGCACCCCACCCTCGACTCTGTGTTTGGCTTATAGAGTCCAACTGGCGCTTCTTCAATCAGGTAATTCAGAGTCCCCATCGGCTGCCGACAGGATTACACAGTCTCTTCTTTTCCCTCTTTTACCCCCATCCGCGATCCAATGCTCTTTTTAATTGGCGTTTCCCAGTTTCCTTTTCCGTTCCCTCTACCGAACCCCTTTCTCTTTTGATCTTCGTTTGCTTTTTGCGGTTTTGCAGCAAGATGCTTTGTTTCTTCCTTTCCCCCTCGGTGGTGTTTTTTTTGACCCACAAAACCGGACCCCCACCTCACTCCCTGTTTTCGGTCATTCCCTCCCAGCTGTCAAACAGGATTTTTGCTGGTGCTCTTAAATGTTTCGGCCGATCCGCTTTTGTTCGTGAGGTGGGCGCGTACCCCAGCAGTTTTCTTTTTGCCCCGGCCTATTTCTATCCCCCCCCATCTTACTTTGGGCCCTACCTGCATGAATGAGCGTTTCCCTGCCCCGGAACTTTACCTCCTCTCCGGGTATGACATCGCCGACCCATTCAAAACACTTCAGATGACTTTTTGCGGTTTCTGTCATTGGGCGGGGCTTGTTCAACAAAACCTTCGCCGGACCCCTTCTCTCTGATGTCAGACGATTTCCTGCACCGTAGTTTGTGCACCCCGTTCCCCACCATTTCAGTTGGGTTTGCTTGCGCGTTTTTTCCCCTCTTTTTTTCTGGTGGTGATCACCAGTCTAAGGTATGATTTTCCCTCCGGAAGAAGGTATTTCGGAGGTAGTGTAATTCCCACGGCTTTTTTTCCGGTTTTTACCATTTTCTGTTTACGTAATCAATTATAGGTGGGCGTTGGCCTCCCAACTTTGCCTTTTTTTGATTGAGTCAAAAGTCATCCTGTGAAAAGCGTTCCAGACTTTCTACCCTTCCCCCCCGCCCTGCTAGTCGTTCTTTGGTGCAATAATCGATATCGGCGTGGTTTTGCCTACTTTAGTGCCTCTCTTTTTTTTCTCTGAATGCATTGCTAGGTTGTAAAGCATCCGTCAAACTGAGATTTTTTTTTTTTTTTAGTTTTGCCCTTGTTATGGTCTCCCCCTGGGCAAATTCTCATCTCTGAATTTCACTTTGATCTCTAGTTCCCTCTGCACTGATTTTTTGATTTGTGGAAGCAATTGTGCAAAACAAGGCTTTACACAAAATTCTTTCTGGCCGGTTTCGAGTTTGAGTATCCACAGCAGTCAAATCCCAGTTCTCGACTCTTTCGCCTACGTGAAGATCCTTTTCCTCCCCCCTCTTTTTCTTTTTTTTTGACCACACTCAACGCCTCATGATTCTGCTGTATTTCTTCCCAAGCGGGCCTTGTTTTGTGTCCCGAGATAGGTTTTTCTAGTGCTTGCTTTCTTTTTCACCGGTTTGTTTTAGCTCTGATTCACCCCTCATCTGTTTATTGGCCCCGTTGAGAGAGGAATATTTGCCATGCCTTTCTTACCCCCCACCTTCTCCCTTAACCCACCTGAGTCCCCCTCAGCTTGTTTCCGTGCTTTGTCTTTTCCCTGTCCCTTTATCCTTTTCTAATCGATAACCAAAAAGGGCGCAACCAACGGTCTTCGGCTTTGAGATCCCTTTTCACACTATGTTCACTTTCTCGATATTTTCCCCCCTTTTGTTTTTTTGCTAGAGTTTTCCAGACACTGCATGTTCAAATCCCTGACGAAGTCCTCCCGGTGAATTTCTTCTTTCTCCCTTGTTCTTCAATTGAACCGGGTACCCATCACTCCGTTTGAACTCGAATTTCTTTCCCCATTTTCTTATTTTGTGATGACGGCTACCCAAACTGGCTTCATAAATAATTTCCCCCCTCGTCTGGGGGCACCTTCCTTTCCTTTTTTCAAGGGAGAGAGCGGAAAACCCGGGTGACAGCCTTAATCCTACCAAGTTCCACTCCCCCCCACCGCCCTCTTTTTTCCCTGTACAAGCAATCCTCTGATTAGGGAGTTTTGTACCCCCCCATTGCACCCCCCCCCCCCCCCCCCCCCCCCCCCCCCCCCCGGGTTTCAAAGTCCTATTTCATTCATCTTTCTCTTTTATTTCTTATTTTTTGACTCCATCTCCTACCTCCCCCTTGGTTGGACTTTTTTTCCCCTCTCCCTCTTATTCTCCGATTAGAGATATTGTTCCCGATTGATTCGAATTGCCCCCTTGCTACCGTTACCCTTTCTTTCCCCCCCCCTTTTCCTTCCCTTTTTCCCGCCATTTTTGCTGCAAAGGCAATCTGACCAATTTCCCCAAGTCCCTTTTACCTTTTTTTCCTTCTGCTTTTTTTGCGGGACACACAACCCCCCCCCCCACCCCCCCCCTCCCCAATTTGTCAAACGCCATGCTCGTTGGCCTCTTCTGCCCCCCCCCGGTTTCCGTTTTTAACAGGATGTTGTTTGACTCACCTTCCCCACCCCCCCCTAAATTTGTCTTGAGCACAACTGACTCTTTTTTTTTGTGCCCCCCTCCTCCTTTTTGTTTTGGAAGGTCCATCGTCAGTTGGTAGTACCCATTTTTCACCTCCTGACCGTTTTTTTTCCTGTCCTCCCCAAGACCTGTGATGGCATGTTGAAGTCAAACTAACCCTTCTGGTCCCAGTTCGCACCCTTGTTCTTCTTCCGTGTTGGCAAACCAATCCGTCCTTCCTCTTCGTTTTGAGAGAAAGGCCGTGTGCCCCCCGTATCGTCATCTGATCGCCCTTTGTCCCTCCCACCCCGTTCCTTAAGTGTTTGATTGTCTGCTTGATGGCACCTGGAGGGATGGCAACCCTTTTTTTCCTACCGTGCTTAGTTTTTTTTCCTTTTCTCTTTACCTTTTACTTTTGTTTCCGCAACACTTGCTCCCCCTTCCCTCGTGGGCTTTTTTTCGCGCCGACAACGTGGGATCTGCGTACATTTTCCCCTCGTTCCCCTCCCTGTTCCCCCCTTGTGAATTCCTTTTCTGTCTGCCCACACCCCCCTCGTTATTCCCCTTTTTTTCCCCACCCAAGCTGCGATGGGGAACATCCCCCTCACGGATCTTTTCTCCCCCCCTCCTCCCTTGAAACGTCCTTGACTTACATGGGGGCTGTCATCTGTTGCCCTCCCGTTTCCCCGACCCCCCTCCCAGTTGTGATGTGGAGTCGAGTATTCAAAGTAGAGTATCCATCCTTGCTCTTGCCTTCTTCTTTTTGCATCTTTCCTTCAGAAACCTTAATTTATCTTTATCTCCCTGGTCTCGACTTTCGCCGAACCACGCTTGCTTTTCCCTTCGTCCTCTCAGCGGCCCCCCCCCCCCCCCAATTCCTGGACAAACCCCGATTTCCTCCCCCTATCCTTTGAAAAGTGACGTCCCCTTCCTGGCGGGTAACAGGACTGTGGTCCTTCCTCCCCTCTGTGGTCACCACCACCCTATTTTGGAAGTTCCTCCCAATTCGATCCCCCCCTTCCTTTTGTTCCTGCATTGAAACGGTAATAGAGGTTGATTTTTTCCTCCCCCTTTCCCCCCAAGGCCTGTTATGGCTTTTTCGCTGTTCCAATATCAACTTTGTCGGCTGCCCCCCCCCTTCCGCTCTTTTTTTTTCCGCCGCGCAGGTGATTCGGTTCCTTTCGTTCCTTTTTTCGCGAGGCCACAAAATTATGTTTTTTTTCTGTTTCCTCCCAGTCGTACAAAAGTGACTGAAGGCCTCGCCCCCTCCCCCCCCTTCTTCCTGGGCTTTTTGATGGCGAAACTGGGAATTGGTTCCATGACCCGTTGTTTCTTCTTTCCCCTACTCTGCATCTTGCTGGAGCGTTTCCTCCCCGGCTCCTATTTCCTTTTCCCATTTTGCCACTTGGCACAATAGAGGAGGGATAACATTGCCCTTAGCGCCCTTACTTTTTTTCCTGGTCCCCTCCTTCTTGTTTTCTACCTTTGTTCGACCAGCCATTTTTCAGCGTTCTTTTTGTACTATGGTCATTGATGAAGTTCGACATCCCCTCCTCTTTCTAGCTGTAACAAAATTTTTCCCTTGCACCCTTACGTTAAGCCCGGTGCTGCTTCTTTTTTTATATTGAGTGGCCCCAAACTGCTTTTACACGGGTTTTTTTTTTTTCCCCGTTCTCTTTTCAACCCCAGTCCCCTTGAAAGTGCCTGTTTAACCTTCCTCCTTCTTGTTTCCCTTTCCCACGCTCGGGCCCAAACGGCGAGGTTATACACGTTTGCGCGGGTTTCAGTCCCTTTTCTTGCTACACATTCCGCAGAGCATTCGGGATTACCCGGACGCCTTCGTGAAGCTCAAGGCTTTTTTCTTTTCCCTCCCCCCCTATCCTGTGCCGGCGCGCAAACTCTCTAACCCGCAGGAACCCACCGGGTCGTTGGTTTTTCCCCCTGTTCCCCAAACAGATGCGATCTTATTAATTTTCCGTCCCGTCCGTTTTTTTTTTTGCCTTGGCGAGGCTGGCTTGACAAACTCTTTTCCCACTTAAGAGGAGACTCCATTTTTCCACATCTCCCTCCCAGCACCCTGTGCCCCCATTCCCTTTTCAATTTCTCACCGCCTTCCCGTCCTCGTTGATATCTTTTGATTTTTCCTTTTTGCTTATCTCGTTCTCGGTTACGCCTCTCCGGTGTTTGGTGTTGTCTGATACTCCATTACGCGCCACCCCTTCCTCCCACTTCCCCCCTTCCACCCGAGGCCCCGGGGAGGGCACTCCCCATTTTCCGGTTGATTAAGGCGGACTTCTACCCCCTCATTTCATTCGTGTGTCTCCACGTCTGTTTTGCTGGTTTGGCCGTCTTCCTACCCCGAGGATGCGCAAGCTTGGCTCGCCCTTGACTTCTATCGCCTTTTTTTTTTTTTTACACATTTAAACCCCCAGCCCATTTCCCCAGTTCCTTTTAGGTGTTTTTTCCCGTTCCTATAATTGCCTAGCGCGGATTTCTTACCCTGTTGAGGGGAAAGGACCTTTTTTCTTTGACTTTCCCCTCTTCTTACTCCCCCGGTGAGCTTCCCTACCATGGTTCATTTCTTGTGGTTCTTCCACCTTGTATCTGTGCACATTTTTTTCACTTCTGGTCTGAAACAAGGGGGCCCGAATTCTAGCCTCCTCTTGCCCCTGCGTGCCTTGATGTCTCCGAGTACGCGGA
>Ga0179591_1334273_pt1 | contig 17361 bp, 16 predicted proteins | sample CZOMad2_1_08_16f_FD_182891 | JGI IMG/M metagenome (GOLD analysis project Ga0179591, IMG submission 182891) | Vadose zone soil fungal communities from Angelo Coast Range Reserve, California, USA - CZOMad2_1_08_16fungal (PacBio error correction) | ecosystem: Environmental > Terrestrial > Soil >... | reverse complement strand
TTTTCTTCCCCTCAGTTGGTTCCATGGGATTAGCTAGTGGAAGCTTGCACCTCGAACCCACGGTGGTCTTTCCCCTCACTCCGCCCTTATGGTATGGCTGTATTCCCCCCCTTTGAAGAGTATCCACCCCTTAAGGACTCTAGCTGTCGAAAGCGCAGGAGGTTTTACTTCGAAATCGGAATAGGCTCGCTTACTGCTTCGAACGTTACGTGATGGTCGATACTCGCTTTTCCTTTACCACCAAAACCCCCCCTATTGATCCTCCGCGTCCCAACGAGCGGGAAGTGGCCGTTTCTTTCTGGACTCAATAAAATCTACTCCTAATCATTCTCCCAGCGCGATCGCCAGAGACACACCTCACGTTAGGCAAATGTCCATCCCCCCTACGATTAGTCCATTTAGGTGACTGCCTGTCCCGCGTTTTCTTCAGTTCCTGCCCTCCCCCACCTTTAGTCCGGGATACCCCCGGCCTTAAGAAAGGGCCACTTCCTTGAGCGTCGCCCCTTCGTTTGGGTCCCTTTATTCGCCGGGGCAAAAGCGAGTTTTTCTTGTGAGCCCACCCTCCCTGAAGACCCAAGCGCCTCACCCCCCTTTTTTGTACAGCAACGACGGATGTCGCTTTAGTGTTTGATCACCAATCGTCTTAATAAAAATTTTAGGTTTAAGAAGTCCCCCTGCCGGTTGCGATTTCGTCGCCTTTTCTAATTAGTTTCGCTAATCTTTTCTTCGCCGTTTCTTTTTTTTTCTTTTCCAGCAAGGCGTTGTCCTTCACCTAATAGATTTGGCGTCTGTATTTCCCTTCCCCACTATGCCATCGTCTCCTTCCCATTTCTTCTGCAGTTTTGTTGATTCTTAAGCCTAGCTCCCTTTTGCGCCATGACCACCAAGGCAGACCCATTCCCCCAGATGCCAACGCCCCGTCCGTCACACTATTTTGAGTTTGTTTGCCATTTTCTCGCTATGGGTTTATTCCTTTCTTTTTCCTATTCCGTCGGTCCCCCAAAAAAGATGTCCCCAACTCTCTGACCTCTTATTTCTCTCCGTTTCCGCATACGCCCGTAGATCGACCCGACTATGCGTTCCGTTTCTTGTCGTTGAATGGACTGCCAACTCCGTCTTCTCCCCAGTTCCCGCTTTTTCTACGCACTCTTTCTTAGGACGTTTTTTTTTTTTACCATAGTCGGTTCGATTTACGCCGACAGGTTGACACACTTTTTCAGTCCCCCCTGATTTTCGTCGCCTCCAGCCTTCCTTCCTCCAGTGTATCCTAACCCGAAACCTTGTTCTTTGGACATGTGAGGATCAATTTTCTTTCCGATCCGGTGTGGTCAAAAGTCTGCCCAATTCTGGGAATTCATAGAAGAGTGGCCGGCTACTCTTACCCGATCATCTTCGCGACTTTTTTTCATTCTCCTATTCCTCCCCCGCGCTTCCTTTCTCGGAACCTCCCTACCATGCCTATTACTCCTTTTTTTACAGTAGTCCCCAACCCCAAAGACCCGCCCCGTGGCGTTGCTTTCAAACGTTGGACAGCGTCGTATTTTTCCCAATCCAGTCCGCCATATTTACTCCGTTCCCGCTTTTCCCTGCCGGTTTTTTTTTTTTTTCGAAAGTCATTAAAGTGCCGTTGCCTCCCCGCGCCCTACGGTCCCAGATGCAAAGCAAATACGACGTGATGTTGCTGTATTCGTCTCCACGACACGCTTTCAGTGGATTGAATGTCGAGATGCTTTTCCTGCGTTATTTCTTTTTTTTCCTGAACTTTTCTGAGGTTAAGGTCTTTTCCCAGGGTTTTACCGGTCCAGAAATCCCTGCTCCTTTTCCCGATCGTGGGAGCACGGTCAGTGCAGTTTCCAGTGGCGGCGTTTAGAACTGCGAAAGAAGTATTATCCGCGGCGGTCTTTCCCTTTCCCCCCCCCTCCCCCATCACCAAAGCCTCCTCCAGACTCCAAGCTGCGAGGCAGTGTCAGTTTAATTGGGCAAGAACGGATTTTCACGCCCCCCTCCTTTTCGTCACTTTATCCTCTCGTTTACTCACGCTCCCCGTGCTTTCAACAATTAGGCACCCTCCGTCTGAGCTCTCCAGCAGCTCCTTTCATTTTTCAGTCGACTTTGTTTTCCTAGAATCTCCTTTCCTTACTCTTTTCAAATTCAGTTGTCTAAGAGGTCCACGCTATGTTTGTATGTTCCCTCTGACAAACTTTCGTTCCCCCCTCCCTTTTTTCTCCCCGAACGTTGTCCCCTTTTTGTAGTACTTTGTGTTTTTCTTTCGAGAGTACCTTCCTCCCTTTTGTCGGGGATTTTTCTCTTTATTCTAGCTCGCTTTTTTAGCATGAACCTCAATCCGCCCCCCACCTCCTTCAACGCTCGGGCCTTCCCTTTTTTGATGAGTTTCTGTACCACGTTCGCTACTCTTGCTCCTCGTTGTTTTAGAGAGTTGATATTTTAAGATCATCCCTTCGTGTCTGGCCTTCCCGATTTTCTGGTTGATTATCTTTTTCCTCTCACAGGGTGAGAATTGCCCACTCCGCGAAACGCGAACCGCCTGACTTTTCTTCTTCCCCTATCGACCCGACCCCCCCCCCCCGACTCACCAGGAGAAAGTCGTCCCCCTTTTTTCCTTCCTGGTCAAGTATTAGAAAAGAACCCCCTAACCGATCTTCCCCCTTCATTAGTCAATACGTCCTCAGAATTTTTTTTTTCTCCTGGTCTCCAGCCCCTTCCCGTATATCTGAACTATTCACGCTGTGCCTCGTTTTCGTTTCCTCCTCTCTCTTTGTCTTTCGGGTCACGAAAGACCCCTTTTTCTATTTTATTCCAGGACGTCCATGAGAAAGCTTAGTTAAAGATCTTTCATTCATTTGCCAACGTTTAAGGTTGCTCCACTTCCTCGCTTTTCCCCCGTTGTCATGTGTTGGTTAGGTTTTCTTTCTTATCTGATCATTTCATGCGACACTTCCCTCTCCCACTCCCTTGCCGACATTCCAAACTTTCCGGGCGGCTTTGCTCCCTTGTTCAGCCCCGCTTCTTCTTTTTTCTCCCCAGATATCTTTCGCTCCTAACTTGTTTTTGGAACCTTGCCGTTCTTCTGTTGCGCGACAACCCCCCCACTCCCGTCCTTGTGCAACGCATCCCTTGACCTCCTCCCGGTCCCCGTTTCGTTTGAGCACGAAAACTCACGCCCCCCCTCTGTCCCCTTCTTCAGACCGGCGTGTAGCCGGCTGGCCGTCTCGTTTATGACTTTTTTGAAACACTCGCCCTGCGTCAATATGTGCCTGATTGGCTTTTTTTTTCTGACCACACGCCCTTTTGAGATCCCTTGAATTCCCCCTGTGAGATAAGCGCCACTTTAGAGGCGTTGTTTCTTCGGTTCGTCTTGGTATCTTTCCTTTTTTGTCTCCTGACTCTCCCGGTGCGAGCGAGGTCTTTTAACTCGCTCTTCCTTAACCCCACTTGTTTTTAGATATCTTTTCCCCCTGGCTCCAAGGATTTCTTACGTTATGTTCCTTCTTTTGTGACCCCCGCTCTCACTTTCACCCTTTCCTCGCTCCTGTATTTCTTTTTTTCTCCCCTTTTTCGTAAGGAGCGACCGCGAACGACCTCCAGCGTGTATGTGGTTCCTCCCTTAGTCGGCGTAGCCATCCTCCAACCTCTCTGGTCAACAAATGTAACTATAGTGTGACAGTCGGTAGTGGACTGTGGCTTCTTTTTTGAGTTGCATACACCTCTTCTATATTTGGAAGAGCCGCTTTCTTTCCCTCTCTTCCTCGACTGAGGCCGATGGTCCTCTTCGATCCTTCTTTCTTGTCATCGATTCTCGTTGCCGTCCCTTCCAGATGCGCCACGAACACGAGCGAGCCAAGAGATTTCGCAACATCCCTCATAGTTGAAGAAGTTGGCCGGACGGCGGGTTTTTTCTTGGTTCATTCGGCCCCTTTTTATCCTGACACAAAGCGCTTTCGTGATGACCACCCTTCTTCCAATTTTAAAATGTCTATTGCAATCGTTGATGTCCCTCTCCTACACTCCGCAACAGGCTCTCTCTTTTCCATCTGGTCCCTTGCACTAGCTCAGATCAATAAAACTTGCCCTAAGCGGGCCTTGGTATCGCGGGCCACTTTAGCGCGGACGCCTGACAACCGGACCGGTCTTCTGATGTGAGCCTCCACTTTTTCTCCTCAACAGATTTCTTCACCCTCCTTTTTCCCTCAACGTAGTTTCTATAGAACGCCGGGATTAGTTTCTTTTTCTCGGTATCCTTTTTCCACCCAATCCCTCGTGCTTTTTTTTTCCCCGCACTCTTTCCTCCTTCTGAATAGACCCACCCCAGAGATCGCAGTTGAAAGGTCCTTGTTTTTAAAGTTCATTTTTCGATCTTCCCTGCAAGAGGGTTGGCGTGGCCGTCTGCAATCAGCCCCCCCCACGCTTTTTCCACCTCAATGACCCCTCTTTTAGGGGTGTGCCCAAAGTTTAGATCGGACGTGACCTGTCGATGACCGATAGGTGACTCGAGTTGAGGGTATTCGGCACATTCTCCTTCCAACGTTCACTGCCGATTTGCAATGGCCCGGTGGACCGGTTTTGGTGGGTACCCATGGGTCTGATTTTTTCTGAACTACACCCAGGCCGAGGTTCTTTTCAGTCAATCTCCTCGGTGGACTCTTTCCTCGTAAATCCCTTGAATGATTTTGATTTCCAGCGCCCCTTTGTGTATATTACTTGATTCCTTCGCCATATGCCCTGGAGGATGGGTATGGCTTCCATCGCTAACCATTGGTTTTCATTGATTTTTTCCGTTCACGAGCTCTATCCCTTTCAGCTCTTTTTCTCACGCCCTTTTTTCCTCTCTATCTTAATAATCATACCCCCGTTTGTTGTGTTTCTCCCTAGACTGTATCGGCTATCGTTTTTCCCATTTTTCTCTGCTCGTTGAAGCGGGACCTTTCGAACCCAGTTAGTGAGTTAAATACCCGCAGTATGTTATTGCAGGAGTCTCCGTCTTCCTCCTTGATCCCCCCTCCATTTAGCTTCCCCTCCCCCCCAAGAGTCGAATAATGAAGGAGTCTTTCCAATAACTAGAACCGATTTCTTGTGGAACGCTCTCAGGCGCCTTCCCCCTTTCTTAGCCGATACCTCCTTCCCCAGATGCTTCCCACCCCCCACCCCCCAAAAGAGCCGTCTTACACTCCCCCAGTAGAGCGGTTAAAAGTGATCTTCCTCCACCCTTCAAAACTCTCTCCCCCTCCTTTAATTTGCCCCCCTAGCCTCTGCAAATATCCTAACTCTTCCCCCCCCCCTGTCCAGTGAAGCACCCTGAAGACTTCCTAATTCTCTCGGCCTGCCTCCTGTGCGTTTTCCCCACATTTTTCCTTACACCTTCCTCCCCTCCACAACCTCTTTGATCTCGCCCTTGAAAACTCTCCCCCTTTGCCCCAGCAACTTGCGCGATCCCCAGGTGCGCGAGGAATGTTCAAATGAGCTGATTGCTGAGTTCTTTTTCAACCGAGAGGTTTCTTGTGAGCCCCACTCCCGTCCTCAACCTTGCCTCCTGCTAAAGCACCTCCGTTCTTCCTGTCGTGTTGATCTCGTTCGTGCAAAATACCCCCTTGTAGCCCTCCCTCGAATTCCGGTTGGTTGTCCGTTCTTTTTCGTTTTCTTCTTCTCCGTTATTGCGCTCCGTTCCTTTTTTGTTTCTCTTGACACTTTGAGTCCTCAAGTCCTCTCCTTCTCCTGGGTATTGATGTATTCCCCTCTGCACGTCCCTTCATTTTTTCTCGAGTTGGTTTCTGGGTCCTTCCCTCCACGCCTGCTTTGGACTGAGGCCAACAAAAGTCCATCCGCCCCCTGCAAAATCCCTCCTCCCCTTTTTTTTTTCGGCCCCTATGAGTGATTTTCCCCTTTCCTCTCTTTTTCTGGTTGGTCGTGGCACGTTCGGCCCCAAGATTACACCCCACTAACCCTCTGCATCCTCTCTCCTAGCTACCGCCCTCCCGTTTCTTCCCCCCTCTCTCCCCTCCCCTTATTTCGCTGCTCCTTTTTATGGAATTGCCCCCAAATTTTCTCCAAAGCCCCGAGTCCGCCCTCCGCATTTCCCGCCCGGGACTCGCTTTTGTTTTTGTTGGGATTGTGGTACCTTTTTCGATGTCTACGCCGACATTGAGCGTCCCCCTTTCTGACGCTTTCTAGGTAGTCGTCTCTCCTTCAGGTCCCGATCAATATTCTCCAAAGAAAATCCCAATGTATTTGTCGCCCACAGGTTGCTAGCGGTTTTTCCCCCCCAATTTTTTGACTTAACTCCTGGGTCAAACGTCCTCCTCGTGAACGTGTTTTGCGCTCCGATTGTGACTATTTCCCCTATCTTTTCCTGGGTTTCCTCCGCCCCTCTCCGATTTCCGACAGCTGCTCTCCGGCCCTTCCTTACTAAATGAATCTTTGGACACCTTCACCCTAAACGAAGCTTTGGATCTGCTCAACGTTAGGCCCCTTCTGTTTTCTCAATGTCGTTCCTTTTCAGCCCCCCTCCCCTTTTTTCCCCATATTTTGACCCTCCTTGAGTTTTGAGTGAATCCCATAACTCAGGACGGCTACACTTACGTCTTCCTCCCTCTCCCGCCCCCCTCGCCCCCTCTTTTTGTTCTTTTCCTTGTCTCAACCTTTCAATCTTTCTACCCGTTTTTTAAGGTGGATTGTTTCTCATGAGTTTAGTTCCTTCCAGCCGGAGTCTTCTTTTACCACCCACACTTTTCAGAACTCTCCGGTCCTTTTATTCTCTCCTTCGGTTTGAGTTGCGTATCCGGATTCTCTTTTAAATGACGTCTTCTCTGGAGTCAATCCGAAGATAGCTGCCTCTTCGGCTGTTCATCCCCCAATTCAAAACTCAACAAGCCCCCTCGCCCCCCCGTCCCCCCTCCTTTTTTATCCTCACCTTTTTCCCCAGAAGAGATAGCAGCTCCCGCACTCTAGCCATTGGCCAGTGTTTTTGACTCGCTACTCTTGCCGCCTTTCCCCAAACTAGGCCCTCAAATCCTCCGATCTCCTTCTTCACGCCCTCAGCTGCACCTTCTTATCCTCCCCTGGTGTTTCGATTATAGAATTTGATAGTCTTTTGCAAGGCCCCACCTTTCGATCTATTGCTGAAGCGCTCCTTCGGTGTGAGGGGCCGACTTACGGATGCCAACCCCCAAATTCCTTTTTTTTTCTTGTATCGTGTTTTCTTCTATTTTCTGCAGCCATTTGCGCTCATTTGTGTTCAGGAAGGGCTAGCGTTTCCTTTTTCGTTCGCATGAAAGAAGAGCCAACCCAGCTCCACGCACTCGTTGCCTTTCCCCCTCTTGGCTTAGTCTTGCCCCCGGCCCTCTATCTCCATCTCCTTTGTTTTCGTGTCTCTCCGATTTGGTGGAATTCCAGAGGTTGAGGCCCGATTTTTTTTTGTCTTTTTGTCATATTTTTTTTCCTTGAAACAGGTGAACGAAAATAGACTCTTAGCTACCCCAAGGCCTCTGAAACCGGTCCTTGACATTCCCTCCTCCTCAACCCCACAATAGCCTGCCCCGTGATCCCCCTTGTCTAACCCTTTGGTGGACCACCGGACGGTCGTCAACCCCTCCCCCCCCAACTCCAGATAATCAATTCTCCGTATTCTGTCCGCTAGACTGTGCAGCGCGATCTACACTTTAGCTCCCTTTAGAAGACCCGGGATGTGCTTAAATTTTATTCACTCCGGGGATTCTGATGATTTACCCTTCTTCCTCTCGTATAGTTTGAAGAGGTCCCTTATTTACTGAAACCCCCGTTTTTCTTGACCCCACGTCGTTCCAATTGTGCCCCCCCTCCGTCGTTTCTTTCTGATTTTTTATTTTCCCACTTGTAAGTGCCAGGAAGATCTTTCTTGAATTAGTTCTTTTTGAGGCGTCGATGTGTCTTTCCTGACTACGATTCTCTCTTCGTCTCGATTTCGACCCCCTGGCCCCCTCCTACTCCCTGGAAACCCCGTTTGCTACAACCCTCCTTAACGAGTTCCTTTTCCTTTTTTCATGAAAACCTTTTTTTTGGTACCCTGCCTCGCTCTTCCCTTTGCCGCCCCCAAATACCCTCGTTCCCTTTCCATCCCCCCTTTTTAGACCCTTAGTCTTTCTTTTTCTCTTATTGGGAGCAGAAATCCCCCCCCCTGGAGCGAGGGATGCTCGGGCAGACGCGTTGTTTTTTTTTTTGCAAGGTCCTTCTTGAATTCCTTTTCCTGCCCCCTCCCACCCCCCTCCTCTCTAACCTCCTTTGATTTTTTGAAAAGAACCAGCTCTTTTCCTAAAGGCAGCCCGATTTAGCGCTGTCTTTCCTATGTGTTGGAGCTCTTTTCCTTTTTTTCTATTGCGTCCGGAAGAGAAATGTAGTTGAAATCCCCTCTTTAGTTAGATGAAAAAAATTCCTCCCCCCCTTTATGAGAAGAGCTTCCGACGGAGCCGCTCTTCCTTGTATATTCCTTTCCCCCCGTGATTTTCCATTATTTTGGACACCCCTCATAGCACTCCCTTTTCTCCTCTTTTCGTGACACCTCCTTTTATTTTTATGTTACCCAATTGATCCAGGAACTGATGCGATCAAGTCCCCTCCATTTAGTCAAGTGTGTCATAAATCTTCTTGTCCCCTGAGTTACCCTTTCGGGGGAACCCCATTCGTCCGCTGACTTTTCTCTCTTTTTTCAGCTTTGGTTGCCCCTTCTTTTCGTAACGACTGAGTTTTTGGTCATTGCCCCCCTCCCTCACGCTCTTCCCTCTCCTCTGTTGTCGATGTTTTTTCCTCCGATTTGCGGCGATAGGATATATTGATGTCGAGAGTAGTTTCCTTTGCCAACTTTTCTATGATCCCCGCCCCCCCCCCCCAGTTCCTTACCCTCTCGCCCTTTTTCCCTATCGAAGAGGACGGCGTGGCGTTGGATATGACTTTTTTGGCCTTTTTTTCATTTTCACCCAAGCGTCCTTCTTTATTTCCCCGCAATCCCACCCACCCTTCAGTGGCAAGGTATGATCGATGTTTCCCCTTGTCACTTTCCAAAGCCCCCCTTGATCTCTATTATTTTCGTGACCCTCCTTCCTTTTCTTCTTAGCAACTCCACAAGAGCACCTCCTTTTTAACTGGATGCGGTTCCACTCAGCTCGGATTTCCCCCCGAAACAGGAAGGTCTGGTGGAAGACCTTTTTATTTCGAACGCTTTTCTCAGGTGCCGACGGGCATGAATCCCCGTCGTTGTCTTTCGCCTGGTTTATTCTCCTCTTTTCCTTGAAGACATCCAAATTTTTTGTCTCCTTAGCCCTATAAGATCGAATTCTTCCCAGCGACCCGATCGCTCCTACGTTTATTCCTTTCTCCTTCTTCCCTCTTCCGCTGCCCCTCGGGTTTGGAGGTGATTTTCATGGATCCCCTCTTCCTCCCTTGGCCTGATAACCGCCTTGATAACTTTCTTTTTTTTTTGGTTCACATTTTTTCTACTGGTTTTAGTAAGATGCCTCTCCGTTGTCGTGCGATGTTCCCTGCCCTGTCGAGAGTTTTAGGTTTCGTAGTCCTGATCATAGTTTTCCAGATTGAGGTCCTTTGCCCAGGTCTATCGGATTGTTGTGGGTTTTGAAAACCGGTCTGTATGTATCGCACTACTCACGGCCTCTTGCTGTTTTCCCGACTCTTTTTTTTTTTTTTTTATCCCTCCCTCTCCTCCTTCCCCGGTCCAACTCCCACTGTCTCTTCCTTTCCTCTTTGCTTTGTCATTTCGGGTGTCCTTTTCTTCATCGGAGACTCTCCACCTGTGAATTCCCCGGCGGAGTTTCTTCACCTTTTTTCCTTCGTTTTCAGTCTTGGCGCCGATTCACCCTCTATTAGACAATGGACAGTCCTAGACTTCTTTTCTCCTGTTGTTTTTTTCTTTGAGAGATTTTTTTTTTTCGTGCGGACCACTCTCTTTGTCCCTTTTCTATAGCTTCTTCTCCGGTCCCAGCGTCCCCCCGAGTTTCGCCCCTCCCTCTGGTAAGTATCTGAAGTTTATCCCCGAAATGGCCGCTTCCCGAAACCCGTACCCCTTCCCATGCAGGCTTCCTCCTCCATAGCGACTTTCTTTCGGCGCGTCGCTCATTCCCTTATCCTTTACTTTGCTTTTGACGAAGGACCAGCGCGTTGTTTCCCCCCACCAAAAAACAAAAAGAGCAGATCTCCTCGTGCCAACTGCCGGGCCACGGGTCTTCTCTGGCCTCATCCCCTCCACCTCTCTCCCTCCTTTTTTTCCTGTTCCCCTCTCTTACCGCCATTCTATCACGTTGGTCAAACCGTCTCAAGAACCTGCCTTTAGCATTTAGGTGGAGCGCCTTTCCTTTTGGGGGGGGAACTTGCATACCTCCCCCCCACTCCCCCCCCTCGTTTCCTCTTTTATCTAGCCGTTCCCTCCCTACCTGAAGGCCCTCTAAGCCGCTTGCGTCCCTCTTTTCCTAATGTAATGAGCTGATCGTCTGAGGATTCCCGTTTCTTAGCCAAAGCTCCCTGCGCCCCTCTAAAGCGTGTACAGCCCACCGTCTGGGGTGTTCTTGTCTTCTCCAAAATAGTTCAGGCCCAAATCCAAGGTGCTTCGCCTGAAGCCTTTCCGGTTGCGACTTTTTCTGTCGCTCTCTCTACCAATCATTTCAACAACCAGCCCCCCCGGCTTTTCCAGCTTGGTTTCGGGTCTTTTTACTGCCCCAATTCCGCTTTCAGACGAAACTCCTTTCGCCGACTCCTTTTCTATTGTCGTATAATCCCTCTTGCCCCTCAACGTGAATTTTTTAGTTGTCGTGCTAACTCCCTCCCAGAGCTTGTTACTAATTACAAAAACCTTCCTCCCTTTCCTCATATCAAAACCAACTCCACTTAATTTCCCTCTAGAAAATGCTCGATTCCCCTCACAATATTGTTCTCTTTTTTTCTTTTCTAATCTTTCACGTTTTCAAGAGTAACCGACTATTTGCCATCCACTCTACTAGCGACTTCGCTTTTCAAAGCTGCGTTCAGATCTTCTCTTTTTCCATGGTAAATGCCCCCCCAAATCAGTCTTGACGACCCTCTTTCCCCGCTTCCGACCTCCCCCCTATAATCCCGTCCCTTGTGTTCACCCCTAGAGTTTACTTGGCTACTTGAAAAAGTATCTTTTGAGTCCAATTACGTCTCTGGCGAGTCCTGATACGCGCCCTTTCTTCGCCAAGTTTCGTCAGAAAATCCCTTTTCCCCCTTCTTTGCATGTCTCGTGAGTTCTCATTTTTTTTTTTCCAAAAGGGCCAGGGGAAAAGTGACCCTGAGAGGCGCCTTTTTCTGAGTCCCTCTACCCCTAGATCCCTTGGTGCATTCTCACCCCTCTTTCCTCTTTTCCCTTCCCCCCCTCGCTATAGATGCCATATTTTAAACAACGTAAGTTTTGAAAAGTTTTTTTAACCTAAAAAACCTCAAGTGGCGTGGATCCCCCCTTTAGGTCCCCAAAGACGCCCCCGCCATGGCTTTACATCTTCCTCCCAAATCAGTTACCGAAATTGATTCCCTTCTGTGTGTTTTATGTGTTCCTGGACTCCCTAATTAGAAGGACGGTTGAGATCCGCTACCTCTTTTATCCCCTCATTTCTCCCTTCTCCCCTCCCTTTTCGGATAGTGCTTCAAAGCAGTACTTTTCTTTTCAGGTCCCTGATGCCATCCTAGTTGCCTACTCTTCCCCTGGGCTCTTCACACGGTCCAGCTCCCTGACTTTATGACTCCGTCTTTTTGCCGAGCACGGAAGGGGTCCCGTGGAAGTCTCGGTTTCTGCTCCCATCTCTCAGAGGAGGATCCTTCTCTTCTTTCACGTAACTCCGAACACTTGCCACCCTACCAGAGCGTGCCAAAGTTTCAGTTGCTAAGCTTAAATTTTCAATACCGATTATTCCTCCGCTTTCCCTCGCCCCCCTTTTCCCCTTTTGTCCTCGTTGAAGAAGATCCTAACGTTTTCACCCACTAGGCAAGAAGACGCAAGCGACCTAGAAAGCTCTCCATTGGACTCCGTTTCCTCCGTCCCCTCCTTTTGGTCTTTTCTCTTCCTTCGCTCAGGGTACGAAGAACGTCCCACCAGTCCGTCACGATGGCAATCCCGTCATTTTATGCCTTGAGTTTGTTCCCCCTTGTGTGTTCGTCCAAGCCATTTTCTACTACCCTGAGTATCCTCGAGCGGCTATTTTTTTTCTTTCCTCTGCTTCATTTTTTAGCGTTTAGATTGGATTGTGATTCTCGACTTTTTTCGTTCTCTTACAGTTTTGCAATCAAATCCTCCCCCAGCCTCCCCCTCAAAGTCGGGCCTGCCTCCCCTTCTTTTTTCCTGCCGAATCTCTCTTACTAAGCCTCCCTTTGTTTTTGTTGCTTATCGATCGATTTCCCACTCTTTTTACGCATGGCCCGAACTTTTCGTTGGTTGTGCGTTTCCATGCGAAACCTGGAGACTCCTCCCTTTCCTTAACTTCGATTCCACCCTCCCTCTCACCGCGACCCTTCTCATTCCTCTCCCTTTTCTGCCCGTCCCCCCCACATCAGATTTCGAACGTAGTATCACCCCTTTTTTTAATGAAAAGTCTGAAAGAACCCCAAATCACGATTCATGAGTTCCGCCGCCCTCTTCCCCTTGACTTTGCCTTATTTCGTCGTTCCCTGCGCTTCCCCTCGCGCAAAAAGGTTCCCTATGAAAGTGGCTAGCTCGTTTGCAATGTGGTCTTTTGTCCCTTTAGTTTTGCCCTCCGTGTCTCTTGCTATTCTTCCGTCCCTTGCGAAAGAAGGATTTCCCCTTGCGATAATCTTTCTGGGCTTTTTCCTTGCGGCCCCCTGGCCTCTCTGTCCTTTTGCTTCTTGGTGTATGTTTAGTCTTTTTTTCTGGTCCTTTTTTTTTTTTTGAGCCGTCAGATCTTTTCTTTACCCTCCCCCATTTTCTCCCTCTTCTCCCGCCGCTACCCTGGAACATGCCCTTCGCCAACTCAGCCGATTTTCTTTTCCATTCTTTTTCTCTTCCTCCCTTGTTGTGAAACCTTTCCCCCCCCCCCCCCCCCCCCCCGGAGCTCCGGAATCTTCTGAACAACTTTAAATAAGGAATTTTAAAAAATCTCTTACCTACCCTCACTGAGAAGGTCGTTCTTATTTGACCGACCATCCCCCCTTTTTCTCTTGGCTTTCGCATTCTGGTCCTTGACCCCTTGTCCAGTCCGATACCCCGTATTTTTTTTTTATTGTAGCGGAAGACATGAATGTCTAACTATGGCTGACTTGTACTGGGGTAAAATCCGCAATGGATTCTATTTACTTTGACACTTTTTCTCTCCTCCCCTGCCCCTATGGATTTGAATTTTTGGCTAAAATTGATTGCCTCGGAAGGTTAGCGCCTGTTTTCAATTACATCGTTCGAATGCAACCCCTCTCGAATGCTAGTCTTTTTTTTTTTTAAAATCCCGGATGATCCTTTCAATGATACTTTTTACAAACCGTCTCCCCACAACCTGGGATCAGATCATGCCCCAAATTGTCCCTTTTTTCCTTTACCTTGTCTCGGCCTGCTTCCGAACTAGTCTCCGTCTTGTACTGACCTGGAGGAGTCGCCACCCCAAACGCGTTTTTTTTCACCCACTGAGAACGATCCTTTCTGTCCTTCTTTTATTTATAAGATGGCCCATGAAGTCAGAATGAGTTTGCTTCCCTCCTCACCTCTTTATCCGCAGGTTGTATCTCTTTCCTAAGGAGGACCCCCCCCCTTCCTGAGGCTGGCAGCTCTTTCTTTACTCCTTTTGCCCTTAAATAAGTCCCGTAACCCCCCCCTTTAGCTATTGCAAGCTTCTCCCACCTCCTATTGTCGAAGAACTTCCTTTCCTGCGTTCTTTTTTTCTGGCGAATTTTACTTTTTTTTTTCCTAAAAAGGATCTATTTCGTAAACCAATCACCCCACCTCCTCTTAAACTTTTAACCCCCTGATGGCCCCTCCCTGTATGCGAACATTCTCCCCCCCCCTACTCCCCATTTTCTTTCGTGCCCCGAGATTTGACGTATCCCTAGACCTCAGACAAATATTTCCGTTCACTTCTCCATCGAGATCTCCCCTTCCCATATTCGGATTGACCTCGCAACTTCCGGTTATTTGGCTAAAGACAGTTTTACTGTTCCTAGTGATCCCCCCACGACTTTCCCCCTAATAAAAGTCGTTTTTTTCTAGGGCGGAACGTTTTTCTCTTTTTTTTTTCTGTTGAGTGATAACACTAGGGATTTTGTTCTCTGCTCCTTGAACCTCTCACTAGCGACCCCAGCGCATACGCTACTCCATTTCTAGGTCCCCCTTTTCTTCTTTATTTTCAAGTCTGTTTTTGTTTTTCCCCTTTTTCTTCCCCTCTTAAACGCGTAGCTCAAACCTAAATGCTAATTCTGTTTTTTTTTTTCTGGTCCATTTTCCCCCATAACGTTAGTCTATTTTTTTTCTGCGCGTCTTTGATTACGTCTACATTTCTTCGGAGGTTCTTGGGGGATTGACCTTAATTCTCTCAACGCGAGTTGTCTTCTTCTTTATCTGCTCTTCTTTTTGGTTGGTTTCCCCCGAGTCTTTGGTGTATCCAAATACCGGACCTCTTTTAGCTTGTAAGCCAAGCTTCTTCTTCGGAGATGCCCTCCCACATCCTTGTTCTTTCTCATTCCCTTTCCCTTGCAGCTGAAATTAGTGTGGAGTCTCGGGATGAAATAAATTGATGGGTCGGGGAGTTGATAGTAACTTTTTCTCCATTCTTTTTGTCTCCCCTCTTATAGCCCATGGCCAATAATCTTGGTTCCTCAACTACCTCCAATTCTTCTCTATCCTAGTTTGTGAGACTTTTTTTTTTAGTGCTGAACAGATTGGGGACCATGTCTACTCGCTAGTGGAAGCCAGCACACATGTCGAACCCAGTCTTCTTCTTTTTCCAAGCCTCCCCCCCAGTCATGTTCTTTCTTCTTCAGCTTCAGCATTCTAAAAGAAATGGAAGAATTTTAGCACTCTTTCCCCTGAATGAATTCTGATTAAAGAGAAGAGTATCTTCTGCTCTAATTCTCCCCCGTTTGGTTCCTTCCCGATTCCCCTCAGAATCCCCGTTTTCCCCCCCCCCCCACCACAAGAGTAAAACTGCCTAAAGTGTCCCCTGGTAACTTGCGTTCCTCCTACCTCAACTCTCTTTTTAAGGTACAACGCTTCCTCTCTTATTTGGAAAATATACGCTTCCCCCCCAACTTTTTGACCCCCGAAACCTCTGTGTGATTTCTCCCCTCTGTCGTCCTTGCATACACAGCATTTTTTTTCCCCCTCCCACCCTCGTTTATTTTCTCCTCTCCCTTGAACGTAAGCCACCTCTGACCCCCTTCTTCTGAGTTCCATCGTGAGTGTTCACAGTTACCCTTATTGCTGCTCTCTGCTTGAGCCCCCTCCCCCTCGGGTAGTGTGAGCCCCCCCGACCCCGACGAACGAGCTAATGTGCCCTCCCAATACTTCTTCGCCCTTTGTCCCCTTTCGGTTGCCCCCCCCTAAAACTTTGCGTTTCCCCTCACCCCCCCCCCTCAGCCGGGATGAGAGCCTGCTCGGTTCCCCCCTGTTAAGACTCTCTTTCTCCTTTTTATTGATAGTTTCCTGTTTCGCGTCAACTTCAGCCTCCCCTTTTTCCTCCCGAATTAGTCTTCCCCTTGTTTGCGTATTTTCGTGATTTTTATACTTTTTTCCCCCCATGATACTTTATAAGACCTTTTCCTCATTGTTTTATTTTTTTTTTTTTTTCTGTCTTAATCCCTAAGCGCTTTTTTGCCCTCTTCCACCCCCCGCGACCAGCCGCCAGAGACACGCTCCCTCGCGTAAATTTTAACAACTTCTGAGTGTTCTTGTTCAATCTGTCCTCTCTTTTTTTTTTCTTTACTTATCTTTAACGTTCTTCCCCCCCTTGCACATCTTCTTAATTTATTCCAGGAATACAGTCCGTCTCGCCCCTCTTACACCTACATAGGCTCTTCCTCTCTCTCTGGCCTCTTTTCACGACCTTACCTCTACGTGAAACTCCTTTCCCCACTGTCATCCCTATCAATCTCGTTTCATGCCTGTGGTTAACTTGTCGCTGCTACGACCTTCGATTTCTTTTTTCTTCCCCCCCTTCCCTCGCTAGGTCCCCCTCCCCCTCAGGCTGTCCCCTTGGGAGAAAAGACACTTAAAATGTTATCGGCATCCAGTTTGATTTTTCTTTTTTTTGCTCCCCAAGACTTAATTTCTTAACCTCCTCCCGACTTGGGATCTTTCCCACGATAATTAAGAGAGGTTGTTGCATCCCGACCTCCTCTCTTTCCGTCCCCCTCCCTCCTGTTCCGGAATCTTCAATCTCCTCACCTTTCACTATAAACCAAGTCTAGTAAAAGCCCCCCTCCCCGATAATTGGTTGGAGCCACATTAGGACCCTAATCTCCTCCTTTTTCTTTCCTTTTTTCCCTGCCCAACCCTTCCCAATTTCCCTCCCCCACGCAGTGAGTAGTTCTTTTCTTCAGTCATTCCCCCGCGGACGTTGAGCACACTCCTTTGTCTTCCCCCCTCATTGCTAAAGACACCCCCTCCCCAGATTTTTCCGGTGAATAACTTACGACCGGTGTGGTGGTTTCATTTTTAGTACTCCAGTCCTTAGTCTTTTTTCGGCCCTGCCCCCGATTTCCTTGCTCGGTCCATGTTCCCCACCTTTTCTTCCTCGACATATCGAGAAGACTCCTTTACTTTTGTTGGGGAGTGCGTGGTCCTGAACCGTCGTCCTTCGATTCCTATGATAGTCTGTCTCCTCCTTTTCCTTTTCATATCCCAGTCCCCCCCAGAAATCCCTGCAAATATAACCAGCCCCGCTCCCACGGACCAAGAGGCTTTTGACCCGTTTTTTGGGTCCCCCTCCAGTATGTCCTCCGCCTTATCACGGCCCTTCTCCTTTTACTCGTTTGGACCGATCTTAACTCTTTCCAGTTCATTTAAAATTGCACGACTAACCCCCCCCACCTCTCCTCCTTAGGCCTCTCCGCCGCCTTGAATAATGTCATTGAGGGTCGGAGATCTTGACTTCTGACACTACAAGCACCTCTCTCTCCCTCCTACTCCTTCTTCTTCTTGATTTGTTCTGGCTCTCCCTTTGACCCCCTTTTTTCGGCCAAATTAGTATAATGAGGTTTCTTTGTGAGCGCCCTTTTCCTTTCTAGAGTGAGAGTGACCTTCCTCCCGTTTGCTTTTCTTGAGATCTCCGTGATAGAGTTTCGATCCCCCTGCTCCTTCAAAGAAAAACATTAGCCCACAGCCACTTAGGGTCTGGAACCTCTTTGGATGAGACCCCG
>Ga0179591_1302508_pt1 | contig 17361 bp, 21 predicted proteins | sample CZOMad2_1_08_16f_FD_182891 | JGI IMG/M metagenome (GOLD analysis project Ga0179591, IMG submission 182891) | Vadose zone soil fungal communities from Angelo Coast Range Reserve, California, USA - CZOMad2_1_08_16fungal (PacBio error correction) | ecosystem: Environmental > Terrestrial > Soil >... | reverse complement strand
AGTTTCTTTGATTTAATCAAATGGGTCTTCCGGTCGTTTGGTTCGGTTTTCAGTTACGGACCACAATTCTCATTTTTCGGAAACATTCTCGGGCTTTAGGCGCTATATCCCTCGTTCATTTTCTTCTTCCTAAGTTGAAGGCCCCAGGCCTGACTCACTTCTGTCCAAAGGTCAAGGGCATTTTTTTCTTACTGCGATGCTATTCGTGAGGTCGATGCGTGACAGACCGATCATGAGACCAATTTTACGTTTAGCCCAGGATTGCCCCCCTTTTTTTATTTCTGTCGCGGCTGCTTGGCCGCGCGCCACCAGATTCTTTTTGATTTGTCGTTTGAGTTAGGAGTTTCATATGTCCTGTAGGTTTGCGTTCCCAGAATTTGTGCGGAGCTCACACCTTGAATTGAGCGTGAGGCTATCAGTGGTTTTTCGATCTTATCTTACATTTTTCCCTTGGTTGTGCTTATCCTACGCGCCGATCGGGGTCATTCAAATTTTGAACCAAGTCGACGAAAATGAACGATTTTTCTCTCTCGGCCCTGAACTTCACTAAGGAAAATCTTCTTGCGCTGTTACTGGCTCTCTCTTTCTTCCATCCAATGAGTCTTTAGCGCTGAGTAGTAGAGCGTGGTCGCGGGAATTGGCCCATACAGTATGATTTGCGCGACTCCTCTGCATCTTTTCTGACTTTTTTATCCAATTCACAACAACGGCGGCCCCATAATGACATTGAGTTCCCCTTTTCGCCCGATTGTCATTTGACTCACGCTGCGCTCCGAGGCGGCTCTTCGTCGTTCATGCAGCTTCCTTCTAGCTTTTTCTTCACAATCTTTTTGTTAGTTAAAGTTCCCTAAAAATCTACAAACAACACACGCGAGGGCGAACAAGGTCCCCTTTCCCCACCACTGGCTTTACTCAGGGACTTCTTCCCCGGCGCTTCGTTTTCTGTCCTTCCGAATAACTGTAAGTTTCTTCGTTTGCCGTTTTTTGGAGCCGTTTGTGCGGTCTCCTATCGCTTTCAGGGTCTTTTCTCACTGCCGCCCATATCGTCGTTCCTTTTCTTTCCGCCATTGGCAGCAGTCAATGTTCCTTTTTTGTTCCCTAATGATTTTTCTGATCACACGCATCCTATTTGACGGCAAGTCCGCGTGTCGAATTATTTTGTTCTTTTTTTTTCGCCACCCACACAATCCGGTCCTTCCTCTTTGTTGAACTCCTTGGTGTTGCTTTTTCTGAAATCGGGCCGCGCGTTTCACATAATGTTTTTTTTGTTCGAGGAGTTTCCTTTCTGGCCGAAGTGCGATGTAGACGTTAAGTTTCGTAATGTCCCTGGAGAACATCCTTTGTGGGTGTTTTTTTTGGGAAATTCGGGCTGTTTTTCCGGCGTTTTTTTTAGCGGTTTGGTTTGCGGGTTTCTGACGCTTTTTTTTTGGCTCTGGACACTCGTTACTAGCGGTCCTCCAGCGGAGGATGCTGTCTGTATTTTTTTCCGAAATCTCTCTTCTGCATCAGCTTGGCCCAATTTTTTGTTTGCTTCCGAGTACTTCTCTGTCGTGCCTCCGGCGCGCCCGCCCTTTTGTTTTCCTTCGTAGGAGAACGTATGTAGACGAGTTTTTCAAGGCTTCCCGTTTGTTCGTTTTCTTTTCTTTTTTTCTCGGAACCTCTCTTAGTTCCTCATCCTGTTGTGTCTCTCCCTCATTTTTTTTGCCAGGGAACTGAAGGAAGAACCCCCGGGAAGCTGAGCCTCCGTCGGTTTTCTTCTAGAATTCTCATGAATCTGCTGCCTGCGGTTATTTTTTAACGAAGAACGAGTGTTCCCCATCGCTGCGACCCGCTTGGCCACGTTGTTCATCCTATTGAGGAATATGTTTTTCTTTTCGTGTCCCAATGCGAAGCGTGAATCTACCAATTTTATGACCTCTTTCAGCTCGCGAGTTTTCCGCGTCACGTCCTCGAACCACAAACCTTTTCGAAACCCGAACCCCGCCGCATAAAGGCGCCCTCCGAAATCCCGCAGCCTATCGAACCATAATTCGCTCCATTTTTTTCCATTTCGTAGCGCTCTTTTTTAACTCCCCTTTTTGCTTTTTTCCGCTGTCCACCTAGCCTTTGCCTTCCCATTTGTTTTGTGCTGAGGTCTTTTCTGTTCTTTCACCTTTTTGCCCCCACTCTGTGCCCACCTTTTTCCATCGTCAATTCCTGATTGGTGTTTCAGCAGCCAGAATTGCGACCCGGGGCATTGAGTTTCCCGATTATCGCATTTTCCAATAGCTGACCCCGCAGGCCCATGCGTGCACGACGCAAGCCTTTTATGACGAGGACCCATGGTCCCACAACTCCAAAATGCACGACGAACTCTTCGCGAGCGTGTGGTGCAGCGCAACGTAGTCCTTTTTCCGTTCGCCCGCATCCCCAACGGCAAAATTCACTTGCTTAGACTTATTTGTTGCAATCACTTCTTAAGTTCAACTTTTTGATAAGGGCCGGCTGCACCCCCGCTTGCTTCTTGCGTTTTCGGGCATTTTTTCCCTCTCTGTTTCCGTTTTGTACCGATTCATGCGGCAAATAGCCAGCTTTCTTTTCCCCCCTTCGCCTTCGACCGAACCCATCTAGCCCTCCACGACTTTCTTCGCAATTCACCTTCGCATCTAGAGGGCCGTCTTTCATGCGGCGCCTCTTTGTTGTTATGCGGGAAGCTTCCCCACTATTCGGCGTAAAGACGCGCGGAATCCTTTGCTCCCCCTTGTTCCCCCCTTCGAGAAAAGCCGCTTTGCTTTATTTTTTCCGTTTTTTCGGACTTCGAGTTTATCGGCGCGACTATGTTTCCTCTGTCTCTGGGCGTGAGCAACCTTTTTTTTCTCTCTCGCGTTTTGTTGATTGCCTTTCCTGAAACCAAGGGCGCGGATTTTTTCCAACCCCTCTCCTCCGACCGTGAAAGACTACATGTCGTTGCGACGCTTTCTTGAGCTGTTCATGCTCTTCTTCGGTTTGATATACGCGTCTTTTCGAAGCGGACTGAGGCTCCCAATGGCCGATGTTCTTTCCTTCGCATCCCAATCCGCCAGAGAATTTTTCGCCTTCGGCCAGGCGGCTTCAGCCTCTTTTTTGACGCATCCTTTCGCCTTGCTCCGGGGTCTTGCTGCCTTTTTACCCCACATGCTTTGCCCTCCATGCTTTTTTCACAGGCCTTCTTCTTTGACGTTCAATTTTTCAGCATGGGGCGTCTTATCGTTGTTTTTTGACGATTAGATAGTTTTATTGCGTTTCTGCGAAAAGGAATATTTGACTCCGCCAAAACTTGACATTATGCACCCCATTCGTTCCGCCCCTTCTGGCCCCGCCTCCCCCTCTTGTTGGTTGGAGAGATGGCTTTTCTGTTTTTTTCCTGGGCGTACTTTGTTTTGTTCTTGTTTGGTCCGGTTTTTGGACGTTGGCCATTATTCCTTTTCGCCGAACACATAGCGCTTGTTTTTTTCTATCTCTCTTTTCTTCCCCTCGGTTTCCAGGTGGAATTGCGCTTTGACTTCCGACCCTTTGAACGGTCCGCTCGGTTGCTTCGCTTTTTTCCGCCTTTTGTCCTTTCGATTTTTGCGACGCCCCGGTGCTTTTCTACGGATTTCGTCAAGGTGTTTTTGTTTTGCCGGCTGGCCGCGTCGCCAAGATTTTTTCCTGGATTTTTTTTTTTTATATTGCCTGATCTGCCTTTTTCCTGTTCTTTCCGCGTTTTTCAGAACGGGTTTTTGTAACACTGCGTGAAGTCGAGCTGAGCTCCCCGTCTTTCGTTCCCTTTTTTTATGCGTCTTGCCCTACTTTATTTTTCCCATTCCAATCTCCCTCGCCGCTTTTTTTTCCTTCATGTGATCGCGCAAGTTCGACGGACGAGAGTGTGTACATCTACTATTTGAACGGAGCCTGCCTCGGCCACAATATTAGTATCGGCGTACCCTAGTTGCAGCGCAGTGAAGAATGACCTAACCCCTTCCCTACAAGGTTCTTGCGATACAATTACTTGCTGTTGCGGACCTTTACACATCTCCTTTGGCCTCTTGCGTTTCCAGAAGCCTCTTTTCTCCCTTATCCCTCTTACCCTTCGACAACCAAACGGCGTTTTTTCCGAATCCTGCAGCGACATGACTTTCGCTCTGACGTCCCCCCTTCAACTCCTCACGATCGTTCAAGCGGCGGCTCGTATTATCAGCGATCTCCACACGCCCACCATATTGAGAGCTTGGACTCTCCCCCCTGTTATTTTCTACGACCGGAGGGCGAACCCCCAACTTCAGCTGCACCTTCTTCCAAGTAATGATTCAAGCGGAAGCGTGTCAGATTACCTCGACGTCTGCTTTTCATCATTTCCACCCAACTTCTAAGTTCGTTTGCGTTTTGGACCCTTCTAGGAGGCAGATCGACTCATTTTCTGCGCGAAGCACAATCCCTACCTCACCCTAGTGACACTACCTTTTCCCCCCTTTCTCTTTGCCCCCTGTTAGGCCTTGCCAATTGTTCTATTTCAGCTTTTTTTCGTACCGATCCCCGCATCGAGCTTGCTAAACTCCGCAGTGTCGCAATTTATTGAATGTTTTGAACCCTCCTTTCGATCCGTGGTCGTTGGGGTCTACGATTCAGTGGCCCTCCCTTTTTACCCCCTCCCTTTTGCGGGCTCCAAATGCTTTGAACCAACTCGAGGAGGAATGCGCTTTTTTTTTGACGGACAGCCCGTGTGCGATTTCTTTGCTGGCCTTTCGCACATTCACTATGCCCTCATTTTTCTCACAATTATTGTATCCGTTTCTTGTCTTTCGCGCGTTAGACCCCCGGGCCCGTTCTTTTTGGGTTTGGCGTGGGTTGTTGTGATGGGTTGTTCCGTTCTGGTTTCGCGGCATGAAGCGACCCCCCCTTTTCTGCGTCGTATCCGTTTTCTTATTGCACTTAGGGCCTTGTTTTTTTTAATACCAGATTCTCCAAAGGCATCTTTTGCACTCCTGTTTTGTTGCTCTTCTTGTCCTTTGTAGCTTTTGCCACTTCCGTGCCGATGCTAGATGCTTCGGTGAGACATCCGGCCGACGCTTCCTTTTTTTTTCCCTTTCCGTTTTCGGCGGACCCACTTCTTCCCCGTTGTGTGATTTGTATGAGCTTCCGCGCTTGGCTTGGGCTTCACTTCTTTTAAAACGTTTGTCAAGCTTGATCTTTTCTCCAACATCCGGCCTTCTCACTTGAAGCGCCGAATCTGCGGCTGTCGGTCTTGACAGCGCTGTGCATTTCGAGCGAACTTTTTTTGCATGCATTGGTAGAACTTTTTCCTCCTTCCCTGCCAAGGTTTACCTTCGTGCCATATCCCTGCGGGACTCCCTCTGACGCTCGCGAGTTGGTGTGTCTTTATGTCCTCTCCATTCAGACCCCCCCTGCAAACCCCAAGACCTGACCTCACGTTACCCGCGGCCAACATTTTCCTAGCCTAAATTACGAATACTTAGCATGCAGGATCCCTTTTTAGGCTTTCTTTGAACATCGCACCCCCTTGGCTGGCCGTCCTTCGTCACTCCTTTTTGACCCACTTTTTTCTCGCTTCCCGCATTCGGTTACACCTTTTCCCACTCGTTGATCCAACTCGCTTTTTTCCATTTGTGTGGTGATCAATTATTTGACCTCGACATCTTTCCCCGGGCGAACTGCCTAGGTTCAAGCTCGATTTTTTTCGTTTCTTAGACAAATCCGGACAGACATTTGCGAGCATAAATTCCCTGTAGGCGCATTCAGGAACGCTCCCTAACCGCCTTTGAGCGTGCGGATTTCACCCCTGCAATCTCCATAGGCTCGCTCCTAACCCCCAAGGCAAGAAAGCTGCTTCTTATCTTGTTATACGCCCAGGAAAAACGTTTAAGTTCTCACGAGCTTCTTCCTGCGTTCCTTGCAGCTTTTTCGTTTATTTTTTCGCCCTTCCCGTTTTAACTGATATGCCTCCCCCTGCCATTGCGCGGGATTCACGCCGTTCTCCCGCATTTGATTTCCTTTTTTTACTTTCCTTGACCGCCCATCTAGCTCCCGCGCGGTCATTAAGTTACCGCCGTGTTGTTGGGAGTTTTACCTCTCCTCTCTTCGAGGCTTTTTGCGCGTCTGCCCAATCTGTTCCAATTTTTTCCCCCGCGCCAGCGCGTGATCGCTCACTCGGGTTGTGGCTCGTTTTTTTTTCTCCGTCCTGCTCTCCTCCCCCCCTCGGCGTTCCGAACTCTGTTTCCGAGGAGTCTCCCCCCGCTCGAGCGCAAACGCAGGTTCCTTTTCGTTCTTTTCTTATTTGCACGCGCTTTTTTTACCTTGCTCGTCCTTTCTCGTTTAGTCCACCTTTCTACCCATAGACGAATGTGCTCGTGCGAAGATTTCGAGCGCTGCTCGACTCATTCGCTTGGTGTTCTTCTCCCCGCCCTCGGACTCGGTCATTTCTACCTTTTGTAATGAGAATCTCGCTGAGTACCCTTCAGCATCTCTTGTTGGCGCGGACACGTTGTCCAAGCTGCCTCCAGCTTGTGAAGCTTCCCTTCCTTCTAAACGTCCAGCACTGGGCGTCGCGCCCTCAAAAAAGTTTCCTCCTCGTGTCCACAACGCCGTCTTGCGGACTTTAAAATTCGGTAAGTTCAGGATGTGTGAACTCTTCCCCTTTCGGAGAGGCCTGACGATTTATGATAGAGCATGTCCCCCGCCCATGTCGCATATGGTAATTTTTGCGAAGGAATATTGTTCTCACGAAACGTCCAAAAACTTGACCCCCCCTTCTCGTTTTCCTTCCACCATGCTTCTTCGCAGGCAAGGGCCCTTTTTTTTTTTCCCCATCATACTTGTTTTTCCTCGGCACAATGTAACCTTTCATCCGAAATTGGTACTGAAAGGGTTTTGTTTGTTTTTTTCCGTGCGGTACCCACATATTTTTTCTTTATTCAACCAGAGCGCGCCGGGTCGGCATGCGATATCTTAAATGTCGGCGCTGCGCTTATACTGGGCGGCTTCCCCATGAATGACTTCCGTCTCAATCCCTCGGCCTTTGTGAATTTTCATGGAGGGAGAGCCTTGTGAATTTCGAGGCGAGAAGTTTTCGCTGGCCGTTCTCATTTCTCCAAGGAGGAGTCCTATGCCTTTTCCGGACTTGGCCGCTGACCCCCCCCCCCCCCCTAGTGCCTGGTGATTTGGTTAGTCCGTATGTTGCATGCGAATGCATCCCTGATGTAGGGATTATTCCGAGTAGCAACGTTGCTTCTATCCCTTGAACTTCCGAGCCTGACGACTCTCTCAAGTCCTCGCTCTCTACTTCTTATTCGTCTTCCATGTGTCTTTGCCCCCTTTGCGGACTTGCACCTCATTCCGATCTTTTTTCATGCCATCGTGATCCTCCACCCACCTCGACCTCGTATTTATTGCGCCGAGACCCTTCCCTGATGACTGCAAATCTTCTACTTTGCTGGTACTCTTTCTGGCGCGCAATGAAAATAGCCCTTGCTTAGCGAGCATCTGTGGTCGCGGGTCCTTGAATCTCTTTTCTTCTGCGGCGTTCTAATCGAGGAATCTCTCCGCAGAGTCCCGCTTTTTCCGGACCCTCCTCCCACAAAACGTAGAGGGAATGGTAGAGGGAGCCGCCGCTTCCTGTCAAGGCTTTCCTAACCGTTCTCAAGGCGGGTCCCGGCTCTTTTGCTCGCTTCTCCGCACCGACGGATAGTGCCTATTTGCTTGTTTGTCTTCGCGGGCGTTACCTGGCCCGAAAGCGATGCAAGGGAACCCTCCAATCTTCTGGCAGACTTTGCGATCCTCTTTTTTTCGTTTTGAAGACCCCCACCGTCTATCTGTGAGTTGCGTTTGTTATTTGGCTTGGGCTTCGGTTCACGATCTTTTTTCTGGACTTGCAGCTCGCGATATGTCGTGGCAGTATTCCCGGAAGAGCTTTTTCGGCAGCCCTCAATAGTTCTGCCCCTCCTCTTTCTTTTTGAAGTCTCCCAAGATTGCAATCAACTTCCGTTCCTCTGTCTTTTTTTTTTAGGAACACCCTTCATGAATGTGACGCTCTTTTTGGTCTTTTTTATAACAGTTTCCGTTTGTCCTGAACGAAAATCGGTTTTTGCTTCCTTCTCACTTAAATGTCTTGGTCGCCAATGCGAGGAGAATGAGGTCCTTTACTTCTAAAGGTGCTTTCTCACGCGAAGATTCGGTCAACTGATGAGAAGCTTCCTATGGGAAATGCTTTTTTTGGTTTGCCTGGGTTTTTGTCGATTCCCCTATGATCTGTGACCCACCCCCCCCCCCCCCCTCGCGGTAGCGTCATTGGAGAGTTTGGCTTTTCAGTCCGCATCTCCTCAATTCATCCCCCTCCTGCGCCCCAGTTGTGATACCTTCCTGATTGCCCAATTCCTTCTTTCTAGGTCTCCGGCTACAAAGAATTTTTAGGTTCCCTTTTTTCTTCGTCAAATTGCCGCCGACCCTCTTATACTTGATTCCCGTTGTTACGGAAGCCCTTTTTTCGCGGAATCTCTCTTTCCTCTAATTTTTTTTTGTTGAGTCTTTATGATTTTTCCCCAGAGCCCCTCGTCCCTTACGTCCCGCCCAACGTTAAGGCCATCCCCTTACTTTCTCATGATTCTCTTCCCACCTCCACGTCCTCGACCTCGGGTCTTTACTTGATAAGTTTACGTGCACCTATCTCGCCGCTCCCACACCGTCAAGTCTCTTTTCTACCAAAACCAAGGTCGTATTTCACCCTGACCAGCGCGTTGCAAATCTCGCTTGTCTTCCCCGCTGACCTCGTGCGCAGTGGTTTTTGCGTTCATTCTTCCCGACACTTTTTCCACAACTGCACACCCCGCCCTCCCTGAGCAGCCCGCCGCCCCCACCGAAAGCGTCCTTCGACCTACCATGAATTTGCAGCGGACTTTACGAGTTTTGGCCCTGTTACCTACCTTTCCTGTCGCCTCCCCCTCGCACTGATCCCATTCATTTGGTTTCGGCGACCCTCTTTTTTCTTTTTCTTCCAATTTCCCCCTGATCAACCCCCCCTACCCACGATAGTAAAAGTTTTTTTTTGAGGGTTTTACTTTTTCCGAACATCCCCTAGTCAACCCCCCTTCCGGCTTGAGGTCAAGCTCATGCCTTTTCTCTTTCTCCAATCTGGCAAGAGAAAATTTTTGCGGCTGCCCCATCATTAGTAGCGAGTATTTCAACGACTTAGTTTTCTCCTTTCTGAGCCGTGCGCTCAGCACCCTGTAATCCGTCTGACGCCGCCCTCCCTCGATTGCCCCAAACGGCAAACTCAAATGCTATGACTAGTTGGCAGACCCCGGACAGTTCCAAAAGTCGCTCGTTCACTCCGTCTGACCTCCCATTGCTCCCCCTCGGGTTTTATTTGCAGCCATTCTCCCCTTTTTTCTCCCGACAACCTGCTTAGTTCCCCTTCTTCTAGGCTGCAGGCGATGATTTCCCCACGAAGCCGCCCTTTTCCCCTCCCGTTGGCAGGCCGAAGACTAGTCGAGATCCCTGCCTGAGCTTATCGAGCCTCTTTGTATGGTCGTACCCCTCTCGCAGCTTAGGAAGATGCCCTGTGTCAGCGCCTCCAGACATTTTCCTTTTCCCTTGTACCCGAGAACAACTGAGCTTTTCTCGCTCAGTCTTCCTATGCTGGTTTTCCTTCCCTTGCCTGCGCGCAGTTCTTTCAACGATGAGTTCACTATTTGACGAGCCTAGTTTCTCAAACAGATTTGCTCTTGTCGTTTTGCTCTCGACGAGGTTTTCCATTTGAACCCCCCCCTGAGACCCCTGAGGATCGTTTGTAAAGTCAAACCCGCCCGACACAGACGACATGTGACCCGCCCCTCCATAGTGACCGCTTCCTTTTTCCCTCGAAGTTCCTCTCGAATTATCGGGGTTGAATCTACTCCCCGTTTTTTACGCGCGGCCGATCCCCCGCCTGCTATGATCCTATGCGATTTTTTGCTTCTACAAGAGCCCGAAGCATATTAACAAAAAAACACACCTCACCCTCACAAACAAACCCTACACACAACCACAACAAAAACCCAAAACAAAACACAACACAAAAAAGACGACGTTCCCCCTCTGTCCAAGTCAGGGCACTAAAGAATTTTTGAGAAATCCGTTCTGAGGCCCACCTTCCATCTGCCCCTATCTGTAGCTTCCCCCGCGCCTCGCTTACACGCGAGAGAATCAGCGCCGGCCCCTTGGCTTACGTTCAAGGAAGTTTCCTTCGGGTGTCCGATTTTCCTCTACTCCCCCCCCCTCGCCCGGAAATACTAGCACGTGTACTTCCCTGCCCTCCGCGCTTTTTTCATGCCGAAAAGGAATTGCTTCAAGGACCACCTACTACCGGAAGGGTACCCATTCTTTCCTCTGTCCTGTCTTTCCTTCTCTTTTCCTAAGTTGTGGTTGTTTATCGCTCGTCAGGGCTTCCCTTTGGCCTAAGCCGAATGTGTGATTTTCTTTTTTTCCCCGGTTGCCTTCGGCCTCACTATTCCTGTTCTGTAACACAATAGCGAGAGGCGGCTCTATCTCCGCTCCGAAGGTGAATGCTTTTTTTTCCATTCCTACACTTCCCGCCAGTCAAAAAAGGTCTCTTGTCCTGTGCCCATTTACTGATTTTCCTCTCTCGTGTGAAGTCAGATGAGCGCCTCACTGATCTGCGATGGCCGTTTCCTACCTTTAGTCCCCGGTTTAGGACTAACCGGGCTATGCCCCCCCTTGCCTAGCGAAAATATCTTCTGGTATTTTCCTTTGACCTGATTTTTTCTCATTATTAGGCCGTTTTTCTCCATTCCTTGACAAGAAAGGGAGACTCCACACCTTTCCTTTTCTCTTTAGCCTCGAACTCTTGGTCCCCTTCTTCGTCACCTTCTTCTTTTCCTGGGCTTTACCCCGATCCGCGCCGCTAGTTTTAGACACTCTCTCCAACGAGCTAAAAATTCGACGTCACTCTCCTGTTGACGATCGTCCCGCAACCCGGCAACCTCGTTCGGCGATACCTTGCTGGCGCGTCGTCCTAAGCGCTTGTGGTTTCCCCCCCCTTAGTCTCGAATAAGTCCGTCCGCTTGTCCTCGCGTTGTCCTCGGGACTTTTTTTGCACCTATTTCTGAGCTTCTCTGTCCTTCCCTCTCTCCTATTGACCTCCCGGCTCTGTCTGGTCTCCTCCAACCCCCAACACGGAGGGCAATACTTTTTCACGAGCCTTTGCGGCTCGATTCTTTCCCCGGCCGATAAAAAGATGGACCGATCCCGAGTTCTTTTCGTTTTTTCGTTTCCCGCTGATCATCTCTTTACCTAGTTTATTTCCCTCTTAGTTTCGGTTACTACCCTCGTGACACCTGGCCCCTCTGTAGGGACCCTTTCGCGGATCTTGAATCCGGGCTCCCCCTCTTTTTTTTTCCGTTCAGAACTTCAAGGTAGCCTGCTTTCTTTTGCCGTTTTCTTCTTGCGGGCCGGGCGCTCGATCGGCTTTCAGGTCTTCCTGCTAGGCTCTTTTTTTCTTATTTTCATTCTTTCTCATTCTTACCAAGATTGTTGGCGTTTTCCACCCCCTCTTGGCGAAGACACACCGCCCTATTGTCCCCTCAATTGCACTTTAGTATCTTCTTTCTGGTTGAATGAGAAAAAACCTCATTCATCGTGGTCCGGTTGTTTCTCCCTTCAAGGATGTAGCTTTGAACACCGTGAAAATCGGGCCCTCTCCTTTCCAACCTTAGTGTCTCCCTTCCCTAGGTCGGTTGTTGTTTGATTGAAGGACGCCTCCCGCTGTAGCGCTCAACATCTCTCTCAATTTCCCCCTGCTGCTAATTCACTGTTTTCGGAAATTCTTGACTGACATGGCATTATTTTGGTGGCCTATTTCTCTGTTCGAGTTGGTTTTGCGGTTTCTGACCCTTGTTTACGGCATGATCTGCCACAACGTGTCGCCTGAGCCTCCCCTTTTCTTCACGTGCTATGATTCCCGTTTTCGCAGGGACCGAAATCTTTCCCTATTATACCATGCATAATAGTGTGGCCTCGATTTTACCGTCTTTGCCTACGCGGTCCCCCTCTCCTCCTTTAGGAGGCTTATTAGTAGTGAGACCCTTCTTGCGCCTGACCTCTTATATCAGTCTTCCGTTGAGCCTTAAGTCCGGAGCGCCGCGGAATACTCCTTTTCCTTTGTTGTTGTATCGAGATTTCCGGTTCTCGGTTTCCCTTTTCGTGTAGCACGACCACCACCCCCTGTCAAGGCCTTTCTAAGTCCTCTTTCGGATTTTCCGACTCAGACCTCGACATGCGCTGCTCCCGACGCTTTCATCGAGTCCCCCCTCGTCGCGCATTTTCAATCTGTCAGTGGAGACTGGGAGTCTTTCATCCCTGTCCCCAGTCAGAAGAGGCATCCTTTCTGTCCTCCTGACGCCGTCAGCTTTTTTTTCCGCGTCCGCAGAGATCCCCCCCCTTTCGTCCTCCCCCCCCATCCACCAACCTCCCTTAACCGGCGAAGGTCTCGCCCCTCCGGATAATTTCGCCTACATTACCTTCCCTCCTTTCCATTACCGATCCCCTGTTTCTTTTTCTCCATATCACTTGCGTCCGTCCCCTGTAGCATTCTCCTCTCCCTTCTCCCTTTATTTGTAAATCGTGGGGTCTCGTGAAAGATTTCCCCTTTTTTTCAGTCCCCCCCCTTTCAATCCCCTTGCCAACGTCACCCCCTTCCTGGGTTTTTTCCCAGAACACTCCCATCCTCGCCGGAGTCTTTCCTTAATTCCGCTCGATGAGTTGAAGCCAATCACAAGCAGACACTTTTCTTCTCGAAGATCTTACGGGCGTCCCTTTGCACGCTCCAACGACCATCCGCTCTCGTTTAGGAGAAAAACCCTTTCCAAGGCGAAAGCGCCCGCCGCCTCCCCCCCCCCCTGCCCAAAAGATTTCCTTATCCTTTTGAAGGCCGGAAAGCCACAAAATCCTCTCCTTTTCCTGTTCTTGCCCTCACCCTATGACAGCCGCCTTTTTAGGGAAGTTTTTACAATCGCCGGTCGTATGCAGAAACGAATGCCATAGCAAATCCCTCTACCTTTTCAGTCTCTTCTTCCTGGACTTTCCTCCCCGCCGTGATAGAAATGTTTCTTAGGAATGGACCTCAAGATCTCCACTCTCTCTTTCGTTCTACATTTTTTGTTTTTTTCTGATTGTCTAAGCGCGCTCCCCTTCAATATTTCTCTGCTTTGACCAAGGCAATCCTCCCATATGGTAAAAAGCCTCTCACCCCCCCTGCTGATATCTTCATCGTACCTGATGTCTTCTTTTTTCTTTGAGGCAGGAGCCTCCCTCCATAAAAGCTCGCCGTCCACATTTGACTTCTCGTTTAGGTGCCTTATCTATCTGCCAAAAGCGATATCTTTAGCCGCTGCACTATTTATTTCACTTCCCCCTCATCCAATAGGACTCTTTTACAGTTTTTCCACACCCAAACTCTCCCCTCAAGTACATGTCCAAATTCCCTCATGCTGGGCTCCCTTTCGAGGATAAGCTCGAATCTTTTTGTTCTAGGTTTTAAGGCGGTACCCGGCCCCCTTACCATTCCTCTCTTCATGAGCAAACTCAGCTTTCCCATCACACTATTCCTCCTCCGATTATCGCTTTCGTCCAATACTCTCCCTTCACTAAAGCATTTTCCGAAACCCCGTAGGAACCGGAAAGATCTTTTCTCTCCTCTCCCTTCACAAGCGAGACATCCCTCTCCGTCCCCCTTAGCGGCTTCCCTTTTTTCAGGGTATTTCATTGTGCAGCCCAATTCAAATTGCCGTCATGATCTTTAGTCTTCCTCCCGGCCTTAGTTTTTCTTCTCCAGTCCCATTTGATGAAAAGTCCCCAACACCCCCTTGACCCCCCCACACGAGGTGGCCCCCCTTTTTCGTCTTGCCCGTCAGATTCCCCCCTTCTTTTCCTCCTTTCCCCCGGTGTTTTTTTTTTTGGAATTTGGTGGACTTTCTTGAAGCCTCCTTTTTTTTCCTTCCCCCGTTCGTGGTACTGTTTTTTTCCTTCCCTTCACCAATTCTTCCCTTTTTAGCAGTACAAATCTCTCGCCTTGTCCTTCCGTCTCCATAGGTAAGGAGTGACTTACTTTCTTATCCCCATTGCCCTTAAACAGTTGACCGGTTTTCTACTTGTTCCTTATTAGGCGCTCGCTGGGAAGGTCTTAGACGCCCGGATTAACCTTCCTTTCGACGGATGTACCACTTCCTGGGCTGGGTCGGTCCCTGCCTTTGTCCTCTGCCGGAAAACTAAGTGGGCTTTCTTATTTTTCAGGTGATGTTCTTCTGAAGTAGGAAGGTCTGAAGGGCGCTCACACCCTTCAGCACTTCTATCATGCTCTCAGTGAAGAGAGGTTCCCTGATCCCCCATTCTTTGAACAGTTCTTCTGGCCTCAATCTGTTCCCCCCTTTCAAGTAACTCTCCGCTTTCCTTTCACACTCTTGCCGCTACTACCACAATTCAGACTCATCGTTCCAGAGGGTGTCTTTTTCTTGGAGAAGATTCCACCCATTTCTTCTCCCCTTTGTTTTCTCTCGTGCATGACGAGGAACAGTCCCCCCTCATACCATTACCTCCTCAGAAATATCACATCGTTAGGTCGAGGTGACTTGTAACGTAGGCTGTGCACTTCTTTAAATCTTTAGAAGAACTCTGCTCGCTTTACCCTTTCCGCCCCCCCCAAAAACTGGGCTTCCAATCCCTCTCTTCTTCCCTCTCGCTGACCTTTCTCCTTCCACGATGAAGATTTTTTTCCAATCCTGTCGGGATACTGTTTTCTCGCTCCCTTTAGCAACGAAGCTGATCTTTTCTATTTAAGATCTTTTTCCTTTTTCTACGTCCCGCTCGGTTCTTAACAAAATTCCCGCCGCTTCTCCAAGGGAAAGTCTTCCCATCTTTGGCAGATCTCCTTTTTCCTGTCAGTTCTAAAAACTTAACGTCTAAGAAGGGTGGCTTTTGCTTTTCTCTATGCGGTACCGCTCTCTCTCCTTTGTTTTCTTGACTCCTCCGATAGATCTAGGTTATATTTCCGACTTCTTGCCTTCCCCGCCGTAACTTTTTCTTCGGGCCTCGCTTGTGCTAAGATAACGTCCTAAAAGGCTCTTTTCGCTCTTATTTCTTGTTTTTCTTTCCTCAAACCCATCCTTATTTTACTTTTTTTGTTCTGGTTGATCCTATTTTCCTATGACCCCCCCCCCCCAACCCTCCTTGTCCGTTTTCTTCATCCAAATAATTCTGTTTTTAGTCCCCCGCTCTGTCTGACTTTCATACTTTCCGCCCTTTTCGTTTTTAGAAAGAAGTTCCTCACCCTTTTTCTGCGTTCCTTTCTTCTGGGTCTGTCTTGTCTGCTGGCTCCTCCCGTGCTCCCCTTTTCTGTTGTGTGTTTGGGGTTGTTTTTTTTATTTTTTCGTCTTCCTAAGAGGAAACCAACTCTCTGTACCCGTTTCATTTCCCTAGGCTGCCTTTCTCCTTGTCGGGTGAAAATACCCCTCCCTATTCTTTCCCCACCATCATAAGCTTTTCAATCTTAGTGTGTTTCTCGATCCCCGGCCTCTTGACGTTCCGACGGACAGCGTGAGGTCCTTCTTTCTTAGTAGCAGACATCCGGATTTAACACTTGCTCAAGGCTTCGTGGTCGTGACTGCCTTAGAGGACGGACTAACTCTCTGGGTCCTCCTCATGGGTTTTTGTTGGGTCTGTTCCGCAGCCGGTCTTCTTGAAATTCAGACCAACTTTCCGCCTTGATACTAGGCGGCGTCATCCTTCCTTCATTCAGCCTCGCCCTAACACTTCGCTCTGCCCTGCGCCCTTTTTTACATCCGTCTCGGATCCCCTCTTTGCCGCTTCTTGTCATTTGGCGTCTCGGGGTGCCAATTGCCGATGGGCAATCTCGCTGACTGCTGATGCGGCTAGGATTGGGTTTTTTACCCTTTTTCATCCTCGAAAAAATCTGTAACCCCCCCCCAGAAAGTCTCCCGCCGACCTCTCCCACCCCTTTTAACGAAGTCCCTCCTTTTTCTCAATATTACTGTCTAAGGCATTTCTATCTCTTCGTCTTGAATACTAGAACCCTTTCCTTCAATCGCCTTTCTTCTCTATTGTCCCATCATTATTTTTCTCCTTAAGACAATCATGTCATTTTTCGACCCCTGAACACTCTTTACCACAACCTTCTTCTTCACCTTCATGATGGTGTTTCTCATTCTCCCATCAGAGAACTTCTTCCTTTCATTTAAAGAATTCGTGATTCAGGAAACTCTGTCCCTCCCCCCCTCTTGCCTTGCCCTCTCATTCTTCATACTATTTTGAAGAATCTATCTCGGAGCAGCCCCTTTCACCTCCCGTCTTCACTCCTCCCTCCGCAATAAAAAACCGTAAACCTCCCTGTCTTCTCCTTTTTGTCCCTACCGTCCCTAAAAGCTTCCTGGATGAAACGAGAGATTTTATCTTCCAAATTGGCGAGATGAGGTTCTTTTCTCCCCCTTCTTAGAAGCACTAACCCTAATGAGACCTATCCAATATTTTCTCCAGTCTTTTCTTCTTTTATCTCTCACCCTCAACACCCTTTTCATCTCATGTTTGGTAGCTTACTATCGAGCTCCTCAGCGCTTTCATATGATAAGGCCTTTTTTGTTGGCTCTTTTTTACAATTATCCTGCTTTCCGTTACAGAGCTCTCTCTGAAGAGTAGTGCATATACCTCGACAAAATCACCTCTCATCTCCGCCTTTTGAGGTCTTTCTTGCCTCTGGCATGCGACTAGTCCCCTCAAAAGCGAGACTAACTTCTTCCATCGGATGGTTCTCTCTCTGGACAACATCTGATATATTCTCATTTTTTTCTATCGTTCACGCTTCTAGGTCCTGTCCTCGTTCAAGCCCCACAATCGCCGTGAACTCCTCCATTCTCTTGTCATCTTTTCTCGTTCATTTCACTTCTCTTGCGGGTCACTCCGAAGTCCCCCTTTTTTCTTTGAGCGTTAACTAAGACCGACACAGAGATTGCTTTCCTCCCAGTCACCACTCCTCCCGAAATATTGGAGGCGGAGGAAATTCAATAGGCCCCCATCCTGTGTCACCTTCTTCACACGGGCGGGAAGATACGTTCTTCCCTCTCCCTCTACCTCCAAATCTTAGCGCCCTTCGCCGTTAAAACAGAGTCTTCGTACCGTTAAATGAGAGTTCAGGCTTAGCATTCCCTTCTCTCGCAGCTCGGTACTATTAGATAGCGTTCTGACAGTCACACGCTCTCATTGTGTTCTTCTCCCTGTAATATTGTGTGATGAAAAACAAAACGTACACCCCCTCCCGGGTTCCCGGACTTTCTTCTTCCGACAGGTCCT
>Ga0179591_1347075_pt1 | contig 17362 bp, 10 predicted proteins | sample CZOMad2_1_08_16f_FD_182891 | JGI IMG/M metagenome (GOLD analysis project Ga0179591, IMG submission 182891) | Vadose zone soil fungal communities from Angelo Coast Range Reserve, California, USA - CZOMad2_1_08_16fungal (PacBio error correction) | ecosystem: Environmental > Terrestrial > Soil >... | reverse complement strand
TGATTTGTCTTCCCCATTTTCTAGGCGACTTCGGTGCCTGAGCAACTTTCTTTTGGACCTAAGGTGGTTTGGAGTATGAAAAGCTTGGCCGGAGGGTTCTACTCCTTACAATTTTCTTTCCCAGTACCCAGCCAAACATGTGTTTGTTCGTATTCGTCACCCCCCCCAAAGGGGCAGCTCACGAAGTTTCTTGGCGTTATCCCTCCAACCTTGCGTCCCCCCCCATGGTGTAATCCTTTCAAGGAATTCCTCTTTCCCTTCTACATCCATTTTCCCCCCCCATAGACTGACCCCCTGTTTCACACCTGTGCTCTACAATTCACCTTGGATCTTTTCCCCCCTTTCGATTGCTCACGCAATGAGTTCGTTCCCGCCTTCCCCCTTTCCTAGGGCCCTTGATGTTCGTCCCCCACCCACTGTCGATTTCCCTGACAGGTCCCCTACCTCCGTCTCCTCGTCCTGGTCCAGATCGCGATTGGGGTCTGTTTATTCTTTTTTTAGGAGTGCTTCCAAGCGGAGGACTTGAACCCCGCCCTTAGTCGCCCCCAACTCTCTTGCCAATATGAGAGACACGGGGGCCGGTGGCCTTTACGGAGGCGGAGGCGACGTCTTGTGCCTTTTTATCATGGCGAGTCGTTAGAGGAACTGAGAAAAGATTGTTACTTCTCTAGCCGTTTTTTCACCCCTCCCCGTTAGGGACTTGAATGAGGGCGACCACAATAAGTAACTCCCCCTGTGGATTTTCCATGGAGACAGTAACTTCTTGGATGCCTCCAGATATTTGAGTACTGCTTGCTCATTTAGTAGTTATAAATGAGAACAAACACATATACTCGGCATCTTTACAGTAGTTAAGTAATAGGACTTGCCCTTCCCAGTACTAAAGCCCCTTTTTTGTTTCCCCCTGCGGTCTGAAGTTCCATCGTTGTTCTCCTAAACTTAGCTCTTGTTTCTATTTCGGACAGAATTTCATCCAGCATCAACCGCCGGCCCCCTTGGCAGGACTGTCCCTCTGCAGAGTGGTTTGTGGATGGCTTACCCCCACAAACAGTGGTCCCTGATAATCTTCCTCCCCTCATACTGCGCTATATTAGATGGACCACTTGGATGCCCTTCGTCGGTGGCGATCGCACTCGGCCGTATGCTCCGTTCACGGGAAGAGCGTGGGGAGGGCATCCGCCGGAGGGCCGGCTATCTGGTAAGGTATTTTTTTGGTTACTCTTCACCTCAGCATTTACCCCCCTTTTCCGACCCCTGGCCCGCGCAAACCCCAACGGTTTCGGTCCCGCTTTCCAAGTTCTCATGTTCACGCGTCTTCTGTAGGTACCCCTTTTTATAGGGTTGGTTTGATGAAAAACCATATGCCCCTTCTTTTTCTGGAGATCCGATTTTCCTGAGATGGGACCCTGGGACAGGAATTACGGACAGGAACGTTATGGAGTATCACCTACCCCCCCGGAGTACTTGTCACCCCATTCTACCGTCTGCCTCCGGGGTTAAAATGTCCTTAGGGGTCAATTTATTGTCTTTGGTTAGCCCCCATTTTTTCCATGCTAGAGAGCCAATGCGCCGTAACCGGAACACATTGCCCTCCCGTCAATCTTTTTTTCCGGAACTTTTTTTTCCTCTGTTTAAGGCGGCGTGCTTACGAGCACATCAAATTAATTTTCTTTGTTGCTTCCCGCTCCCCGGAATCCAAATTATCTGAAGCCCCCGTCCCCTCCCCTGTATTGATTCCCAGTTTCGGATACCCGATGAAGTCGTAAATTATTGGAAAACGAAGCGCACAACCTTGTTTTTCCTGGCTAAGGCTTGAAAAATTTTTTCGCCCTATTTACAATCAACCGTGGGGATTGTTGAGCTAACGACTGCCTCCCCACTTCCGGGTTTCCTTTGCCAGTTGATTTTTTTAGCACGTTCTTCCGTTATAACCGACTCTTTTCCTCCGCAGGGTCGGGTAGGGACGACATGATTTCTTTGGAGTCTTCCCGGTTCTCCAATTTCTCTCAGTTCTTTGATGGCCTACTCTGGTAATGCCTTTCCTTGAGCCATATAGTGAATCTTTCTACGGGCCCCTTGGTTGGCTCCCCTCTTCAAGTATCGGTCCCTACTTCAAGATTGTTCCGTGGACACACCGCTTTCCCAGCCTAAGAACGGTGTCCAATTTTTCCAGCCAGTCAGTTTCTACGAATGGGGGCTCCCTTTTCCTGCAGGCCCTCAGCATCGGCCGACTGCTTCTCCGTTCACCTTGCAGCACAGATGGACAACGTCCTAAACACCTCGATATATCGTTTTTAGGAAAGGAGTAATTTCCGTCCAAACGGTGGTTCCCCTTGCCTCCTGGGTCCTCCCTCGTCTCGGAATTTCGCACACGTCTTTCGCCTACGTCAAGGATCACCCCAAAACAACCCTGGGTTTGGGCCCAAAAACTTTCCCCTCCTTTCTCCTTAATACTTGTGTGGGTGAGAGAGATTGAAGTTTCTTTACGTCTGCGAGAATTCTGGATTTCGAAGACCCCAATCCCTTCCTTACGCTATCGATTGACTCCCCCCTTTGTAAGGATCTTGTTGGCCGCTACCAAGATCCATCGGTTTCCCCCCGGAAGATCGTGTTCCATTCGTTTTGAAAGTCCTTGCGCTTTTCTTTGGTCCTTGGTTATGGCCTCGGATCTTTTTCCCTTTTCCCCATGGCGTCAGAACTTCTCTGCTGCTGACAGGTAGTCCCCTTTTACGGTCTGGTCTCCTTTTGGTGCACGTCCAAGAGAAGGTTCTTGTCCTCACAACTGTTACCTCATTCCTTAGCCCCCCAAGTTCTGTTACCGAGAAATGACAGGGCAAAATTCGTCTCTCTTTCTGATCTTACCTTCCGACAATGTTCTTTTCCACAACGGGGTCCCGCCGCCGAGTAACTCGTGAAGCCTGCCTCCGCCACACCACAAAGAAGTTCTCCTTCTCCAAGTAACTAAAATTGTCCTTCGGTTGGGTCCTTAGGAACATTGACACTGCACACTTCGCCGAGAACTACGTTCGTTTAGTCCCTTCGAAGATACTGCTTTGATTGACCCCCTATCCAACTCTTTTGACCGAGAGGGGTATTCAACTTGAAAGTTGGCATTCAGTGGGCATAATGGAAGATATTATGAGGTTTTTCTCATCCCCCCATATTTCCCCCCTCCCCCCTCCCTGCAATTACTTTGGGTTCAGGATCGTGAATTCTGGAACGGATGTCACTTCAGTTTGGCGTCTTCGTGAAACGCACCGGGATCGACCAATGATTGGTAGCTTCGGTCCGAAGTTTCCAGGTTCTTTTCCCATTGTTTAATTTTTCCAATTGGGAGTCTTTCGACCTCCCAGTTTGTTTCTTCGCACCCACTCTTACTCGCATGGGTCCTGATGGACAATTCCGAGTTTTCCCTTACCCCTCTTCAATCCGTTGCCAACATCCTGTCCCCGGCCTTTTGAGTCCGGTGTCAGAAAGTGATGCAGAGCCTTCGTCCACGTAAAACTGATCTCGGCGATTGTCATTTCTCCGAACCCTTCTTCATCCACAATACCCCCAGCTTTTTTCCCATAAACCTCTATGAACATGTTTCTCGACCTAAACCTGTCTTGGGTTCGGAGGAAAGTGGAGAAGCGACTACGCGGTCATTTGCCCTAGCTCTCCTTATGGCTTTCTGCCCACCCCAGACCTTCAATTTCTCCCTTTTCTAAATGTAGAGGAATAAGGATCGGCTCCCGCCCCTCGGAAAGAGTTCACGCGACTTTCCTTTACTGTCAGCAATAGCTGGGCCTCCTCCAAATCCTTGTATAAGACAAATTCGGATTCTTCACCCCCCCTTGCATCTGACATGCCCCACTTCTTTGCTTTCGACCAAATCGTATACCTGTTCGTGGATGTCCAGGTTGAGGCCCCGCGCACCTGATTCTTCCAAGAAAGCTACCCAGGGTTCCGGGGATGCGTCCCTTTCCGGCGATGGCAACTAAGACCATGCAGTCCGACAAACACAACCCCACCTTTCTAGTGCTGAGTCCTGCACTTATTTCTTGACCCTTGGACAACGCTTGGCCGCGATATGGAACGAAGGCTTCACGAGACGAAAGGCCATGTTTCCTCCTTGAGTAAGACAAGTCGCATGTCCTTTTTTTTTTTGAAAGTGGTCTAATTTGAGGGACGTGCCATAGGTGAGGGTAGAACGGTATCCAACCCAGCCCCCATTTTGCTGCTTCCCATTCGCCCTGCCCCCGCGGTTCTTCACCGTCATCTCCAAGTCCTCTGCACTGATTCATCCCCTTTGCCCACAAACGCCTGCCTCAATCCGGCCGTTGGAGGAATTTCTCCACTTGGCCTCTGCCTGCGTCCGGTCTTGCTCATCCTCTCACGGTAGTTAAGACCTGATGTTAAGCAAGCCTTCATCAAGATTACAGACCTCACGGATCTTTCCAGGTCCCTCTTTTTTTGGTGCGGAGTTACATGCCCCGATGTCGTGGTGTTCAGAATTCAATACTACACTTCGTACCGTCTTGCCCAAAACTGCGTATCTTCACTTACTCTGGATCTTACAATAAAATGGGGGGGGAGACGGACTTGTTCTCACCTCGAATTTTCCCGCGCCCTTGATTTTTCCGGTGTGCCCTACGTTTCTAGTTGAAAACTTGATGCAGGATCACTGATTCCAATGGGGAAGCACGAATAATCATACTTGAAGAGCTCCTCCACAAGTCCCCTTCCTTTCCCAAAATAGGTCCACGTTCGGTTGAGTTAGACCACGACCCAAAAAGAACCTGTTTAGGTGTGTCGTGAAGAATAAGTGTAATTCGGGCACCGGCACCCACGATGGTTTGTAACCCCCCCCAGGTCATTAGGTAAGTCGAAGTATTGAACCCTTTGTTTCCTTGCCCCGTGAAAAACCAGTCCTGACGTATTGTCAATTCAACTCTCTTCTTTTCAATAATGTGGAGATTGTTGAGACCTGGCTCAGGAGTCCATGGAGGTGGTTCAACTTTTTTCACCACCATTCCCTTGCTTGTTCCTCCTCATTTTGGGTACTGCCCCACGGTGGAGGAGATACTTACAACGGGAAGCAGCCCCAACAATCTCAAAGTTCCTTGTCTTTTTTTTCTGGGCTTTCCCAAACGATTGGGCCTTTCACTAAGCCTTTGGGTTATCTGCGGCGGGTGAACGGATAGGTAGTGAGAAGGTTACTGTAATCCGGTTTTCTTCTCTTCAAACCTCTTTTCCTTCCTCCTAATCAAGAGCTAACCCGCTGCCAATCGCTTAGAAAAATTCCGTATCTGAAATTGTTTTCCATTCCCCCTCCCTCCCCAAGATTTGTGATCCCTTTATCTCCCGCCCATTCCGAAAGTCCTTAAGGGATTTATTTTCCGGCCGACACCCCCCTCCTCTCTTGGTAGCCTGGCCTGTCCCTTCTCATCAGATAAGCTCGCGCTGGGTCGACTTGTAGATTCGATTAACTCTGGGGAAAGAGCTTCGATGATTCATGTACCCCCATCCTGGTCTCTCGAGGTCAAAGACACGCGGCCTTCTCCAGGCCGGTGAGGAGCAGGCCGATTTGGGGTGGTCTGTCCTTCCCAGTTCGATTCTCTTCTTAGTTTCGCTTCGGTAACGGTTCCGTCTTTACCCCCTCGCCCGTGTCCTTTCTAAGGCAGGGGAGAACCCACCTGATCCACCTTCCCCCCCCCCGAATTTTGGACCTGTCCCCCCGCCTGACTTTCTGGTAGTAGCGCCCTGGCTCTCGTAAAGAGACTCTTGCATCTCCCTGACAGGAGGTCCCGGTTCTTTCTCTCCTGTAATTAAGGATTCGCGACCCTTTTTGGTCTCCTTTTCTCTGGCCTGAATTTTTCACGGCGCAGGCCAAGCGCCATCCCAGTTACCTTCCTGAGCAGAGTCTGACGTGGTCCGCTACACGCTACTGGCCCTTGTCTTAGCCTGGACCTGAATTCTTTTTGGATGGTTTTTTGAGTCACTCTGCCGTATTTCTGAATGGCCAAATTTCCTCATGAGTAAGTCGAGACTTGCATTAGTTAAGGGCCTCCTTTACGAAGGGGTTTGTTCTATCCTTGGCTTCGGGAATCTCGCGGCCGGCGCCTATTTTTTTCGGTGCGATTGCCCTTTTGTTTTTCATTACTTTCCCAGAGAAGAGTCGCTTTTTTTTTCATACCCTAGGCGCCCGCCTACCCCCCACACTTGTTTCTCCGGAGCTCTACCAATCAAGATAGAGTTCAGGGTCTGTCATGTCCCTTCTTTAGGGGTGTTATGGGAAAAGTCTTTTCCTTTTTAGCTCCCGGCGATAGGGAGGTGTGTACCGGACCAGAAGGAAGGACTGCGCGATCACGTTCTTTTCTTCCTTCCCCTCCCAGTGACTCATCCTTTCCCAAATTTGTTGTCCGAGTGCATTTTTCCTGGTAGAAGAAAAATCTGGGTGAATTTGCCCCCCCCCCCCCCCCCCCCCTTGGAATGTCTTGACGTTCAAACTTTTTCCCTTGGACCCAACGGACACACGTTGACTCCGTTACCTTTCTCCATGAACTGTGTCGGCAACCTTGTCAGGAGGTGCTGCGGACGTTTCGCCTCCCCACACCCATTTCCCGCAGAAGTTTCACTTTCCATCCGATACTGCACCCTAAGGTCTGAGTTCTAGTGGATGTCCCCCCCTCTGGGAAGAGTGTCCCCCTTCCTGGACCCATCAGCAAAAAATTTTGTCACCGGTGAAGGCCCAAAGACTGATAGTTCTTCTCTGTTTTCGCTTTCCAGTAAGATGTTTTTGAGTGTTCCGGTGAGCTAACGACTTCAGTACTTAAGCTAGCCCCCATTGTTAGCCCAAGTTTTAATCCCCCCCTTTTGGCGAGTCCAGGAACTTCTGTCCGGTAGAACCTAGAACCTGAGATTTCTTCTGATTTTTTAGTTTGAAGGGATCCCCTACCCCACAATCTATGATATTCCTAAGTCGGTAAGTATTATTTAAACTGGCTATCCTTGCGCGCCTAAATCGCCTTCAGTATTGATTTGCAAAAAGCCCTTGGTTTCTCTTGTTGGGTCCGGTTTCAGCTACCTTCTTGGACGAACCCAGCATAAAAGACTCAGTGCAGTTGTTCAGAGGTCCAGCCCCCTCCATTTAGACGCGGGTGTCCGCCAAACGTTTCTTTTTTCCACCCACCGAATGAACAAGCTCTTCCTCTTCGTAGCAATTTCAGTCCTTCAGTCTTAAAAAACCTCGGACGTTGGGAGACGGCGCAAACCAAGCGCATGTCAATCTGGTGCTATAAGATGGTTCCTCTGATTCCTTTAGATAGGTACTTACCGTCATCAACAGGCCTCTCCTTTTCGCCCCGGTTATGTTGAGTGATCTTCTCTTTTTTCTTCTTCACTTTAGGCGACCTCATGTTTTTTTTCGAGAAGATACATCATATTCAGCTATCTAGTACCCAGAAATTGGCTCTTTTTTTACGCCGTCTAAAATCCATTCTTCGGGTGTTTTCCTGCGTGTTCCTCTTTCCCTGCAATAGGGAGATAAGGCGATTTTCTTTTTTTTCCCTAGTTCAATTTGTTTAGACTGATCGTACTTGGTTCTTCCCCGTCGAATCTTATGCGGGTTGCCCTTCAACTTCACACTTATGACGCTGGTAGCTGGTGTTAACTCCCCAGTCCTCGTGGATTCGTACTTCCCCGCGGACACTTTCCAACTGCCTGACACAGTGGCCGTCGAAATTGCCCGGGCCCCCCGATGCGGACTCAAGGATAGCTCGCCTGTTTTACATCCTACCTAAAGGCTATCTCCCTGTATCAACTTGTTCCTCCAATTGCTTGCCTCCCACCCTCCTCGAAACCAAGCAGGTGATACCCGTCCCCGACCGAAATTGTTCTGAATTCGGGGATAGGTTTCCCCCTTGGAAATAATTCTGCTTTTTGATGATTTCTCTTCCTCCAGTTACGTTCATGCAGTCGTTAATGCGCTATCACAAGGGCGTGAAGTTTTTACTATTTGTCCAAGAGCGGGGTGCCTTTTTCACAGTGACCATTCCAAAAGGTTGGCCCTTTCTTCGCTTTTCCACCCTGAGGACGTGGCCGAGTTTGCTCCTCGAACTCGCCGCAAATACTGCCGATTAAGGAGCAGGAGTCGTGCTCGCGGCACAAGACCCCCTACCGGTTTCTGTTAGGATCGTTCCAATTACCCTACCTTACTATGACCCACTGTACTCCTTTTCCATTATGGACCAGGGCAATTGTTTTTTCCCTTTTGGCCACCGTTGCGTGCAGCGGCCCTGCCTTACGTTGGTGAGTACCCCCCCAGAAATTTTTCCTTCTTGGGCAGTTTGCATTACATTCCAGGAAGTTTTTACCCACACCCTCCCTTTAATATGGACCAGGGTACTCCAGACACGTGTGAAGGTTATGTAAGAGCAACATATCCCCATCCTTCCCCCCCTTAGATTGTTTTTAACGATTTGTCTCCCCCTCCAACCAATAAGGTGTAACTACTGAGTAACCCTTCTTGTATCGCTCTGCGACCTTTGGGTGTAGGAGGAGGCGGCCAGCGACTCGGATGACTTCCTCTATTCCTTCTTTTCAGATTCAAAGACTTCTACAGTAGATCGGCCGGCCTATGCCAGAAAGAAGGTGCGTTGTCACAGCGATTCCGGTTCCCCTCCCGATCAATCGAGTCCCATCAGCCCAGTATCTAAGACCTTGAGCAGGCATTAGGATTTTGACCCCTTTTTTTACGCACAGAACTGATTGGGATTAAAAAACACCAGAAACTCGGATACGCGTTCAGGTATTCTCACGTTTTTCCCTCTTTTTGAAGTCTCCTCTTAAACTTCACCCGTCAATCTTCCCAGGTTGACTGCTATTCCTTCTCCAACTATTTACTAGAATGCTCGACAGGTAGAAACCCAATTCCCCCTGATGATATGCCTTATCTCAGAGCGGCCCAAACCACTAGTTAACTTTATTGCCGCTTATCCCTTCCGCTTCCCTTCTGTCATCCCCGCCCCAGTTGAGTACGACTCGACGACGAGGTGACCGTCGCCCATTCGCACCTGCTTTGTTGGATTTTCGTTCTGTTTGGTAGCCCCTCTGACCTTTTCCCCAACTCCCGCGATTCGGTCTGTTCCGTACAAATGCAATTCCCCACCGTCCTAGCAACGTCCATCCCCTGTTCAGACCCTGGCCCCCATCGGCCTGTCAGCGGCCGTGCGCGCACCTAGGTTTTCTCTACTTTCGCACGGCTCGAAAGGATGTACTGATTCCTCTCCTTTCGTTCCAAACTGTGTAGAGCCGCCGCCAGTCCAGCCCCCCCCCTTCAGAGTTTTACAAGGGATTCCGTGTAGCTCCCCCTCCGTGGTTTTCGGCCGGGAACCTCTCCCCCCGGAATTCGTACAGGGGGGCAACCCACCCAATCCTTCCTTCGTTACTCCTCTAAACGGCCCCTTTCGATGCTTAAGGGATCCGGACATTAGAAGTGCGGCTGCGCTTTGTACAGTAAGGAGATACAGTTGAAGGAAGGATAAAGGTTTCCCCATGGGTTGCAGCGATCTCATGCTCCTTTGGTCTCTTTGATTGAACTGACCCTCGTTATAGCTAACGTGGAGGTGGGGTGGAGTTGTCAAGAAACAAGGACCCCTGTTCGTAGGTTCCTTTACCCCCCCTTTCCCTTTCCAGGAGAGTGACACGGAAACCACTTTGGACCCAACCCCATGTAAAGAGACTCTGTGAACAAGGGGTGGCCGGAAGTGAACCCACCGACATTTGCCCTCTCTCCGTGAAATAACCCATCTCTCTTAACCTCAAGTTTTGGTTTTTTGTGCTTAGATTTTATCTCAATGCTCCTTCTGACTGCGTTGGTGTGTTCGGTTCTTCACCCCCCTTTTTAACAGATTCGCTGGACCTCTGTTCGTTGGAGTCATTCCCACAGCGGTTTAAGATTTCTTCCGGCCAGAACACCTACCTGAACAGGGGTTGTCTGGGTCGTAGTCTTCCACTCACCCGAACGGGAAGACGCTGGACGATTTTTAATCCTTTTTGGCGACGGTCGGAAACAGGTGCTTACATGGTGAATCCGGTGATCCTTCCTTCAAATACTTAAGGAAAAGTCCCTTATAGACTGAGCACCCCCCTCTGTCCTTCTCACGTTATTCTCTAGGCATCGATCAGTATTTCCGTTGAGTGAGAGCAACTCATGAGTTGGTGTCCCGCCTGCCTCCTTTTTCCTTGCCTTTTTGTTCCGGCTGGTTACCCCCTCCCTTCATTCGGTTATACAAGGGATTTCGTTAATATTTAGTGAGGTTCTGAGCTCTTGGATGAGGAATTTACAGCAGGAGATTGCTCCCTGAACTTAGCTGAGGAAGTCCTCACCCCGTATTGAGAAATCTTCGATGAATCGTGTTTCCTTTTCCCCCCCCCTTCAGGGCTCTGTTCCTGATTTGGGACACCCTTTAGGAATCCCTTTCGGCTGAGGCTTTGACGGTGGCGAACTTTGTTAAGGTAGTCGTACCGCGTACCCACTCATTTTCCATTTGGGAAGACGAGGTAGTACCCCTACACTGTTTCAAGTCCCCATGCCTGTTGCGACCTGTGAGAAGGTCCCTGGCTGTTCCTTCCAGAGAGACTACTGAGACAGTTCTTTCCCGTCCTTACCCCTCCGCCTTTCCGTCAAATATCAGTAGGAAATTCTCAAGGGTTCGCTCGTTGAGTTGATTCACTATCGACCATTCAGCACATTTTTCTACTGTGCGCCTTGCCTTATGAATTTTCAGTCCCACGAAGGCCAGCAGTCCCCGGACCTGTGGAGGGGAGGCGTCAGGTCATTTCCTATCCCCCAGACCCGCTCCCAATCTTGCCCGGCCTTTTTTTGCAACCGGGTATACTTTTTTTTTTGTGGTAAACGCAGGCTGTGCCCTTTTCGGATTGGAAAAAGACTGCTCGATTTAGCGACTGGAGACTGCTTTTCTGACTCGGTTATCGAACGTTAACTCTTCTTTCGTTGTGACAAATTTTATCCTGTGGCATCCCTCGGCGGCGGGCCGTTCTTAAAAGGGAAGAGCCCTTCAGTGAGTATGCCGAGTTTGCTTGCGATCGTTTGATTGGGGAGTCTTATCGGAGTGTCGTGTTCGATACTTCCTGTACCTTTGAGGCACAGATTCACTGTTTATTTTGTGCTTTGGGTTTACCGTGTCTGTGTTGGGGGTTTGAGGTATGAGGGTTTTTGTGTATCTCCTTTCCTGGGTTTTGATTTTTTTTTTCCCCCCCCTCCTTGAAGGTCGTATTAAGTCGGCCGCCCTTTGGCCCTCGAAAAAGTTATCCGCTTGAGATGACAATGTTTTTCTCTTTCCCGTATTAATTCCCCGTCGTTTTTTCAGGGTTTGTCGACCACCGATGGCGGTAGTAGCCGTACTAGGAGGGGTTGGTTGGACATTTGACCTTCCGTCCCCCCTACTCGCTAATGATTCGGACATTCCGGCAGGAATATTTGAACGACCGAGGGTTCTTTCTTGGTTTCCTTAGTTACCCATCTCTTCCCATTCAGTCCTTTCCCCTGTGAGTTCCGCACCCAACCTGGGGAATGTACTGGCACTTAAAGAAACTGTTCCCTTTTTTCCCGGAAACCTGCTCATCCCGGTAAAGCCAGACGAACTTCCGCGGCAACCCCCCTCTTGGTAAGATAAATGTGATTTGTGCTCCAGCTTTCCTCCCCCCTCCTTCTTGTTGCCTCCCCCTGTACCCACCATCAATCATTTTCCGACCACCCCACTTTTCCTTGAGAGTTAGCTTCCCAAATTAGTAGAATATCTTCCCACATTCTTTCCTTGACTGTTGTGTTTTCGTTGGCCACCCCCGCTCGTTTTCGAATTAGTTACTTCTGTCCCCGCCCGTGGGCGATCTTCTCCAGGGAGCTTTTACCCTGAGCTTTTCCTGGCTTCCTTCCTGTTTACGTTGCGAAGTCCCATTCCGGTCCCCTCCTTCAGAACCGTCGAGCGGTCGGGAGGACGTATGACCGTAGTGAGTAGTGGAGGTTATGCCTTTCTGCAACGAAATTTTTTCCCCCTCCGGCTCCAGTGTTCTCGGTAGTAGTATCCTTGAGCCCCCCTTTCTCTGAAGGAAAGGGAATGCTGACAAAGAAACTTTTTTTGGACCCCTTCCTTCAGTCTTTGCCTCTTTTTTCTTCTCCTTTCTTGTCAACAACCAAGCTCAATTGGTCATCGGCAGCGCTCCTCTTTTCCGGAAGATGGGGCCGCACCGCTTCCAACCGACCGATTCCCCCCCCCCAAAGAGGTCCTACCACGATCCAAACTCCCTCTTCCCTACCCCTAACACAGCAAGTCCTTTCATACTGATCGTTTGTGATGACGGCGTCAACAATCACATGTAAATGGTTCCTAGCTAGTGACTGGTTCCTCTGACTTTTTAGCTTCCTCTCACGGACCCTTTTCCTTCTTGCATCGCAAGCCTCTTCCACCCCTTCCCGGCATCTATTCTCTGTGTGATCGATGGTGGATGCCGAGGTTGTGATTCTTTCCGTAGAGAAGAAGTTCGGGGGAGCGACGAACTCCCAGCCCCTTTTCAAGTTCAGAGATCCAAAAGTTGCCTTTTCTCTTTTTTCTCTGCTAAAACCATCTTCCTTTTGTAAAAGCGTCTCATGGTTTTGAAATTCTCGAGATTTGGATCGGTTCGTTTTGCCCTATGAACTTTCTTTGTGATTTCGGGAATTTTTTGCGTTGCCCCCCCCTTTCTTTAGGAAGCTTGGATGCCGCTGACTCTAGGCTGACTCTGTGTTAACTCCCACAGTCAGCCTTTCCATCGTACCAAGCCCTCCCTACCTACTGAAGCCTTTGCCCAACAACGGTGGCCGTCTCCTGCCGGGCTTCCCAGCGATTGACGACCCGATAAAGCCCGAACTTCGCCCAATCATACCTCTTCCCCCCCGCAAGTCTCCTCATTCGCTCTGAAAGATACCGCAATAGCAGTGCAGTAGCCAACGACCGGTACTCTTGACTTTTTGTGGGACGTAATGGACCCTTCCTCTGTATGGAATGTTCCCGGAAGGATCCAAGTTGTTAAGAACGCGCATCCCATACAAACCTGTCTTGCAGCGAACATTCCCCTAGCTTGTTTGACTCACGGCTCCACACTCCGTTCGAGTTTTTGCAGAATGGAAGTCCTGGACGATTTTTTTTGAGTCAACCCCCTTCCCTCAACCCCCCCCCCTAACCGCTAAGGCGAAATTTCGGCTAGAGGCAACAAGGCAACCTTCTTTTTTCGGATCGCTTTAGACAGCACCACGAATGCCTGCCCCAGATGTGCCTAAGGCAGTCCGTTACCTTACCCTTTCTTTTTCAAGGCGCAAGTTTAAGGTGGTCCTGACCAAATCCTTTTTTTAGAGTTTAAAGATGACCATTTTCCCCTGGTGAGGCAAGGCCTTTTCCTGGCGAATTTCTGGAGGATTGAAAAGTTAAACGGCCTCCTCGGACACTCTTGGTGACCCCTCTTCCTTGGCCTGGGACCTTTCATCTATCCCAATTTCCCTTTCTGCACGGGTCTTTTTCCATTTTTCTTTCTCCTTTGTACCAATACTTCCCTCATTACCTTATTCGCAGGACTACGCCTTCCAGCTCATCCACCCCTCCTCCCCCCGAAAATGACGGGCACCGAGAGACACTTTTTCCCTCGCTATTACCCTTTTTTTTTTCCGGTTGGTGGTTACCCCCGGGTTCGTCCCCCTCGTCCCCTCCCCTTTAGTTTCTTTCGAACTTATATTTGACGAGGATCTCCGGCCGATTTTTTTCGAAGGAAAGAACGTTGTGAAAGCCGACCCGGCCTTCTCCTCGTTGTTCCCCCCCCCCCCGCGCCCTCTAGCCATCAACCTAGATTACCTATCCTAGATAGGCGGCATTGGATTTTTCCCTTTTCATCGGAAAGAAAATGAGGTCTTCCTCACCACCCACCCCCAGACCTTCCCTACCTTAGTTTTAATTTGCCAGATTTCGCGTTCTTCTCACCGAGACCTGACGGCGCTCACCGGCAGGGGCGGTTGGCCGGCGTCCACGATGGAAATTCATAATCTCAACCTGACCACCCCACAGTTGCTTTTTCTCCGGAAACCGCTTCATATTCGAAGAGAACCGGGGCAAAGATGTCCTCTGCCCTTGACCGACCCGCTTATCTACTGACCTCCTTCGCAAGGAGTACCTTAGCCCCGAAGTTTTTCGCCCGGTCGCAGGCTTTTAGGGTGAAAAGGGTTCCCTCGGTCAGTCAATCTCTGCTTGCCTTCTTTTCCCCCTCCGACTTTCCCACGCTGTTCCGAAACGCTTCGGCCGCCGCTTTAGAAACATGGAAAATCGTTCTTCCGACTGGCCCGTTTTTCTGAACCGGACTTGTTCCTCATCTTGTCTAATGCGAGACGGATTGTCCTCGTCATCCTTCGAAAGGCCGTTCCCCAGCTAATGAATTCGCCTCCCTCCCTCCCCCCAAATACCCCAGACCCCGCGATCTTCCGAAATTTTATTAGGTGGTCCCGGCCATCGCCGGCTTGTTCAGGACCCTCCCTGATCCACCTTTTGAGGCCAAAAATTTCATTGCTTTTGTTCGTTCTTTATTGCTCTTCCCCATTTTAGGAGACGTGAATTTCGAATGCGCATTGCCTGTGCTCTTATGTGGTTTAATTTCTTTTCCCGATTTTGAAGGACGGCCGGTCAACTTCAGGACTCTACTGTTGAAGACAGACAAACCTACTCTTTCAAAATCGTTCCCTTTTTTTGTGCTTGGTGGTGACGAATATCCCCCCCTCCAGGCCACCCCCCCTTTCGTATTTCGGTACTGTAAAGTGCGGCTCCGCCAAAGATGGGAAAGAACCCCCATTCTCTTGTACCAATTCATTTTTTTCAAGGTAGTTCCAACCCCCCGCCCCCTCCTCCCTAATTTACTACTATATCTTTTTTGTCTGAGAGATGTTTTGCCCTTTTGCTATGGAGAATGCTTGTTTTTCCCCCCCCTCGTTCACCCATTTCACCCCTCCTCTGGGCCCTTACGAAGTGTTAGCAAATTGGGTCGGGAGGGGCCGCCTTTTGAAGGGTAAAAGAGGGTCACTCCACCCTTACTAACATTGGTTCCAATTGGTATTGTCCCCCTCACCCCATAACACTGCCGATTTTCTCTTTTTTCAGACGTTGACTTAGTTCGGCAACATATAGATGGATTCCCCATGGTTACTTTTTAAGACTTAAACCCCACTTTTCTTTCCTTATCCTTCCTGAAACCACCCCTCGGAATGCGCAAGGTGCTCCATTAAGTATATGCCCTCACTCGATAAAGATTCACATTTTTTTTCGGATCCACCCGAACTGAGTTTTTTGTCCGCCCCTTTTGACTCTTTCCCTTTCTTTTGAGTTGCCCAACTCCCGTCATCAGTCTCTGCCGTCCCTGGCAGTACCGCAGATTCAGTTCTCATGAAAGATAGAGTTGGGTGGATCTTTCCCCAGTTTTTTGTTCCAATTTTTCCTCAATCTTTTAGAATTATTTGTACACCGGGCCGCTGTCGAAGAGTAGACATCTTGCGGACCATGGATCACCTGAAGTTTTTGAAGAAGATTTTACTTTTCCTGTGCTTTTCCTCTTTTTTCGCGACTTTTTTGATCTGTAGTCTTCCGCCGTCAACACTCGTTCGGTGGGCTTTGGAGCACAGGCCGAGGGCGACCCGCAAGTATGACCCAGCACCGCATGTAAATGGGTCGACTTCACTTCTTTGTTGTCATCGTATCCTGCGTTCCCCGGGTTTTTCGCTCGAAAGGACTTGGAAAGTCCCATTTTCTCCTCCGGTCATCTTGTATTAATCAATGACCTTCCTTCATATAGACATCCTGACCCCGACCCTCTTGCGATCCTCTTTCATTTTCTCCGTTTTCATCTTTTGGACAGGCCCCTATTTCTCGGGCGGCCGTCAGGTCCTGTTAAGCAGACCTCCAAACGGTCGGTCCGAGCGGACGGTAAAAGCTACTCTTTTTGTTTTTTTGTTGACTGACCCCACCGGCGGGGATGTTCACAAATGTGCCGCTATTGCGATAGACTTGCGGATAGGAAAAGGAGATGTGGGGATCGTTATAGCTACAACTCGTGAGGGGGAATCAGCTTTCGGTCGGGCGCTAATCGGCTTGATAGACTGTTTTTCATATTCCCTCTCCAGAGTATTCTCTTGTACCTCTTAGTTCCCCACTTTTGTCTTCCGCCCCCCCCAAAGGTTTAGGACGAATGTGCTCTCTCCGCGTTCTGTCAGTGGTCACCGGCTGGAGTCTGGGGTGTTGAGGGACAAACTCTTTCGTGTAGCCTGACATCTCCGCCTCTGGCCCTATTGGTAGCTGTGTGTTTTGGACGAAGACGGCCCTTCGAGAGAAGGGCTGCTTCCCCCCGGACAGTCACCCCCCGTTACTTGCCCACCCCCCTCTGTCGAGGTCTGCCGAGGGAACGTTTATCCCTCGGACCATTCTCCCCCTTTTTAGTTCCTTCCTCCCCCGGTGTCCATTAGGGCTCCCATGGTTTTTTGTTGCAACCCCCTGACCCACTGCGGTAACCCCCAGTCTACCGTTCCATGGCCGTCATTCACAATTGGTAAGCCCCCTTCTCGTGTTTTCTATCTACTCCTTACGGTCTTTTTTCTTCCGAGTCCGCTCATCCTTTCCCTCCCTTTAATCCAAGTACATTCTTTTTTCCGAGTGGGATTCTACCTCCCGGTAAGGCAATCGGAATGCCCCCTTGTGTTGTAATGGCCAGGTGCTTTCACAGGTTTAGTTTAAGTAATAGCTACTCCTGTTGATTCCTTTTGAAAGAGCCGAACGTTCCCTCTGAGCTCTGAGATCGTGCATACGCTAACGAGTTCCCACCTGGGAAGGTATACCCCCCCCGTTCATAAGAACACGTTTCCTCTTCTCTGGTACGTTTATCCTTCCTGCTTTTCTTCGTGGCGGAGTGCAGGTTGACCACCGACAATCTCTTTAGAGTGATACCTTGCGGGTAACTTAAGTATTACTGTTTCTCTTTATTTGAGTCCCGGCCTCCTCCTTTTCTAGTGACTTGAAGGCCTCAAATTTTTTTTTGACTTGCTAGTTTAATTATCGGTCCCTTTTCGTACGCTCCCGTTGCCTTATTGAAGGGACCCCCCTAAGACAGCTGGCAGTGTTCCACGGCAGCAGTAATTTTATCGCCTTTCCGTCACCCGAGGCTCCCTCCCCCAACTTTCCCTCGTTTCGGATCCCTCGATAAGATACGTTAACACCCCTAATTTGCTCCCCCCCTGATGCCTCGCTGCTGGTATGTTTTTTTTGAGGTTCTTCTTACGTTTTTGAGTATCCCCCTGGTG
>Ga0179591_1305442_pt1 | contig 17362 bp, 18 predicted proteins | sample CZOMad2_1_08_16f_FD_182891 | JGI IMG/M metagenome (GOLD analysis project Ga0179591, IMG submission 182891) | Vadose zone soil fungal communities from Angelo Coast Range Reserve, California, USA - CZOMad2_1_08_16fungal (PacBio error correction) | ecosystem: Environmental > Terrestrial > Soil >... | reverse complement strand
ACGAGGGTGTGAATCTTTTCTGTCTTGCTCGTTCCCCCTTCTCCGGACTTCTTTTTGTGTCGTCCACCCAGTTCTTTTAGTAACCACCTTTCCCCCATCCTTCCCCGGTTTTTTTTTTTCATTGCTTTTTTTTCCCCTCTTCTTTCTCTTTTTTTTTCCGTCCCCCCCACCTTTTGTTTGCCAGGCTCCACTCCCCCTTCTTTGACCAACCCTCCCCCCTTTTTCTTAGTCCCGAGTCCCCCGGTTCAGGTTGAAGCGCGAAACCGACCAGTAGCTGCCCGACCTGGTGTCCTTCTCCCCCGCCAACGTATGATGTAGGATCCTCAGTCCTAGTTCTTCCTCCCGCTCCTCACGCCCCCCTGCAGTGGATAACCTCATGTTTTTGATCGTTCGCCTGTTCTCCTTAGTTTTGTGTTTGCTTTTTGGTTGAGAGGAAATCCCCCCTTTCTAACGGCCCCTTCCCTCCGGCTTGTGGCTAGTCCCCCGACCCGATTTCGCAGTGGTGATGACAGCAAGTGATAAAATGAATCATCTTCTTTGTCCTTCCCTCCCTCCCCCCCCCCTTAGTGAATTATCATCATCGCGCGCTTTTTTAAGCATGGTCCCCCCCCTTTTTAGAGTCCCCCCCCCCCTTTATATTTTTGTCCGGATCCGAGCTGCCCTTGGACAGACTCCCTCTGCCTTTCTTCTCTTGCATTCTTGGCTCCACGTCAGTTTTGTTGGCTTCGCCTTCCGACAGAATCCAGACCACGCCTCTTTCCTTTCCCTATTATCAGACGTCTCCTGACCCCTCTTTAATTTGTCGCCATCTCTGCCTTGTCGTGTGTCCTGTACTTTCGTATCCTGTGCCGTCCCCGTTTTTCTGATTTGCTACTGCTTTGTTTCCTCCTATTTCCCCCCCTGTATTAGGTGAGCAGGGTTCCTCAATGTCCCTTTTTCGGCTTTGGTTTTTTTTTTTTTGGTGTGAAGCAGGAGCATTTATTTGGTTACACGACTCCCTTCCCCCGGTCATGCCCCCCAGGCTACACCCGCGCGATGCCGACAGTGACCGTTTTTTTTGTCCATGTCTTCGCTTGGATTCACACGGACCATCACAGAATCACACTCCTCCTGCGTTTCTTTGGCCCCCTTTTGTCAGACGACAGCAGAATCTTTAGCCCGCACAGTTCTCCCCCCCCCTTCCCCCCCGCTGTAGTGATCACCGATTTTTTGCCCGAATGAAGGGCAGACTGCGTTCCTACTTTCTCTTTCCCCCCCCCCTCCTTACTTCGTAAGCAACCTTTATCTGAAATCCAGAGATTTTTGTTTTCCCCCTGCGGCATTTTGTCCTTTTTTTCCCACTGCCAGACCCAGTGAATCGACGGATCGGTCTGCTCTTCCTCAAGCGATATGGACCCCCTTTTTTGCTTCCGGCTCCCTCCCCTTATAGCGATGCCTTTTCCTTCTAATCCGATCACTTTTGTGCTGGTCGAGTGCCCCTGCAGCTCCTTTCGCTCCCCCCCTCCCTTCTTTTAATAAACTACGTATACTCTATTTTGACACGTTACCCTCAGCTCTTCCTCCCCCTTGACACCTTGGTGACACCTTACTTCTCACTCTTTTCTCTCCTGCCCTATGTACTTGTACCCCGTCTTCAGGACACACTCGGGAGCCCTTTTTGTCTCCCTGGTTTTAAAAGCCTCCTCCTGAACCCCCCAAGTATTGAACCTTGTCCTGATTATCTGGAAGTCCCCCTACCCCTTTTTGGCCTTTTTGGCACGTATGCCAGAACTGCATCCCCTCCCTTCCCCTGTCGAAGGATCCATAAGTAAAGTAATTGTACCCCCCTAATTCCTTTGATTTTCCCGGGTAACGTCAATGGCCCCTTCTTCTAGTATTCTGATACCTTTTTTTCTGTCAGCATTTGACCCATTATGCCGCATTCCCAGTTTATTTTTTTCCCTATGCCTTCCCCTCCCCAACACCTCCTCCCTTCCGAGAACCCCCCCACTCCCCTCTGTCCTCTTGTCCGCTCCCAGATTCCCCCCAACTTTACTGGGCCTCAGACCCATCCCTCTGCCGTAAGTTCATGACCGAACTTCCCCCTTAAGACGCCTCTTTTGCCCCTTCCCCCTCATTGTCCTTGAATGTGCATATTCCATGTCCCCACATTGACCTGTATTTCCCCGCGATTTCCCCCAGCGATACGTATTAACACCTTCTATGCACCCCCCCCCCCTTTTTACTTGCTGTGTCTGTGGCTACCATTCCCCCCCTTTTCGATCTTTCTTCTAGTTCTTTCTTTGAAGGTGCGAGTTCGGACTGGCTGAAGGCGATCAGATGCAACTGTTTTTTATGCTCGCCCCCCTCTACCACCCCCTTGCATTTGGTGCGTCTATGGAACGTTTCCTTGTTTATCTTGTCTTTTTCCCTCTTATTGGGCTTTTTTTCCCCAGTCTTTTTACAAGTTGCTGTCAGACTTGATGACGAGTAGTAACCCAGCCCCGCACAGATTTCCTTGTTTAGGGTCTTCTCCCCCTGGATTTGAACTGATCACCGATTCCCTGTCTTTGATCCGAGCCCTCTCCCAACCGTTTGTAAGTGCTAGGGGCGCAGCCTTCAACCTTTTTTTACTTCGATTACCCAACTCAGATGAACTTTTGATGATGAGCTCCCTCTCTGGGCTTATCATTCGTTGTACGACGTTTTTCCCATCCTTCCTCAGTTCCTTTTTTCTCCTCCTTACGGTGGGCGCTCAGCTTTTTTTCTCCTTTTTGTCCCCCCCCCTACGTATAGAAATAGAGAGCTAGTCGGTTTTTTTGCATCGACCTGGCTGAGTTGCCCCTTCCATCGCGCAGAAAGTGATTCGTGTCCTTGCTGACACGCTGCTTTTTGACGTTTCTCACCCTCTTGTCCATTATGCTATTCCCCTCCCCTGTTCGTCCTGCTCTGCACAGACTTGATTGACCGGCACAAAGTTCCCTCCTTCCCCCCTGGAATCTATACCTATTTGGGTCCAGTTCCCTCCTTCCGGCTTTTTTCCCCCCCTCAGCCCCAGGGCCCCCATACTTGTTTTGGATCGTTGTTTTGTTTTTTTTTTTTCCACCCTCCTTTTTCGCACCTCAGAGATTAAAAGATATTCAGGAGTCTACAGGGACCCCAGGCTCCACCTCCCCCCTTCTTTGCAATTTCGAGTGATAAGAGGTTTGTCCCTTGAGATTATAACCTCCCGTCGCCTCTTTTGAGATGCACTTTGTGGACTTAGCAGTTCCCCTCACCCCCGCTGATCCTTTTGATTCTGTTCTGAGTGGACTCTGTGCGGTCACGTCGACCATTTTATGGATTGGTGGTCCATCATGCAAGTGCCTTCCCTATCATCCCTTTGTCTCGCGTGATTTTTTCTACGTTTTTTAGTCTCAGCAAGGTTCCGACGCGGTTCCAATCTCCCTGCCCAGTCGCTACCTTTAAATGGTTTATTGCTCGGCATTGACACTTTTTGTCCCGCCTTATCGTCCTTAAGTAGTTTTCCAGTATCATGTTGCACTATCCCAAATGGGCGCCCCACAGTCTAGCTTTTCTAGGTGTACAGAAACACCCAGTACCTTGTGGGAAGTCCCCCCTGTCCCTGCCAGTGTCAGTCGGCGTGAAGAAAACCATCAGAAGGGAGGGAGATTAGCTTCCATGTTCTTCTTAGCCCCGCAAGCTCCTCTCTTGCCCTTGCTCGGAGAGCCTTCGATTATTTGACTCCGGAATTCTTTTGTTTTTTTTCCAGTTCATATTCTACACGATGTGACTAACCCAGATGAGAGCTTAAACTTGATTTTTTCTTGTGCTTTTCCTCGACGTCATGAAGAGCCCCCCCTCCCCCATCCCCCCCCCCCCCCCCCCCCCCCCCCCCCCCCCGCTCCCCCCCCCCCCCTCCCCGCTCCCACCACCGCCCCCCCCCCCACCCCCCCCCCCCCCCCCCCCCCCCCCCCCCCCCCCCCCCCCCCCCAACCCCCCCCCCCCCCCCCCCCCCCCCCCCCCCCCACCCCCCCCCCCCACCCCCCCCCCCCCCCCCCCCCCCCCCCCTCCCCCCCCCCCAACCTTCCTCGACTCTTTTCTTTTTGACCTATTCCTGGAACAACGCCCCCCCCCCAATTCCCCCACCCCCCCCCCCCCCCCCGCCCCCCCCCCCCCCCCCCCCCCCTCACCCGTTACCCCCCCATTGAATAAGACCTTTTTTGGAATGCGTTCCTTTCGCCCCCCCCCCCCCGGCTCGTGACGAATACGTGTCTCAGAGTCCCCTTCACTTGGAGTTTCCTTTTTTTGCAAAGCTTCCCTAGTCTCCTTCCCCTTTGAACTGATTTTTTGGGTATGTGCCGTTCCGACCTCTCTTTTCCCTGATCAGATACCCCCTTTGCCCGAGGAAGTTGTCCGAGTTATGTTCTTCTGTTTGCAACTCTTATGCCCTCCTTCATTCCTGCCATAGCAGCCTGTCCCCTAGTAGTCAGTTTTTCCCTTGACCCCAACTTTGCCCTCTATCATCACCTTCGTGTCCCTCCCCCCCCTTCAGTCGTTTTTCATACTATGTCTTACCTCAGTATTGTTGCCGATTCTGATTTTTCTTTTTTTTAACGAAGTGAGCTGGACCCCCAGCTATTTCTTCCGAGTTGCAATCTTTGAATACCTCACAGTTTCATATAGTTGTTTTTGATACACGTGTGATGTTGCGAGCCATTTCCTTCCCTTTGCTTACGTTCAGCTTCGATTTCAATTCAGGTGTATCTTTCCTTCTCCATTTCCCTCTTCTCTTTCCTCTTGTGATTGTTTTCCCCCCTCCTGTTACAAGGATCAGACTGGTTGATTCTAGAAGTCTTTTCCCGCAGCACCAGTGGACTTTTTAGCCCCCTTATTATTACATTCCCCCCCCTCGCTTTAATAGCTTATACGACCAGCCTTTGCCCGATTGCCGGAGCGACAACCAATAGGCGGTTGTACACACATTCCCCCTTGACCCTTTCACGTCCCGGTAGCTGTACCCCCTTTTTTTCGATCCCCCATTCGTTCTTGTTCCCAGAGGCTGATTACTACACTGCCCTTTCCGCTGTGTAGCAGCCTCCCTTTTTTGTCCCATCCCCCCCCCTGTTGTCCCCCCCTTGATCCCCGAATGCATTTAAGGTCCTCTTCCTATTCAGCCAAGCCTTCCCACACCCGCGTCCCTTGCTCTCGACTTGAGTTTTTTTCATCAAACCGGCCTCGCAAGTTGTAGATAACAACGCACGCCCTTTCCTTCTGGCCAATGCACTTAGTTCCGTCGACGTCTACGTCTAGTCCTCCCCCTTTCATTCAGTGTGGTGTTTTTTTTTTTTTTTTGTTGGTGGTTTTTGTTTTTTTTTTTTTTGTTTTGTTTGGGTGTGTTCTTTCTCTTCGTGACCCTACGCTTGTGCCATCCTGTTGGCACCTTTTCCCTTCCCACGCACGAAGCTTTCTGAATGTTCCCCCCTGCCCCCTCCCCCACGTTTTTTTTTAGTCTTTGCTTTTACCCATCTGCACACCTGTCTCCTGGACATTCCCACCCGGCGTCACGATTTACTTTCTCTATTTTCTCCCCTGACTCACGCCGGCCCTATGTCTGCCTGACATTCAATGCGCACATCCATTGCCCTTCCTTTTTTGAGTGCTTTGATCGACGGACCAGCCTTGTTCTTCTGGTTGTGACTTTTTTAAGCCTTCGGTTGTCCTAGTTCTTTTTTCTGGAATTCTTCTTTTCTACCCCAGGACCGAGATCGAGTTTTCCTGGCCTGCTGCTCAGACCTACCTGACCTCCTTGTCCTGTCCTGTTATGGCGGCAGTATCCCTGTTTTCCAAGGAGGGTCAGTTCGGTAAGCCCTCTCCTTTTTTTTTTTTTTCCGTCTTGGGTCTGCACATTAGACGCTCCTATACCGCGCTTCTCCTTCCTCCCCCAGAAGTCGGTCTACGGTCTTTACCCACGGAGCCCCCTTACTCTGGATCTCCCCTCTCTTCTCTCCGGGAACCCACATTCTAAAAGCACCCCACCATTTTCTTGAGAGTTCCCCCGCGTCCTTGGACGAAATTTCCGCCATGTCCTTTTTTCCTCTTTCAGTTTTACGTGTTTTTTTTTTTTTCCTATCGCCCCATGTCTGAGTGTGCAAGCTTCTCGTACCTCTCTCGGAATCGTCGCGACATTCAATCGACTCGAGTTTTTTTCTTCTTATTCCCCTTTCCGATCTTCCCGCAACTGACTTGTGCGTTTTCTCCTGCTCCCCCTCTGATCCTTTGACTGCTTTTTTGCTTTCGCGACCCGACAGCCTTTCCCGTTGAATTCTCCCCCGCATTTTTTTTTTTACAAAGTTTCACTTTTTTCCCCATATTTCCTTTTCAGCCAGACGTAGTTTGGCCGTCGCCCAGCATCGCATTGGTGCCACTTCCTTGGGTTTTTTTGTTTTTTTTTTTTTTTTAGGCAATCTTCCGGTGGCTGAACGATTATTCATTTGTGCTAGGCCCCCGTCTTACCCCCCGTCCCATCCCCATCCAAACTTTTGGCCCCCCGTTTTCTTCCTCCCTCTTACTCTCACCTTAAACTCAAGCCGAGTCGAATATTTTCCTCCTGTCCCCCTGAACTCTAAGTCCTTCCCGCTTTCCTGCTCAGACTGTTTAACAAGAGTGCGTTTTGCAGTTTTTGACATTTTCTGTTATACCCCCCCCCTACCGCTCGATTCCCCCCCAGCTTTTGCGCTTTTCGAATGCGCCCCCCTGACCGGTGCGTGCGCGCTGTTCTTGTGCTCGGGTTTGTATGCACGTCACTTTCCTCACCGCTTTCATTCCTGAGATAGTCCCCATTATGCCGAGCCCCTCTTTTGAAGGACTTTTCACCTTTTTTCTCCCCCTCTCTCCACCTATTTGACGAGGTTTTTACCCCATCAGGTGACTGTCATACGTTCCTTTACTCGATTCTACTTCTTTCGCTGCACCCCAACTGCTGATGTCCCTTCAAAACTTGTGTCCCTTTTTTTTCGTATTTTTCCACTCCTGCCCTCCCCTGACTTTTCCCCACAGCGTGCCTGTTCTCTGTCGGTGATATGTAATTTTTCCTTTCGGGTCTTTTCCCCATCTCTGACTACTTTTCCCCCCTAAGCCTCCAGTCGTAATCGAAGAGTATACGTCTTCAGATGACTTTCCGTCCTCCAGTTATGCTTGCGCCGCCTTGTAGATAATCGTTCCCATATACCCCCCCCTCGTTTGGCCGCGATCTTCCTCTTTGTTTTTTTTCTCGTTCGTGTCATCAGCAGTACCTTTGTCTACCTCAGTACGCGCTTCTCACCGAGTGATTTTTTTTCATGTATAGTTTCCAGACTAGAAAAAGTGATAGGTCCTTCGTTTTCACACCTTTTGCTCTCCTGAAGTCTTTTCCCCCCTTTCTTGCATGAGGGTCTGCCCTTGCCTTGGGACTTTCTCCCCCTCTCGAAGCCCCACCAACGCCGTCTAGATTGTCTTTTTTTCGTCCTTTTCCCCCCCCTACTTTTCCAATGAGAATTTGTTTTTTTTCGATTGATTGTCCATATGGTGCTCGTATTAGTTCCCCCTTACGACCGTCATCATGGGCATTCGCCCGAGCGTACTTCTGACCGTTTTTTTTTTTTTTTTGTTTTGTGTCTGTTTGTCATTCTTCTAAGTGTCTAGCCCGACCTTCGCCACTTATTTGGTCAAGACCTCCCCTTCCTCCTGGGAGCCGCACGGGTTCCAGAAAGAAGTGGTGCGCCCCCGATCCATTCCTTCTTTTTTGTTCCGTCCCCCCTTTGTGTGTTTTTTTAGTGTTGTTAGATGATTCCGATGTTTTTTTTCTTTCAGCTTGGCATTCTGCATTCACTGAGAGTTGCCCTCCCTTCTCGTTTCGTCATTTCAATAAGTTTTTACCTCCCCATGAGTTTTCCGGCGTCTCCCTTCCTGATCCTCGACCGTAGATTCACCCTTCACCTGCGAGCTTGGCACCCTCCATTTTCTTTTTTTTTCGTCTTTGGACCCTCCCTTTTTAGAATAGAGAGATTGGTGACCTGTGTCATCTGTCCTTCTCCACAACCCGAGTCGATGGATATATTAGACCATTTCCGCGATTGACTTTCTTTCCCCTTCAGTCCCTTTCCCTCTGTCCGACTTCCCCAGACTTGATGTCGACTCCTACTTTTTCCTCTCCCGGCATGCACCCAATGCGAACGAGCCGATATCCAGTCTTTTTGTGTAGTCCCCCAGGAGTTACGAGTTCCCCCCCCCATGTGGCAATGCGTACTAGTTTCTTTTTTTAGCCTTTTTTTTGTGTTTGTGGTTCTAAGGGGTGGTCTATTTGGCCTCCCTTTTTTCTCCCCAGCATTTTCCCCCCCCCCCGTCTTTTTTCAGCTGTCCCGGGTCGCTTCTTAGCCCCCCCCCGCCCACAAAAAATTTCTGTTACCGCCCTTTTTCCACTGTTTTCCCCCTTCCCCTAGCACCCCTTGATTGACTAAAGTTTTTTGTTTGTTTGGTGAGACTTACCCCGACTCCCCTTTTTTCCCCCAGAATCAATCGCTCGCCTGCATTGGTCCCTGACTTTTGGCGTAGTGGCAGCGACGGTTAAGAATCCCTTTTTGTATCGCCCGGTAATGCATTCAATTTTAGAAGTCATCGTAGCTACTGACCCACTGCTCACCCCTGCGCATTGCCGTTCGCTTTCTGATAAACAGCCCTTGTTGTGCCCCCCCTCACCCACTTCCCCGTGAATTTTGCTCCTGACCTTACCCACTACTCCCTTCCCAACGACACCTGTCGCAAGTTCTTTACTCTCTCCCTTTATGAAGAGAGAGTATGTTTAGCCTTTCGTCTTTTCCTTTTCACATTTCACCCTAGGTACTGTAACAGGTTCCTTTCAAGCTCTGCTCCCTTGTGTCAATGCGCCGCGCATGTCTTTAGACTTTTTCCAGTCCCTTTCCGTTGGACTCTTCCGCCCTGACCCCCCCCCCGAACCCACCGAGACTAGCGGTCTTGTTTGCGTTTTTCCTCCGACGATGTTCAGTGTCTCGACAAGTCTAACTTGGCGCCAGTTCCGTCCTTTTTTTCCCCCCCATCAGCCTACCGTCGTTTTTCTTTTAGACCCCTGCGACGGCCAAACCTTCCCTATGATGTCAGGATCGTTCTAGTTTCCTTTCCCCCTGATATATTCGCTATACTTTCACATCTTTTCCTCATTTTTCGAAGCTGAGCTCCCTTGCCGTCACGTCCTACGGAGGCTCCAGTCCCCCCCCCCCCCCCTCCACTCGTTTCTGGATTTTTGCAGCGACCCCTATTTGTATCGTTCTTCCTCATTCTTATGCGCGGAATTTCACCGTTCGCCCGTCAGTTGGATTCGCTTTCCAAGCTTTTTCAAGCGCCCCTTTTGATCCTTAGTAGTGTACCCCATAGTGATCTAGCTAGTGATTTTCAGTCTGTTGCCCTCTGTCTCTGCTAACTTCTCTGCGTCTTCATGTTTTTATATACTCTCCTCAGACTCTTTTTTTGACGTTTGACTTTTTACGACCTGAAGACCCTCCCCCCCCCCCCTCCCGAATTGACTATGGTACGCTGACCCCCGTACCTCGTTCTAGTTATCCCCGCTGGCGGACTCTGTCCCTGACTGTGTGCGTCACCGTCTACCAACTTTTTTTCCAATCTTTTCTCTCCTATGTTCGTTTTCCTCCTGTTTTTTTTGGAACTCTCTCGTTGGGTCAGTTCTGTCCTTCCCCAATAAGAGGTCAGCACAGACTCTTCCATTGTCGTCAAGGAGGTGCTTTTCGTCCCTTTTTCTCTTTTTTCAGCCTACGTTACGTTCTGGACTTTTTTTACCGTAAGTAGAGGACTCAGAGCTTCCCCTTTGTACCCTACACTTGAGCACTCGTTTTTCTTGTTGCCTCCCTCCCTGCATCCTGCTATTACCTCTGCCTCCCAAGCTGATTAGAGGTACCAGATCCTCTCGCCGCGCCCGCCACGTGTATTCCGTACTTTACCGTCCCTCCCTTTTCATTGTTATTTTTTCAGCCCCTTCAAGTTGCTCCTTTGAGTTCATTCTTCCCCCCCCGGAAGTGTCCCCTTCCCGACCTTTCGATCTCAGAGGTTCTTTGAAATATCTGAATCCTTGCGTGCCTTCCTCCCCGACGCTCTCTTCCCCTCTACTCGCGTTTTTTTTTGACATTCTTTTTTTTCTTGGTTTTTTCGCACCCTTTCTCCTGTCTTCCTGAACCAGCGTGCTTTTCCGTCCCCTTCCCCCTCCTTAGTTTTCTTGGGTCCCTTGTGTCAATTTGTCTTCTCTCTGTCAGTCGTCTGACTTGTAGAACGTTGATCGGATGTGGCCGTCACGCATTTCTGTTTTTTGCATTTTTTTTCACCCCCGACCATACTGGTTTCTAGACCTTCCTCCTAGGTATTTTGATACTCATCATTTGGACAGCGTCGTCCATCCCTTTTGAGTGAGTTGATTTAACCCATCGCTCCCCTTTCCCCCTCTCAACCTTTTTTTCCACTTGCGGGAGAGGTCTGACAATACCCCCTTCTTCTCCTACGTGTTTTTTTGCCCAACGTCCGCTGTCGATTGAATCGAGCTCGAGACCGTTTGTTTTTTCAAACTTTTTTTCGCTCACTGCATCGACGTGACCTTATGGTCCTGTTATCCTACAGTCACCTCTTTCTGCACTCTTAGTTCCCTCCTTCTGCAGTGTTGCCTTGCTGAGTGGCCCTCGTGCCCGAAATGCTTAACTTTTTCGTCTTCCCCTTTCCTTTACACCCCTTGATCGTTCACCACCCCTTTTTCTTCAAAACTCCCCTGACGGCTGTGAGTCGTGACGTTTTTTCGGCCTCACTCTTCTAGATTTCTGATGACCTCAGTAGACCTTCATTGTACGACCCTCCCCATCGGCCGCGGTTTGGTTCCCCTTTTTACGACCTTTTTTCCTAGTCTTTTCCCTGTCTTAATAGATAAGTAGGCGTTATTGTTTAGACTCCTTCTGTGATAGCTTTTGATCCCTTCCTGTCTTTCTCTACATTTTTTTGATAAGCTCCCCCAGTTGCCCAGTGGACCCCCAATCAATCTCACCATGTCACCTAGTCTTTTTCTTGACCATTTTTCGGAATTCTGAATCTTACCCGATCATCGGCCTTTTTTCCCTCTCCCTCGTCCCTCACGTCTGTAGTCGTGAGTCGTGTCTGTCCCCCCCTTTGCCTCACACTTTCCTTCGTCCCTGACCAGCGCTACACCTTCTCGGTCTTTTATGTTGCCCGGAAACGGTAGCTTCAAGTCCTTCTCACTTTTTTTCTTCCTCAACCTTTCAGCTTTGAGAGGAGTCCATGTTGAGTTTTTTTTTTTTATCTTTGTCTGGTCGCTCCCCTTGTCGCATTATCCTTTTGTTTGTTTTTAACGAAGCATGTTTTTACTTTCCCTAGCAGCCTGAGGCCCATCATATCTGAGTATTTTTATTCGATCTCCACCCACCGTATTTCTGACCAGACCTTGACAGTCTGATTTTATTAATTGTCGTCTCCAGTTTCTACGAGTTCCAGACCTTTTGAGTTTTTTTTAGCACATTCCATGTGCGTGTTCCGGACTGGTCGCCCCCCCCCCCGTTCTGTGTGCTTTCTTTCCCCCTTTTCTCACGAGCGATGCTCCCGCTCGACCGTGCACACTTCAAATTAGGTTTCCGTCCCCCTTTTTGTTTTGTTGTTCTACCTAGTCGGGTCCCATCATCGATGCGCGTTTTCTCATGTCCGCGAGCTTGACTAATGTCTTTCCTGTGATTTTTTTTTTTTTGTAACTTTATTTTTTTTCCTACTATTGCTTAAGTTTTGAAGTTATAACACTTGAACTCCATTAAAGCCTGCCTTGCTAATCTCGGGGACGTCTGCGCATTTCCTAGCACCCGATTGACCTGCACGACACTGTATGATTTTCCCCTGCTTTTCTTTTTGTTTACCTTGGCAGTTTAATCTGTTTTATTTTTCCCCCCTTGTCATTTTTTTCCTTCTTTCCCCCCTTCGTAACACATTGTCGACCAGCACTTTATTGCCGTTTTTTTCTTTGCCTTACTCTGCCTTCCCTGTACCGATTTTCCTATGATTATTTTTTTTTGACGTGAACCACCCCACTTCTCCCCCCTGCTCTTTCTCGCGTTGCGAATATTCTTACTAGTGCTACGCGAGTACAGAGTTTGTTCATCGCCTCCCCCTGCGCTTTTTTTTTCTAGTTGCGTGAGACATCTTTACCCTTATCTCACACCGTTATTTTTGAGCTTGTCTCTTTTTCTTGGATTCTGACCAGACAGAATAGATTCCGAGCCCTTTCTCTTTCCTCGGTCCCCCTGTGTTTATTAAATCTATCATCAATTTTTTTGACTTTCCAGTTTACGACATGGCGCTGTCTCACCGCATGAGTCCCGCTGCGTTACTTTTTTTTTTCTTTCATCACACTCTTGCCATGACTTTTTGATTCACTCCCTTACCCCCCGAGCTTTCTTTCACCAAGACCCCCGTGGCTTCGACGTAATTCTTCGGCCCTTTCCCGTTGTTTGTTTCTTGGTGGAGGTTTCTTTGTCTTTCTAGCTGTACTACACCAGTGAACCACGCTACTTTTGACTTTCATGATTCGTCTCGACCACGCACCCTGATCTCTGCGAAAGGATCTTAACCCCCTTATGCTTGCTGACCGTCTCAGTTTAATGCCGCCGTCCAATTGGGATCGGTGCTCTTTCACCTACAACTTCCCCTTTCCCTTTACTATCTATCAGTCCCTTTGCCTATTTACATAGATGTCACGTCCCACCCCCCCCCCTTCTCCCTCTTCCTCCCCCCACACGACAACCTGAGCAAGGACTTCTTGTTCCCATGCTGAGGATAGCACAAAGCACAAGTTCTCCCCCCTCTCACCTGCCGTTTTTGTGTGTCCCGCCATCATTTCCCCGGCTTTCCCCCCGTAGCATCCTCCCTTCGGCCCACCCTTGTCAGTCTTCGCTCCCCCTCCCCAACTGACCGAGGTTCCTTTTTCGCTTTTTTTTTCAATCAGGTCCTATCTGTTTCAGAGATCGTCCCTCAGTGCACGACCCCTTTTTCGATTCCCCGAATCACTCTACCTCACGTTTCTTTTCTTATATAGCTGATATCCGAGTAAACTGCTATCTGGCCCAATCTAGGTGGGAGTGGCTCTCCGTTTTTCGTGTTTTTTTTTTTTTTTTTTGTGTTATGGGAGGTTGTTTTTTTTTTTTAGTTTTTGTTTTATGGTTTTTTTTTCCTGCATGGCCTATAGGCGTCGGTGCTCCTTGCGTGATGGTACTTTTTGTTTTTTTTCCTCCAAGTTTTTTTTGCTCTCTACGATGAGTTGTTCTCTTTACCTTTAGAGTTATCTTGATTTTTAGTCCCTTCTTGTCGCGTATTGAACAGTTTTTTCGTCGCGTTCTCTTTTTCCCACAGTTCTTTTTTCTCGATCTGAGTTCCTGTCCGCCCTGCCACTTGTTTCCCTTCCCCCATCGATGAAGGATGTAAAGACATTGGCTTTTTTTCCCGGGGCCGTACCTTACTTAACTGTGTATTACAGTATTGAGTTGTACTCACGATGGTCCAGACATGATCCGCTTCGGAAAAGTAGTTCGTCCTAGCTCTTCCCCCCATCATGTTGCCAATCCTGATGACTCCCCCTCCCCTTGAAGCTGTGCTATCATTTTTACCTCTTTTATCTTTTAAACAGCCATGGGTCTGTTTAGTCCCTCCCCCCCCCCCCCCTCCACGCCCCCACTCGTGCCTCCCCCCTCCCCCCCAGTTCCTTCTAGGCCTTCAAACCCGCCCCACCCCCCCTTTCCCCCCTTTTACTATGACCCCCTCCTTTACTACACCCCCAGGAGGAACGTAATGTTTTTTTCTGGTCTTTACCCCCAAGTCCTTTGCGAACCGTACTCCTTTTTTTCCTTTATCACATCGCGGGTGCCTTTTTTAGCTCGCGTCCTCCCACCCCGTAGATCGCTTGTTTCTTCTTTTCCTCTCAATAGAAGTCCTCCTCGGTTTAGTGCCGGATTTTCCTTTGTTTGATTGCATGGGTCCTGATTCTTTTTATGACAGAACTCTCTTTTCGTCGTCAGACTCTGCCAGTTAACGTCCTGTGGATTCGCGTTCTTTGCCACGTTTTTTTGGGCTGGTGCTGAAGTTACCTAGCATTCTTTTTTCCCAACCTCCCGTGTCTCGCTCTTCTCCGAGTTTCCTTCCCCGTTCGGGACTTATTGCAATCTGTCTACTTTTCCCCCCAGATATCCCTGAGTTTTCTCGCGTCCCCCCCTTCTAGTTATGAGCTCGTGCTTGCAGTCACCCCCTACCTCACTGTGCCGACCCTATCCTCTTCTTTTTCTCCCTTTTAACGTTCGCGATCTTTTCGTCGACGTCCCCTGCTTCCCTGTTGCCAGATATGCGCATTCAAGTGTCGCAATTTAAACACCCCCGCTGGTTTCGTGCAGCCATACTTTTCTTTCAGTGGTGTTATGCATCTAGCATGCCGACGGGCCATGGAGGACTGTTATTTTTTTCTTTGTGATCACCGATCTGTATCTCTTACTCTTTTTTTAAGCCCCCCAGACAATCAGTTCTTGTTTGTTGATGATTTTGCGTTCCCTTATGCTTTTTCTCGTATCCATTTATTCCCATCTGCGTTGCCCCCTCCAGTTTTTTTTTTTCTTGAGATGGGGCCCCCTCGATTTGCATCTTAAGGTCCACTTCTCTCTGTCATTTTCCCATTAAGTTGTTTAGTTCCGCCTACCAGTCTTTCCTTTTTCTCGAGAGCGACTCTTTCCCCCTTGATGAATGCCCCTCCCACTGAGTGGAGAAGGTTCCCCCCTGTCAACCCTACGCGCCCCTTTCTTTTTTTTCAGAGCTGTCCCTGGCCTTTCCCATGCTTCTTTTCTTATGTCGCACCCTCCTTCTGTTTATCTTTATCAGGTTGATCCCCCCCCTGCCCCCCCCCCCCCCCCCCCCCTCCCCCCCGCCCACCCCAACCATCCCCCCCTCCTCAACTCGCCTTCCTGCTTTCTTTCTAAGCGCATCCTGCCCTTACCTCTGCACCCCCACTTTTTTTCTCCCTCCCTCTTTGACTGCTATACAGCACTGTCCTTCTCTCACCAGTCCCGTAAGGTTGAGTCCCTTCGACTCATCTGACGTCCATCATCTTGCTTTCCCTTTCCCCCCCCCGCCACACCAGTGTACGCACTAGTAAGTCTGTAAAGAGTCCCATCCGGATTCTTTTTCCCCTTACGCCGTACCGTTAAGACATCATCAGAGACTTAGTGCCCTGATCACCATCATAGCTCCCACCCTTGCGTTCGTGGTCCTTCTGCTAGACCTTACCTCTGTTATTGCTACTAAAGTTTTTTTTGTGTTATTCAGCAGCTCTCCTTTTATTTTGGCCATACGTCCTCACTGTCCCCGGCAGTGTCTCCCCCTTATTTATGCTGCGCCCTTGCCCCGTCTTTTCCTCCCGTGAGCCCCCCCTTTGATGGTATCTGCTAGGTCAGCCCTTCCATAGTTATTAGGTCTCCCTCTCTCTCTTCCTTCCCGGGTTCTTCCCTACCTGGTCGATAGTCTTTTTCCTCTTTTTTACGTACGTCTCTTTACCGTGTTTTCCTGTGTGACACTCCTTCTTATCGTGCCCTCTAAATGGTGTTTGACCACGAACCCCGCGAACCACCCTTTTGCTTGGAGAATTTCTCCCGCCTCTTTTCTAGACCATCCTCACGATCCTCTTGTTCGACACAGCCCCAGTCTCTCCTTTCAGTATTTTTCTCACGACCTTCTTTCTCTCCACCCAGCCGCCTAAGTCCTTTCCCCCGACCCCCCATGTACCACGCGTGATTATTGCCTTAGTCCTCTTTTTCTTCCCCCGGCGAACTGTTTTTGCTTACATAGTCATCCCTTCCTTTTGTCTGCATCCCCTTCTTTCGCATTTCGTTTTCCATTAGGATCTTCCCTCTCGTGTTGTTATTTTCTTTTTCTGTTTTTTTTTTTTCTTTTTCTTAGTTCATTCCCCCTTTGTTTGGCTTTCCCTCTTCAAAACACAGCTTCGCTAGTTCTGAGTTGAAGTGCATCCTCCCTTGGCTGACTTTTCCTGTGCGTTTTTTTTCTGCCCCCTTTTTCAACGGCCGTTGCTATCCTACTTAGTGAGCAACGATTCTCCCAGTTTTTCCCCGATTTTGTCGCACATCTTGTCCGCCTCTTTTTCGTTCGGACTGATCGGATCTTTAAGTCCCCTGAGAGAATGTTTTTAGTGTCCTTTGACCTCCGTTTATTTTACTTTTGCCACGTCCTCTTTCCGCCCCCTGCTAGGTTTGCCCTGAGAAGCCTGCTTTTCTGCTCGTCCGTCTGCCTTTTTCCTGTTAATCGCTACCCCCTTTTTCAGTCCCCCTTTGTGTCTCCCCCCCCCCCGCCCCCCCACCCACCACCACCCCCCCGCCCACCCCACCCACCCACCCCCCCCCCCCCCCCACCAACCCACGAATTCGCCGTCCTCATTGTCCCCTCCTATGTTTGCTATTTTAGTTCATTTATTTAGTATTGAACCACCCTTCCTGGGGACTGACTTACTTCCCAAATGTCACGTCGTTCGGGTCACCTCCAGCACCTTTTGACACCCCTTCTACTATGAGTTTCTGCCCCCTGTTATATTTGTCAGAGATGCCCCCCCCCTCCCTTTACTACTGTCCCGCCATCCTCCTTGATTGAGGACCGTTCCAACACCTCGTCCCTTTGTGCGAAGTTTACATTTCGATCTTCTTTAGTGTAGGATGTCTCTCCCTCTTGATACCCAAGCTACCGATTTGCTTGTCTGTGAAGGTTCGACGCGTGCTTCGGTGTCGCCCCCTCTATCGAGTTCCACCAGCACCAGAGCCATTATCTTCCCTCGCTCGCCCTTACTGCGCTTCCGGTGTTTTGACTCTGAACATAATTTCACCTACCGTTCTATGACACCTCCTTTTCTCTTCCTTTTCGTCAACCTTTCCACGCGCCCTTTTCTGCCCTGAGACAGCTTCGTACCCCCCTTGTTGCGTTTAGCCTTTGTCGTTATGGGTAATCCTCTTTTTTCCCGAGTTCGCAACCCCTCTTTTATACCCGTATCACGCCAGAAGTCTTCCTCACTCGTCTCTCTCCCCCTCCCCCCTCAGATTTGCCTTGTCTAAGGTCTCCCTACAATCCCAGGTTCTTCGTACTGACCCCTTCTCTTCTCGACTCGACTGAGAAATTGTTATTTTAAACCTTTTTTTTTTCTTATGCCTTGTGTGCTTCCTCTCTTGGACAGACAGAGTGTCTTCGCCCCAAACTACCTTTTGGTTACAAGCTACTCCCAGGAGTAATGAGCGAGCATTCC
>Ga0179591_1315390_pt1 | contig 17363 bp, 15 predicted proteins | sample CZOMad2_1_08_16f_FD_182891 | JGI IMG/M metagenome (GOLD analysis project Ga0179591, IMG submission 182891) | Vadose zone soil fungal communities from Angelo Coast Range Reserve, California, USA - CZOMad2_1_08_16fungal (PacBio error correction) | ecosystem: Environmental > Terrestrial > Soil >... | reverse complement strand
AACAACATTTTCTCCCCTTGTCTCCCCTTATCAACTCCTGCATTACCTCTGCCTTCATCGATCCCACGTAGTCGACTCCAAGTTCAATTGTTTGCTCTTGAGTTCTGGGAGTACAGAACATAGAATTCTCTGTGTTGTTATACTGCAATTGGAAGCGGAGTTTGCCCCCCCCCCACTTTAAAGCACTTCTGATCACCCCCATAGTTCACACTCCCTAACGGACCGTTTGTGAGAGAACTTTACCTTTTTTCCTTCGAGGAGGACCTAATTGATTTTTTTCCTTCCTAAGACTCCCCTGTTTGGCTGGTCCCCCCCAGTTACATTCTCCTCTCCTCTCAACAGGAAGATACCAACCAGTTCTTTTTTTTTGATCCCTGAATCCTAAACCGATTACTCGTGTCCCGTCTATTTAACGAAAGTCTTCCAGGGGTCCACTAGTGTTCTTCCTTGTTCCGAGTGCAGTATCAGCTCACAAACTCCCTTCGGTTTTCGTCCGTCACCTAACTGTAGGGTACGCTGATCGCCATTGACTACCCCAACCAGAAGCATGCACCTACCCTTGTCAAGGACGCCGCATCCTTCCCGCAAAAAAATTCTTTCGCTTCTCAGTTCGGGCCAACAAATCAACGGGCCCTGAGCTTGATTTTTTCCCCAAGGACCTTGGCCAATCCTTTTTTCCCAACGATCTTGAGGCCCCCTCTTTTGAGTCCCTCTGTCGCCCACGGGGACGGTACCTTAAACCCCTTGGCGGACTAAACCATGACTAAAGGGGTGCGGTACTTCTGGTTACACTACCTTTTTGCCTTCACTGGATTTTATGGTTATCTTTTTTTATTCGTCTAGGCCGATGGGACGGTTGATCTTGATTCAAATGTTGAGCCCATTCTGGGCGGCTTGTAGGTCCTTTGCGGAGAAGAATGGCGCAAGTCTTAGTCCGGTCTTCCCATTTCGGTACGTTTCCGTTTTGATTGTTTTTAGCTTATGGCCTGCGGGTATTTGGGTAGCTATCCCCTTTTTTTGCGTTCGTTGTACGCGGTTAGTCAGGCCGTTGCTTCCTTTTCTTTTCAATGGTCCACTCTCGTGTGGTTCGGCGAATTTCGTTTCCTGGCCTCATGGCAATTAAGTAAGCGGCCCTGCTGCCCGTTTCGTCCTTTTGCCTAAAGACTATCCATACGGTTTTTTTATTTTGATATAGATCCCCTGCACCGTCTTGGTAATAGGCGGGTGGAGAAGTTGGTTTTAGCCTTTTGGTGAGCGGGCCTCAATGAGTTGGTGGGGCGCTTATTGCATCGGTTTGTGTTGGCCTCTTTGTGGCTTCTCAAGATGGTAATGGCCCGGCAAAATTTTTTACGGGTGATTGCGCGGCCGTTGGTCCGGAAGGCTGGATGGCCGGATAGTATGAGGGCTTCTGCTTTTCGCGAGCTATGTGGGGGTGTCCTTTGCCTCGTGCTTTCCGTGCATGTCTCCCTGAAGGTGTTGACACACCCCCCTTAATGAATACTATCCCTTGACCGACCGGGGAGGCTTAAGCTCTTCGGCTGATTTTTTTAGGCCCTGGCCTGAGCTCTTCCCCCCCCTTCCCCCCAAGCCCCGCGACCCCCTGGGAACGGTTCTCGGGTTTTTTTTAAGATATGATCTTTCCATATTTGACCCGCGGCACGCCTTTTGTGATGACGACGCTATTTAGACTTTCTCCGAGCTTCCCGCAGTGACCAGGCTCCGCGGCCCCCCAGGACATTCCCGCCCGGGTTTTTTTTACTGGACTGTTCCCTGGTGCATAAGATTGAAAGGTTGTTGATGTACGTTCCGGACCCACCTTCCCCCCAACCCCCCTAGTCCCGAGATCTCACATCGCTGCCGAGCTTTGGACTCGTGTGGATCTTTTGGAATTTTTCTGATGGTTTTAAGTTAGTTGATCTTTGTAACTCCGTTTTTTGTTTTTGAGAGATATTTCACTCGGGCCCTGATTAATTAATGAGAACCGATTCACCTACCCGCGTTTTTAAGTTTCTAGCGACGGGTTTGCTTCATTTTTGTGGCGGGCCTTCCTTTACGACAACTCCCTTGTCAAATCTTCGGTCACCCCCAAAAATGCCCAATCACAACTTCTCCCCCTATGAGATTCTTAGTCTTTTTCATGGGCTCCTTCGTGACGAAATGTTTTTGACTTTTTTCTCTGTCTCAGTGGTGCAGCATCCTGCCCCGAGTTAACGCGGGTCGCTTGAAGGTTTTGAATACGACCACGATCGTCACTTTTAACACCTTCGCATTTCGAGGGTGCTTGCTGTTTTCTTTTTTCCTATCGAGGACCCGGATCCGATGTCTTTATTGAGATGAGCTGAAGCCTGAATTTGGCTGAGGTTCCTCTGCGCCTCCTCCTGGTCGATGGGCCAGCCCTCCCGCTCCTTGGCAATTTCGCTCCTTTTCCTACCCAACTTCACCAAGAGAAAGATATAGCCCCCCTTGGACCGCGCTCCTGCTCGTCGGTCCCCACGCCCCCCCCTTCGTTTTTTCCTTCCACGTTGCCAAACAGCACCAGGCATCTCCCCCCCCCAAGTCCGACCGCCACACACTCCCCCCCCCCCCTCTTCAAGTCCCCCCGCACCCTTTTTTGGAATCCTTCCCAAAGGGAGACAAAACCCCTGCCCCTTTTTTTTTTTACTCTTACCACTCTTCTTTCAGGCTCTATCACATCAACCCCGTCCTTTATATTTGTATTCTCCCTTCGTGGGGGGATCCTCATTTTTTGAGAACCGTGGACCCTCTGAATCCACATTCCCTGACCAACCTCCATTCCCGGTTCACAAAGACGAATTCTTTGTTACCAGTTCCCCTAAGAAGGACGAGCCCCCCTCCGGGAAGACGGACCCCACGCCCCCACCGATCTGTCACGCGTTCACTGCATGGCCAGAGCCCGAGTTAACCCCCCCCTTCCCCGAAATTCCCCCTTACTACCCGTACCTCCGCCCTCAATGCGCAGTTGCCCCACTGCACACCATCCCTCCCCAGGTCCCCTCTACCATGACTGAGAGAACCCCTCCCGGTCGTTCTACACTTTCCCCCTAACACATGCGAGCCGTCTTACCCTCCCCGGGAAGGCTAGGGGCCGCTGGCACGTGCCGGGCCCTTTCAATAGGTTGCCGGTCCGTTTGCTTTCCCCATGGTTGTAGTGCCGGGGCCCCTGGGTTCTTTCTCCCCTCTTTTTCCTTCATGAGAGCCTCAAGAGGGTCCTGTTTCGGATTTGTACGTCCTTTCCAGTCCCCGCTCGTGCCGTTCTGGCGTTTTCCTGCCTTTAAGGCGGATCTATGGTGCAGGGGTTTTTTGGTCTGAGGAGTTTTTTGAAGTTTCTTACTTGCTCCGGGCGTAACGGGTATGTCCCTCGAGCAGTCTTCCACTCCTTCTGTTGCGGACTTGCACCCCCCCCGGATTTTGTGAGCTTTTGTTGACTGTTGTCTTTTCTGCAAAATTGCCGGCAGTTGCCCACCGGTAATAGTTTGCTAGCAGTTTTCGTAATCTGCGTTGAGGATTCAGGCCTGAATGGTTTTGGATCTGACTTGTTCTGCTTCCCTACTGGCTTTATGTTGACCCGCCCCACGGTGATCTTTGTTCCTTACTTCCCTCGATGACTTGGGGGTCCCTTCCGGCCCCCCCGGTGAGAGTTCCTCCTCACACTGTTTGGCTGTTGAACTTCCTGGTTGTCTTTGTATCCGTGATTTGCTTGTTTGGCAATGGCGGACACCCACATGGGACTAGTAAACCCTTCCTCAGCGCTGTAGATAGATACACCATGAAAATCCCAGGCCCCGGTCTTCGACTACTTTCTATTTGCGGGCCGGAGGAAGTAGGTAGAGTCCTGACATAGATGTTGTTTTCGTCGCGTCCCCCCCTTCCCCTTTGGACGCATCGAGGACGGTTGTCGTGTTTTTTTTGGCAGCACTCGTCAGTGGGCCTCTAGTAAGATTTTGCCGTTTGCTTTCTCTTTTTCTTACCAGTTCCACGTTTTGATTTTCTTTTTATTGTGTAGGGAACGCGTTCGGTATTAGCCTTTTTTTAAGGCACTCTGCCGAGTTCTAGAATAAAGACCCCTCCTTACACCCGGGGTGTTGTGTTTACCATCCTAAAGTGCCGGCGGGTGATTAGAACGACCCACCTTCTGAGCTTTGCAGCACACAGATGTACCCCTTGAGAAGGCTAGCTTTTTTTATGATCCTCTTTCTTCGCTTAGTTGAACATGAGTTGTCGTCATCTTTTGTTTCGTGAGGCTGGAAAGGGGTAAGTAAGGCCCCAAAGGTTAATTTTTCTAGAAAGGAAGGTTTCCCGTCACGCGTGGTTTAGGACGAATTTTATTAGTTCCACTCTGAGTGGGGAGTTTAGACAGACCCCCACCACTTATTCGCAGATGTTCAAACCCTTGACCCTCCACCCCTTCTGGCTCCCTTATTGCACCATTCTCTCCTTTTCCTCATAAGTGGTGGTTTTTTTTTTTTTTCGATGTGTCTTCCCTTGCAGTCTACCGGGTGGGGTGAAGTGGCCGGTTTCCAGATTTTGACTGACGTTTTTCCCCTGCCTCCATTCGCTCTCTGTAGGGACCTCTGACACTTTCCCCCAAACAACGAGTTCGGACCGGGCTAGATCCCGTGACCTCGGATTGTTCCTCCCCCCCACGGCCCCTTCAACTCCTGAACGCGAGTTAACCCTAGCAGTCAGACTCATGCGGCGCTGGCTCCCTGTCAAGGTAAACGTCTCTCCCCACGAGCTTGCCGCGTGTTCTTTCTAATCAAGCTTGACCTCCCGGCGGATGGTGCACGCCCTAACGGGTTTTTTTAAGTGCGTTGGGTTTCCCCCCTCTTCTTTTTCATTTCCTCTCGTCCCTCACGCTTTTTTCTACAGAACTAACGCCTAGGTCCCTTTAGTTTACACACTTTCGCGTAGCCCCGGCACTCTTTTGCAAAACAATGGTTCCCCGACCAGCCCCACGCCCGATCTTCGTGACAGGCGAGGACGTCTGTTCCTACCCCCCCCCCCCGCATGCGACGCTAAACTTTCCCTAAGTTGAAAGCTGAGCCCCCTCCTCAGTCTTCCTGACAAGTTCAAGGGTGCTGGGCTTGGTTAGATACCTCCATTATTCGATGGTTGTGTCCGCCCTCTTGTGTGGCCGGGGTCCCTTTGTCCCCCCCCAAGGAACTGCTCACCCCTCCAAGGCAAGTCTCGAAGTTTTGTTTTCCGGCAACATTCTCCCGTTGGTGGCCTTACTAGTGACCCAATTCGAGGTTTCCTCCACCTTCTTTTTTTTGGGGCGCATCACTTAAGGTTTTGTCATCAGAACCCTGTTCATCTACCCCCCCTTTCCCAGTGGATGCCTGAATCCCAGTCGCGTGCTACACTCTTTTCGAAGAATTCCTTGTCCCCCTTGCTTGTTTGCTGAATTTTCTTTCAGCAAACTTCCCCCCTGCCTTCGGTTTCCAAGTCAAGAAACAGAATTCTTTTTATCGCGTCCCCACCCCGGTACAGTCCTTCCCTTATAGACAAGTTTCCACACCCCTTTTCCTTGCCCCCTCCAAGTCCAAACCTGCGCCTAGAGTTATCTCTTAGACAGGGGTCCGGACTCTGTCACCGAGGGTTGTGACTTGCCATGTCCCCTGAAAATTTCCCCAGAGCTTTCCCGCCTTATTAGACATATGCAGCCACTTCACCGTTTTTTACTCGTTGATCCCCCCACCTTTGGTTTCAGAATTACCTTCACTTTTGGTAAAGGGGTTGCCATCAAGGCCTTCCCTTTAAAGGCTTTCTGCGGCTCGCTTTTTTATTCGTTGCGGATCGCGTTCCGGTTTTACGTGGATCCGCTCGCTAGGTTAGGATTTGATTCTGGCTTAGTCCTAAGATTTGAAGCAGTGGGCTGGGTCTTTGTACGGTCTGTTTTATTAGGATCGCGTCGGTGAGGTTTTTTTTCGGGGGTTTCTCTGCCTATGAGGGTTATATCGTGGTAGCCTGCTCGGTGTTGCTGGTTTGTTCCGCTTCTACGTAGTGCTCTCCGTCGGTCTTTTCCCTTTAAGTTCGTTGGCGGAAGTTTTTTTTTCATTCAAATTTGAGAGAGACCGTCAGTCCCCCCACCCAGCCAGGAAATTACTTCGAATATAAATCAACCATTTTGCGTTTTAGTTGTTTCTTTGCGTTGTAGAGATGGCAGCCGTTATGTCTGTTTTATGTTTTTTCTGAGCGTTTTATTCCCCTCGGCCTTTTGGCCGGACCCTGGATTGTTTGGGGTCGCGTGTGCGGGCTCAGCCTGGGCCTGTCCACTTTTTTGCTGTTGGTATGAGCTTCCGTTTCTCAGAAGGCGGTTTTTTTGGATAGGTGGGAGCTTTTTGGAGTCGAGGTTCTAGCGCTGTTTGTTGAGTGGTTAAGATTTCCTTTGCACTTATTGCCGGTCCTCAGGGGAAGAGCTGGCCCCTGCCCCGTTCCTTCTCTTTATGAAAGAGCCACGCTTCTTCTTCCCGTGCAGATCCTTACCGAAGCCCTTTTTCTCATGCCTACTCTCTTCAAACTCCGCCAGCACCCATCGCCCGGCTGTCTCTTCGGGGCCCGGATTTTTTTACGGTGCATTGTGACTCCGGCAGGAAGAGAGCTTACGCGGTTCCCTCCTTTGCGTAAGACCAGAATCAGGATAGGACCATCCCAATCATTTCCCCCTCACTCAGGAGAAGAGGCACCAAGCACCGAAGCCGATCGGATGTGGTCTTGGTATTGTTCGGTCTGTTTCGCCTTTGTAAACTTTCGGTGAGTCGCTTTACTTCAGTCAGCAAGCCCCCTCCCTTTTTTTTACCCCGAGAGTAGCGAGGGGCGGGCTTTTTGCCTTTTTTTTTTTGATCTTTTGCGAGGGAAATCTTGACCCTGTTCAGGAGGGATCTCCTCCTTTTCTTTTCTACCTAAGTTGTTTTTGTTTTTTCGTGCTGCTCACTGAGCAAGGGTACTCGTGCCCTTGTCCAAAGAGTAAACCTAACCTCCCCTCGTCCTCCGATTTTGGCGCGGGTTGGGGTCTCCCCTCTGGTTTTTTTCAACCGAAACGTCTCGGCGCTTCACCCGAACCCATCCCCGTTTCATTGCCCATCCGAGTCCTTCTCTCCTTTGTTTTCAGAGTTTTTTCGATTCTGACCCTTGTTCAACGGACTTTTCTGTCTCTAGTCTGTACCGCAGCGCTAGTCCGCGGTAGAGGTCCTTTTTCAAGTTCATGCCAGTAGTCCACGATCGTGCCCCCGCCCTCTCACGGCCTCCTTTGCGCGTTTTTTTTTTTATTCGAATGTTTTCTCCTCAAGGAGACTTCTCGAATGGCGCGTGCTCATTCGCGCAGCGCCGGGGGATTGCTTCCGGATAGGCGCAGATCCTTTAGGCTTTTTTTAGTAAGGCTATTAAGCGCCATGCTGCGCGGTCGGGCGCCCACTCAAACCGCGTTTCTCTCTTTGATTTGACCCGCCGACCTCTCCCCTGACCATCTATCACCTTCCCCCTCCAGAGCTCGATCCACGGCCCGCTCCTACCGCAGTCCCTTGTCCACCCGCGAAGGTAACGGCACAAGCTGCTCGACGCCACCCACAAGCCTCCCCCCCAAAAGCCCGTTTTACGACCGGCCCTCCCACTAAGGTTTCATACCGCTCGCCCAGCTGGCGAAAGCACCCCCCCTTCTCAGCCTTGCTCCTTACCCTCTTCCTCCAGGTCTCTGGCTACTCTCCCACCTAAGTATTTATTTAGCTTTGCGCTGTGGTGAGATAATTTTGCTCTACAGCTACCCTCTGCATGCCTTTCTGACAGGCACTTCCTAGCCCAGAAGAATGCGTTGCCTTTCCAAGCTTTTTTACGCCTGCCAATTCCCGTTTGCCCTCGGAACAAAGAACCAGCTTCTCAACTCTGCCTACAAAAGAGAGTCAATCGTAAGAGCCCCACCTCCCCGTCCAAACGACCCGACGAGCCGCCATACAGAACCGACCTCGCTTCCGCCTCCACCCCTTCCTCCCCTTCCCTACTCCGACCTTACCCCTCCGAACGAAGCGCCACCCGTCCTCTTCAGACTAATTACAACAATCCCCGCGAGATTCACACCCAGACCCATTTTAAAGCTAGTTGCAGAGTTTGGCTCCTTTTCACGTCCAGTCTTTTCCGGTTCCAGGTGATGTCACATTTTTTTTTTTTTTACTTGTCCCCCCAAGTTGCTTTGTTTGCGAGTGCCATTCATAACTGCCCTCGCCCTAATGGGAGGGTTCGGATTTAGGCTTCCCCCCGTTCACCGTCCCCGTAATCGTTTTCCGGTTTTCTTTATTCCTCCCCTGCGCGGACTATATGTTTCTTGGTTTGTGTTTCTGGATTGCGCGTGGTGTTGAACTTCCCCCCCCCCGTACGTTTCCTGCCCGGCTCCTGGGTCAAGGCTGAGAACCTTGCCTCTGAGGAAATGAGAACCGCCCCCTTTCGTTTGTGATCCGGCTTTTTACTTGCACGCCTCCACCAAAAGGAAGTGCAACCTTGAATTCTTTTCCCTTTCACACTGAGCCTTTTCTTTCGCGACTTTCTGGGTCGTTTGATTCACGTACCCTTGACGGGTGGGATTGCGGGGTCTGTATGAAGCTTTCAGCTTCTTCCCCCCGAAAAACGTGAGTTCGGCGGAAGTCTCGTCCCTTGTGGTACCATCTCCGTCCCCCCGATGAAGTAGGCTACGTCCCCGTTAGTGGGCGGTGACCTTGCATTTTGTTTCTTTTTGTGCCCCCCTTTTTTTGGATGTGAAAAACGGTTCCACTTTGAACGGGCAAACCCATCCTACCTTCCTCTGCATCCCTAACTCCCCCAGTTTTTCCCCCGTGATCTTTCTCTCCTCCGGAAGATGGAGACTGGACCCGGGCAGTACTAGTTATTCCGTTGGTCGATGTTTGCTTCGCGTTCAGGAGCCCTTGCGTCTCCCTCTGCTCTGGCTTGTTTCCTTGCGACATTTTGCGCCCGCCTTGGCCGTATTCCGCGTCATTTCCTCCTTGTAATATTCCACTGGCCCGAGTGGCTTCTTTGCTGTAGCAGGAGGCCAGCTTCGGTGACCAGAACCATTGACCATACCCATTGGAAGACCGGCCCGTACTCGACAAGGGAGGGGATGGCCCCCATAGCCTTTCGTCCTTCCCCATGAGTTGTAGCTGCCCCCTCACCCCTGAGAAGCCTGGCCGTGGCCAGCCCGTTTGAAATTCGCTTGTTCCCTTTAAGCTTAACGCTTTCTTTTCTTCATGATTAAAATCGATTTGTCCCTCCGCTTGTGCTTCGAGCGTTGTTTCACCATTTTTCCTCCTTCACATGAAGCCTCCTTTTTTTTCTCCGGCGTGTTCAGTCACGTTTTGTGTTCGGCCGGGTTATCGTTCTACGTCAAGAGAGCATTGATTTTGCCCCCCCCACCTGTTATGAGTCGCAGCTGTTACCCCACCCTCCCCCCCTTTTAAACCAACTTTTTTTGACCATGCCCTTTTTCTTTTCCTTCCACAGCTTCTCCTTTCCCCTCCGTTGTTGTTGTTTGATTGCTCGCGTTGCTTCCTTTGAAATGCGTTCACCCTCCCCTTTGTTTTGGGGGGCTTGGTAAAGCGCTCGAAACAGGTTTGTTCCTCCCTCAACAATTCTAATCTCTGTCGGTTTCTCCACCCCTCCCACCTTGTCAACAAACAACCACGCTTCCCCCCTTCCAAAGATTTCTTTTCTCTGCCCGTGTTCTTTGCATTCCCCTTCCCCCTTTGGCGGACCCCCTTCCCTGCCTTCACCCAGAACAACGCTGTGTAAAATAATAGACCAGATTTCCTGGGGTCCTGATTACTTCAGTCTTTCCCCCATGTCTTCCACTCCTTTTTCTTTCGCCGGGTTTTACGTAAATCCATGCCTGTACTCCCGTCCGTCTTTGTAAACCCTCCAAACGGCGTTTTCTCTTCTTTTATTCCCTTTAAATTCGATCAATAGGTTTTGGAGTTATTGTTCCCCGATCGTTCCTACAGCGCTCATATACTCCAGACTCAAGCCCACTAGAGGGTCATGCGCCCCCTTTTCGACCACCAAAAGCCGCGACGCCTTCCCCCCCCCTCTCTTCCTAACCGGTCGACACACAAACTTCAGACACCTGCTTCGCGTCCTTAGAAGAAGCGACGCCAACAACATCGACTCTTCCCCGCCTTACTTCCTTCCCGTTTTACATCTCACTGTAGTTCTCCTCTCCGGTAATGCGTTTGCCCTGGGAGTTCTGTTAGATCGAACTCGACTTCGATTTTGGATCCATTCCATGTGTTTCTGGTCATTGAACCCCCCCACCGGGAAGACGGATGTTACCCGACCGCACCCTTCCAGTTCCCAGAACGTTTTTTTGTCCCGTGGGGTAGCGAATTCCAGGGGGTTCTTTTCTCTGCGGCGATCCGTTCTCTTCCGTCGTACCCTTATAACATTCCTTTTTTCCCGGGCACCCGACAGAGATTCCCGACCCCTTCTGCTTCCCCCCCCCAACGGGCCAGGGATTATGTCTCCCCCTGCAATTTTAGACGTGTTTTGCCCCCCGGGATATTAACTCCCTCCTTCCGGTGTTGGATTTTTCCTTCTCTCAATAGCCACGCCCAAATTTTCCTTTTTGTCCGCAACAGAATTGTTTCCTTTCGCCTTTCGTGCTACCCCTTTTCGCTTGCCTTCTCTCCAACCGCCCCCACTTACGACGCATCCTAACCCTAACCTCCTATAGTCTTCTCTTCTCCGGTCGAAAGCCAGTTCCACGTTGGACCCCCTCTCTTGGAGTCCACTGGAAATGTCCACTTCCCTCCCCCTCCCTCGTGAGGATCAGCAAGGTATCTCGACACAGCCTTGTTCCGCAGCCCCCCATTCCACAGTTTCGTAAGTACACCCAACGGCGGCCGAACTTCAAGGCACGCGGGAAGGTAGTTTTTTTCCCCCCAGCCCTCTGCCACCTTTCCCCCCGTGCCCTCATTTCTTCCTTCTCCGTGGATTCGTTCTGAGGGGCGTTTAGGTTTTTCCCTCTGGATCCTCAGGGGGCGATTGTCCGGTCTTTCTTCATTTTCTTTGGGCGGGAGAAAGCTGCGCCAGATTCGCGGAGTCCAGGTCTTGCATCTTCTCTTTTTTTCGGTGCGTTGTGAGCGGGGTTCTTGATTTTCCTTCTGGGGTTTGGTTGAGTCGCTGGTTTTCTCCCAGATACGTTGTGTCTGCGGGGTGCGTTTTTCGCGCCCCTCTCCTTCTTTGCTATTTTTTTTCCTTTTCAATTTTTTTCAACAATAGCCTTCTTAAGTCTTGTCCTGGCTTTTCCATGGTCATGCTTCATTGTAGAGCAGAACTCTTCCCCCCCCAGTACAAGAATCCTTAGATACTTTAATTTTTTTTTTTTTCGTGCTTCGAGACTGGTAGCGATTGGCAGGTCACCTTCTTTCCCCTTTTGTTTTGCTCATTTTTCTTATGGGGGATTAACTGTTTAGGTCCTGTCTTAGGAAGGGTTGTTTTTTACGTCGCTTGTGTTCTTTCTCTCTTGGGCCTGGCCCTGGGCAGGGGTGTCCGGTTCCTGGAAGGCGAGTTGCCGTGTTTTCGAGCAGGCGGTTTGGTTTTTCCCGAGGATGCTCCTTGATAGGTTCTCTTGATAGAGCTTTCGGGCGGTTTGAGTTTTTCTCCCTGCAGTCTTCATCCCTTGGTAATGAGAAGGGTGCCCGGAGCTCCCGCTCCCGGACTGAGCTAGATGCATCGTCCCTTCTCCTTCGGACTCTTTATCTCCATTTTGCCGCTCCATTGATCCGCTCTCTGATCCAAACTAAGCCTTAACCTTTCCGCCCTGCGTGGGGCCGCTTGTATCTGGCTGGAACTGCTCCTTTTTTCATTCCTGTCTTACCCCTGTCATTGTCCATGTCAGCTCTCGGATCGGTCAGACGCGCGGAAGACCGATCCTTCTACTCAAGAATCCCTTTGACCTCACGTGCGGCGGACTAGGTCCATCCCAAGCTGACCCGTATAACTCCCTATCCTCTTGAATGTGCGTTTTCTCCGTGGTGAGGTCCTTTTTGATCTCCGATTGACCCTTATTTTCTTTTTCTTCCCTGCTCAAAAAAGCAAAAGCCCTAGGATTCTTTTTCTTGGTTGCTCCGGTGGTAAGGTCCCTTCTCCCATTAGGGACATCCCCCTTTCCTCCCTTCATCCTTTGTTTTTTTGGGGGCCTACTTGACTAGGTTCTTTTTTTTTTCCTCGCCAACGATCCCTACAACCCTCTTCCTGAGCTAGTGGTTTCGGTCTGGTGGCCTCGAAGCACGAACCGTTCATCCCTTGCGGTTCACCCCAATGCACAATCACTTCTACCCTACCCTTGGTTCTTGTATACGTGTTTTGCGAGTTTTGAAACTATTATGACGTTGTCAGACGAGTGCTTCTCTCATTCGGTTCCAGCGCGTGGAGCTTTCCTCCCATGTTTTTTTTTTACGATTCCAGTCCACGGAGAACGTATGTCCTTCCCCCCCCTAAGATACGAAAGTGGAGAGGGTTGTTTCTTTTCAGCGCGATGCTTGGGCCGATTCCCTCCTGCCTTTTGACTAGTGAAGCAGAAGCGCCGCTTTGATCCCGGCTTCTTACAAGATCCGTTTTCTCTTCATGCCTTCCCGGCTCAAAAGGCATGCTTTTCTTCTCGGGCGACCCCCACCCGTCCCTCTCTCTTACCTCTGATAGAAAGCCCCGCATCCGTAGTCCTGACGATTCTGAGCCGGCAGCCGAGCCCTGCACCCCTTTGACCCCCTTCCCTGCCACATCTTTGACGCCAATCTCCGCCCCCCACTCCGGACGGCCTTTCAAAACTAGGGGTGCTCCCTCCTCGGTGCAAAACAATGCCCAAGGAGAGACCTTTTCCTTTGCTACCAGGTCTGCGACTAGCACCTCCCCACACCATGACTCTTTATATGTATATGTCTATGGTTTTTTTCTGTCTTTTCTGACTTACCTCTTGATGCCATTTTGAAGGAAATCACTTATACCCCCCCCCTTCCCTCTTGGGTGTTGTACCAGGTTAAACCTGAAAGATCTTTTCTTGTCGATTTAACCAAAGCCCCCAGACACTATTTAACCCAACTCGCTACGCGCAGACACATCCCCCCCCTTTGCAAATGAAAAGATCAAATTGGCCCAGACTTTTCGCTAAACTCCTCCTGGAGAGCACCAAAGAGGAGCACTCCCACGGACCTCCCCTCTCCCCCTTCATGTGACCATTAGCCCCTTTTACCTCTCCCATATTGATACCTTCACCGTTAATCGGCGGACTCCCAAAGAGTCCAGCGCGACGGAAATAACTAAATGTCCCTGTGGAAGCGTTTTTTTTTCATGACCACGCCCTCGTGAAGTCCAGTTGCGTCAGCCCATGTTTTTGTACTGCCCCCCCTGATGGGCGTTTTTTTTCTGGTGTACTAATAATCTCCTCCCTTCTTTTGGCGATTTTTTCCACGGGTCAAGGAACTTCCCCCGACTCGGGGGGCTGGGATGGCTTTCTTCCCTTGCTAAGATGAGAACCTTCTTTTTTGTTGAAGGGTTTGTGTGAGATGCGATGTTTTCTTTATGTTTCCCCTGTCGTACGGTGCCTGCCCCGGGCCGTTTCGTCCCTTGAAGCTTTTTTTTTGTTTTCTTCTGGGGGAATGCACCCGAAGGCTTTGGAAGCTTTTTTTCGCCCCCAACTTCAGAAAACGATTGCTGCGCCTCTCCTGGGTATCAGAGACTGTTTGTCGGATCAGGCAAGCCTGGACAGGGTTGGGATTCTTTGTTCCTCTCCCTCGCTGGACGTCTGCGGACCTTCCATTTAGCGCCGGAAGTCTTACTTGGCGTCCGCCGAAGACGAATGTGTCCCGCCACGGTTTTTCGGTGGTGAATGTGTGTCGGGTTACCTCTTTCGGCCCGTCATTGCTGAACATTGTCCCATGGGTCCATCTTTAGTTGCACATCCTCCCTTTTTTTTATTCCCAGCACTCCATGATCCCTGATCTTCGACGACTGTGTCTCTTTTTCACGGACAGTCCGCTCTTCGGTTCTGCAGTCTTTTTTTTGCGTCTCGTCTTTATGAATTTCTGTCTTGTCACGAAGTTGTACGATTCCTACTCAGCTTTTTTTCTTTTTTCGTGGTCTTCATGCCCATTTGCTTTTGGGCCTCTCTTCGGGCTTGATGTTCCCTGCGGCAGTATTGGGACGAGCGAACACAGTCAACTGCACGAGGGGCCCTCGCCTATCACCGACGACTTTTTTTTTTTTTGAGGTTACACAATCAGTTCGTCTTCCCCGCAGGTCGCGAAAGCCAAGAGAACTGCTCTTTTTCAGACGCCTTGGCCGGTCTCCGATCTCTACTGTCCTACTTCTCTTCGCTGTTAACCTTCGTTTGGGCTTCCCTGTGCTTCCCCATTCATTGGTTTAGTTTTTCAACCAGGATTCTAGCCTTTCTTGCAGGCAAGCGTTGTGTTGTTTGAACCCCTTTTTTTTTTTTTTTCTTCCCCTTACAGCTAGCGTAGAGTTGCTGCGTTACACCACGGCACTTTTTACCCCCCCGGCCACCTTCAACAGTTTTACTGCACCCCCATGCCTTGCACTCCCCCTCTCTTTCCTCCCTTGATTTTGAGAGAGATGTTTAATTTCCCTTTCTTGGTGGGGCAGTGGGGGGCGTCACCCATTGGTCAAGGACGCCGAACCCTGTGGTTTTGCTAATCAAAATTCTCTGTCGGTGACCGAGAAACCAACGCTGAACAGCTCCGGTTAACCGTTCCCTTTGCCTTCCTTCCCGGACTTTTTTTCTTGCCGTCCAACCCCGTCCTCCCCCAGCCCCTCTGTCACGCCTCACCGCCTTCTTTCTCTTCCACGGCGTTAAATGGATCAAGGTCCATGTGACATAGCCAGCTTTTTTTTTTTTTTTTCCTTTCGCGAGAATCGGGATAGGTCTTTTCCCTTCCCCACGTTCCCTTTTTTTAAATTCTCTTCCTAGTTTTGTTCCTCCTCTTCCCCCTAAACGGTCATCCTGCCTACAGTCCCCTACCTCCTTATTTTAATGGTGCCCTCCCCCTCTCCGTCGCCTATACGAGACCTTTTCCTACCAGGTTCCCGAACGAAACTGCCAAGACGTCGGCGCCCTTCCTACCCTCCGACCCCAAACTAACTGAGTTCCCCCATTCAGTTTCCTTTTCCCTCGCCCTACCGTAGTCCATCTCTCCGGTATTTGAGTTCTGGGGCTCCTTCTCTGTTTTTAACTTACTATGCGTGTGTCGGGGCATTTTAACCAACCTTTCCTTTCCGTTGCCCCCAATACCTTTCCCAGCCCCTACGGTGGTACATCAGCCTTTTTTCCTTCTCGGAAGAACTAAAAGGTCGAGTTCCGCATCTAACTTTTGGATGGGTCCTTTCACTGACCTCAAAGAGAGCCTCCCCCAGTAATAACACCGGCCCGTCTCCCTCCCCCCGCAACAGCGCTGAATACCCTTCTCCCTCATTAGGTGGCAAAGCCTGTGGGCTGAGTTTGCTTTCTTACCATTGACAAGACAAACCGCCGTCAATTCTCAAATATAGGGCGCTGTCTAGCCATCCTTTACGCCGGAAGGCCCCCCTTTTTCACACTTTACAATCCCGCTATTCCCCACGCACACCTGCACGCAGCGTCCTCGCTAATTGATTTTGAAAGCCATGTCCCCCTGGAAAGTAGGGTGCTTCCCCCCCGGACGGTCCACATCCCATTGGGCCCTTTTTTTTTTTCGCAGTTATTGAGCACCGGAGCCCCTTGGGAAGTTTACACCACCTTGTCGGAAGCTGCATTTTCCTCGTTTTGTTGGGCCAGAACTCGGCCCTATGTTGTCTTTTTATGGGCTCACCGGGCTTCGTTGAGCGCTATTTTTGTCGTCTTGCTCCGTTTCTTTGAGAAGGGGTCGTGATGTTTGTCGGGCCGTGGAGTTCTCAAGGAAGTCGGGCGGTGTCTTGGCCTTTCTGAATGTGGGGTGGTCTGGGTTTCTATTGATATGGACTGTTTTAGCTCGTGTTATCCAGATCTTTTTGGTTCCGCTTTCGGTTTTCCGTTTGGACTTTTTCAAGCCCCTTGATGTAGGCTGGTTGCTTCACCCCCCCCCCCCCCTCGGTCAGCTTGTTTTCTCTCACCCCCATCTAAAAGAGAATGACCATATTGCGGTGCTCTTCGAGATTAGTTTTTAAGGTCTCGTGCTCTCAGTTGTTTTGAGAAGTTTTTTTTTCTTTTCCCTTTGCCGGGTCACGTTATTGCCTTATTGAAGGAGGGTTGTGTTCGGACTTTGTTTCTTTCCCTGCGGATGGCTTATGGCACGTGGTGCAGGGCCTTTTTCTTTAGAGGTATGGCCCGACGGCCTTTGCATAGAGAAGGATTTAAGGTAGGAGCTTCATCTTTCGCGTCTGGACTTGTTTGGCGTGTTGATGGGGTAGAGCTCCTTATTTCCCTTTCGGCTCAATGTTCAAGGAGACTGAAAGAGGATCTTTGCCTGATCCTGCTCCTCTCCGGGATTCACTGGCAGCTCGCTTTAGGCGCCAACGTTCTCTCCATTCCCTCTCTATAACCATAAGCCAACCTGACCTTCTTGTCGTTTTCTTAGGGATTGTAGCTTATTACGTGTTTTTTTTTTGCAGGTTACCCCGTCCGCGGAACGCGTTCAGCTTTCTTCAGACAGATCCTTCTCCCCCTCCCTGCCCGCAGTAGTTTGACCGCAGTTTTCCCTTCCCCTCCGTCGGATACACGATTGGCCAATCCCCCGACTCGGCTGGCGGTGGTTTGCTCTTTTTTTCCTCTTGAAAGGGTTTCCTTCGGGCCGGCCCCCCGCGCACCTACCCCGCACCTCGTCGCGCACCGTTCTGGAGAGGCTTTTGGGATCGGGGCTCCTGGCACGTCTGACTCACAGTGCTCTTTTTCTTTTTACTCACCATCCTGTTTTTTCTTCTATTATGAGTCCAGGGTCATCGTGCCCTGACTCACCGAGATACCTCCCCCCCGCTTCCGCGACTTGCGCGGGGTTTCCCCGGTAGTCTTGGGATTGCCGAAACCCCTCCAATTCTTGCTTTTCAAATCCAATCACCGTAGCCCCCCGAACATGAGTCGGCATATACGTGGTTTCTGGTGTTCTGCTTTTTTTCTCTCCCTTACGGTCAGACTGAGGTTTCCTCAAGGATCTTTTGTCCCCAGATCGACGCTCTTCTACCCTTGTTTTTTTTTTATTTCCAATTTCCTCATTCGTGGGAAGTTTACCTACCGTTCCCCTGGGACCTTGGGGGGTGGGCTGTTTTGGGGAATCTAGATGCCATGCTTACTACTGGCTCGCGTGCTGAGCGTAGGAAGGGATGATTCGGTACTGCGCATCCCT
>Ga0179591_1228219_pt1 | contig 17369 bp, 23 predicted proteins | sample CZOMad2_1_08_16f_FD_182891 | JGI IMG/M metagenome (GOLD analysis project Ga0179591, IMG submission 182891) | Vadose zone soil fungal communities from Angelo Coast Range Reserve, California, USA - CZOMad2_1_08_16fungal (PacBio error correction) | ecosystem: Environmental > Terrestrial > Soil >... | reverse complement strand
GTTTGCCCCAACCCGGCCCTAATCGTGTTGGCACCTTTCTGTGACGTGTAGTCTTTTTAACGTCCTTTTTGCCTTGTTTGTTGTTGTGATTCTGTTCCTGTTTTTCGTGCGCCGCGTGTGCACTTTAATGGTGTAACATCCTTTCCTTTTTTGGAGAGTTTTTTCTTCAGTTCTCTTTTTTTCCGCCTTGTGCCGCTTGCCACTTTATGAACCCCCCCCGAAGCGCCCCCCCCCGCGCATTGACACCCTTCGGTTTGTTCACTCATACTCTGCAACTATTATACCTTTCCTCTTTGACCGCTTTTGCGGGAGTCCTTTAATCTCAGGACCTCTTCCCGGCCCCATAGACGTCTGGTCATAGGACCCGTTTTTTTTGAAGCCTTACCCCCGCCCCTCTCGAATGTCCAACCTTCCGGGCCCCCCTTTTACAAAAACCCGGCATTGAAACATCCATTCCGAATCACCATTTCCAATCCTACATGCCCTCTCTTTTTCGCCCCAGATTTCTCCGCTTCTCCCACCCCCTCCGATCAACAGGTGAGGGGTCTGCTGACGATCGATACTAGCCCACTAGTGTGGATGTGGGCACGCACCCCTCCCCTGCCTCTCTCCTTCTTCCTCTCTTGCAATCTTCTCTTTTTCTTTTTTACGAATCTGCCCGGGACACGCATGCGTGATCGTCCTTCAACAATCTATTTCAACCATCGTTCCCTCATTCTCCCGTTTGTACGTTGTAGCCCCTTGTTTGTCACTGCGCCGTCCTGCAGAGTCAGCCCAACGCGACCTCAAGCGGTTCTTTTCCCATACCCATAGTCTTTATGTGCTTCTCTTTCTTCTCATCGTCCTTTTCGTCTGCTGCCCCAAAGTATGCAACACCGATGCGTTCCACATGATTCCAGTTTTAGACTGTCCCTTTGACGTAATCGTCCTTTCTCTCTTTTCCTCTCCGCTCCATCTAGTGATCCTGTTCACTTGTTGTCGTGCAAGGCACCGAGGTTCTTGTCCGCGCCACGCTTTGCCTTGATTTATAATCTCTGTTCTTTCATGAGTTCCCCTGACTAAGGACCCTTCTGTTGCACCGCGGCTGGCCACCCCCTCCCCACCCCCCCCGTGAGTTTCTCTGAGTTTACAGAAATTTTTTAATCCATACGGTTTCTGCTCCGTCTTCTCCGTCAGCGACCAGGATGACCCGCAACCCATTGCATTGAGTTTTTTTTTTAATTTTTTTCCTCCCCGATATTCCGTACACCTAATGAAGCAGTCCTCCCAGGGGGCGGCGCCCCGCAGACCCGCACCTGAGAACGCCGGTACTTTTCTGCCAGTTCTCGCCTCCTTTTACATTCGATCTCACCCTCCCCTGTAATAGCATTTACCACTCCGTGTCTCTATCAAGCGAGTGTGCAGCTGGAGAGCACAAGCTCACATTTCATTCCGCAGCTGATATTTTTTCCAAAAGCAGGATGCTTTTTTTTACCTCTACTTTTCTCTACCTTTTTTCCTTCTTTTTTTTTTCCCTTGCTCCTCAGAGCCTTTTCCCGCACCCCCCGAAACCACACCCGCCAACCAATCTTATTTCTGCAAATCGGTGCCCCCTTCCACCCGCCCCCCCCCCCCCCCTCCCGCACCCCCCCCCCTCCCGTCCTTGAACACACACTTTTTCACCTGACCTCTTGGCCACTTCTAAACAATTTTTTTTACTGAGAGTACCACTTACCGGAGGGCTTTTCGCCTCCTAAGTACCCCCCATCTCCTTATGGAAGATAAAGATTTTTTGACAACCTTTTTTCTCTTCCCCCATTTCCAACCGCCGAACCCGGTCCCCCCCCATTCCCCCCAAAAGCCCCGTCGGCTGTCTGCCGCAACCCCTTTCACCCACCCTCCCCAATCCCCCAATTTGAGAATTGGATCCGGGCCGCGCTGGGGTCCACATCCCAACTCAACCTCTTCCTTTGGATTATTCCACTCCGCCTTTTTCGTACGGAGTGCGCGCCAGAATTTTACCGTCCTCTACTACAAGAAACCCAAACTGTCCACTCTCCGTAAGTCGCAACTATTTCCGGAACTGGCCTCTGCGACGCCCCGGCTTTCTCAGTTCTTCAAAGGCTTTTCTCTTTTTCGGTTTTTGCCCCCTTTTCTTTCTCTCCACCTCCCGCATTCTCGGCCCACACTCAATGCGACCTGATGGTTGTTGCCCCGCCTTTTTTCCTTTCCCCCCCCAGCAATCCACTTGGTGCGCCCGGTTTAGAAAGGAAAGACCCCAGGTCGCCGTCGAACCCGACTTCTGATCACTGATTCGGAAGCTTCCCCCTTACCTCCTTCCCCGTGATTCCACCGGGTAAAAGATTGTTCGATAATTTTCCAGTGGGACCCGGACCCCACCGTGGGACAGGTGCTTCCCGCCAAGCTGCTCACTTCCTTCCCCACTCTTTCTCAGCTTTTCCTGGACGGAACCCCAACCGCCGCCGAAGCGCAATTGTATTTCCTCCGGCCGAGAACACTCGGCGTCGTACCCATCGACGTGATTGATTTCCTCCCTTTGAACCGCGGTTAAGTGCAATAGAGACTCTCGTTGTAAGTGGTGGGGGAAGCACAGCCCCCCGTCGACTCGTCGGAATGCAACCACCCGCCCCCCTACGCATGCTCAAGCCAAATGCTCCCCGCACCCCAGTTTTAGACCAGCAGCTTTTCCCTCCTGTGCCTCTGTCACTGTGACGAGCCCGAAATTGCCGCCCCAGCGAGTTCCCCCCCCATCTTTAGGAGCTTCGACCCTCTTTTATAACCCTCGTTCCTCTGCTCCCATTGCTGTAGGACTTTTTCGCAACGAGAAAAGGGCACCCCTTACGCGCCACCCCCACCGCTAAAACCACACCGCCCCCCCCCACCTTCCACCTCTTCTCCTGCCCCCCCCCCCCCCCCTCCCCCCTCCCACCTACCTGACCTTTCCGTCCAGCCCCCCCCCACCCGCCTTCAATACGCCCCGAGTCGCAACCCCCGTAGGCACCCACTACAAATTATGTCGCCAGCTAGCTATTTCCACAACCTGCTCCTTCTGATCCTTTCCCTCCCCCCTCTTTGACCCCTTTCTCCCTCTCGTTGACACCCATTATATCTCCCCTCTCCTAAAGAAGATGCCATTCCACAGGGAGGTTTGATTTGACGAAACGACAATTTTTAAAACCTACTCCCATTCCCGATAGTCCCCCACCCGTGAGGCCCCCCCTTCATCCAGTTAAGAAGAAAATTCTGGCCTCGCGCCCTAGAGAAATTTCGATTCTTTTAAGGGAATTTATGTTAAAATTTGTCTCTCGATTGGTCGTTCTCTTTGAGTCGGATCTCCACCCTCCCGTTGGCTATACTTTTCCTGTTTAACCTTCTCCAACGTCGTGTAAACCCAGCGATGGAAACTCCCTATGGGAAATTAAGAAGTTTTATACCCTTTTCTCCTCCCCTAGTCCTAACCCGTAGCTTAGTCCGCTCGTTTTTGACCTGAGAGTTGACCGCTTATAGTTTCGTTCCTTTATTTCTTTTTTCTTACATTTTTTTTTTAGAGATATGCACCCGAGCCAGTCCGTAAAAGCCCACCTGAACCCCCATAGTACCTCAGCCCCGATGTTCGTAAGAGGCGTTCATTTATACCTGTTGACGTGAAATAGACTTAAGGAGAACCCTTTCCCCCCCTTTTTTGATGACTTTTTTTACCCCACTTTTCCTGATACCTATTTTCCTTAATCCGCAGGAAGCGTCCCCGATATAGCCTATTTTCTTCCCAGGTCAATGTCCCAACCCTCCTCCTCCCCCCCCCCTTTCTCTCGCTAGCGTGAAATTGAGGCTCCAAACTGGAGCGGTTCACTTCGGGGTTTGTAAAGCTACTTTTAGACTCCCTTTGATCTTGGCTTTCCCCTTCTTTTCTTTTTATTCCAAACTCCCACAAAGGCCCCCTTTCTTTTTTTTTTTTTATGGCATGGAAGGCTTTAGAGATGATCCCTCTTTGGTTTCGCACCTTCCCCCCCCTCTCAAAGACTTTTCATGAGCCCTTTCTCCTCAGCTTTGTAGGAAAATCTCTCCGCGGGGACCGAAATGATTAATTTTGATCAGATTCTGTACCCTTTTTGTGACTCAGGGTCCCTCTTCTCTCCCTGTTTTTTCCCATACGATAAAGGAGAAGAGATTGCTTGATTTGAGTGGATATTTCAGTCCCATTGGAGACCTGTTATTTAAGTCCCTCACCTTTTTTTCTCCCCTCGACACGTCCTCTCCCGCCGTCTTGTCTCGACGAACGGGCGAAACCCTCGCACGGCAACTCTATTTCAATTCAAAATTGGGATGTCTTCCCTTTCGTTCATCCTCCTCTCTTCTTTTCTTTACGTTACGGCGACAAGGGAGGAATCGGGAGTTTAAGAGGTCTTAGGTCTTCTCGGCCCCCAAGACCTCCCCCGTAGAGTCCCCTCTATTTCTGCAAGTGAACTCTTGACGCGCACTCCACGCCCTTTTCCTTAGCCTGGCTGCGATTACCACTATTTTTTTGAGACCTTAGGTAAGCAACCCTTGAGAGTTAACTTTTGAGGGCTTTCTTTTGTTCCTGTCGAATTCCCCTCTCGTTGCTCTGGTTTATTTCCTGAGCAGCGGTTTCTGCAAAACCGGACCAAAGGGCTCTTTTCGATTTTTGGAAATTCTTTCACTGCTTCCCCCTCCACAGTTTTTTTTCCTGTCTCAGGCGCGTGACTGTGAGGGGAAAAGGCTTACCGAGCAAGAATTCCGGATCAAACGACTTAGGGCGGAGAAGGAGCAAAGAGCTGGTTATTCTTCCCATACCCACTTTCTGAAAAATGGAAGATTAGTAAGCCGCCAATTAGGATAACCCACCCACCCAGATCTTTCCTCATATCATTTATTCTTTGGGAAAAGAGCGGGAAAATGGTCGTTAACCCAATTTCCCCCTATGCACACCTCTCCTTTTTTTCCACGGTCCTCTGTTCGTTCATAGCGATGATACTTAGCTCCTTAAATTCCCAACAATTTCTTTTCTCCTTTGGAGAAATGAGTTTTCCCTTTCCTCTTTTTGGTTTTATGTTCTTCGGGAAGAGTGACTTTTGACGTATTTCGCTTTCTTCCCTTCTTCATTCCCCACTTTCTTTGGCTCCTCCAGGAGAGATGTTGCTTTAGTAGTTGACCCCTTTATGACAGGGACGGCTCTTTCCTCCCCCTTCTTCTGATTTTTTGGACGAGATTTTTCGCCGGCAAGACGAAACGATTGTCTTTGGACTTGGAAGGCTCTTTGCCCTTTTCTTCCTGTCCACCCTTCCTCAACCCCCAGTCGTATCGCTCAAGAAGGCTCATTGCAAAGTAGGCTCCGATAGGACCTTGTTTTGGTGTGGTACTGTTCGCTCACGTCTTTTTTTCTTTGGGTGGGTTTTGTGTTTTTTTTTTTTTTTTTTCACACTGTTGAGCCCTTTTAAAATCGCGAGTGATAACCACCCAATCTCCACCTCCCCCCGCACCCGCCTCCTTTGAAGAACTTTCTTAACCTCCCGTGTTTTCTTCTTCTACCTAGGTCTGCTCTCCCTTGAAAATAATGGATTATCTTGCATCTAGTTCTCCCCTCTCTCTCCTTCTTCCACAATTGCCTGAAGATGTTTACGGACAGGCCGTGGTAAACTATTTATCCGCTTATTCTCCCATACGGACAGAAAATATCCCTTCCATCCTCGATGAGAGGCTTATGCCTTATGCTATTCCCTCTCTTGGGTTTGTCCTTCCCTTCCCCAAATTCTGACGCCACACCCGACGGCTGTCAGTGTTTCTCCTTTTTTTACGGTTTCCCCTCTCGAGTTACCCTGGAAGATCGGGTTATCCGGAGGAACACAATTAGTCCCCCCTCATCCCATCACTGGGTCAATAACCTCCTTTTTTTAGTTGCTTTCGCCTTAGTGCAGGAACCACCCTTTATCCCTATCCGACACCGTTTCTTTCCCACCTATGGACCCCCCCCTCCCCAAAAGGGAATTTGCACACCCGCCTTTAACCAGATTTCCTCCCTTCTGCCTTCCTATCTTTTGCCTCCCCCACCCTGATAGCCTTGCCGCACCCCTTTTGCCTTTCCGCAACCCTGTTTCGACTTTTTCACCCCCCCCAAAAAGTAACAGAGCGTCCAGACCTTTCGCGTAGATCTGATTCCCCCCGATCCTGCCGGCCACGAAATGTACCGCTCGAATAAATTTTTCAGTTGGTGAGTCGTGTTGTTCTTTTCCGTCTTGTTCTTCTCGACTCGATAATCGAGCGGGTACGTTATAACATTTGCCCTTCCCCTTTGCTCCCCCTTCCTTTTTTTTTTATGTTCTACGAGAAGAGACTGTGTTGGCGGGCGTACTGCGTTGGTTTCTCCCCCGTGAACGCACTTTTGGCTCCCTCTTCCCCGTTCGATCGGAACCTCCCCTCTTTTGTCCTCCTTCTTTCGTGGGAATGAAGATAAAATATACGAAGGATTAAGATCCAAGACCCCTTCCACTCTTTTTCTGCTACTGGACCCCTTTTTTTGAGTCTTCTTTTTTTTGATTTTCCACAGCCACCGATATGGATATGCCTTCATTTGTATGACCCGTCCCGTAGGATAGTGTTTTTTTTACTCTTTCTCCTATTCGCCTTTTCCTTTCCTTGAGTCGGCTCCCTTCCTGTAGAGATGGGGCCCGTTAAAATGCCGTGTGGAGACAGCAATGGCTTGACACCTGCCTTATAGATTTTACTTTCTTTCCCCCAACCAGCATTTTACCTCTTTCCAGCTCGATCCGGGTCTCCTCCGAGGAAGTTCCCCCTTTCCGCGTAACCCCTCCCCTATTGCCCCACTTTTCTTCCCTATCGTTTTTTTACAGAGATGTTACTCTTTGTCACTTGTCAAATTAGTGCGTTCCCCCCTCCCCCCCCGTTTCCGTTGATCCTCTTTTGCCGCCCTCTTTTCCATCTAAATCTCGCGATGGCCCTCGATCCCTGCCACGCAAAGTGGGTGTGAACACCATTTCACTTCCGGATCACGCGCCACCCGACGCCCGAATCTTCCCCCCCCCTTTTAAATTTTAGCCTTTTCCCTTCCGCCCGTTTATAAAGGACTCAACCACTATGGCCTGTTCACAGCAGCGTTCCGCTCTTTTTCCTCATCAGTTGGTTGTTGTGCTCTCTCTCACCCGCTTTGATTGTTGCCCTTCGGCTCTTTTTAGTAATTTCTTCTTTTTTTCGTTGTCAACTGCGATGTGTGTTGCATGTTCGGCCTTCTCGTTAGCCTTCCGTGAAGGGGGTCACTTCCTTTTCTCCTTTGTTCTTGGACCGCTTTTTTTCCTCCTCTCGAGGTCTCTTTCCTCCCCCCCTTGATACGTCCTTTTTGCCTTTTCGATAATCGTTGGCGAGACCCCGTTTTGGTCCACTTCAGCCAGACTCTCTTCCTCCTTGTCTAGTTCCCCCCTTTTTTTCTCTTTCTCTCTTCTCTGATTCCCTCTTTTGTCACGGATCGAGCGGTGGAATGTAGAGTTTGATCGCCTGCAAACCGACGTTCCCCCCTTTTTTTTGCACCCTTCTTGTGTATTCCCCTTTCCACAAAAGGAAGTTCAACTGAATCGCTGACAATAGTCGCCTTCAAGATCCTTTCTACCGTTTCTTTCATCTTTCATTCCAACAAATTTCTACTTTAAGGTTGCGGGTTCATCGCTGAAGAGATATCGAGGCTCGGGGCTTGGCAATCCAGACGTCTCAGCAGGCCCCCCCTCTCCCCTCCCTTTCCAGTGACTTGCGCCTTTCTCCTCAGGATACTAACTGATGGCTTTGATATTACCTTCCATCGCCCTTCCCCTCTTTGTTCAATCGTCTCCTCCGTGTTCCATGTGAAACTTGCCTTTCATTTCCTCTCCCACTGAGAGGCCTACCACCTTGACGCAAGTCGCGCTTTCAAATACCCCCCTTCCAATGGATCACCCTTTCTTTTCCTCTTGCTCCCCTTCCCTACAGGTCGCGCTTTTCGCGACGCCCAAAAAGTCTCAGCCCCACCTTATTCGAACCCCCCCCTTTAATGAACCCCAGTTCTTCCTCTCGTTCCCAGGGGCTTGCCGGCAAGGTATCAGGTAGATCGGTTCCGAAAGTTTCCTGGATTATTAGTGCCCGTTTTTTTGTGTTCCTTCGCGAAAACGCGGTCGATGACATCTTTGAGTGTAAGAGTCAGGGTTTAGCAACCCCTTCTCTGCAGTTCTCCTTCCGGGGACAGCTTGCTTTCCCAGGCAGGTTGAAACCCCTTTGAGTTCTGCTTTTCACTTCTTTGCCCCGAACGGTTTCGCAGAGGCGCGTGTGCCTTAAGACGAAACCGGCTACGTTCCTCCCCCCCCATATTTCTTCCTCCCTCTGGGTCCTGATTTTCTTTTCGTCCTTTTTTCCTCCAGAGGGCAAAGACGCGATAGCCCATTACCAGAAGTAGCACGAAGGGTGACCTGTCCGGTTCTCATAACTTCCCTTCCCCCTCTCTTGTTCCTCTTTTTTTCCGAAATTTTTAGTCCTTAAACGAATACCCTAGCTCTCTGTCATTTAACGCGCCTCCAAGGGAGCGTTGCTTACTTTTCTTCCGCCCCCGAATTCAATTCACCCCCAAGGACCGCCCCTTAAGAGTCTCTTTCCACGAGGCCGGATTTTTGCAGAGCACCAGCTATCACAGCTTTCTCTCTTTACATCGGTTTATAAGCCTTAGGCCGAAAAATCGCGGACATCTACCCCTTATAAACGGACTTGCTTTGTCTCTTTCCTTATTTGATCTTTTTTTCTCCCCTAGTATTTTTCATTTTGCATTTAAAACCATTTTTTTTCCGGAGTAAGTGAGTCCCCCACTGAAATATTATTAGAGCTAGGCACAAATCGTCCTTTTTGTTGACGCTCTCCCCCTTTTTTTTGAGCCCTTTTCCTCTCCACCATGGTACCCCCCCCTCCCGTAAGTTAAAATTCCCACCTTCGTCGGTGTCAGGCGACACCCTAGCGTAAACCCCCCCCTTTTTTCCCCCCTCACTTTCTCCTCCTATCTCCCCCTGTGTCCTCGCGACATGCGGGCAACCCCAAGCAACATCTGCGCCGTTATCCAAACTCCAAGTTCTTTTCCGGCTTTCTACCTCCCGATCCCCTAAGTTCTTCCCCGTTTGGTCTCCTAACAGAACCACAAACCTTACGTTCTAACAAAATCACCCTATTTTTCTTACCTTGTCCCCTCTCTACCATAGTTCTAGTCTAAAAGAGGAACTTCCTGATTTGCCGCTGTGCCCGTGGAGTTCTCCTATTTTGCCCGCTCAGCACGGCTCTCACTCCTCAACTGCTCCCCCCCCCAGTTGTTTTTGGTTTTCCTCCTTTCTGGGTCCCTCAATTCCAATTTGCGCAAAGGCGACCTACACGCTTCCTCAGTAGAAAACCTAGATTCGTTGTCTCCCCGTCATTCCGCTCCCCACTTTCAACTACTTCTTGCTGACCGTAAACACAGCTTTTTAGCATACGGGTTGCCCCTGACTAGCCAACCCCCCCTTTTCCCACTGTCTCCCCCTTTTCAACTTATGCTCATCTGATACCAGATAGGCGATCAATTCGTCCCTTAAACCCAACCGCCGAGACCTCGGCCCTTTCTTCCCATCCCTTCTCCCACGATTTCTCTTCCCCTTCTAAGGGACTTTCGTTAGCGCTTACCAGAGTTAACGGATTGATCCTTAGGTGGTTGCCCTCAACGATCCCAACGTTCCCCCTTTCCTTAATGAGCTTCTCCTTTCTTACCGTGGCTCCCCGTCGTGAGTAGCAAGCCCGTCTTCCCCAGTAATTGATCCCCCACAATTCCGTGGCGTATCGTCCACGTTCTTCTGCGAACCTCCCTCGTTTTCACCATTCCTCGTTGCCTCCTCAAAACCTGTTTCGGACTTGATTGCCCTTCTCCCCATGAAGGAAGTAACCACTCCTCCTCCCATTCTTCTTCTTTCTCATTCCTTACCCTCCCCTCCACCGATAACTTTTTTTGCCCTCACCCGCGCTCTCAAGTGAATAAAATTAATGTCGCAGCGTAGATTTTTCTCGACCAACGCTTTGGAATTCCCGTCGAACTTTTCTCTTGTATGAAGTTGCGAAAACAAGGAGTACGCAATCCCTCTGCACAGCCCTTTTGAAAGGGTTTCCACGTTTTTTCCTTTTTTTTTTCCCCGTCACTCCCCCCTCCCCTTCCCCACCCCTCTCCCCCCTTCCCGAGTAACTTCTTCGTCTACCTGAGGAAAAAGCCCCGCCATTTACTGCCCTCCAATTGTCGCCGATAGCGAACTTCTGTTTTCGTCTTCTCGTCGTGACCTTCTCAGGCCAGTATTTCTAGATCTGCGTGGTCGCGGATTAATCAAACGACTCTGGTACCGTTTTTTTTTCCCCCTTGAATACCCCCCCTTGTCTCCCCCCCCCACTTGTCTCCCTTCACGGAGATGGACCGTCCTTGGTATAAAGTTGAGAGTCCTCACCTTAGATTAGATAGCTGGTTTTCCTTTCTTTTTCCTATTTGCCTTTTTGACTCTACCCTTCCCCTTTCCCTCATGGTTGTTGTTTAGAGATCTTTCAGCACGTCGCCCCGAGTAACCAGCCCAGACAGGGGTCAACCCCACCCCAATAGTCCCCTCTCAGTTCCCTTTCCCCGTGCCTTTGCGTCAGTTCTTAACACCTCTGCGGCATACGACTTCCCTTTGGAGACCAACCCCAATTTTTGTTTGTGCGCCACACTTTGGATAGGTGTTTTACCCCCCTTCCCCTTTTTTTCTCACGAGGTTCAATTCTCGAAGATGCCGACAGATCTTTCTCCCCTATTGGAAATGCCTTTCAAACTTTTCCTTTCCTCCCACTGTTCCTCCGTCGAGATAGTCTTATGGAGGATATTCCCTGGATACGCCTAAGGTTTCTCTAAGCCTTCTTCCCGTAGTCTTTCCCTTGAGAGTTTTGTTTTCAAGGACGGTTGGGTTTGAAACCTCCAACTTCCCCCCTTTGAGGTCCTTAAGAGGCCTTCGTCTTTTATCCTGGTGGTATCAACCAATCGGCTCACCTTATTTTTCTTCCTGAAGGATCCCGCATCTTTTTTCCCCGGAAAATCTCAACCTCTTAACTGCCTTTGATTCAAATGCCCCTTGGACCTTTTTGCATCCCCTCTACCGTATACCATCTCCCCCCCCCCCCCCCCCCCCCCCCCCCCCCCCCCCGCGTCCACACGGATCAAACACAGACCTAACCCCACAACCCCCCCCTTTCCCGTTTCTATCCCCCACCCACCCCGCACCCCCCCCTCTTCCCCCCGTTCCCCCCCCCCAGCCCCCCCCACCTTTTCGGGATAATCCCGTCCTTTTTCCTTGAGATCCCCTCCCTCCCAAAGGTTCTCTCCCATAGTACTAGCTCATGGGTAGTCAAAGCCTACCTTGACTACCCAGTCCCCCCCTCCCTCCCCTGGAACCTTTCCTTCCTCTCTAGGAAATTATGGGATTCTCCGTTAGCGACTCCTTCGGCTGAGCTCTTTACCGTTCACCTTTCCTTTCCCTCTACTATGCTTTCTTTCTCCCCTAGGCTGCTTTTCTTTTCCGGCAACAAAATACCGTCCACGCGCTCTATGGCCAACCAAAGGTCCCTGTTTGCCTGCCCCCGCCCTTTATCTCCTTCCTCCAGGTTCTGTGCAGACGTTTTTTTTTCAGGAGGGCAAACATTCGCTTTCCGGCTGGCTTTTTTTCTTTCCGGTAGAAGGCCTCTTCGATCTGTATTCCGATGCTGTTTATTGCTCCCCTGTCCCCAAGGGTGGTTCGATTTTCCCACAATTTTCCCCGGCTGCCATCCACCAATCTTTTTTTCTTTCTCAGCGAGAATTTTTTTCGTTGGAATTCGGAGGCAGAACCGTCTCCAAACTCCTCCTCTTTTTAGTACCCCCTTCCTGCCCCCTACGGTTGTTCTTTCGCCTGTTAGCCCGCCTTTTGTTCCTCAGTCCCCCCCCTTTACGCTGTCACAACAACAAATCTCATTTGAGTAGTTTGAATCGAGGAGGGAACCTTCTCTTCGCCCTCCCCTTTCCCGCGAAAAATATGGAACGTTCATCTTTAGATGATAAGATACTCGCGACCTCCAGTTACCTTCCCCCCCCCCCCCTCTTGTTCTCCCCTTTTTTTTTTTTTCAACTGAGAGTTGCTTTTGGGGTATTTTGATAAGACGGTCAACTTGGGAAAAATTTGTTACTCATGTCTTCCTTGGTAATCCCCCCCTTCATGAGTGTTGCAATCACGGCCAGAGTTGTTTGCTTTGGCTAGGTAGTTGAAACTGCTCGACTTCCCCCTTCTCTCTCTTTCCGCACCTTTTTTTTGATTTGTTGAGCCTCTGATTTTTCGCTCACTCTAATATTGTGCTTTTTTTGGTTGCCTTCCCCTTCGCTGTTGAAATTTCCTGACACACCTTAGAACCCAAACTTAGTATTTCAAGCCCTCCTCGGGAATCTGCCTCCTAAGAATAGGGAACAGGTTTGGGACTTCTGCCGATAAGTTTAAATGGGTCTTAGCTGTTACAAATCTTTAGAACCATATCAACCGCCGCAACCTATCAACCAATTTATTGTATGAATATTTCACCTCCCCTGTTTTCTTCCGGCCCTCTTCTGTAGAACGTGCCCAAAGTTTAGGCCAGCTTATCTCTGGAATCTTTCCTCTTCGCCCTCTCAGTTTCCCTCCCTCCCTCTTTTTACGGAAGTCTTGTTGATTCTCATAAGTTTCGCCAGCGGCACAGAAACACCCTTTCTCTCATCAGAATCCCCCACCTCTCTTGATGCCCTTTTTTAACTTCCCCTGTCTGATAATTATCGCGGTTTTTGGCCTCTAATCGTCCACCCCGCCACCCTTCCCCCCTCGTCATGGTAGTGGCGTCCTGACGGTCATTATTGTTCCTTCTTCAATGGACGAATCGCGTCTTATGTTTTCTTCCCCACACCCTGAAACTTTTCTCTTCCCCTCGAAGGGGTGAATTACCTTGACTTTGTTTTCGGGTACGCTTTCGGTGAATTGCAAAAAAACACTCTCCTCCCTCCTGGCTTAACCCCCCGTTTTTCCACCTCTTTTCCAAATCCGTCACAGCAATTTTCTGAAGCAACCTTGCAGCAACCATATTTCCTCTGACTTTCCCTCCTTTAGAGAAATGGTCTGGCTTTACAACCAATGATTCGTAATACTTCCTCCCCTCCCCTCCCCTTTTGACATTTTCTGGCCCCCCCCCCCCCAAAGTACCAGATCCCTCCCAGACTCTTCTTCGTTCAGCCCGATTTCTCCCGGCGGAACCCGTTCCGGAACTCCACCGGTTCCATCCCGCCATTCCAACTGGCATGGGGTTGAACCTCATAGCTTTTGGAGGACTGAGAATTTGGGGACCAGGAGCTCTTTTCGAATTTTTTGGTCAGTTTCACATCGCCCCGTTCCCACTTTGAGAAGTTCCTGCTCGTTAAGCGCGTTCTTGTCCGTTGATTTGTTCCTTTCTAGTGGCAGTGCTGCTCATGTCCACCTGCAATTTTCTCCTTTCACCAGGTCTCTTCCTTCTCTCCAGATTTGTCCTTTTTTATCGGTTGGAATGCTTCCCGTCAATCAGACCGGCAACCCCGGCATTCGACTACCCCTCTCCACACTTCTCCACTCCCACCCGAGTCGATTGGTCCTCTTTCTGTTTCTTTTTCTTTGCCTTTTTCATCCCTCTTTTTGTTCGCCTATCGCTCATCGCGATCGTACCCTCCCCGTTCGTCGGCCGGGCCAACCCCTTAGCGTGATCCCCCCCTTCGCTTTGTTCCCCCCCCCTTTTTTGAGGCACTTCTCCCCTCACCACCCCCCCCAGCACAGCTATTTTGGACGACTTTCCACTGGTTGTCACTGGAAACTCCGTCTCTTCCTGTTATTTTTGCTTTTCTTCGGTCTCTTCCCGATTTGTCCTTTACCATTCGATCAGGGACATCCTCTGACACCTTACCTTCCCGCTGACAAGACACCACACCATTGAAAGAGGAAATCTCTCCCTCTTCTCGCCTCCAGCCCCACGTCCCACCGACCTGCACCAAACGACGCTCTCTCTCACACCCTTCCTACGACCCTCCTTTTACTAGAGCACCCCATTTTACCCCTATATTAGAACAGCGCCTATCCGATTGCCCCCCTAGAACCTTCAACGTGGTTTCCCCCCCATTTTAAGCTAGCTCCTCGTCAGACGGCCCGTAACACCCCCTACTTTTCATGACCATTCACGATACCCTCCCGGCGCATCAACATCCCCCACCATGCAGCACTCTTTTTCCCATGCTTGGATAGAGATCTTCTTTCCTCTCACCCCGTGGTGTGGGGTATCACCGCACGCCGTCCTTCCATTGTAGTTTAAAAGCATGTTTTTCGCAAGGATATACGGGCAGACGAAGCGTACTGCGACCCCCACACTTGTGTCAGGCCTCTCTCATTTTTTTGCGCACGCCAGGATCCGTCGTTTTCTTCTTTTACAACTCCTTTGTTACCTGATAGAGGGTAACTCGATCTCTTTGACTTTTTTACCTTTGATCCGGTGGTGTGCACACCCCAGCTTCCGACATGCATCCGTTGATCTTATTCGAACCCGCAGGTTTTTCCCCCTCCAACACTCCCCTCCCTCCCTTACCCCTTCAGCCCACCCCCCCCCCCGCAATCCCCCCTCCTCCACCATTCCACCACCCCCCCGTCCCCTCCTCCCGCCCCTTCCCCCCCTTTTTCCCCGTCCCCCACGCCCGCACCGTCACTTACCCCCCGGATAGCCGGTCGATCTTTGTTACTAGTCCCCCCCTTGAGTTTTCTCTCCCCCTTCTCAAACCTATGTCTCAGTACTGACAGGAGGACTTCCAGTGCCAACCCTTGCCGTGCCTGTACTAACCCTCCTCTTTCCTCCCCCCCCCATTTCCCTACTCCATCCCTTCCACAGACTATTCCGAGTGATAACGCTATTGACAAACCCCGAGCACCCCGTGAGGGTTTTCTCTAGGACGAGGATCTCTTCCGATCAGGTTGTGGGACCCCCTCACAAGCCCTCCCTGAATCTGAAGGAGTTTGAAAGATCCGGACTTTCGTTGACTGGCTGGTCGACTCGAATACGGACCCGCGATTGGTTATCTAATTTCACATAATCTCTTCCCAATTTTTTTTTTTTTTTCCCCCATTTTCCAGTTCTCTCAAATTTGGGAGACGTTCTCCCCTGGGGGGGCGTTTCCCATGCGCCCTACCCCCTGCAGCTTCACGCACCCGAAAACGGGACGCAAGTCCTTCGAGGCCCACTTCCTTTAATCCCCTTTCCCGCAGAGGTATACCCTTTACCCCCAGAGCGTTCCCCGACTCAGTACGCCCCCAAGTAGCACTCCCACACTATGCGTACCCCCCCCTTCCTCCTCCCTTTTCCTCGATTTAATTTTCTTTTGACTTTCCAAGTTCCAGGGAGAATCTCTACTACTCCTCTTTTCTTTAGATTTTATTTTTTTTTTGTGCCATCCCGAACGATCTGCCCTGGCTTGCTTCCCCTGTTTTTTTCCCTCCTCTTGGCGAGAATTGACCTTACGCTGTCCTTTGTTTTTGAAGGCGGTGGCACTTTGGCGTTCTCTGTTACCTCTCCCGCACGGTTTCCTCAAGCGCGTTTTTTGCCGTCATCTCACCGGCTTCTCCCCCCTCAAACCCCCTTTCGCACTTATCGGAGTCGCTTTTTAGTTAAATGTTTTTTTCCTCAGAGACAGAACTCCAGTCCTTACTCCCCCCCCTTTCTCAAGAAGGCCCGTCCCCTGGAGACCAGACACTCGTTTCCCCTGTACCTACACGAGCGTGTTTTTCAGAATTTTAGATCATAAACCTCAGATACTTTCCCCGCACTCTTTCCCCCCTCGTTAGAGAGCAATTTCGCTTTCTTTTCCGTTTTTTCTAGCCTTTCAGACAAGTCGTCATTCCGGGCTTTTTTTTTTGAACCCCTCTTCGATATTATCTCAATCGACAAGCCGATAACGCTGGTCATGGATGATTTTTAAGAGGCGAGATGGTCCGCCGAAATTACAACATTTTCTGACCAGTCTTTTTCCCTGGTGCTGAGGGGGTCGATTTGGTTCTCAAATTGGAACCGTGTTCAAACCATTTGAATCTTCCTCCCCGGCCCAAGGAACTAGTTTTATTTCAAAGCAGGAAGGCAAAATCGGTTTTCGGATTTGTTTTTCTTTTGAAAATCCCAGGAAACACGCCGCGCCAATCCCCTCCCCTTCTTCTGTCTATGCCCACCACCCCAACACCTCCCCCCCCCGGCCACCCCACCCACCCCACACTTCCCCCTAACCCCCACTCCCACCGGCACGCATCCCGGTCTGCCCGCCTTGCGGCAACTCCAACCCCACGCCCCCCAATCTCGCCTGGCCCATCACAAAACCCCCCGAATTTTCCCCGTCGGTCGCTTGCAAGCCCCGCCCTCCCCACTTTCCCCCCCTTCCTTACCCTCACCAAACTGCACAGCCACCCCGGCCCACCCCAAGCCATCCACCCCACCCCCACCACACCCCCCCCCTCCCCTTCTTTCCCCCCCCCCCCACCCCCCCCCCCCCCCCTCCCCCCCCCCCCCCCCCCCACGCCCCCCACCCCCCTTTTTTCCCTGTACAATTTTTTATTCTAGAGCAATCGGGTCTATCAGGCGAAACGCTTTTCTCCCCCTATATTTCTCTTTCCCTTGGAGTTCTTCCGTCAATACCCTTGGTCAAGCTTGGTGCCAACAGCCCAATGAGACGAGTTTGTTGTTTTTTTCCCCGGTGGTCCTCCTTCCCCTCCAAGATCCCTTTTTATCCAAAATTCTCTCCAGTCCCCCGAGGTTCGCCGTCGACACATCGCGTCGTTGATCCCGGCTTTGTCTCTAACAATCCCTCCCTTTCTACTACGAACAGGACCCCCTCGTTTTTCTCCCCCACCAGGTTGGTTCCCCTTTGACCCCTGAACCACCCTTGGGCCGGTGCGCAGAACCGGGCTATCGTAACCCCGATCGTCTCTCTGTCGTCGAAGTACACCCCCCCCCAGAAAGAATTGACCTCGCCCGGTTTCTTTTAAGTAGGAGCACGGCTTCGTCCATTCGCTGGTTCGTGAGCAGCTTGCACTCTTTCCCTTTGCCCCCCCCCCGCTACTCTCGTGTGATGTCGGTGGTTGCCGCAAGCCAACTACCTCCGATCCTTTCCTTCGCGCCTGAACTCCCTCCTTTCCGACCCTCCTTAGGCGGGTCGACCTGTATCATACTTTTTACTGTCACCCCCCTCCTGTGACTTTTTCGAGTTTTTAGACCGTTCGGCGCGACACAGACCGCGATTCCCTTCTAGTTCT
>Ga0179591_1363101_pt1 | contig 17371 bp, 26 predicted proteins | sample CZOMad2_1_08_16f_FD_182891 | JGI IMG/M metagenome (GOLD analysis project Ga0179591, IMG submission 182891) | Vadose zone soil fungal communities from Angelo Coast Range Reserve, California, USA - CZOMad2_1_08_16fungal (PacBio error correction) | ecosystem: Environmental > Terrestrial > Soil >... | reverse complement strand
TTTCCTTCCTCCTCTTCGACTTCTTTTCTCACGAGACTCCGGTTGTCTTTTTCTAGCCCTTCCCGGTTTTTTCTTCGATGGGACCTTTTCCCTTCCCTAATCGATGCTGATTCTTGGTCCCCCAAGACCCTTTTTTATATGCGTTTTGTTTTTTCCCTCCCGCCGTTTTTCATCGGGATTCCTTTTGGTATGCGTTGTCCCGCTTGAATCTCGTTCTTCTTTTAAAGTGATTGACTGGTCTCCTTTCCCCTGATTTTAGGGCCGAATCTTTAGTACTTTTTTTCTTCTCTGTCTTCTTCTTGTGGGGGTCTCTCTTTGTGGTAACTCCTTTCTTCTCTTTTTCCTAAATTGAGGGTGATGAGAACATGCCTCCTGTTTCTGAGGGATCGCCCCCTCTGTTTTTTTGTTTCCCATAGATCTCTCTTCCCCCCCCCCCTCTTGAGAGACCTATTTGGACTTCTTTGATATAGAATGCCCCTTTCCTGTTATATTTCCCCCTCAGCCCCCCTGTATAACTACTGTCACCCCTGAATGACAGTATTCATGCAGCTTCCAACCCTTTCCAGGCTGCCAAGTCCCCCCCCACAATTTTACGACCTTAATCTTCCCTCTTTGTTCTCTTTTCCAGAGACAGCACCCCCCATTAGAAATTTTATCGAAATCTTTCCCCCCCCTCCCCCCTTCGTTTAAATAGGAAGTCGTTGTACCCCCCCCTAGGCGAATTTTCCTTATAAGACTCCAACTTCCCGAACTTCCCCCAAACGCAGATTCCATGCCACGTTTTTCCGACCCCAAATTCTCACTTCTCCCACTTTTTCGACAGCATCTTTACGTTATCCCTTTCGAAAAACCCGGTTTTTCCCTCCCCAAACTTCTGCATTTCCCTCCCTTGCGGAACCCTCCTCCCAACGTAACTGCCCGCTTAAGTCCCATATAGCCGTTCTAACGCTGTATCAATTGCCTCTCAGTGGTCCCTCCTCCTCCGGTCTTTATAGACATAGCGTGATGACCCCTCGGTCTTTCCATCAGCCCCCTTCCCTGCCCCCCAAACGTTCCCCCTGCCAAGTACGTTTTTCTGGGTCCCCTTTTTTCTCTAGTTCGTCTCTTTTTCCCCGAAGACTTCCTGGGCCCTTCTTATCAGCCTGCGAACTAACAATATTCTGATCCCCTCTCCTTTCTTCGTCCCCCCGAAGGGCCCATCGAAGCCTTCTTTAGGCAATTGCTTTTGTGCGTCTTCCGCCCCCCCCCTGCGTGTTCATGCCCCACGGCCTCTGGCCCCATAAGATCTTTCGCTACGGCGGATTTTCCCTTCATGGTCTTCCCCAGCTTTTCCTCCCCCTCATCGACATTATCAAGTTATGTGTCGGCATTCGCCCTTTTCTGAGTAATCCCGTAGCCCCCTTTTTCCCAAGCCTTCTGATCCATCCCTCTCAAGGACAACATTTCTCCATTGCTCTGCCTTTCGACGACACTTACCAGTCTTTTTTTACTCTATCTCTGCCTCCTACTGCGAATTGGTTTTTCCATTCCCCGACCATACTACTCTTGGAAACTTCCCTTCTGATCTTCTCTTTCGTGTCTCCCCATTTTGACCCGCGAAGCTCCATCCCTATTTCCGGCAGCCCCCTACCAAACACCCTTTCCAAGAGTTTTTTTCCTCGGAATCCCTTCTGCCCCTTACTTCCTTCACAATCCCCGGCTTTGCTTCGCCGCCGGCAACCTTTGGCCTACCCCCCATGATCCTGCGGTCTCTTGCGCCGTACCTCCGCGCGACTTCTGGCCGCGCTTTGATGATCTTCCGGCTCCCACAGCCTGGGATTTCGCGGCCACGGTGTGGGGTTTGCGGTTACCTGGTTTTCTACGGTTCTTTGTTTAGTCCCCCCCCCCTCTCGGTCTTCCATCCCTCTCTCGACCCCGGTCTTTTCCCACTTTTCCCCCTGCTTCCTCCCCTTTTTTTTTTTGAGGCCCCCCTCCTTTAGCAATACACACTTCGGCTTCCAGATGACTACTCTGAATCGCCCCCAACTCCCGTTTTAGGCTAGCTTTTTCAGACCTCCTTTTTAGAGAATTTTACCCAACTGTCCTTTTACGCATTTTCCTCTCGCCTGTCCGGTGTTTCTGGAGGTTTATGCCCCACAAGTGTTTTCCCCCGACATCCCTCCTTTTCTTTCCTAAATGGTCAGGAGTGCACAGAAGGCCTTCCTTTCATTTGTTTACCCTTAAATTCTGATTTCTTTGACTTATCAAGAATGTTTGAATCGCCTTTTTGGGGCCCAAATTCTTTTGTCTTTCGGTTATCCGTGATAGCTTTTTCCCGTTGAGATACTTCTATCCCCCTGTTTTTGCTTCGGGCGAGGAACTCCATTTACTTTCCCCCCAGGGACCCAATGCTTCCCCAAGTGAAATGTACTACTTGACAAGCCGCCCCGAAATGAGACTTGCCTCCATTTGGGGACTCTGACTACTATCAAACGGCTTCCCACCTGTCATCTTTCCAAAGTTGTTTTTTCTCGCCTTTATTCTGAAGTTTAGAAGTCTTGATCCGTTTTTTTTTTCTAGTTTTTCTACACCCTCCCCATCCATGTTGATTTTTCCAGGAACTATTTTATTCCGACCCCGTCCTTCTGGACCCTCCAGACCCCGACGAGGTCCTACCTTCTGCGCTCGCTTAATTTTCAGATCCCCCGTCCCCAACGTCTCCCGGCTTCCATAACGATTGCAATCTCTCCCCAGTGTGCTTCCTCTTTTGAATCCCTTCCGCCTATCCACATTGCCCTTTTTCAAGTTCCCCTTGACCCTTTGACACCAGCCCTTTCCTTACGTCCCTTTCCCCGATCCTGACCCCTGACCTACCGCCACGAGCTTCTGACCCTCTGTGACTCCGGTGTTTGGTCAGTCCCCCGGGTCCTTCCCCCCGCCAGGCGGTGCCGAACCGTCCCCGAAAACTTTTTTTCTCTTTTGACAGTCCTGACTTTTCTCATGGTTTTTCTTAAGATGGGCGTACTTGCCACCGGGTTGTATTGTTTTTTCCTGAGGTTTCGTTTTAGATCCTTTTTAACCGGTGTCCTTTTCCTTATGTTTTTCTTTTGTCATTCTCACCCACCCATTCACCCGTTCCTCCCCCCCCCCGATTCCCCCCCTCTCTAGAGTCCTTTTACCAGACCATTTTTTTTTCCACAATGGGTCAACCCCTCTCCTCGCTCACGTGGTTGAACAACTTTTCTTGTACGTCTTTTTCTTTTTAGCCCTCTTTTCCTCACAATCCTTCTTTCCACCGACCTTCATGACAACATCGGCTCACCAAGACCCCCTTTGGCATTTCGAGTGAATGGTGTCTCATGCGGACCTCCCTTCCCCAGTTTCTTTCTTTTTCTTCCGCGATGAATCTTAAGCACTCAATACCCCCCCCCTCCTGGCCCCCAGCCTGCCACCCAACAGTTCGTCGATTTTCCATTTCACACTGTCCCCCCAAAGAAACCCTTTTCACGAAAGCTCCCTGAGGTTTCCTCTTTTTTCGACCTCTCTCCTTTCATTTTTGTGTGATCTCTCTTCAGAACCTATTTTTTCTTAGGACCTTCCCCTTTTTTCTTTTTTTTAGTCCCGTGTGATTTTTTCCAGAGCCCCTGAGTTTCGTTAGTTTTGAGTGTTAGGGGTGTTGTTTTTAGCGCAGGTCCTCCCTTTTTTCTCAAGAACCCTTTCCTTCCTCTTTTTGCCCAAGCGACATTTAAATCCTTACATGCAATTTTTTTTTTCCCTGACCAGGTACTTTTAGTTTCGGTTTTTTTTTTAACTGATTTTCTTTTCCTTGGCCTCTCCTGTCTTAACAATCCCCCCTATTAAAACATTTGAAGTTTCCTAGTTTTTGTACCTTTCATTTTGGATACTCCCCTCTGGTTTTTCCCCCCATTCCCCTTCTTTTCTTCTCGATGTACTCTTTCCCCCTTGGGTGTACTTTTTTTAGTGTGGCGTCAGATATTTTCGAGGTATTGCGGTCTTCTTTATCTAGAGGGCCTCCCTTTCCTTTAACCCTCTCACTTCCATACCCCCACAACGTAATTTCAATTTATTTTCTCCCAGTTTTACACCCTCGGATCCCACTCCGGTGGACTTCCATGAGTGGCCACCTTTTCATTGGTTTTTTGTGTTTTTTTAAGATTTTCCCCCCCTTTCTTTCTGACCGATTTCACCGGCCTTCTTTGTACTTTCCTGGAATTTTTCCTTTCTTTTTGCGTGCTGATTTTTCCTCCAAGTTTACTGCGGCCCTCCCCCTCTTTTAGTGTTTTTTTCTCACCTTTTGAGCACACACTTCTTCTGCTTCGACCCTAACCTCTTTAAATCCCTTTTCAATTTTCCTTTTTGCTCTTTTCGTGAATTTTTTTTTTTCGAGATTGAACTTTCTTTTCTATGGCCCCCACGTGTCCTTCTCTTCGCGCGCAGTTAGTCCTTTATATCGCGCTTTTTTTCTTCAACTCCGCTCTGTTGGTTCTTTTTTTGGAATTTGATCGTCCTGTGTCCTAGGGGTCTTTTCTACCTTGTTGTCCAGATTGTTTGAAACCTTTCCGACCCCAGACCGTGACCCCCCGAAGACGTTCTTCCTGCGTTTGGTGTCTTAGTCCACCAAATTTTCCCTTTGTTTGGGAAACGATTTTGCGTTCGCCGATCAGCCAGCGTCGAAGCAGTCCCACTTCGTCGGATTCCTACCCCCCCCCCCCACTCCTTTGTACTCTTTTTAAATACCTGCCCCTTTAGGCAAAGTTTTTTGTACCTCACAATGAGGTTTTGGCAGAACTCCGTCCTCAGCAAAGTTCTTTTTAGCTCAAAGGACATTTTCCTTTTCTTCCGTCTCTCGCCCCCTTCCAAGGAGCCGACCTCTCTAGTCGTTCCTTCATACATCAGTTTTCTCCTTCCCCCGTTCCGTTGTCGCCCCGGAGAACCCTCAGAGGGCTTTTAGAGATTTTCCAAGGCCCATGTCCTCTCTATGCCCTTCTTTGGATTTTTAGCCAACCCCCCTTTTTTTTATTTTCGCCGTAACCCTCGTTCGAGGCCGTTTCTTCACGGAGGAGTTGTTGGGGAGATTTCAAAAAGTTTTTTCGGGCAACCCAAGCTGATTTAAGATTCTTGAGAACGTCCTGATTAGGTCATCCTTAAGGCGCAGTTTTCCCGTGACTGTTTTTTGGAATTGACCTTTAGTTTTTTTTCCCCCTCCTTTTCAGTTCGGCACGTTTTCCCTTCTTGTGCTCCGTTCCCTTTTGGGAATCCCATCCTTCCATAGGAACAATGTTCACGGTTCAGTCCCCTGCCTCAAGGATGGTATTTTTTTCTCATCTTTTTCTCCGCCCTAACCTATCCTGCTTCGCTTTAGTTTTCCCTCGGGCCTTCTCCCCCCCTCTGGTTTCCCCCAGTGCTTTGATTCTTGATCCATCGACTTCGCTCGCCCAGCCCTTAGGTGTTTTTCAATCTGCGGAATTTGCCCTGCTCAGCCCGGCCTTGTTTTCATTTGCTCTTCCTTCTCGACGAACTGGTGTTTGATTTTGATACCGACTTATGACTTTTTCAAACTTCCGTTTTGCTGTTTCCCATGCGGAGTCCCAGATCCGACCTCGTTTTTCGGGGAATTTCTGGATTATCGGGATCCTTACCTCCTTTCTTGCAGGTAGGCTCCAAGAGATCCTTTTTTTTGTTCCCCCCTGGTTCCCTCTTTTTGTTTATCGGTCCACGAGCATTTCCTTTCCTGCGGAAATCTTTCTCTTAAGATCCCACGCCCCGGCGCTACGATTTTTGTTCCTTTCCCAATCTTTTATCTCGACTTCCTTGAACCTTGCTTTTTCTTCGAGTCTCCCCGATCTTTGGACAAAGTCCCCCCCCAAAGCCGAGATCCTCTGCCGCCGGATTTGCCATCGTAGTTGTAGTCCAGTCACTTGCCGAGGTAGGGCAACAGCAAACCGATCGACATTCTGTCTGCGTTTATTAGTTCCCCTGCAAGTTGTTTTTTATCGTATCTTTCTCCCTTGGGTTGGTCTTCCAGAGGACTCTCCGTATGGAGCCCTTTGCTTCCGTCTTGAGGTCTAGTATTCCTCTCCCAGGTCTTTCTTTTCCCCGAGTCTGGGACTTTCTTTTTGACTTCCTTCTTTTCCAATCTCTTCTCCCCCAAAGTCTTTCCTCTTCTTTCCTTTTAATACCTCGATGTTTACCAACTTTTTTGCGGTCTCCTATTTCCCCCTCCTGTAAGCTTTTGATAACCTCCCTGGAACTTCCTCTGTTATTTTTTTCTTTTCTGATGATGTCGTTTGATCCCCTCCCCATCATTCCCCCCTCGGTTGCGTGATTCTTCGGTTTTTCTCCCCCTTCCCTAAGAAGGTTTGGCGACTCTGTTCTTTCGCGTCTCTAGTTGTGTCTTTCGCGGCTGCAGTCGCTTTTTTGACCTGAGGTCTTTTTTTTTTTCGATGGGAAGTATTAGAGAATCGTGTCTTGCCGTTTTGGTTTCCTTATAGGCTCCTTTTCCCCTCCAGATTTTTTTCCTTGCTTTTTGATAGCATTTCCTTTGACTGAATCCCTTCTTTTTCCTTTCTTGCGCCTGTAACAGTCTTTCCTCTTTCCGCTTCCTCGGTCAGATTCCGTGGATTCTCTTTTGCCTGACCTGTGGTGTTTAAGGGAAGAATCTGTTTCTTGTCCTTCTTGTTTTCAGGATTGCGGGGATTGTGTTGGGTTATCTTAAAGTCTTTCTTTTTTCGGTCAATGATTTTTCGACTCCCAATCCGAGTCAGTTCCTGAAGATATCGCGATTTTTTTCGTCGATTCTCTGTTCCCTCCCTGTGTTGAGATTCGATATGGGACTCCTCGATGACATTCTCTTTTCTTCCCTTTTTCCCCTTAGTCACTCCCCCCCTCCCCCTCCCCCAATCTACCCCCCAACAGCCTGCATTTACTCCTGAACCCAGCTTCTGATCCCGATGACCGGCTTCACAGCAGTCCTGGGAACTCTCCCTTGTCAGCCCCCTCTTATTACCTCTCCCTCCCTCCGCTTTTTCTCGTGTGTCCCTCCTACGCGGAGCCCCTTTTCTTCTTTTTCCCTATGCACTGAGCCACTCCTTGAGAAATCCCTTTATGACCTCTCTTTTTCCTGCTTCCCCCCCCTTGATTTTTTCACTCCGATTCCATTATCCTGACCCCGGTTCCTCCGCCGCCACAACCAGCATCTTTTTGACTTTACCTCCCGGCTTTGCCCACTCGATCTACTTTTTAGGTTCTAATCGTCTTCCTTCCCTGTTTGCGCCATGGCGCCCCCCCGGTCGCCACCCTTTCTTGTCCCTTTCTTTCCCCAGACACAACTCACCGCCCCTTATACTAATTCTCCCCGCCAATTAAGGTCCCCCCCAGTTTTTCCCCCCCCCACCTTCAGTGAGGTTAACTTTCAGAAAGTTCCTAACCTATAGATTTATTTCCTTTCCCCTGTTTTTCTTTCCCCTTTCTAGGGGCTCCCTCGAATGCGTCTTCCCCCGTTTTTCTGACTGTGTTTTGGGCGATGTTGAAACTTCTTCTTTTTCCAGGTCATTTTAGTTGTATGTCCAATCCTGATTTCCTTATGCCATCCTTTCTACTTCACTAATGAAGATATCCTATTTTTAGCCTCAAACGATTCCCCGAACCCTTGCCCGTCCTGTCTCTGGGGCGGAGTCCCAGACACCTTCCCGTATCTGTTTCTAAACTTTTTCTCGTGTCCCTAAGTCATTGTATCCTCCTTGTGTGTCCTTTCCTGTATATCTAGCTGTACATCCTCCCTTCGCCCTTATTTTCGGCCCCTTCCCCATTTCTCCCCCTCTGGGCATCCCGTTCATCTAGTCGAGATCGCCTTTTTCCGATCTTCTTTCTTTCCCTTTCAAGGACTTTTCCCTATGATCCCCCTCCCCCGTCCTCCGATGTCACCCTTTATAAGGCGACCCTCTTGGAGCACTCATTTTTCGATGATATAACAGTCTAGTACCGACGCTCGGAGCGAGGGTTGCTCGCCCCATCGTCCCTTTTGCCAGCACCAGCACTTCTTTGTACCACGGCCCCCCCCTAATTTCCACTCATCTCAAAGCTTTTAAGGCAACTTAATTTTCCTTCCCAATCCCGCAGTATTCTTTCACCTCTCCATCCTTTATTTAGATTAGTGTGCTCAACGACCTCTCTCTCTATTTTGACCCAGAATAGCGACGTCCTTTGGTGCCTTCGAGCTTTTCAGTATCCTTTTCGCAGCTTCTTAGGCTGGTTCCTGGATATCCTTTGACTTCCCCTTTCGAATCCCAGCAGTGCTGGCGTGCGTTATGCTGAATTTGAGTTTTTTGGTCTTGTACCTCCCACTTGATTGTCCTACGGAGAACCCCCCCCATTTTCGAGTTGACTTTTTTCACCGAGTTTTAGAATATTGGTCAGTCCTTAATTGTCATTTTGTCTCTTTCTGCACCCTCCACCTGTTCCTTTCCGAGATTCACGCTCGTCTGACTGCTTCCTCGTTCTTCCTTTGTTGCCGCCCTTTTGGGTCCTCAGCCATTTTTTTCTCTATTTTTTAAACCTTTTAGCGTTGTTCTGCGCCTTTTTCAAACCCCCGTCGCGCCATTTGCCTGAATTTTTTGGAGTGGATCCTGAGAACTGGACTCATCTGGGACCATTTCGTGTCCCCACATATTAGCCCCTTCTTTCGGTCCCCCTCCGCGTTATCGCTTGGGCCCTTCCAACTGAGCGGTTTGTCTCTAGAAGGTTGCAGGCGATATGATTCAGAGTTTTTTTGCTGGGTTTTTCAAGTAGATTTTCCTCCCCCGAAGTCCCTCCTTTTACCACGCCCTACCCAGGTTCGGCCCCTGATACCCTTTTTTCCTTTTCCTGTCCTTTGTCTGCAAGAACGCTCCTCTTTGTTGTCATTCTTTTCAGCTTCAGACACTTCAGACCTAGTTGTGACTTTTCTAACGTTTTCTCTGCACAGGCCTGTCCTCTTTTGTATTTTAGGTATTTGCTGATGCCCGCATGCCCTTCCACCTGACTTTTCCTCTCCGAGCTGGCACTCCTCATCCACGTTTTTATCTAAAGTGGGTGTCTCTTCGCCCCCTTTTCCGCTCGTAACCCCGCTTCATCTTGTCCCCCTCCCTAGCCGCCCCTTTCCCTCACGAGCGCCTTCCCTCTGCCCTATGAACTACATTTTTAGAATATTGCTTGAACAGCCCGCCAGTGTCATCGCCTTCCCCCCCCCCGACATGCGTCGTTTTTTTCCTCCCGTGAGGACTCTCCCCCACCCTTTTTTCCCCAAACCTTGAGCCCGACCCTCTGCACGATCAAGATCGCCAATCCCCTTTGCGGGCGCATGAAAGTCAAATTTTTCCTTCTCCCAGCAAGGCCGTAGGTGCACCGACATTTTTCCCCTTTCCGTGTCCCCAGTTTGATTCTTTTAAGTTCTTCGTTTATTTTTTTTTTGGTTGACGATTTTGTCTTATTTCCTTCTTTGTGTTCTCTTTTCCTTATTTTTTTCCTTCAGCTGCCTTGAGAACGCGCGATGATCATCACGCTTCCCCATCTCCCCCCCCTTCTCCCCCCCCTTCGCGACCCCTCCTTTCTTGAAGATTCCCTCCCGAGAGCGACCTTTTCAGACCAGCACACCTTCTCCAATCGACCTTCGCTCCTTTTCCATTTCCAGGTTTGCTTCGTTCCTCTCCCATCCCCCTTTCCCTCTTCCCCCCCCCCCTTGCCCCCCCATGCCACGTTAACGGTATTTTGAAGAAATGGTCTTCCTTCATGGTCCCCCTAAAGCGCCCCTTTTTTCCTTTTATTTTGGATTGTTGCTTCTTTTTTTTCCCCCGACTGCCCCGCAACGCACTTTGCAACCCCATACCCCTACTTTTCCCCCCGACCTCGCACCTCTTATTTCTGTTTTTTCAAGTTCCCCCCTCCCCCCTCAACAGCCCAAAGATTCCAGGTTTTCCGAAGTGTTGAAAATTTTTTTTTTCTGGACCTGGCTCCATATATCTCTTCCTTCCTGTTTGGTTCTTTTCCGTACCCTTCCCCTCATTTTCCCACTTCCTTTCGTGCTCTTTGGTAGTTTTTTTCCCAGTGGATTTTCCCTATAAGACTCTCTTTTTTTGGTTTTCTAGTAGTTTTTAACCCTTTTTTTTTGTTCCTTTTTTTTTTGAGTTCTCCTTGCGGAAGACATTTTAGTTGACCACATTTTTTCTCTTTTTTTTTTTTCAATCCTTTTTCCCTTCCCCCCCGGTATTATGTTTTTATATAGACCGCGTATTACTATTTTTTTTCTTTCAGCGTTGATTAAGATGGGAGTTTCGATCCCCCTTTTATCCTTTTTCAGTCCGATGACGCCCCCCTGTCAGTTCCACTCTCTCTCCTTCGGTCTCTTTTTTGCTTCCATTGTGGGATTTTTGGTATGGGACCACCTTTATCTCATTCATCGCTTTCACTCTTCTCGTGACTTTCTTTTTTTCCGGGGGTTTTTTTTTCTTACCTATTTTTCTCCCGGTCTCTATAGGGCAGCTGTCCCCCCGGCTTCTTCCTCGGACATGGTTAGATCCCCTTCCCCAAAAAAGTTTGAACTTTCCGCCCATCTCATTTTACATGAACCTTCTAGGTTTTTTGTCAACTTCCCCAGTCTGGCTATTCAGTTGTTCGTTGGCATGCCGTCCTTTTCCACAATCGCAGGGAGGTGCTAAGCTTTCCTTTAAGCTTTCCACGGCCCGCACGGGCCGTTTTTCTTTTGAGTTTAGCGTTTTTTACTTTTTTGGCCCTTTTTCTGGCGGTTTAGAGGAGTGTCTGATGCTCTTAGGGTCCCCCCCCGTATATCCGCGTCCTAGGCGTGTTAATTTCGGCTTTGACCTTTTCCGGTCTGTGCCTTGCTTATTTCCCCCCTTCACCCCTTTTTCTCCCTGGAATTCCCTTAGTGATAGATTTTTTTGATTTCTTAATTTTTCCTTTGTGATTTCTTCCCTACTGTTCCTTCCCCTTTTCTTTTCCTTTCTTTTCCCCTTCCCCCGTTTCCTCGCGTTGTCGCCGCATCATCCCCCTTTTTTTTTCATTCGAAAATCCTTTTCTCTGGTTGTTAAGAGATTCTGACGCCCTTTCCAACTCTTTCCTTTCAGTTTCCTGCAGCTTCCCGGGAATGAACCCAGACCCCCATCCTTCGTTCCCCATATCGCGAAACAACAATAGACCTTTTCACTAGTTCGTCTCTGAATCCCCAGCCAACCTCCCGAGTCTTTTTTTCCTGGCCTCAGAAGCCACGCCCGGTCCCAATTCTTAGGTGCAGCCCTTGATGATCTTGACGTGGTGACCTTTTCCTTTGAGATGTCTTTGAGGTAAGACAAGTACGGGTCCTAGACCAGGGGATTACGCGGTCCCCCAACTCCGTGCCACTGGCAGATCCCTCCTGAATTTGCGTCTCGACCCCCCAGTCTTTTTCATTCTTTCCATGGCCCGAGCTTTCCCACGGTTTAAAATTTGATAATTCCGCGGCAGTCGCGAAAGTGTTGTTTTTTGCTCGCTTATCATTTTTTTGCACCGACCCCCCTCTTCACCACCCCTCCGAAATATACCCCTTGATTGAGTTTCTGCCCACATCACTTTTTCTTGAACTTTTTCCCGTGTTTTTTTTTTTTTCCTCGTCGATGCTCCTCGGATTCTGTGAGACTTGCTATTCCGTCCCAACCATCCTGCATTGAAAGAACCGCTGTCCCGGAAAGTTAGCCGTAGTGTTATCCAGTCTCTAAGCGGTTTTTCTGTAGAGGAGGGCAGTAGGAATTCAAATTTTTCCTGGGGGGAATTGTCCCGCCACCTGACCTGGCCTATTGCCATTCCAGCCACGGGCGTAAGCAGTCCAGTTTTCCCAGGCACCTCGACCCTTTTGTCCGGTTCTATCCTGGGTGCCTCTTTCTATCCTCTTTCACCCGTCCATTTCTTTTTTGTCCAGCCCCCCTCTTGCCCTTCTGTTCCCGCGTCGCGATCGCTTTGGCTCCCTTTCCCTCTCCCCCGGTAATCGTTTCATTTTCCTTATGCCCTCGATGGCCCCAAAAAAGCGCAGGATGATTCCCTTTCCCTCTACTTTTTCTATATCGCCCCTACGTTCTAAATCCTGCGAAGATTTTTGCCCAGGCATCCCCAGGACTTATTGAACATCCTAACTCACTCTGTCTGATGCTTAAAGATTTCCTTTAAGGTTATACTTTTTTTCCTTTTTTTTTTTTTACCCCGGAAGTTTTTTTGCTCCCTTTCTGTAGTCCTTTCCGTCCCTGACCTTTTCCCCCGCTCCCCCCCCGAGCGCTTGGTGACGACCCACCTATGGTCTTTCGGTACTAGTCCCATCTGGATTTTCTCCCGGATGCCGTCCCTTCTCTTGGCTTCCTTCAAACCAGTTTAGGCCTAGGATTACTTTTTCGAGCATTACTGAAGCTTCCCCTTTCCAAGCTTCTCTTTGAAGCTTCGCTGGAGAAAATGGAAGATGGTTTCATTTTTCTTCCCTTCCTCTCAGTAGTCCACATTTCCCTTTTACTTCCTTTTTCTTATTCGAGTACCCTCCTTATCGGTGTTTCAATATTTGCAAAGCCTTTCTCGCGACCTCTTCTCCTTTCTATGTCCATTTGATTGGTCGTCTAAATCCAGGGTGTGAGATCTAGTGGTCCCATTCCTCCATTCCCCGGAATTGTTTTCCCTTGTGAAGTGTGCCCTAGCCTTCACCATGTTTCTTCTAATAGCGGATTTTCTCTCGATCTTCCGTTCCGATCTTTTCTGGAGCCAGATTCTGTATGAGTTAGAGCTGCCCTCTTGACCCTTAGCGCATTGGTCCCCAGGCGTCGCTCCTTTGCCGTTCATTCACTCGGCTCAGTGAGGTTCTATACCTCCTTTTTCCAGCCAGATCATTGGTATCCTTTTACTCCTCTGTCCTATCTCCTTGATGCCTTCGATTTCCCCTCCCTTCCTGTTTCGTTGATACTGATGCGGTCCAGCGGTTGCCCCCCGCCTTGTAATTTTTCGAGGTTTTTGAGTTTTTACTTTTTTTTTTCGTTTTTCTTTTTATTTGCCGAAGGAAAAGAAGTTGTTTCATTCGGCTTCTTTTTTCGCATTGCGACCTGATAACGCCTGATGATGGCGTTACCTACTGTTCATAGAGCCTCCCCCTATCCCCCGTGTTGTCTCGAACCCCCGAGATTCCTTAGATCTTCTCTTTTTTTAGAGTTCCGAGGTGAAGCTTTTCGATTCTGACATCCGGTGGGTTCCTTCCCGGCTCTTCTTTTCTCCTTTGAGTGTCCATCTTCCCTTGCTTGTATTGCCATCTTCTAATAGGCTTGGTATTTGTCGCGGTTCCAGGAGGAAAAGGATCTTAACTCGGATTCCTTCGCGTTTCCCCCCCCGGCCCTTTCTTATTTCCCCCCTTTTTGGCCTACGGATGCAAGCCGGTCATTCTCGAGATCTGGCTTTTTTTTAGGGTACTTTCTTTGGTGTTTTGGTGTGTTAGGTAGACGGGTAAAAGGCCTGAGGGGAAGGAAATTGAGGTTCATCCCTACCTGAGAAGGCTGTCTGACTTCCTTCCTCTCGCTTTTGGTTCCATAGACTCCCTCTTCCTTTTTTTTTTTGTTTATCTCTATCCTATTTGAACCTAGAGATCTCGATCTCTCTCGAATCAGGAGGGAAATGTTTTTTCCCTAACCTCCCCCAATACTCCCTTTTTACACGTCTACACTATTTTCACTTCCCAGTTACCCCTCCCCCATCTATCCCCGGGATTACCTGCTGCCCCGATTCTGCCCTTCCCACAGTGAAAGTAAAGATTCCAGTCCCCCCTCCCCCCGCTTCCGTTTTTTTCTCGTTACAGTTGTTTCGCTTCCCCATTACCCCCCTCCCAAAATTCTCAATGAATATTCCCCTCAAGGATTTGAGATTCAAGAGGGATGCTCTCCCCCTTTTTTGTTACACTTCCTCGCCCCCTCCCTCCCTTTCCGACGGCCTCCCCCCCATCGCACGTCCCCAACCCACGCAGATCTGAATTCTCCCCCCGACCCCTTTTCGAAGAACTCCCCCTTCCTATCCCCCTCTCTCCTGCACAGGGCCAAGCCCCGGACGTTCTCCCCCCGAATAAACTGTCCCATTTTCGTCAAGTTCGTTTATTCCGGCCTCCTCACAAGAATCAGCACCTTAACTTCTCCCAGCCTCAGTTAATCGCCGTGGCCCTCTGGACCTTTCTTCCGCCCCCTTTCCCTTTTTTCCCGCATCCGTACGGTTCCTCTTCTCCCCTCGATCTGTTCTTGATTGAAACTGGGTTCTTTAACCCCATCGTGAGAAACACCTCAGCTCGCCGCCTGCTTCAACTAGGCAAACTGTACTTCTGGTTTCCCCCGATTCTGGACCCTTTTCTATTTTCGCCCTTCGGAACCCCTCCCTGACGGACTACGTTTCTCCATGCCCCAGGTCGTACAGCAATGAATTCCCGAAATAAATTCCCCTTCCCCGGATACGAATCTCTCCCTTCTGCGTCCCCCCTAACCTCCTCCGCCTCGCTAATCTGGTCGACAACTGGCGGATGGGCTGGCCGCCCAAGACACCTCCCCGTGAGGGACTCCACCAGGATAGCTTCTACTCTCGTTGCCGTATCAGGTTCTTTCCCGTTGATTCCCCCCCTCCGACGAGTCGCGTACTCCGAATCAGCAATGTGGCTGCAGGCGAGTCTTTCTTCATTTTACGCTCCCTTTCACTCCTTCTCAATTTTCCACGACTCTCCTCAGTTCATCAACTGGGTCGCTGGATGCTTTAATGCTGACATGGAATTATTTTACCTTCTTGACCCCCCCGCCCCCTCGACTGGTTGTTTTGGTTTGAGTCTCGGGGGTTTGAACGCGTAAATGATTTCTAGGAACGTTAATCCAATACCCCGGTTTTTTTTTTCTCCCTTCGAGATTCTTTCTCCTCTTCGAGCGGTCTTTAAAAGCGCGAAATTTGAAGCCAGAAAGTAAGGTTTCCCAACCGGACCCTGCCCGATTTGCCCCCCACTCTTTGACAGGACCACTTTAACCTACTTCCTTTTCGGTCTCGTTTCTGTTTACCTTCCAATTTCCTCTCCTTTTCTCGACCTCTCCTCCCCTAGTTCGCCTAACCCGATGCTTTGTGAAAAGATCCCCCCCCTTCCGCCCTCCCCCCGCCTTTTTTCAAGAATCAGGCGCGCTTTTTTGTGCACCATTCTGCGACCCCCTTTGAGAATTTCCGGCTAGTCCGTGGAAATTTATTCTTCCTCCTCTTTAGGAAGTTCTCCCCACTCCCCCTCAATGGAGTTGGGCGCGCGAAAATGCACGACTCGCGGCCATGATCCGCTAAGGACACCCCCCCCCGTCCTTTCCACGAGTGCGAAATACCGATGTGTCCACGAGGCCAGTTTGGTATGCCTTCCCCCCCACCTTTACCCCCTTTTGCGCCTTCGATACGGTTCACCTCCAGCTTTCTACTGTAAACCCCCCTTTGTCCTGCGCGTTGATTTTAGCAGCTTGGTCCCCTCTTTTCCCCCCATGACCCTCCTCCTTCTCGCAGAAACGTAGTCGTCGATCTCTTTCGAAGCGACAATTTTGTCGCCTCATCTGCGGGACGATCTTGGAGTTAGTTCATCCACGAGGGAAGTTGCACCCTTCCCCTCTGGCTTCGTTGCTTCTCTAAGAGTTCTTTCCCCCCTGGGTTTTTTTGGAGTTTTGGGTGGGTTGGTTTGTTTTTACTTAAAACTTTTTCTTGTAGACGAACGTCTTAATGAAGCCCGTGAAGTTCAAACCTTGTCTCCAGTCACTTTCTGGCTTCCCCCTTTTCTTCTTTATCCCCCCCCGAACTTTCTCGGTTACCCGGACAAGGTCAAATTTCGGTCATAAAATTCCGGCCCTACCAGGATTTCCATTCCCTTAAAGCAGATCCTCCCGGATTCTCGCCCCTTCCCTTCCTCTTATTGCAGCCCTCGGGAACCATCTCAACGTCTTGGCTTTCCCGCGCGAAAGAGCATCCGGTCTCTCAGGTAGGTGAGATGCCCCCCTTTCCCCCTTAACGGACAGACTTTTTTCCCCCGTGGCGCTCATTGCTCTGGAACTTTCGATGTCACTGAGTCTCTGCGAAACACCCCTTGTAAGCCTTCTTTCTCTCCCTACTCTCTACCGCCGAGTCCCCACTCGCTCTGGAGTCTAGTGTGTTCCCCAAATCTTTCAAGCCCTTCTCCCCCCAACCTTACGAGGAATCGGTTCGAAGTTTAAATATGCCCTTGAATGACCTGTCGAAGTCCTAGAACCTCCTACACGTTCCCTCCCCCATTTCCGTGAGTACACCTCAGCAGTGCTTTCTTTCTTACTTTTTCCCTATCGCTCTCAAGACCCCCTGATCCCCAAGGCCCCCATTCCCACTTTGATGTTATAACCTCTCTCTTCAAGAACTTCCAGGGTTGGAGAAGGAATTTTGAAGAAAAATGCTCCTCTTCAGAGGGTCAAAGCAAAGACGGGGACCTCACCGGCCGCCCCCGAGAACTAAGCCGAGAGGACTGCTTTGAAGGAAACGTTCGGGAAGGGTCTCTGGTTGGTTGGGGTGGCGTGTGGGGACCCCAATTCGTGGTGGTGGGGTTTGGTTTTTTGGGCGGCGGGGGGGGGTGGGTGTGTGTTTTTTTTTTTTTTGTGTTTTTTTTTTTTTTTTTTTTTTTTTGGAGGTCCTTTTCCAGGGAATCTTTCGGACGGACATTATTTTGGTTTTTTCTGGCCCAGGGATTCTTCTTTTGTCCTCTCTCTCTGAGAAACTCCTCTTTTCCCCCCCGAGATCATAATTTCCCCCCAAATAGTCCCCTTAAGTAAGAAAAAACAGCAAGGCCTTTATACAGCCCTCTTTCCTCGCGCTCTTTTTTGTCCCAGAAAACAGATTCCCACTTGCGGATCCCAAATCTCCCTCCCTTTCCCTGATGGTTTCCCGCTTTGGTCCGCCCCCCTCTTTGTTTTTTGTTTCAGGCCTCCTTTTAAACTCCCATCACCCGCTCCCAAAACAGCCTATGCATTCCAATCCCAGTTTTCCGGTTTTCCTTCCCTCCTCTTCCTCATTACGATTCCTTTTTGAATGACCCATGCCTGTCCCCCAGTTTCTTTATGGGATGTACCTTATTCTTACCGCTGAAGCAATGAACGTCCCCAACCCCCACAAACCCCACCCCCCCCCAACCACCCAAACACCCCAACCCCAAAAACCCCCCCCCCCCCAAAACACCCCCCAAACCTCAAAAAAATCCCCCTCCCAATCACTAGCCCCCCCCCAAGCAGGCTGTCTAGGGGGAATAATCCACGGACCGAAAAAGACCCCCTACCCTTCACGAAAGGAATTTTTGACCTGAGGTTCTCCTTTGCTG
>Ga0179591_1300019_pt1 | contig 17371 bp, 19 predicted proteins | sample CZOMad2_1_08_16f_FD_182891 | JGI IMG/M metagenome (GOLD analysis project Ga0179591, IMG submission 182891) | Vadose zone soil fungal communities from Angelo Coast Range Reserve, California, USA - CZOMad2_1_08_16fungal (PacBio error correction) | ecosystem: Environmental > Terrestrial > Soil >... | reverse complement strand
CCCCTGGAGATGGGCCGACAACATTGCCTTTTCTCCCCGGCCCCTTCGACTTTTCTGAATGTCCCTATTTATCTAACTCTTTCACGCGCTGGTCAATCCCGTTGAGGACGTTACCCGACCACCTAGGCCCTCCCTCATCTCCTAGTTGCCCCCATACCGGCCTTCATTTCGTTGGATGTCGTTCATGGGTTGAATCTCGTTTCTTTTAGTTTTTTTTTTCCTTTACGGTCCCCGGTCGGCTGGGCGACGGTCTTCCCCCTGAACCATGGGCTTTCCTCGCATCTTGGGTAAAAATCCGCCCCCCAATTCTCCCCGGCTTTTTTTTTTTCCCCCCTCTGCCTTTTGACAACCAAGCTTTTCTTTGTGATCAGGCGTTCTCCTATTCGTTGTTCTGCCAAGAGTTCTTTCCCTTTGACCAGCTGTCTTTTGATGGACTCCTCAGACGTTCTGACTTCCCGCAGGAGATCTCCCCTCTTTCCCCGCTTTTTCCGGTAGCCGCCGCACGAATTTTTGCAGCCTTGCCTCCCCCTCGTGAGAGCGACTTTCCTCTTCAGATGCTTCCTTTTTTCCTCCCTCAGACCTCCTTTTATTCCGCATTGGTTCCCCGCCTCAACCCTCTTACGCTGCGCTTCCATTTCTCCCTTCCGAATCTTGTACTTCCTTTCGGTAGTTCCCAAGGCCACCTTTACGTCGATCCCTCCGGCTCTTTTCTTAATAAGGCAGCGTCTAGTCCATTTCGCGTTCCCCCCCCCGTAGTAATGCTTTTCCCCCGTCCGCCCAGCTCTCTGGCTGCCCGTGTCGTAAGCCTTAGATGCGAATCTCCCAAGTGACACTTCGCCCTTTTTTTTTGCGGCTGAGGCATCCGGACGTCCCCAAACGGCGCCCCCAGGCCTTCCGATAGGCAATTGTTTTTTTTTTGGGGACCTTCCTCCCGGTACGAGTTTCCCCCATGGTGACTGGTACACACCCCCCATTCCGCACCGGCCTGTTTTTTATTTAATCCTTTGATTTTCCGTTTCAGCTTGGTTCCTTCCAGCGGGACCTCCCCAACGAGCTTACATCGACCCCTTTCCCGCCCAATCCGGCCTTTCGGCAGAGTTTGTCCGCCCGCAACTCGAAAGGTCCTGCGAAACCGTGTTTTTTTCCTCTGGTGTGCTTTTGCTTTCACAGGCGCACCCCCCCTATTGTTTCTATTTCTCTCCTCCAAGACGGGTCCCAATTTCTGTTCCTTTTTTTTCCTTCCCCTTGTTTCTGTTAATTCTGTGAGAATGCCCCCCCACCCCAATTTTCTTCTGGTAGCCCCCCCCCCTTTTCCCCCATCACCCTCCAATCGCCTCTCAAGCCTTTCGTATGGGCCTTTTTCCGGCCTCAAAGTTCCCTGGAACAGCCCCCCCCCCCATCCGGCGTTTCCGGTCTTACCGTAGGGTCTTTTTTTTTCGTCGTGATTATCCTTTCTTTCCCATGTCTTTCCAGGCATTTTTGCGAGTGTTAACCGTCCTTTCAATGCAGTTGCACGACGGGTCGCATAAGAAACTCTATAGGTCGTCCGCTTTTTTTTGAGGGGTCCCCTCATTCTCATGAACCTTTACTTGGCTGCTGCCACTCAATCAATGGAAGGCGCGATTGGCTCACCGCGGCATTGTGGAGTCCTCAAGCGACCAGCCCTTTTTTTTTTCCTACATTCCTTTTTCTGATTTTCCTCTCTGCGTGCGCGTTCCCTGGGACCTTCTTAAATGTTTTCCCTCGTGGTCTGTCTTTCCCTACTTGTTACACGCGTCGTCCCCATTTACAGCCTTTGTTGCCCAGTGTCTAGGGGGTAGGACAGTCGCCAGGCTACCTCCCTCATGAGCCGGCCGGCAACCTTTTGCCGGCGGTGGGTTCCCCGGTTGGTTCTTTTCCCTTATCAAACCCCCCCCCCTATCTCGCGTGATTCCGGGCGATTTTTTCAGCCCCCTATAATTTCTCAACAGCCCTCCCCCGATGAAGCGTGCTTGAATGTTTATCGCCAGGTCGAAATCTCTCCGCTTTCCGATTCGCCCTGACAGCTCGTTCTCCTGCCGTCGCGCATAGTGGTGTGTAGGCCTCCCTTCCTCGGCCCGTTTTTCCCCCGACTTTCACTTTCTTCCCCCCCTTTCTCCCGGCTTTCCCCCCTTAGCCCCCCGTGACTTGCTTTTGAGACCTTTTCCAACCGTTACCCATTTCGCCCTTCCTCAGCTTTTTTCCATCAGGGCTAACCCCCCCACCAGCTTCCCTCTGAGCACGAGCCCTCTCCCCTCAACCTGCCGAGAATTGATCTGTCGTCTGCTTTTTCCCAGAAACCTGCCCCCTAAATTCCCCACAGTCCCGTTGTTGTTTTTCTCCTCGCTTGTGGCGGTATTTTTCCGCAGTTATGTTGACCGCAACGAGGAACTTTGTTCTTATTTCCTTCTCCTGAAGGGAGGTGTCTAGGTTTTACTTTTAACTTTTGTTCGGTTCCTTTTCTGTGACGGAGTTATGCCCGTGATCCGATTTAGTGGTGAGCCTCGTTTTCACTCGCTTGCCGGGACTGCGACGCTCTTTTTCACGGAGGAAAACCTGACCGTTGGATTGCCACTTCCTCCGCGCCCTCCCCCTCTGTGAGAAAAATACGAGAGCCTCCAGAACCACGTTCTCCGCTGTGAGCACTTCGGACACACAACCACAACCCCAAACAATCTAGATATACCCTTTCCGGGTGGATTTCCCACTCTTAAGTTCATGTGGAAGAGTACGAGTTCCGTTTGTTGGAGCGGCTCGCGGCAGCTTTATTGTACTGGACTGGTGAATTTATGTACTTTTTTGGCGGATCCCCCGGTCAAGGACCCAATTAATGACCCCCAACCGCCGGCACGTTTCTTTCTGCCGGCCCGTTCGCTTCCCGACACCCTGTTCAACACTCTTCAGTGCATGGCCCCCCATTAGTCCTATCCCCGCGTTCCCCCTGATTTCTCCTCGAAACTTCAGTATCCTTTCCCAATATTCAAGCCGTTTTTCCCCCCCCCCTGAGCGTTCTCCTTATCGATGCCCGGCTTGTTATTTTACAGCCTTTTTGAGGCTGTTCTTTTTCTTCCCAAGCTGTCTTTGCTGAACCTCCGGTCCGTTCTTGTCTCCTCTTCATTGTTTCTGGTCCTGGACAACCAAGGGGCGAGTACCCCCTCATTTATTAGACCCCTGCTGGCGTGTGGCACCAGTTAACCTGCTGGGGGATGGCTTTGTTTCTCCGTTTCTTTCCCCTTTTTTCCACCGGTGTACGTCCCCCCCCTCCTGTTGTTAGGGCAGGCTACCGGGCATCTCTTCCTTACTTCACGACTCCTCTACGGAGACCGGCGACCCGCCCCCTGGATTCTTTTCACCTTACTTTGTTATGTCACCCGACCATCACGAACTCGGATTCTTTACGTCTTGATTTTTTGGCGCCCGTTACCCTCCTAATTGAGGCATTTCTTTTCCTCATCACACGCGCAAACTTTCCTGGGCCCCCGAACTGGTTCCCTTTCTTTTCCGGGACGAATCTTTTGTAGTCCATTATGTTTTCCTCAGTCCCCTCCCCCAGGTCGTCCTCACCTATCCACCCCGCTCCGAACCCTTATTTTCTGGTAGTTCACACTCGGGTGGCCTGGCGCCCCCATTTTCAGCGCCTTTTTGCGTCTCCGGAATTGGCTCTTTTGTCCGGACCGCGGCTTTTTGTTGTACCACCGCCTGCACGGCCGATTTTTATCCCCTTTGCTGCGCTTTTGTCGATGACCACATTGTACCATCACAATCACCCGTGTCCCTTTCGGTCGAGACGTATGAACTCTTTTCGACCACCCATGCTTTCTGCTTGCGGCACCCCTTTGTTTCCCTTATCGCTGCGCGCCAAGCGCCGCAACACTGGCGGTTTTCCGGATGTTTCGCTCCCCACAGTTTATTTGATTGTCTGACCCCCCTGATGTGGGCAAACCCCCTTGGGGAGTTGCGGTTCTCTCCTTCTCCGACTTGAACCAAAGTGTCATAGTACATCTTTGCCTGGTCTGAAAAACAGTCTTCGCGATCCCACCCCATTTGGGCCCTTTTCACCAAACCTTCCGTCTCCCAACTCATGGGGTTTAGATTAATTCAAGAATTCTGAGCCTGTTACAGTACATTCTTTCATTCGGACTTTGAGTCTTTTCTTTCTTTTATCTCGCATTTCTTTTTAGGCTGTTATTTAGTCCTCCCGCTTCGTTCCGGCAACTTTTTAAAGACGTGGGTCTTGGGCTCAATTTAAGCCGCGTCTTCCACAAGGATGTCTCTGTTCAACCCCCAATACCCTTGTATTTTTGGATGTCCTCCTCCCCCCTCACCAGTCCGGTGACACTCTTAATCGGGAACCGCGGCAAACTTTTCCCGATTTCTCGATATGCGCCATGTTCTTAACCTGTATTCTTTTTTTGCTCCAAGCCTCGTACAATGCTCGAGTTTCGTCGCTTTCACCCCCCCCCTTACTAAGGTTGCTTGCTCTTAATTTGATCTTGAGGACCAGTTCCCCTACAATGCGCCCGTCCTGGGGACAACCCGGATTATCAGCCCCTTTTCGTCGGACAGCCTTAAGTTTTGACGTGTCTTTTCATCGAATTTCTTTTTTCCCATTTCTTCCCACCCGATTCTTTCCTATACTCGACTTCTGTCGGCATTTTCACTGTTGGGTTTGCCCCCTTCCGGGGTTGCGCTTCTAGTGAATTGGTTAGTAATTTCTCTCCCCCATCTTCGAAGCTTCTATCTCTTTAATCACCTCGGTTGTTTGTTGAGCTTCTCTCCCTTGAATCTCTCTCTTGGGCCTTGGGCTGACACCATTCCTATTCGTCACCCCTCTTTTCGAATCTTGCTCTACGTACCTTCTTATTCGTTTTTTCGGCACTAGTTTCCATATTGCCAACGCACGCCGAAATTCTTCTTGTCCATCAATTTGTTGGGAGTGCTTTTGCTTTCTTTTTGCTGCATCCCTTTTTTCTCTCGGAGGCTGAAGGAGCTCCTTTGCGTCCCTTCCCCTCCCAGCCAATTCTTCCGTATTTCTCTGTTTGGAACCATTTGACGCATTTCTGGTTCCGTTGTTTCCCCCAAAATCGCCGATACCCCGTTAGTCACGGCAGCTACGGCTTCGGCTGGCTCTTTTTCACAGACGTTTTTTCTTCTCTTGAAGTGTTAGGTCTCCTACTGAAAGGTTGACGAAGTTACGTTCCTCTTCCTGTAAAGTCACCCTCTGTCATGGAATAAATCATGCAATTTTAACCCCGATGTTGCCTCACCGTGCCAGTCCTTACGAGACGATACCTAGTCAATCCTGGTTCTATCGACCCCGTACCTGACGCTCTTCCTCGACCAAGACCTCACACGCGTCCCCGAGCATTTTTAGTTACTACTAAGTTCCCTCTGTTCGGCCAGGAAGGCAAACCGGGATGTGGTTCGCGCGGACGGGGTCCGAGTCTCTCGCTCGGGCCATTGCACCCACGTTTCCCCCCTATCTGGGCTTTAACCCTTGCGGCGCCCTCGATGCATCTTCCTCGAAACCACCCTGGAGCCCTGACATCGTTGGATTCAGATTTTTCTTTTTTCTGTTTGACTCCATCGACTCCCCCCTTCTGCCAAGTGTAGTACTTCCGGCCAATGGTTTCTGTTACTTCTCACGTGATAGAGGTTCGCTTTCTTCGCACTGTTTCTGGGACATTTCCGAACTCTTCCATCGTCCCCCCTTCCCCCCTTCTTATAGCTTGATGTGATCTGCCTTCTTTGGTCATTCCAAGCGAACTGCGCAACCATCTTTCCCGTACTTCATCGGCCGTTCATTAAAAATCGGCTAATTCGTCTTTTCCCTACCATGTGTCCCTGAGCGACGCTTTCTCTGTGTGGGTCTCCGCTTTAGGATACGTGTCCCCCGGCAGCTACTTTCTCTCCGTCACGACTTTTTTTGGGACCCTTTGTGTATTACCCGCTTGTTGCAATGACGAGCGCGTAAGACCCCGTCTATTGATCCAATTACGGCTTCCAGCCCCCCCCACAAATACGTCCCCCTTCCGAGACACCTCCGTCGCGGTTGCGTTTCCCCATTTTTTCCCTTTCGGAACTAATCAGGCTCTTTTGTTCGCCTTTCTTTCCTGTGGACTCTGCTTCCCCTTTTTGAGGACTGTCGTCCCTTTCTTTTTTCCCCCACTTAGTACTCCTCAACATTCACTCCCCTGGAACGACTTTTTTTCTGTATCTAAACTCTGTCTCATTTGCCTTTCCCTCTCAGTCATGTCTTTTCTACATACTCCCTTCACTGTGCACCAAAACCACTTTAGCGAATCCCGGAACCTGTATGGACACCTGTTTTCTTTCATCCCTTTTTCCTTTTTCCTTTTGTTTTCTTTGTGCGTGAGAACCCCAGACGAACCCGCTTTCAGCATGTACTACAATTTGGTGTTTCTAGATTCTTTCTTTCTGCTATTTCATAGTACTTTTCATTACTTCGGGCTTTTCTTGCCTCTTTTTTCTGACCTTACCCGTCTGGAACTGCTGTCTTCTTTCTTGAGCGGCTGCCTGTTCCTTTGTTCTTTTTGATGCGGGTTGGCTATTCCCGCGCGTTCCCCTTCGTTCTAGCAGCACCTCGTGTTTGGGCCCTTGGTTCATGGACCCCTTTCGTGTCCCAACACCCCCCGTTTCGATAATGTATCTTTGGGCGTCTTACCCGGGTCACGCTCATACCTCCGTACCGAGACCTTTTTCCCCCCCATTCCTCCTTTTTTGACCCGCGCTTCGCCATTTTTACTGCTTTCTCGCCATTTTTTCTATAGACCCCGTTTGAATGGCAGGTCCCTATTCCGGCGAAGATCATAGACGCGCTTTCAGGGCCTGTACAAGTTACCTATTTCCCTCACCCCCCCCCCCACACCCCCCCACAACCCACACCCCCACAAACCAAGCCACGACCCAACACCTCCTCAACACCCTACACACAACCCAACCACCTCCATCAACACACTTCTTGCCCACGACACACACGGCGCACCCCCACACACCCCACCCCCCCCCCCCCCCCCCCCCCCCCCCCCCCCCCCCCCCCCCCCCCCCCCCCCCCCCCCCCCCCTACACCCCCCCCCCCCCCCCCCCCCCCCCCCCACACCCCCCCCCCCCCCCCCCCCCCCCCCCCCCCCCCCCCACCCCCCCCCCCCCCCCTCCCCCCCCCCCCCCCCCCCCCCCCCCCCCCCCCCCCCCCCCCCCCCCCGCCTCCCCCTGCGAGTCAGGGCTGACCGCATTTCCTACTGGCCCCTTTTCTACCACTCGGCCCCCACTGATGAAACTGCATGCTGTCTATCAATTTGACCAGCCCCCCGTTCGCCTGACTCGCCCACTGCCCCTTTAGATCTCTTCCTAAGAACCCCCTGCGACGAGCCCAACTCCCTTTTTCCCTCCTTCTTTCTAGAGAGCATTGGTGCCAGCATTAGGGGACCTTTACCCCCCCCCCCCCAATTCCCTTTAATAATTTTTGTCTTGAAGCGTTTCGGCTCGGTTCACTGCTGGGCTTCTTTCCTTTTAGGCGGGCCTCGTGTGCTTATCTATGGCGAGTGGGCGTCCCCTAGTCATCGATTTTCTTCTTTTTTCCCTTTCTTTTTCGAAAATGACCCCCTTGCTGAACGCCGCCCCTCTTTCTGGACACTCTTCCTAACACCCTGGCGTGCGGTCCCACCTCCCCCTTTCTCCATGGTTCCGGAAAAACTCTCAGCCCTTACCTTTCGTGACCGAGAACTTTTTTTTTCTTTCCGGTCGAGCCTTTCGTGTCTGGAGTTATAGCGGTTCATTTCCGATCATCCACGTATTTTCCGGGTGGTTTGTGGTGACGAATTCCTTCCTCTGAGCACACCATTGACAAACATGCCCAAACCCCTCCCCTGTTTGAGTACAACCGTCAGTTATGTTCTTTTCCTATACTCTTTCTCACACTTCGATACGCGGGACCATGCGCCGCCCTTCCCCCGCTCAGAGTCCATGTCGTAGATTTCTCACCACCTTTCCCCCCCTTCAACGCCCAACAAATACACATAGAGTTCCTCCGAGCTTGTATTTTGAATGCAATGTTCTTGCCCTCCTCTTCTGTGGTATCAGGTGCTCATCCGCGGGTGTTCTGCGGGGGCTTCTCCTCTTACTTGCTCCATTTGGCCACCCTGGGCATACTCTCCCATTCCTCCCCGCTTTTTTTAGAGGACCCCATCCCCTATTCGTATCGCTAGTATGTGCAACCGACCCTGCTTTAAGGGGGTCCCCCCCTCCCTCAATAATGTTCGGGCAGGAACCTTTCGGAATACTAACGACTCAAGCCCCCCCTGGGGCGTCACGGTTTTCCTGGATTTTTTCCCGCCTTCACGGACCTTTGCGCGCCGAACCTAGATTCTGGGATTTGATTGCTGGGTTTTTGAGCTTTATTCCCTTTGCAACCTCCTATGCGGCTTCCCCCGTAATTTTGGTTTTTGACTCCGGGTCCCCCCTGTTAAAGCTTTAGTACTAATAGAACTTCTTTTTTTCCCTTTGCGCGTAATGGGGGGGCTCACCCGACATTCCAGGAACAACCGCTCCTGCCCCCCTCGTGGGGTTAGGGCTTCCCTTGTGCATCCTCCCTTTCTTGAAAGCGTGAAATGGATCGGTAAGGACTGTCTTTGTTTTGGTTTGGCTACGGTTCCCTGTGACTCAGGTTTTAACTCCCCAAGCCCAGTTCCCTCCTGATGACTTTTTGTAGGAATCTGATCTCTTTTTTCCTTTTTTCACCCAGAAGTGAGTACTTTAACATACAAATGTTCAGCCCATCAAGGGGTTATGGATCCCCATGTCTCTTTACAGAGCCAACCCCCCCCCCTTCTGTAGGTCCAAATTCGCCTTGGCTCGGCTTTTTTTTCCCGCGTCGTGATCCCCGCACACTGCTGAGGACTGCCGGGATGTTTCCGGTTTCCTTTACAATCGAATTCGTTTTTCTTCCGCCTCTCTTGCAAGACCTGTCGTTGTATTCTTGACGTCAGGTTGCTAGCATTTTAAGACTTGTTTCTGTGCAGAAATAATGGGTCGCCTTTCCCTTCTTTTGCTTAATCGGTTTTCCCACGCGCGGGCCTCTTAACCGTTGCTTGTGCCTGCCTAACACGTTTAGAAAATCTTCGTAGCATTCGAGATTGGCGCGCCTGCCAGTTTCGAGTCAGACTTACTCATTCTGTGATGCGATCTGTTTTTTTTCGCTTACCCCATCATATGATACCCTCCGCGCTGATTTCCGGGCGCTGCTCCTTTCCCTTGTCCCTTTTTTCAATTTTGCTCCGGGGTCCATTAGTGCTTTACCTCTCCCGTAGGCTCGCCCACCAGGTCTAGGTACAAACGTTGGTCGCTTTAGTCGTGCTTTTCCCAGACCCACAGTTCTGGTGCACTCCTCCAGGAGTGGACACTTTGCCCTCCCCTTTTCGCTAAACAAAGACTCACCTTTTTAATCCCCCTTTTCTCGATTTTTTTGCACACCAACCACAATATCGAACCCTCCTCTTGAAGAGTGAGTTCATCCTCAAATTCATAGATTTGTCTTTTCTTTTTCTTTAAGTCGGCCCGTCGCCTTTGCTTCTCTCCCTTTGACCTCTTGGAAACTGCGCGATACCACTCTTTTCTTAAGTTGTTTGATGTTTATGTTAGTGAGGGTCCTGTGGTCAACCCCACTCTTCCGAGCTATCAGCGATATAGCGTCCGATCGTCAGGTCCTTTGATGAAGGCCTTTTTCCCCCTTTCTTTTCATGTTGCGGCGCCCATCTTTTCTTTGAGAGGTTTCCGATATATATCTCCCCTACGTTTTGTGCTTGTCTAGATTGTATCTCACGACTCTGGGTCGCCAATTAGGCATGCGTGCACGGCTTTCATTTTCTTTATTCTGGGGATTTTCTATGTGCTATCCTGTCCTTTGGAATAAGTTTGTAATGCCCCCTTCCCACACCGTCCTTTTATCCCCTATACCATTCACGTGCCTATGGTTTTTTGCTTCGCGCGGGCTTGATACTTTGTCCCCCCTCAGGGAGCGCTCTGCGGTTGCTTTTTTTTCTTGCAACCGGTAGTTTCTCTATTCTCTGTTGGAAAACGACAATCTTCGGCTCTGCTCTTTTTTCTTTCCCCCAAAATCGCTCCACCCATGGGAGTCGCTTTTGGGCTTTCCTGACGCGTTTTTCGTTGCGAACGTTTCTTGGATGTTCCCTGGTCGGGGCCTTTTTTGCCCGCGCCGTTGACACTCCCCACCTCGAACCCCCCCCAAAACCACAACCCAACAAAAAGACCCAAAACCCCCCATCAAAAAAAAAATTCAAGGGATAGCCGGACGATGCCCCCCCTCCTCCGGTCCCCCTCGCCCAATCCCCCCCCCCCCCCCCACGCCTGCCCCCTTTGAAGGGTTTCTGGGACTATCGGCAGCGAAGATTTTAACGATAGCGTTCTTTTTTTCCCCTTTTTTCGATTAGGCACTAGACCTTTCGAGAGAAGGCCTTTCCTTCCGATGAACATTATTTTGAGTTGATAACTGCTTCTTTGCCGGCCCACGCCCCCGCCCTGGTGAGTGATGTCTGACGGATCGTTCCTTTTTCTTTCTTTCCTCTCCCTTCGGTTTTCCCCATGGGACATGCCCCGACTACTCCCCATCTCCCGTCCTGGGCTTATCGACTCTCCCGCTATCGTTAGAGCAACCCGGACCTCTTTTTTTCCCTTCCCGGTTGCTGTATTCAGTTAATTCTGACGAAAAGTTTTCGCCATTTCGTCTCCGGAAATTTTTTCTGACCTATTACAACGCTGCTTTTCTTTTTTTTCCGGTCTTTCGCACCATTTTTTGAAATTCCCTGCCCACGTCATGCCGCAGAGGGCGTTCCTCTCGGCTCTCTTGCTGCAAAGAGTGGTGAATTCCACCTGGTCTCAACAAGAGCCGCTCTTTTCCCCCCCTCGATAAACGTGTTCTTTAAAACCAATAAGGGATGCGGCCCTTGGGTCCGACAAACCTTCCCAAAAGCGTTCAATGCGTGGTGGCTGTGATTCTCGGGTTTAGTCCCCGGCGTCACTCACATTTCTTCCGGTCCACCGTTCCCCCAAGCGGTCCCCTTTTTATTGTTCTTGTTGATCCAGCTCTTTTCCCGGGCCCTCTTTGGGTAGAATGCATTTTTAGGCAAACCCCCCCCTTTTTTAACCCCCGCAAAAAAAATCTCCTGCGCGCCCGCTTTCGTTTTTCGTTTGCATCCCCTCCTTCGGTTACGGCCCCTCCGGGGGTTTCCCTTTTCGCCCATTGAAAAGTAGCTTTTTCTGCCCGTGAGATCGCCTTCTTGATGGTGATATTTTTTTTTCCGAGTACGTCCACTTCTACCAACCTCCGTGCCCACGGACTTGAGCATTTCCTTTTCCCAAGCCCTGTATAGGGTTGCCCTTGCCCTGCCGGGCGTTAAATCCTGGCCCTTTCGGTAATGCCCTTGTCATTCTCCAAAACCCTTCAGCGCCTGCGCCTTTTTCACGGCGCTTGATGAAGCCCCTTGCCCACCTTCTTATTTAACTTCGATTGCTCCCTGCCTTGTCTCCCTCTTGACCCCGTTCTTGGTCGAGGATCTCCTGGGACTCGTTTCTGGATGTGATTTGAGTCCCCCGACGTATGGCAGTTTCTTCTTTCTTTCTGTACTTCGGCGCCTGTTCTTATACGAAGGGTTCTCTCCCTTTTCTGCTTCGCCTTTGTTTCATGAGCGGGGCAAAGCAATTTTCCTGTGGCCACTGGGTTCTTTTCTCCTTCTCGTCTTCGCCCCCCCCAACAGTAACGCCTGCTCCTTTCCCATCAGCCAGATTTGCGACGAGGACTGACTCCTTTTTTTTTTTGCGTCCCTCGGTAACTATCTATGTAGGCCGATTTTAGCGCTTCCTATCTCCTGCACAGGCGTTCTTGTACCTTTTCCCTTGGAGGCGGCAGTCTACTCCCCTCACGCCGCAATAGTCAAGGTAGTTCCCAGGGAGCGTTCTTCCTGAGGACGTCCTTTTCTCCATCGGCCCACGATTACCCATCCCCCGACACAAGCCGCCCTACAGGCGAACCTCCCCCTTGACCAAAGGCCTAAGCTGCCCCCCCTTCCAGCACATTCCCTCTATAGATCCTTCGATCCTCGAACAATGGCCCCTTTACCAATCTCGTCCTTTCCTCACTTGTTGTTGAGAGAGCTCTTTTTTTCTTTCTTGTTTCATTTTCTTTCTTTTCCCCCAGTTACAGCTCCCCATTCCTATCTCATTCCCTTTGTCGACCAATGCGGATTCTTGTACTTTCTTTCCCCCCGGAGGGGCTTTCGAATGGCAGCGTGGGCGGCTTTTTATAGTGATCGATGAAGTTTTTCCCTGTTTGATCTCCATCTTCTCCCTCTGTTACGTAGCCCTTGACTTAAAAAACTTGGATTAATGGAAGTTGTTACCTGTTGCCCCGGCGCTTTTACAATCTCCGCCCCCAACCCCCTCTGCGTTTTGTGTTGCATAAAGAAACTCTTATGATTTTCCCCGGAATCGGCGAGCCTTGTTCCACAGAGACGTCGGAGACAATTTCCTCCCCCCGCGTAGCGGTGTGCTCTCGCGAGGTAGTCTTAGCGTATTCTTTCCAGTGTGCGCCAGTCGATGTGTGTGAGAACAGTCACGTGATCGGCGCCATCCCCCTTTCCCCACAAGTCTCGGCTTTTTCCCCCTTTCTTAGTCGCTGATCTTGCTCTTTGATTCCCTCGACATCCTGACCTTCTCGAAAATCCATGTTCCATCGGATCATGAGAACAACCCGAGACAGTTCCAATAAACGGCCCATTCATTCCCCCCCTCCAATAGGCTTCGAGAGTCGCTTTTACTTCTCACATGAATGACTCTAGTGTGTGTAGGTTCTGATTTTAATTCTTTTTATTAGAGTGACATCACCTTTTTTTTTCGAGGTGGCTCCGGTTCTCCCCCTTTTTATGATCTGGGAAGGAACCCCACAAACGGCCTTCCTTCCAATTTCGGGCCCCCCTCCCCCTGGGCGGACGGGCCCCCACAAATTTTCCCCTCTGGGACCCCCCTTGGAGATAGGAATGCACGTATGACCCCTTCCGTTTTTTAGTTATTCGGGGGGTACTTTACCTCCATTTGCCACAGTATGTTAACTTGCAGGGCACAGGTTTGTGGAGATCCCTGACGGTTCCTTCCCCCCTCCGGTTCCCCCACCTCTGCGCCCCAGACAGGTATTTTCCTGTTCCGCCCTGTCAGGATTGTTCTCCCAACAACGCCACCCTCCCTCGGTGCTCCCGGGCTCCCTTTTGATTTGTTGCTTTGGGTTGAATTTCCTGGAATTTCCCCCCCTTTCCTCCCCCCCGTCCCTGGGCATTCCCCATTCCTGTGCAAGCGTTTGACGTGGCCACGCCCCTTGGTCACATTTTTCTCTTTAGCTTTTGGGCCCCAAAACAAACTAAGCGAAAAGCCCTTTTCTTCCCTTTTTTCCCTGTTGCGCCTTCCCCCCTATCCCCATGCGCCCCTTTTCTTACCAGGCCCCACATTCTCGAATGCTTTTTTCTGGTTGGGACCCCCACTCGGGACGCATTGGAGGTCCTCTTTTTTTTTCAAGGTGTTTGTAGTTTTAGATTCCCTGTCCCTATTGACTGGCGCTGCGGCCTGCTCGCGTCTTTCCTCCCCCCCCCCTGCACACGACATTTTGATCCCAGGAGGCTTTTTCTTAATGTGGCGTTGCCCGCTTTCGTTTTCCTCCCCACATTTTGTTGCGAGCCTCTTTGCGCATGTTAGGATGCCCTCTGTGTATCCCTAGTTACGAATTCCTTTATTCGACCGGCGTCAACCTTGCGTTTGGCTCTCGATCCCGAGCCCCAGTCTCCTCCCCGCAACGCTGCGGTTCCCGTTCGGCTGCCTTCTCTTTCGACCGGCGCATTCCCCGCGGGTCCAGACATCTCTTGTCCAGGGAGTGCAACTTTCCTCCTTGTGGGCGACTCTATCGTAATGAATGAGGACCCCCGTGACTTCTTTCTGACCGTCTTTCGCCGAAACTAACCTTTTTCTTGGAAGGTCTCCCCCGACATCGTGATAATCTATTCTTAATTTGCTTGTCTTCTCAGGCGTCAGTCGTTTCCTTTCGATATTTCTCTTTTCGGATCCCAAACTTGCCGGCCCGTCCCTGGGCATTTAGCGACGGCGCTCTCCTTTCAACCCAAAAGCGTGTTCCCCCCTGGTCTCTTTCTTCTGGCACACTTCGTCAACGTCTCGCTCCCATTTAGCCCCCCTTTCCTTTTCCCGTGTTCGCGAAAGGCCCTCCCCTTTCACTCTCTTCACCCAACCCCTATTCTCATAGGTCTCCTCTTTTTGCGCCCTGGCATCACTCCATTGGACAATTTCTTTCGAATTTTGTCCCCGTCCTTTCCACGGCCTCGTATTGCGGTTTCGTACCAGAGTGAAATCGCTTCACGTTCGGAGGAGTTCGCGCACTTGTCCTCGTGCTACCTTTTCGACCCTACCGTGCTTCCCGGACCCCTCCTCTTCCTTTCATTTTATTCCCGTCTGGCCTAGTTCCGCGGCAGGTGGGTTTCCAATTCTTTCTTTCGAGCGCGTCCGGCCTTTCCAGGCGTTAACCCCTGATCCTCAAAGATTCTGAGTTTTGCAGGTTTGCGCGGACTTTTTTCCCCTCGTCTTTCGAGTGGCCTATCTCTTTTTCCACTCCCTCCGTGTTTTTTTTGAGTCTCCGGTTTCTCCTAGCTGTCGCCCACCCATAGCACCCCCTGGGTTTTATTCCGATCTGCTAGATTCGTACTCGTGATCTTCTCCGATGAGGAAGCAAATTTACCCCCCCCTTTTACCTTCTTCCCCACATCACTCCATCCTTTATTGTTTCTGCGTTTTTTTGCTGATCGCATACTGAGATCGCACTCCAGGGGCGCGACGCCAAATGAGCACGAGATCTCTTTTCCCCCTCGTGTGACCTCAATTTTAGATGCTGGTCCCGTTGCCGTTTCCGCCGCCGGACCCCAAGGATGTCAGCGTTTTTTTGCAATCGCTCTTTCGCCTGTTTGCGCTGTAACTTTCTGACCCCTTTTGCTCTTGGTCCCGGTGCGCTCAGCTGTTCTTGGTGACCCGAGCCCTTTTTTGGCTTCTGACACGTGACGACTTCTCCGTTACGACCAGAGCCCCTTGTTTGACGACCCCGGCGTGCCCCTTCCCGGACGGGAGATCTCGCGTGAATGGACCACCTCGATAGTGGACAGTTCTATGCCCGACGCATGACCAGAACTTTGCCTCTGTTGATTTAGTCGATGGGACCGACCTCGGTTGTTCAGGTTTGTCCGTCCCTCACCCCTTGGTTTCCGTTCGCTCCCCGTCCCTGGTTCAGCCAGGTTTATACGCATCGCCCCTTTCAAGGCGGAATGCTTGAGTTCACAAGTCCTCTTTTAGGTCGTGCTGATGATTTCTTTCAGAGTTCCCTGCCCCCTGACATACTTGCGGGGGGGGCGTTATGGCGATCTCCTTCCCTGTTTCCCAAGTTAGGCGAATAAGTTGTTTGTTTTTCCAATTTATACGTGCTTCTTCTCGGTCTCAACCATGGGAGGGACCCTCTCCCACTTTTCCCACACGGCCCCTTTTCCGATCGCTTGATTGGTTGTGGTAATTCAAGATCGTTTTTTTCCCTTTTGGAGTAGTATCCGGCGATTCCCAAACGCTCCTTTTTTTGGTGTTTTTTGCCGTGTGTGACCCTAGTACCAGGCGTGCTGAGTGTTTTGTGTTCCTTTTGCTTGCCGCTGGGATGTTTCGCCGCAGATCCATGTCCATTTCCCTCCGTCCATCTTTTCCCCCTTTGTTTATTACCGCCTGGCGCGGGATTGGAGCGGAGAATGCCTTTTTCAATGGTTCTTCTCCCAATCCCCGTTCAACCCAGGCGGCACAAAATACAAATAGCCCCCCGAAGCCAATTCTCTGGGAGGGAGCACCCCCATTCGCGACATTTTTGCCATTCCCGGCGGTTTAGGTTTCCCCAAATGAGCTGTCGGTCTTTCTGTTTCCCTTTCCCTTTCGTTCTGCGCCTTTACGAACTACCTTTCCCCCTTTCCTAAACGCGGGCACACCGTGGGAGGCAGACCAGTCCAGTCCCTCCCTTTGACCCTACCCCTCAGGCGGAGTTTACCGCCCTTGTCATGGCCCAAGCCCAAGTCCCCGTCGCACGGGTGCCCCCGCGCTTTTCCTTTCAAGTGTCCTGCCCTCCCCCTGCTCCATTCTTGTGGTGCCTCGTTCAGATGTATGTGTTTTTCCAGGGAGTTTGCGTATTGGGCCCTTTGTCTGGTCTCTTTGCCTGCTCCATCCGTTTCCCAGGGTGGCTTTTATCGGAGCGGAGGTTTTCCCCCAGGCTCACCTGATGGTGTTAGTCCGCAGATCGCTCCGGTCGGGGCCCCTTTGCGGCGGGTTTTTGAACGGTGGTTATTGCTATCGTGACGTCCCAACATCCCCGGCCTGTATACGCTCAACCGCACTCCTCCTCTCCTGTTCCCAGACTGCGAACGACGCATAGCCATTTTTCGATCTTCGCGATTTCCCCCTCCCTCCGACAGCCGTTCTTGCCTTCTCGCATAGGTGGTTGGCGTTCCAGTCCGTGGGTGCCGGTTCAATTCTTGCTTTGGAGAGTCGAAGCCAATCGGAGAGGGCCACTGTGAGATAGACAACCGCTCCCATCGTGATAACGTATACCCGCCCTCTTCTTCCGGTCCCGACTCACCTCCTGAGGCCACAGTTGATTTTTTCCGAACATGACAGAGATTGAATCACCCGCTGGTATCCAGTCTCTGATTGTTTGACCCCATCTCTTTCTCTCCCAGGTTTAGAGTGTGTTCACTCAGTTTTTACCTCACTTCTGCTGGATAATCTCCTTGCACGTTCGTAGGGGAAGGTTGGCTTTTTTTCTTTAGTTCACGTCTGTTTTATAGTGACTGGCTTATTTGCTGGGTGGGTAGTGGACTATTTTTCTCTAGGTTTTAAGCGGTCTTTTTATATAAATTCTTTTTCCTATGTCGGTAACTCGTTCGAGAAACCATTGACTGCTGGAAGGCTTGAACGTTTGCGGATGAATATTCCTCGCACAACCATTCGAGAGGCATTCACCATCAAACGAGCTGTAGTTTTTCCCCCTTGAATCAGGGAAGCCTTCTCCATGCGATGCGTCATTAGTCGCCGCGTGTAAGTTTCTTCTTTGTTTTGAGGTCTCTTTAGTATGCGGTGGCTTTGCTTTTGCCCTGAATCATTTACCTCGGATTTCCTGATTTTTTGTGGGACCATTACGGAGGATTGACATTGAAAAAGTCCACCAAAGCCATTTTTTTTTCTGCCTCCTTTT
>Ga0179591_1224680_pt1 | contig 17372 bp, 22 predicted proteins | sample CZOMad2_1_08_16f_FD_182891 | JGI IMG/M metagenome (GOLD analysis project Ga0179591, IMG submission 182891) | Vadose zone soil fungal communities from Angelo Coast Range Reserve, California, USA - CZOMad2_1_08_16fungal (PacBio error correction) | ecosystem: Environmental > Terrestrial > Soil >... | reverse complement strand
ATTTAACTGTCCTTGAAGATTTGTGGACTTCCTTCATCGGCCTTTTTTCCGTGAAAAAACCTACGCGAACTTTCGCTTAGGAAATTTCTCTCTTTCCCCTCTGTTTCGGTTTTGCTTTTAGCATAGAGTCCTGGGGCCTCTAATTTACTTCATCCGCGGTTTCCCGGATTGGCTTTCCTTCTCTTTTACTTTTTTCCATAGGACTTTAGCTTGCCCATTTTTAATCGTTTATGTCCTTTCCATCGCCCTCCCTCTCTCCCTTCGTCGAGATCTCCTCCCGGAGTTATGCACTGATCCCCGGATTTCTTCTCGTCCTGTCTTCTTCTCAGAGTTTTTTTCTTTTACCCCATTCTTCCTTGTTCTCTTTCGTCAACACTCATTTATCATGATCTTATTTTTCTTTTCCTTGTAGTGGTCTGGGTTTGATCAGCTAAGTTCTTTACATAATGGTCTTTATTCGGTTTCTATTAGCCTTTCTCCTCACTCTATGAGACAAGACTTTAGGGCCGTTTAGAGTCTTTCACCCCGATCCGTAAAAGAAATGAAAGTATTGGGCTCTTTCCCTCATTTCTTCCATTCTCTTCTCATCAGACTTCCGTTTTGTTTCTTCCTCCTCTCTTCCCTCTTTACTAGGGTTTTTGGAAGCCCCTCTCTTCTCTTAGTCCTTTCGATAGAACCTTTTTCCTTCCTTTCACCCTAGTCAAAGTTTCAAAATAGGGAGCCCTCCATGTTTCCTTCACCGTATTGACCCAGTCACTTGAAACCGACACCCCTCCCCCCTACGTGTTATTCTTCTACACTTCAGTTTCGCTCTTTTTTTTTTCCGGAAGCTCCCCAAATCCTATGTCATAACCATGTTTTCTCCTGTTTTCTCAGGTCCTCCCCCTCCGTTTTTATTTTCGGTTAACAAAATCTGCTGGTGGCCACCTTTCTTTCCAGGAAATTATTTTCTTTTGTGAATCCATTTCGTTTTGAATCTTGAATTTAAACCCGTTTACCCCCTCCAACCCTCGTTTCCCCCACGTTCTTTTACTGAAGGAAAGGCAAATCTTTCAGTTGGTGTTCCCATTAAGTATTGGTCCTTTTGGTGCTTCCTCCCAGTAAGCCCATCCCCATCTTTCCAGAATGAAAAGGTTGGCCGACATCTTTTCCTTGCCCTCCCTCCCCCCTTGCCTTCCTCATGTTATCCAGAGAGAGTGGAGATAGGCCAATCCAATTGATCCCCCCCACCCCACCACCGTATGACTGATGCCTTTCTTACACCTTTTTTTCTTCTGAGCCTCCCAAGGACCCCCAGCCCTCTTTCCCTGTCCTCTTTCCCCAAATTACTTTTGTCTTGCCTCCCGTAATTTTGGTTGACTCTCAAACCGAGGAATCATGGAATTCGTTTTCCCTCCCTCTTTCCCCTCGTCTGGCAACTCCCCTTTCTACTCTTCCCACCCCAGGACATTGACCCCCCCCTTCTCTTCTAGAGTTCTTGGGAGATTCGGTTCCCCGAAAGATTTCACGTAAAACCATTCCCTCATTCTTCTCTTTTCGATTGAACTCCTTCCACTCTCTCCTTCTTCCTCCTCTGGCTTCTCTTTTGAATCCTCTCTTACCTGTAAAAAAACCTAGTCTGCATACCCCCCCCCCCCCCCCATGCCCATGACCATTTTTTTAGATGGATATATTTCAGCCCCCCCTTAGTTCCTCGCTTCTTATATGCTTTAATCTCTTTGTCCCTTTTTTTAGCCCTTCGAATACCCCCGACTTTTGTCGGTTTTCCTTTCTGGCGATTGTGTACCTTTTTACAACCCTGCCCGCTTGATGACTTTTTATTTCCTCGGTTGGCGACCACCTCCCCCAGCCCCGTAAAAACCCTCCCTGGAGTACACCCTCTCGTCTTTTTTTTTCCTCCGTTCTTTCACGAAACCTTCTTTTTCCTCGCCCCTCTCTTTCCCCCAACTTGATTCTATTACATTCGGAGATACAAAAGCTTTTCTGAAATGCTTTAGCCATTTTCTCAGTCCCGGTATATCCCTTCCGTTTCTCTTCTTTTCTATGTTTTTCTTAGCTAGTTCATGTCTCGGAACACTTTATTTTTTCTCCCTTTTTTTTTCTCAAGTACCCGGCGTCCCGGTAAAATGTCTAACCTTCTCCCTCCCCCAAATCATCTTTTTTTTCTGATCAGTCCCCAACTGGATCGTTGCCAACTTCTCCATAGAACCGTTCCCTCTCCTCTTTTGTATACCCCAGTTGTTACAAGGTTGAGCCTTCCTTATCTAATGCCTCTCATACCCCCACCCCTCTTATATGTTCATTAGTTAATCCTCACTCCCAACTCCACGCCTTCCTGATACCTACGCTGCCAGAGTCGTTTCTTTCTTGGTTTACTTATGGCTCCACTTTAGAGGAGTCGTGAATACTTACCTGCCCCCCTTGGTTCCATTTGTTCCCCCCCCTTAACCATCCTTTTTTGGACTTCTCCCTCGGACATTTGCCCCCTCTTTTTCTTTTCATAGAGTCTGATCTCTTCCCGTAGAACTTTCAGCATTCTCCTTTCTTTATTTTTTTCCTCCATTTTTTTTTTTCAGTTTTCCCTTTCCTCCTCTTTCTTTTCCATGCCCTTTTAGAGAGCTTCCCCCCTCCTTTCGTCTTCTCATGGTACGGGTCTCATCAAACAGGTAGTTTGTTTCTGCCACTTCCCTTAAACCACAATTGCCTTTGTTTTTCCCCTTTCTGTTTTCCTAAATTCGCTCATATCGTCCTCGCGCATATCCTTTCTTCTTCCATTGCGTCCTCTGTTCCTCCTCTTTTTTCTGAACTTGTCTGCCGAATTTGTCCTTTTTTTTCAATTGCTTTTTCCTTTGACACTTAGTCCGAGAGCTTTTTCCGTTTTCCAACCCTTCTTTTTTTTCCTTCTTCTTTTCTTTCATGCCATCTCCTTCCTCCCATCTTTTTTTGTTTTTTCTCTCTCTTTCCTCCGAAGACGTTAACCTTCCTTCAAAAGTAGTGATGTTTTTGGTTACTTTTCCCTTTTTCCCCCCGAGAAAGTTCCTCCTCTCCTCCTAACGTCCAAAGTTCTCCCCCCTTCTAATCCCTAACTCGTTCCCGCGAGTATCCCCTACCTGAGAACTGATTTTTCTTCTCTTTCCCTGAATAATTGGTACCCCACTCTCCTTTTTTTTTTCTTAAAAACCTCCTATTTCCTTTCTTTGCCCCCCCCCCAGTCCAAACACCTCCCTTTTTTCTCACTTCTCCCTTCGGCGCTGCTTCGGCTTTTCCAGAGGCCTTACCTCCCTTTACCTACCTTTCCATTCTGGAACGTCCCACCGTAACCTTGCCCCTCCATTAGGTTATCCCCTTTCCCTCCATACCTCCGAAGGTAAATATCCTAGACTGCTTTTCCCCTCTGTTTTTTTTTTCTTCAGCCTTTTCGAGGTCTCAAGACGTCGGATTTGGAAGTTCTTTTCCCGCAGACGCACCCTTACTGTTCAACTTACTCCCAAGGCCAGCATTGTCCCTCTTCGGCATCCTCCAATAGTTGCCTGAGCGTTCTCACGTTAAGTTTTTTTTCGGGCTCTCGTCGATCACCTCCGACTTTCCCTCTTTTACGGAATGCTTCTCTTCTTTAAACAGTTTCCAAAGGGACACCATACCTCCTCTCTTTTTTTTTCTTTCCCCTGGCCCCCCGATTCTTTTTGAAGGTTGGACACATTGACCTTTTTTTTCCCCCCTTTGTTGCTCAAGGATTTTCTCCCAAACCTCCCCCCCCCCCTTGTGTCGGGGATGCCTTCGTCCAAGGGTTAACTGTAGTCGTTCCCTCCTTTCAAAACTGAGAACATTGGAAATTTTTTTTCTTTTCCCCCCTGATCATGCTCCGAGCCCATTTTCCGTTTTACCCCTCTTCCCTTTCCAACCTTTTAAAGAAGGCAGTTTGCCCCCCTTTGGTGATTATGACTCGTTCTCCTTACTCAGCTATGTCCTTTTTTTTTAAATCCTATGCTCTCCCCCTTTTTTTTCCCTCCCTTTTGACCTCTTTCCCTACAAGCAGTACTTTTCTTCTTACAGCGGTGTTGTAGTTTCTTTTTCGTTGTATACCCTCCCCGACACTCTTCCTTTTTCCCCTAGACACCCTCCCCTCGAATTTTTCCTTTCCCCTCGCCCTCCACCCCTACTCTGTATTTGCTGTTTCCTACCCCAAGATACCCCTTGCCCCACCCACGCTCCCCAAGATAAGTTATCCCCTGATCGAGGAACTATTAGGTTGACTTCTCCCAAGCATGAGCGTGTCCCTCTCCCTCCCTTTTTTTTTTCTTCTTCAATCGTTCCCTGAACGAGACCCGAGTATGTCTTCTCCAGAAGAGTTCTTCTGTCCCTTTTTTTTTTTTTTTTTTCCCCCCCCCCCTGCCGCCTGAGTCTTCCTTTTTCTGGTGGTGCCCCGAGGAGGTTTCTTTCTTTCTAGCGCAAAAAAGGGTCATAGATACCTAAACTTCCTGGCGATGAGGCGTTGGGTTTGAAGACTCCCGTTCTTCTTTTCTTTTTCATCACTCTCCATTTAACTCATTTCCCTTCCGGGCCCTTTCAGCAAGTCCTTCTCCTGCAGCCCGGTCCCCCCTTTCCTGGTTTTTCCCCACCAGTTTCCTTCCCCTGTTTCCCTACTCGTCCTTCTTTGTCTTCCCTCTCTCCCCTTTTTTCCGCTCCCTGCACGAACGGTTTCCTCCTCCCTCCCTTTTCCACTACCTCCCGCAATTTGTGTGCTCTTTTTTCCCTCGTACCTTTGGCCAACCTGGGTCAGGGCTTTCCCCTGCTTGCTTTTGTCTTCTTTCGTCTTTTTTCATCCTCCCCTCCCCCCCCTCTTTCACTTCGACCACCACCTCCTCTTTGCAGGTGACTTCCTTACCACTGAGAATGTTGACCCCCCTCCCCCCCTTTTTTTGCTGTTTTTTTTCTCGTCAAATTTTTTTTTTCCATTCTCTTACTCCTTTTTTTCCCGATTTCCTTCACGATTGCCTCTGGGCACGACCCTCTGGGGGTCGAAGGCATAACAAATCCAGCCGCCCCCTGAAACAGTACTACCCGGTTTTCTCCCATGATGGTTTTTCTTTCTGGTTCTTCTTTGACCCCGAATACCACGTCATAGTAGGTTCCTCCGTCCTGTTTTTTTTTATTATTTTTTTTTTCTTTACTTGGTCCCAGAAGTCCTTTGTGTTCATTTTCCTCTTTTTTCTTTTTCGCTCCTGAGTTTACAAATCCCCTTCTGGACTCTTCCCTTTTCTGAGCGCTTTTTCCCCCTTTCCAGGCCACCCCCCTCCCCCCCTTCCCCCCGTTCCCCCCGGACGATCACTTTGCTCGGACTAGAGTAAATTTTTTGTTTCTTCCCTGCAACCATCTCTTGGACCCACCTTTCTGACTCTGTAAAGACAGTCAGATCCTTTTGATATATAGTCGATCGACTTCCGCCCTTCATCCCCCCACTCCCTCCCCTCCTGGATATCCAAGGAATTTCTCCTTTTCCCCCCCCCGACCCTCATCCTCCCCCTCCTCTAAATGTTTCCTCCTGTTCTTCCCTCCAATACAGTACCGTCAAAGAGAGTACACCCCTCCCTAGAGCTAAGACCGACTTCCTCCAATCACCTCACTCCCACTAACTCTGTCATCTCCTTAAACCTTGACTCTCTTTCCCTCCTGTTCCCACCCCGATACACACTTTTCAAAGAGATTTAAGTTATGATCCTCGTTCCTAAACTCCTCCAATAAACCACCCTTCTCCCTTACTCTAGAGGCTCTCAGTCACATTTCCCCCCTAATCCCACGAAATACCCCTTGTTCTCCTCTTCTCATTCCCAAGATTTCCCCTTCAAGTATCAGTAAGGTTCCCTCCGAATCCCTGGAAGTCCGCCTCCACAATTTCACTCTGCCTGAGTCCCCTTTCTCGCCCTTTCTCACTTTTTTTCCTTCAGTGACCCCCCCCCTGCGTACGAAACCCCGCGACCCCTTCCTTTCCCTCCCCCTATAAGACCCAAGCTTTCCAGTCAAACACATTCTTTTCAGGCATGACGACCACAGAAGAGCTGCTCTTCCCCTTTTCCCCCCCCCCCCCCCCCCCCCCCCCTCGAGATTCCACTTGAAATGTCTCTCTCTATTTTCTTCCCTCTTAACTTTTTTGCGCCCTCCGCCCAATCCCTTTCTCCTTTCCAAATACCGTTTTCTAGGGACCTAAATAGCTGATGCCTACCTTCATATATTTTTTTTCTCTCCTCCAGACCCTTTTAAAGCCCGCGTTTTTGTAACCCCTCCTCCTCCTCATTTCCTCCCCCCCCTCTTTCATAAGTTTCTCTGAAATTTTAGTCGGATCCCTAGATACGTTAACGACTTCATATGAATAGTCCTTCCTAGCTCCTTTCCTCTCTCTCTTCTTTGAGGGTTGGTTTTGGTGTTTTCCCTCCCAATGCCCCTCCTTTCCTGAGTTCTCTAATTTTCTCCACCCATTGCTCAGATCGCGACCGGCTCTAGAAGAATCACCCCCCCCCCCTCTATTCATACATTAATTCCAACCAGAAACCTGCGCAGAGATCCTTTTCCTCCAATTGCTCATGATCCCCACCCGCGAGCATTCTCAACAGGAGTGACGTCCCTAACCTTCCCTTTTTTTTCCCCCCCTTTCAACGTCTTTTACGTTTTTTATATATCTCTACCCTCCCCCCCCTCCCGTCTGTTTTTTTTGATCGAGCCACCCCAATTCTTTTAGGGACCACCCCCTCCGTTGTCATGTTCCATAACAGTTGATTTTCCCTTCCTCCTTTCCCCTTGGTTTTTTACTATAAGATGATTTCTTTAGATCTTTTTCTCCTCTCGTCTCTCTGTTTTTTTCTGCTTTCTCATTTTTCCCTCGCCCGTGAGCTCCGGTAGAGTATAGTGTGTTATCACGCTTTTTGCGAAGCACCTTTCCCTATTCACATTAATTTTTCTCCCTTTATCAACATCCCCTCTATAGTTTTCTCCCGGACGAGAATCATGGCATATTTTATTCCCGACTTGCTAAATGAGTCTGGGGGATTGTAGATTTTAGCCTTCCCTTCGTTTCAAGAGTCTGATTGGCTTCGGCTGTGCGACCCCTCTTGCTTCCAAGTTTTTTCCCTCAGTTTCCGTTAGCTTTTCTTTTTTCAATTTCTCTTATTCGGTCCGCCCCTCATTCCATGATTTAGCTTTACCCCTAGGATTGCTTTGATCGTCGAAACACTGTCATCCTTCCTCCTTTCCCCTCGAACCAAGTGCAAGCTTTATAGCTCAGATTTTTCAGGATGATTTCTCTCAGGTTTGGTTATGCAGCCACCTCTCTTTGTATTTCTCCTTCTCTTTTCTCCCTTAAGGGAAAGGATCAGATGATTGTCCTCTTTTTCAAATTGGCTCCCTATATTCTCCTGAGATATTTCTCACCCATTCCTTCTTTTCCTCTTGGTTCTCTCCTCTTAAGGCAGTCGTACGATTCCCCCAACTCCTTTTTTCCCCCCCTTTTCTCGCGTCCCTTTCCCCCCCCCCCTTTTTCTCCCTTTTTATTTTGCCGTTGTTTTCATCTTTTCCCCTCTTGACTGCCCTCTACTTAGGAATGACGTTCCTCCCCACTGTTTTTAAGGTTTCTTCGACTGTCCTATTCTATCGGACCTATCTGTGCCAACCTTTTTTTTTCTCCTCTTTTGCTCAACTTTAAGACGTCTGAAAGTTCTGGATGGATCATTCTTCTTCTTCCTAGTCCTTCTTCACTTTTTCTTTAGCCCCTTTTCTTATTTTTCTTCTCGTGCTAGATTCTTTTTGTCCTCCTGGTCCACTCCTTTGATGGATGATCTGGACGGCCTCATCTTGCCTTTTCTTTTCTTGGGGTTTTATTCTTCCGTCGGGATACTTTCTTCTCTCCCCCCGGTTACGTCGCTCTCCCCCTTCTTCTAAATGATGACCCCGATTTCTGGGAGGTAGAAGGTACCGGAGCCGTAACCGCCATTCATTCTTTCTTTCTCCGAAGAGGAAAGGGATCTTTTCCTCGAATGAAGTCTCTATTCGGATTTCGACTCTTTTTTTTGAACCTCACTTCCAACCCCCTGAGGCTACCCGTCCCTCTCTTCCAAGCCTTTTTCCGGGTGGACTCCCGAACTCGGTCCATCGTTTCGCATGAGCTACCTTACCTCCAACTTTTTTTTTTTAACTTCCCAAAAATAACCCATCAGGAAGGAAAAATTCGTTCCTTCGCCGAAGAAACTTCGTTTCGTGCGGTACTCCCTCAAGCTCAACCACCCCCTCCTGTACACATGGTCTTCCCCGTGTCCTGTTCTATATGGGTGGAACTTCTTTTCCCCCACCTTTTTTCCCCTTCCTGAGACCCTGTCATTAGGTCTGAAGCTGATTTCCTAGAATGTTTTCCCTCTCAACCCCCTTCGACCCCCCTTTTTTAAAAATTCTTGTCATTCCCTTTCCCCGGGGACAGGGTTCCCGTAAAGTGCAGCTTTCAGGTTGCTCTTCTCTCCTAAATTTAATCCCCCCCCTCCCAACAACGACGTTCCCCCCCCTACGGAGTCTTCCTTTTCTCCCAGTTAAAAAATTTTCCCCCCCTCTCCGTGATCTTTTCTCTAGTAGATACCCTACCCCGACTTCAGCTTTGACTTCTTTCCCCTCCCTCTTTTCAAACTTTTCTTATCATACCCTGTCCCCCTTTCCCCTTTCCCCGGTTACTCTTATCACTCCTCATTTTTAACCCTTCCTTTTATGAGGCTTTTTCTCCCCTCTTTTTTTTTATTCCCCCCCCCAGAGAACCCTGAAGGAGTTGTCCTAGTTTTCTCAGGTAACCTTAATTGGCTATCTCCCCTCCTTCTCCCACCAACTTACTCACCTTCCCATTTTCTTATTTTCCCGCGTTCCTGTGAGAGCATTATGAACCTTAAAAAGTCAGTCCAGGACACCCCTATCCCCCTTTCTTCTTTGTTTCTTCTCCTTCCCCTCTCCATCCTCTCCTCTTATCACTTCTCCCCGGTTTTTTCCCCCCCCCTTTTCTTCTCTTCGACAATTCCTTCCTTACCACCCCCTGAGAGATTGCCCCCCCCCAACACTTCCCCTTCCCTTTTTCTTCTTTTTCTTTCGTTTTTCCCTCTGATCTGACCTTGTCTGGTTTAATAAGCCGTTATTTGTTCTTCCCTCCTCATCCGATTCCCTTTTTTTTTTTATTTGTCGATTTTTTCTTCCCTCCGGACCCTTAACAACCCTTTCTCTTCCCCCTCGAGTTTCTTTGATGTTTCTTCTGCCGCGTGCTTCTCCCCCCCTCTACCTTTCCCCCCCAATTTTCTTTTCTTCCAACACTGTTGACGGCTTTTTTTAGCCGAAGTACGTTTGGTCCCCCCCCTCCGGCAACCTTAAGTGGTTTAAGTTTCCCAGATATTGCCCCCCCCGGTTTCTCTCCGTCTACATCTTCGTCGTTACCACCAGTTTTCTCCTCTCACTTTTCTTCTTCATCTTCTAAGCTCTTAAAACTTTGATTTCCTTCTCATGTCTTTTCCTGGATTTAAGTCTTTATAGCCCCTTCTGTGTGCCCCGAATTCATGAGAACCTTAACCCCCTGTCGCCCCCCTTCTTATTCACCTCCACCACTGCCCGATTTGGTTTTTCTAGAAAATGTGCATAATTTCCCCCCCCCGGGTTTTCTTTCCTTCCCCTTTTTTCACAAACCCCTTTTCTCCGTTCTTTCTCTGCCTTCTTTGTTCTCCCTTTTTCCTTAACTTTCTAAATTTTATCTCCTTCCGATACGACCCCCCCCTATTTGCCTTCTTCTTGCATTTAATCCCTCCTCCTCTCCCTTCCCAACGCCTTCATTCTCTCCCTACCTTTTCTCCCTCCTTTATTTTCTGCGCCCCCTCCTTCTTTCACATTATTGGAGACTCGGTTAAGATTGAAGCTTAAAGTAAGTTTTTTTCTTCTGTGCCCCCCTCATTCCGAATTCTTTTGCCTTCCCTGATAGAAAAGACCTGTGACCCCCTTTTCAGTTAAGGGTAACCCAGTCCTTTAGATTTTACCATTAGACCCGTTTTGTATCTTCCTTTTGCTGTGGGCCCCTCCTCTTTATTGTCCCTTGAATTCTTAGTCCTTTGTTTTCTTGAGGGCTGTCATCCTTCTCTCTTTCTTTTCCACTTCAGAGGAGAATTGCCCCTTACTTTGCGAAATTTTTTTTCTCCCTTCCTAACACGTTTTAAATTCTTGTTGCTACCCTTCTTCCTGACTTGCTTTCTCTTTTCCTAAGGTAGCTCTCCCCGTTTTCCTCTTTTTATCCTGTGCTCCCGTACTTTTCTTTCCTTTTTCTACTCCTTTCCGTTACATTTTCTCTTTTCCCCTTTCTTAGATTTTTACCCCGGTTACCACCAAGCCACCGTCTTGGCATTTCATGATTTTTTATATTTCTTGTAGGGAATTGACCTCTTCTCTTTTCCCTTTCTCCTTTTTTTGTGGTTCTTCTCCCTTCCTACCAAATGAAAGAGAAGTCCTCCTTCAGTCCCCGTCGTTTTGTCCCTGTCAAGCTCGTCCCTACTTTTCACTCCTCTCTTTTGCCACGTAAAAGTCGCGGACCCCCCCTTTCTACTACCTAAGGTTGCAAGAGTCTTAACTTTTTTCTCGCCTTTTTTCTTTCCCTGGATTTTTTTCATGCGGAGGGCTATTTCCCCCTTTTATTATACCCCCTCCTTTTTTCAAACTTAATTTGTTCCAAGTCTGCAGCACAACCAAACTCACTTCTATACTCTCCCCGTATGGTGTTTTCTCCTTCTTTTAACCTCTTTTATCTCTTTCCCTCCCATCTCTGCCCTCTTGACGCTTCATCATTTCCCGACAACCCCCCCCCCCCTTCTCCCCCCCCAATCAAGTAAAACTCGTTTTCCCAGTGTCCTTAAACTGAGATAGAGGTTTTTACCCCGCTTCGTGACACCTTTTTCCCCTTTTTCATCGACTTTCTCTCCTCTCTCTTTGTCGGTGAGCTGACGTTTCCCCCCTCTCTGTTCCCGTTCTTCGCGTCTTTGCTCAAGACCCTGTTAATTTTTGCTCCTCCCCTCACAGCGAGGCTAGCGGTATCCTTTCCGGAGACTTTTCTTTTCTTCTTAGTATTGACCTCCCCCTACTTGTAGTACTTGACCTGAGTCCTTTCCTTTCTCCACGTCCCTTACCTGGGATCCCAAACGTTCTCGTCTCTCTTTCCTCCCTGCACGGATGTTTCTCTCATTTGGCCTCATTCTCCTCTTCTTAGGCCCTCTCACACCCTCACGTTTTTTCTTCTCCCGTTTCCTTCCCTTGCGCCCTTCGTTCCCCAAACGGTTAGAAACCTTGCCCCTTTTTATCGCGTTCTTACCTCTTTATCCCTGGTGAGCCCCTCACCCCTGATCCTGCCTTTCCCTTTCACACTTTTAACAGCAGGTCCCCTCTTTTGATTATCGTGTTCCTCTTTCTAATTTTTGAAGCTTTTGTCCTTTTTCCCCGTTTACCTTACCCTGTTTCCATTCCCTTTTCCCTCCTCCAAGTTACCCAGTTCGCAGCAATCCCCCCGATTGGCACTTTACACCCGTTTTTGATGGTGTGTTCACCCCTCCTCACTCGGACCCCACACTAGACAAACCCATAACTATCGACTCTTGTTTTTACGTGACTTTCCCCCTCTGACAAAACACTGGACGATCGGTGCTTGTCGAGTTCTACCTTCCCTCCCCCAAGTCTTTTCCTTTTTGACTACCCCATCTCTGGCTACGATCTGCTGAAACCTATCGGGACCTTTTTGTTTTTTTCCCCCTTTTGACTTTCTCGTTTTTTTGCTCATATCGCTGGTGTCAGTCCGTTTTCGCTTCTCATAGAAATAGTACCCCCTTCTTTTGTCATTCTAAGATGGCTTGCTTTTCTTCCCTTCTGATCACCCCTCTCCGCCCTGTTGTCTTTTTGTATTTTTTCTTCTTTGAATTCACTCGCGCCCAAAATTTCTTCTATCCCTCCCCCCGGACCTCCTCTCTTCTTTTTTTCCGATCGTACTTCCCCCGCCTCAACTTGAGTTCCCCCTCCTCTCTATGGTACCACGCGGCCCCTATTCTAGCCAGTCGACAGAGCCTTTCCTTTTTTCTCCCCTTGGTTACCCTTTAAATACTCTTCATTTGGTCTTTCCGGTTTTTTCTAGCTTCCTTTTTTTCCGCACTGTCTGCCGACCGCTTCGATCTCCGCTCTCCTGACCCCCCGTCGCTGGGACGGAGTTATTGTCCAAGAACCCCAAACCGTTTTCCCTTCTTTTCCAGTCGGCCTGTTTCCTGGGTAGTCCTGGTTTACTTTCCCCCTTCCCAGTGAGACCCCCTTCCCGATTTTCCGGCAATCCACGCCTTTTCCCACCCTCTTTTTCTAGTTTCATTTTTCCCCGTGTGTACCATATATCCTCCCCTTTTTTTCCCCCCTAAGACCTTCACGTGCTCCGATTTTTTCCCCCGACCATGGCAGACACACTAATGCAAACCGTTTGAAACATACGACCCCTGTCCTCATCAGTATGTGGTGACTTTCCTTAGGAGGGAACCTACCTAACGGAATTCTTAGGTCTCCTCCTGCACTTGGTTTTCTTCGTTTTTTTCCTTGAATGGGATAATTTTCCTTCTTCATGCTCCGAATTCTTTCTTCGTTTTTTGCCCCTTAAATGAGCTATATAGACTTCTTCTCGGTCCTCCTATCCCCCACATGTTCTGCCCCCCCAAAAACCCGACTCTATCGTCACGGCTCTCCCCCTGCATGAGCGTCAGCTGAGTAACTTCCCCCTCCTTTCCCTTACACTCAGTTTTCAGGCGTGGAAACACTGTACATTAGCCCCTCCAAGAAATAGGTGCGTCATCTCTTAGCGCTGACATGCAGTCCTTTTCTACACAGTAATCCCTTCCTTCTTCCAAGTCCCGCTTTGATTCCCACCACACGACCCCATCCCCCTCACTTAGTCTCTCAACATGCTGTGTCCTAGAATAAATGTACCCGCCTTTTCCCTGATTTTAACCCGAAAGACCCAGAACAATCCAGAACTTCAAGTCCACGAAAACTCTGCTAGATCTTTGACCTCTCGACAGCGGTCAACCTGCTTGCACCCCCTTTACCTTCTTTCCTATTCTCTCCTGATAACCTCCAAATAATGACAAGGGAGATTCCTTCGATCCTGAACCGCCTCGCAGATGTAAAACCCAGCGACAGACTCCCCTCTTTTGACCCAACCCTTGCCCTTTTACTTCCCCATCTCGAAGTTCAGCATTTTTTTTTTCAAGTGACCGACTCCGTCGTCGCAGAGCCCCCTCTTTTCCTAATGGCATATGCATATGTCGGGCCCGATCTCGTCATGTACACATTCCTCCAGCTCTCCCCTGTTTTGCACAATATCCCCTTCAAAAAAGTTCAGAACCCCCTTCCCTCTTTGTCTCTCCGGCCTTCACACAGAAGGTCTATGAATCCCCACGCGTCTCCCCTTCCCCCTTGACTGATCTTCTTTCCCTGTAAGTAGGGTACACATTTTTGGTATACTTCAATCAATAATATTCTTCCAGAAGTTGACTCTTCATTCTTAGCGCCACCTTCTAACGTCCCTTCTTGAAGATTCCCCCTAGACTATCCCCCTTTTTTTACTCAGAGTTTTTTTCGCCACTGCGGCCTATACGAGGCCCCAGTCTCCTGATCCCGTTTCTTTTTTCTTGAAATCAGAAACCCCCTAGCATATTACGACCCTCCTGCTGTCTATTCAATACGCTCTTGAGCCCCCCCCCCATACTCTCTCTATTTCTTTTTTTTTGTCTCTAACCCATCCCCATGGGCAGCCGGATTGCGCAGAGCCCCCCCCCCCCCCGCTCTCTCCTCCGCGGCGCTTTCTTCTTTCTCAAACAGCGCTGTACTCCGATAGAGAAACACATCAACCGCGAATAGCTCGACCCCCTCGAAAAGAAGAAACCCCCTCTGAGAAAACCCATCACCGGAGTTCTCCACCGAAACATGACCCCAGCCTTTTCCCGGACCCTGAATAAGTTTTCCTATAATGATACTCCTACTTCCGGGTTTTTTTTCTAGCGATACAAAACCCCTTTCCTAGATTTTCCCTCACTTCCTCTTTATTCTCCCTCCCCCCAAGCCCTGGAAGTGATAGATGTTGATTATTTTAGCTCATCCTTCCTCTGCGCTTAGTTGGTGAATCTAAGTTGAGCCTGCCCTTTTATAGCCTTGTCGAGTATAGGCTAGGTGGTGGGCCCCCTCTCTCGTCCCTGAGTCGCGGCCCTTCTTTTCTGATACCCCCCCGACCCTAGACCCCTCCAAGAGCGTAATTGAACTTTTTTTCCTCCTTAAGGTGTATGTGCAGGAGCTGTTTTTGCTGATTCCGATACTTGCCTTTTCCCCCCCTTCTTTTTTCTTCCAGTTGATGGGTGAGAGATGTGTGAGTTCCCCCATAGGCATTTCATGGCTTCTCTTTTTCTTTCCTAGCCGACTCAAGGGCCGATTTTTTTTCCCCCTGATTCCAACTGCTTTTCGCTGTACATTGACTTTGTGATCTGGATTCACAATTTAAGATGACTCCTTCAGCTGCGCGCGCATTGGATTCTTGCTTTTCCCCCTTATGCTTTCAAGCGCAGTTGTTTGATGTCAGCCTTGCCCGTTTTTCACTGTTTATTTTGAATTTTTGAATGGTTGGAGGGATAGGTGGCCGTGTTAGCTCGGGAGGACGTCACTTACCTATCCCTAAGAGATATGCATATGCCTGCTGACCTGGGAGCCGGAGCCCGACGGCGCGGACAAACATAGGATTTCGAGAGGAACTTTTTTCACTCCTTGATAAAAGGATTTCTTCCTTATTGATGGTTGGTGTTCATTCTTGTTATCTAGGCTGTCGCGAAATTCACGGCATCTCCTTTTCCTTTTCCTTTCGTGTGTTGTCTCCCCGATTCTCGATACTAGGTTGACCAAGTTCAGCTTGTGTCTCGGTAGGAAGCGACGGCACAGTCCTTCTTGCTTCTGAGAATCGAGTTTTCTATTCCAAATCCCCCCCTTTCGGCGTTTGGTAGGTCGGGCTTCCGATACGGGTGCGGGGGTTTCTTTTTTCTGAGGGAGGTTCAACTACATGATAAGGTTTCTCGTAGGTTCCTTAGTCCGTGGTGGTTTATCTATTTGCATATCCTGTCTCGGTTCGTCGCATACCTCTCCCCTTTTTATGATTGAAGCACACGATCTGCTGGCGAGCGTCACGAGGAGTTCACGCCATGCCCATGTTCGCCTTTTTCTCCCTCTGGATCCCCGTTCGCGCCGAGTTCCCGTTTTCAGCTGAAGATTCCCTCTAGCCTTGCGCGGGTTTTCCCCGACCTGCCTGAGTGCCCCCCTCGTTTTCCTCCATCATTGGCCCCACCCTTGCAAATAACGCGAAAATTCGGCGCTCGCTGGGAACATTATTGTCCTGGAAAACGCCCAGACCTCTCTCCCCTTTCCAAGTATTAGCACTCCCTTCCGTCGTGATTTACTCCTTTACATGATCCCCAAATCAGAATGTCATCAACCATTTCGCACTTTTTTCGGTTGCGCTATTTCTTCTTCTGTTCAAAACGCTATGCAACCCTCCCCCTCCCTTCTTAACCTAGTATTCTAGTGAAGAGATGGAACCCTTTTCTCTTCCATAGTACAAAGAGTGGTTCACATGCTTTCGTCCGAAATCTTCCAGGGTTTCGCTAGTCAGCTTTGTCTTTTTTTTGCTTGTAATTAGCCTTGCAAACAATGAAGAGCACCAGACAGTCCCTCTTTTCAGGCAACTAAGTCCACAATGAGCATGAGATTGGAGCGGCTTTCTCGAGACTTTTTTTTTACCCTTTCTGTATCGCCTACTACAACAGGACCAAGTTACTCGTATTACCAGCCTGAAAAACTTCATTGCGTTCTTATTGTCACTTCCTGTCAGCCCACTTTTCTTTTTTACTAGACAGTTGTAAGCCGATCTGCGCTTCGAAAATACCGTGTGGCGCGGGCGCACGTTCCACCCCCAAACGGCCTCATCCATTTAGGGTATCGAGCCCTTTTCGTCCTCCCTCACCTGAATGCCCCCCGCAGGAAAGGACAATTCTCCCAGGTCCTGCGCGGTCTCCCCTGTCCTGCGGCACCTCCAGCGAAGGTCTTGTACCTTAGCTTTCCTTTTCGCTTTTCCGAATTGATCGCAGGGAAACATTGTAGAGGGTCTGACAAGTCCTCTTCCCATTTTCGTTCCGAGTTTTTTCCCTCTCTCCGGATTCTGGTAACGGACTTCTGATATCCCTTCTGTAGACCTTAGACCTCACCCTATAGTATGTTCTTTGTCGATGTACTCGCTTGCCCCCCACATCCACGTGATTAGTTTTTCTCCCTGATTTTCTGTAGGTTATCCCTCCGCCCGCACCCGAACAGGTTTCCACCCTTGATTGTCGCCGACAAGCGGGGGCTGCGGCAACGTGTTAACGGGTTCCTTCAGCTTCTTTCCCCCCACCAAAGTAGTCTCGCCTTCCATATTCCTGCGATAATTCAAACAGCGGGCGCGCCCTGCTTAGATTTAGAAGGGATTTGAATTTAACCCCATTTTGGTTGATGATTATATGGTATTTCCGGTAAGCATTCTTTGAGAAACTTGTCTAAGGTTGGTCAACGATTCCTTTTTTTTTTCCCATGTCCCTGTTTATGCATCCTCCACACAATATGTTGTTGTCCTTTTTTCCAACTCAAAGGTGATTTACTCTTTCCCCATTCTATAGATCTTCTCCGCTGAGAATGCAGATCGTTTTCTAATTTTGTCTGGCAAAGTTCCATCATTCCCTCTCGCCACTCTGGAGTCTTATTGTTTTCCTGCTTTTCTACAAAAGCTTCAGGATACGCGCTTGCCGCGAGTCGGATTCGCGCCTTTTCACATTAGACTTTTCTTTAAGATGGAATATTGTCCGGCGTTGACGGTCGTAGGAAAGCACAGGCCACCACCGAACTCTTGGACAGCCGTCGGACCATTTTGACCATTGTATTCTCCTCGCCTCCTTTCGACGTTTGCCTCCCGTCTCGTATGGGCCGAATCTTTGTAAAGGGCCGTTGGTCCAGCGGGTCCGAGGTGGCTTTCAATGCTTTCGAGCTTCCGCGGGGTGCAGCGCATTCTGTCCCCCCCACCTTTGTTGTTTTGTTGCCATTCTGCCTTAAAATTAAGTAAGGTTTAAGTTTGGTGATAATGATTCCCGAGGAATCCTCGCGCTGAAGGTAGTTCCCAGATCTATCATGTGCCGCATATCGTTCTTCTTACTTTTTCCTAGAATTTGTGTCTTAACTTGCCTGTCGTCGGATTGAGGTACCAACCCCTGTTGCCTTCCTGATTGCCTCTTCGCGTT
>Ga0179591_1362042_pt1 | contig 17376 bp, 19 predicted proteins | sample CZOMad2_1_08_16f_FD_182891 | JGI IMG/M metagenome (GOLD analysis project Ga0179591, IMG submission 182891) | Vadose zone soil fungal communities from Angelo Coast Range Reserve, California, USA - CZOMad2_1_08_16fungal (PacBio error correction) | ecosystem: Environmental > Terrestrial > Soil >... | reverse complement strand
CTCTGAAGCAGATATTTTCAAGTAAGGCAAGACCTTCAACTGCATGCGATGGAATACCTCCCTATTCAATATCCCTTCCCTGAAAAGATGGAGCTTTTCTTCCTTTCCAAAGTGGGAGGGGATGATTTTTGCTAGCCCTTTGCCCCCTCCCTCCGGCGATTCAGAGCTCAGATGCGAGAGGCCTCGTTCCCCTCTTCTCCTTTTTTTTTTTTGTTGTTCCCGCGCCTTTTCGACAAACCTTTCACAGATGTGGTTACCTCGACCCTTTTCTCTTCTTTTCCTTATGACACTGTGGTGTCGGGTTTGGGCGGGGCCTCCTCTTTAAACGGCACCGAATCTTCGCGAATCCGTTCACATTCCTCGAGTCGACTGATTTCCCCTAAGAGTTTTCGGTTCCTGGCGAGGTTCTGGTGCGCGGGAAGACGAAATTTAGCTCTGCGCTAGTCGGGTAAGTTCTCCCTATTCCGACCCTCTCCTCTCAGAAGGTGAACTCCGCCTAAGAATCATAAAAGTGGAGTAGGGTTGGTATCGGGCATCCCTCGGAGCTCAGTTTTTACCTGTTTTTAAGCAACTTTCCTCCCCCTCCTCTAGAGATACTACACTTGTTCCTTGGTAGGCACGTTTTTTTTTCTGGTACCTTTGTGGCGAGTTACAAAGGAGTCCCCCATTCCACTTCCTCCCCTGTGGACGACCCTTCCCCCCCATAATTTTTTTAAGGTCGACACTTTTTCCGAAGGATCGGGTCGTTGTTCACGTAACTCCTGGTCTACCTCTCTCGTCTGCATCAGCGACTCTCTCCCCCCTTTCTTTTCCTGTTTCTTGCCCGGTGTTTCCCCCTTCTTTGAAAAATACGTCTCTCCCTTTGGCTATAGACCTGACTCTTTTTAGTATCCTCCCCATAATCCGGGACTCGTTCTCCCGACGAGCGTATCTCTATATCCGTTCCCTCCCCTCTTTTCTTCCCTTATTGAGGGTGAGGAGTTTCCCAGGTTTTTTCCATAGTTATTCTTTTTAGGATCTTTCACGTTTTACCGGACTCTTCCTCATCCTCTCTTCACCGAGAACCAAGTCATGTCGCCTTCGTCGAAGTTCTTCACTCCTGGTATAGTTCTTTTTTCCAGCAGAAAAGGTTTTCTCGACGCGTTCCCCTTTTTCCCCCCCCCGCATCTGCCCGACCACTTTAACTTCCCCCACCGCTCTGCAATCCAAGACTTTGAGGACGGGCGTACCTCCACCCTTCCTCTTCCTCTGATTTTTTTTCAAGCTTCGCGAGTGTAAGCACCTTCAAGAATATGATGACGTAAGGAAATTACCGGGTCGGCGCTTTACTAGGCCTCCCATGGATGGTAGTTGCAAAGGTAGCTAGTAGATTTCCCACCCCGACTTTCTTGGATACATACCGCAATGCGGCTGAGCCAGCCCTCTATGTTTTCTTCCTTTCTCTTCTATTGAACGTCCCCGATAAATTTGGTGGCTAAAGCTTTACCTCCAGCCTCGACCAGCCAACTCCCACATCGTATATCCTTCGGTCGGCCCCCCGAAAGTCTGTTCCCTAAGGAAAACTCTCCCTTTCGGTGGCGGAACCGTCGCGCTTTCTTCTTAGAAAAAATCCCGTTGTGGAGTTCAACTACCGTTTTCCGCCGGGCCTGTCCCCGCCGGTGACCACCCCAAACAGGTCCCACCACCCCTGTACTCTAAAAAAGGTTCACCCATTAACGCAAACCCATGCCCCCCAGGGTCTCAAAACAGTTTCCCCTCCCCTTCCAATCAGGATCCTGCCCACATGCTTGTTATAGGTCTTTCGACCGGCCGATTCGGCCCTGAATCTTTCCTTGATACCCTAACCGTGTCAATTAACTTGATAATCTGTCGGATTCCAGAATTCCTTTCCTTCCGTAGATATGGAAGAACTAACGGTCCTCGCCTAAAAAATGAGAAAGTGGCCCCTCTGTAGAATGGTTGGATTCTCTCTTCGACAGACGGGTTTGCTTGTTTTTGTGTTTGCTTCGCTCATTCGCCCCTTCCATGATTTCCTCACGCTCGGTTGGTGAGTATTAGACTGCGGCTTCCAGACGATACGGGACGCCCCTTTCTACCCCGAACTCGACCTTGACCACGTTCCAGCCCAGAGAACCTTTTTTATGAACTGATTTTTGCCTTTTTTTTTTGACCCGCCACCCCCTCATTCCCGTGCCCTGCCGGCTTCACTTAACTCCCCTGGCCTCGTCCCCATATCCGGAGAGAGGCAGAGGCCGTTTTTTTTTTTTCTGAGCAATTGAACAGTTGGAAATCCCGCCGAGCGGCGACAAACTACTCCTCCCCTTCCTTCCAACCCAGTAAACTGAAGAAGCTGGTTGTTTCCAGCGACGGGCGGGCTGCTTTCTCCTAGTTGTAGAGATTTCACGGGGAGGGGTGACGTTTCTACTTACCGTCTATCTCTTTTCTCTCCCCCCTTTGGTTTTGATCGACCTTTTTAATCTTGCTTAGAAAAACGTGAATATCTGAACCTTCCCCTCGTAAGTTCCCCCGCGAGCTCATCATTTCCTTAGAATCGGGGAATGACTTCGTCAGGGACCTTGGCTGATAGGTCTGAGAGCAAGTTTGATTGCTATCCTGGCCCTCTTCTTTTTCGCCCACGGTGTAATAGGAGGGTACGCTACTTCCCTCTTCCCTTGAGAGCATGGGTCAATTTTTTTTCTTCTGTCGTTTGTCGTGAGTTGCTTGCACGTCCTGAGTCCGACGGTTAGTCCCCCAGTTTTTAACCCTTCCCCAATAGGCTTTTCCCTTTCAACCCCCCCTTTTTCACGATGTCTTTCACTTTTTAACGTTTCATTTTTTTTTTTTTGCCGGTTTATTGATATGAAGAAGAATCTGGGCCGCCCGCCGGAGAAAGCCCCAGCCGCGTTCTCCGTCTCTCCCCCTCAACAAGTCCCCCCCCTCCTCCTCTTGACTTCCTCGAATCTCTAAGACCACCTTCTTTCCTTCATTCAAGACCACCTGTTTTTTCGGCTTTTTCTTTTTTGTGAGTCAGAACTAGTCTGGGATACTCTGAGCTTTTCAAAGTTCAGTGACAGTATTTATTGTCCCTTAGATAGCCTATCCCCTTTCGTAGGAGGCGTCCCCTCCTCTGGCTTCCCACTTGAGGAGGAGTATCCAGGCCCTTTAACTTGGTTTGAAATGGTTTTGCGTCCCAGGGGGCTTTTTTTCCTCTGGTTAGACTTTATTCTTTTTCCTGTTTAGGTTGTCCTTTTGGCGGATTGGAACCGTTCCCTGACTTTATTGCCGTCCCCCCCCACAGTGAGTAACGGCTGCCCTCTTCTAAGGACCCTTCACTCCCTGAAGATTCTCGTTTTATTGCAAATTTTTTCGCATTTACTCGCGATCGATTGAAGTGGCGTTCCGTTCCGAGCTTTTTATAACCCTTCCCTTCCTCTGGGCAGGCCTGGTCAAGGGCACAGCAGCTTAGTAGCCGCTCTTTGCCCTGCAAATCGGGATTTTCTCCCAAATTTGGTTACTCTTGTTCCTCGCTGTTCGAGACACCCAACAAGAAGTAAGAAGGAGTTTTTTTTTTTTTCTCGTCCGAGTGTCGTAAGGTTAAGGCTATCACCTGCGCCCCCCCTCCGTAGTGCACTCCTCACTCGTATTGAAAGATCCTCCCCACATCATAGGGCCTTTTCCCTAGAACGGACCAGTCACCTCTTTATGGCCCTTTTCTATCTGTCTTAATCCTTTATTCAAAGGCCTTCCTCCAGAGGCCACCGTCACTCCGCGCCCCCTCTGTCAGCGATCCGGAACGAATCCCAGGTTTTTTTCCAAGAAACCGTGTTCCGCCGTCCATTTTTTTTCCTCTTTTCCCCTATTTCCTCCGTAGAGGCGGTGCCTTTTTCTCAAGACACTTTCGTCATCCCTGCCCCACGACAGTAAACCCCCGTCAAGACTCCCTCATTGTTTCAGCGTCGTAGACTTTCTTATCGACCGGATGAACATCCCCCCCTTTTTTTTTCTTGCGTTGAGTTTTCCGGTGATCACGTCGACCTTGTAATGTTCTTTCTCTTCGTCGAGGTACACATTCACCTTGGAACCAGCTAGGACGGCGACACCCTGTTTCTCTTGACTATGCTTCGCCGTCGAGGAGAGACCCCAATGAGGCAAACCGGCTCAGTACTGTTAGCTCTTCCCCAACCTTTTTTTCTCCCGCTACTTGGTGCCCAAACTCTTTTCAAGGGAAGGTGCACCAAAAGAAAACGTTCAACTCCACGTACCGACCATTTTGCACCTGACTGTAGACTTTTTTTCCTCCTCGTACTCCTTTTGGTAGGAAAGCACAATTTTCCTTCTGCCCCCCTATTCCTTTCCTTCAGCTTTTCCCACTTCCCTGACAGGGCAGGCCCTCTTTTCTGTCTGGTTAGCACGTCGCCGCGCGTTCGGTTGCCCCAGGCCTTTTTCGCTCCCTCGCTCCCCTTTGCACCCCCCCCTTCTCTTAAAGGATCAAAAGAGACCGCACCAGGTCGAGCGCTGCGTTTTTTAAGTTCCGAACGCGTAACTGATATTCCCGACTCGCGCACCCCGATATTGTAGTCCTTCCCCTGTTTCCCGCTCGTCTAAAGGATATGACGCCCACTAACCCCTCTAACATGTTCCCCATATATAAACTGCCGAGCTGGCGATCCCCCCATACTTTTGCTTCTTTCTTGTTCCTTTTCCGCGACGCTACTAATAGTCCTCTTCGCTTCTTCTTCAAAAACCTCATTTTCCTCCCCCTTTGAATTCGTGTGAAGAACCCTCCCCTTTTTTTTTGATCTGCCAAGGTGATAGGGTTCCACTCATCTGCTGGGTTGATCGGCCTCCGTTAGCCGGCCGACATCTCTTAATCCCCCCCCCCCCCCTTTGTTTGATCGGATGAGGACTCTACTCGCCCGGCCATTGCCCTTTTCCCTTGATGTTCATGTCCGCCCCGATCACAGACCCCAGGAGATTGCCACCGTGTCTGTTTTTTCGCCCTGCCCCTAGAGTCTTCGGGAAATGTCTTTTTGTTTCCTCTTCGAAGAACCATATGAGCTCGATGACGATGTCTGAGTCCGTTAGGCCCCCTCGGTAGAATTCCAAATAAAAGCTGTTGCAATCTCCGCTCGTCATGTGTATTAGGTTCGTCCGTCGGTGTCGCTGTTTTTAGTTCACGACAGTCCTGCGCCGGAACTCTGACTGAAAGTCGTTTGGTCTCGTCACTGTTTTCCGCCTTCTCCGCTTTTGATTTCCCTGTCGGATTTCCGAACCTGTTACTGGGCTTTTTGCGTGGTCGAAGCACTTTCGCGCCTTTCTGACTTCGGCGACCTTTCGTGAGTCGACCCATAGCGCTCCAGTCGAAAATCCGCGCCATCTTTTACGTTGTCGCGGGTTTTTTAGCTCATTCCCCTAGGTACTCCCTTGCAGCTCTTTGACCTTTTTTTCCCTCCAAGCCTACGCCGTACAAATTGATATATAGGGCTGCCTTTCTTTTTTTTTGGGTATTTTGTGGCTGGCGTGGAAGAGTGTTTTTGTTGAGCGTGCCAATTCCTTTCCGATGTCTGTCCCTTTTGAAGAAATGAAATTCATTCTTCTTCCCAAGGAGCTGGCCACCATTCCTGCTTGTATAGTGTACCGTCATCGACCCGGGGCCTGATAACCATCTTCGATCGGGCTTTTACTGGATTCTTTGAGTGGCTTTTCCCTGGTTAATTCGAATTGGTGCCTTTTTGGGGTGTTTGTGGTACTCGACTCTCAGATTTCCGCGCTCGGCTGACGTGGTAGCTTTCTCCCCTGATCACCCCTCCGATGGCATTTTTATCTCCGATCGATAGAGTGCCAGGCTCCTCTAACGTGAGGTTCGGCGGGACAAGGTGTTTTTCGTTCGCTTTGATGACGGCGTAATACCCCGCTGACCCCGCCCTCCCTCGAATCCCCCTCCGCTTTCAGAGGTCCCCTCTTCCCCCTTTGTAGAATTTCCCTCGCACTCTTCGGGACCAGAATCTTTTAGTGTTCTTCCCGCTACCGCTCGTCTTTGGATTTCTTTTCCTTCTTCTGCACCCCCTCTCCGGTTAACGGGCTGGACGACCAAAAAGATGAGTTCACAACCCATCATCCCCGCCTCTTTAAGCCCTCCTTCCTCGCTCTTGTTGAGACTTTCAGAGAGCGTTTAGTTGGGTGGGTCAAACTGCTTCGCTAGGTGATTTCATTACCTTCGCCCCTTTTCCCTATTAAATTATGAGATTTGTTTATCCGGAAGTTTTTTGATAGATGACTTCCCAAACGAATCTTGGACCTCCCAGAATTTTCGCATTCCCCGCGGCTTTTCTGCTGCTCGATGATGATGATTCCCTCCCCCGCCGGACAACGATCCTCAGGGTGGCACCCCCTCTTTCTTCCACCATTGACGGGAACCAACGTCTCCCTGAATCTCTTCCGGTCTGGATCCCCCCAACTGTCAACTTCCTAGGTCCCAAAAGATGCCCCGATGTTCGTCATTGTACTTTGCTGCAGCAGGCCTACCGACCAGCGCTTGTGTCTGCCATTTCCCTTGTATAAATGTTAGATCCTTCTAAAGGGTGACCACCATCCCTTACCTGACGAAAAACCACCTGGGCCCCCACCAAAGCGTAAGTCACCACCACATGGCCGCCCCCAGGGAGCAGCAAAACCCCTTGAAGGCCAATTTCCTCTCTCACATCTCTTTGTAAGGTTACGGCCGATGGCGGCTTCTCAGTTTTGATACCGCGCGTACATACGGTCAAGGAACTTACTGTCTCTCTTCCTCTTCCTTCTCTCAGATCCTTTCATTGCACCGAAGGCGCGCCTCCATTGTTTTTTCTTAATGGTTGGGCTGAGCGTGAATCGAGGATAAGCGTTTTGTCCTTCTTCTTTTCCTGGCGCGTCACCTAGGAAAGGATTTCCATTCTATATCGGGCGTTCGCCCGAATCGTTTTATTCTTAAGATCCGGGGCCGCCCTGCGCCCGAAACTTCGCCCCAAAACCGCTGCCCATGACCAGTTTTTCAGTTCTGCAAATTTTTTGTGACCCGTCCGAGAAAGACCCTCCTTCCTAGGCCAAAAGAAACGTCTGCCTTCCCTGCCCCGCGAAGCGCGCTTTTCCGAAACCGTTGTTTGAGCCCTCCGCCTCGCCGAGCTCGTCAACTCAAAATTTCTACTCCGCCGCAAACCGTCACATTACTCCCTCTCGGGTGTGTCCAAGACGACGGGCGGTTCTCAAATTGGCATAATTCCCTACTTTTGAGGGGTGGCTATTTGGGGGTTCCCTCTCCTCTTTTTTTGGATTTAATCTCCTCCCCAGTTTGTTTTTTATTTTCTCGGTCCTAAGGCTTTTCTTTTTTTTTCCCACGCTTAGGCCGATTTCGTTTACTTCGCCGAGGCTAATGCGTCCAAGAGCCAGGGGCCCCCGAGTTTTTGGTTGACGGGTTGTCCTGCGGGTTCTAGCTTCTTGTCGCAGGATAGAGAGGATGATTTTCCTCCAACTCCTCTCCGGAAGCTTCCCGCCTTTTCCTGCTCAGCCCTTGAGGTTTTTTGAGTGATTTTTTTACTTGCACGGCTATGGGGTCGCGGGGAGGGTCCCACTGCCCCGAGCAGTTTGCCAAACCTGTATTGTTCGTTTTGCTGGGAGAGTCAGGAGCAAGTTCTTCCAGGGAATGAGCATCCTCCGAATCCTGGTTCGAGCGAGCTTTCCGCCAAACGCCTGGATTCGGGCGCAGTCGTCCCATCACCCGCGCACCACCTATTCTTCCTTCTCTTCCCTCTTATCCACAACCCTTGCAAATGGGTCATGGTCGGTGCGCCTTAGTTTGAGTAAGCTCGACCGAGCTAGACGGATTTCCTTTATAATCAGTTACACGTATGTCCTCGCGTACCTTTCTCTGTTCCACGCGTCCTTCCCCTCGACAGTTTCTCCCTTTCTAAAGATGTCGGAGGCTTCTTTTTTCTTGCGGCCTGTTGGGCGTCCCCTGCAGCGGTTTCTGGGTTTGGCGGAAAGGCCTTGTTAGACTGATTAGGTGGTCCCCTTTACCTTTGGCCTTTTTTTTCTGTCCCTGGCTTCCAGGACGGAAAGTCGGTGCCCAATCGTTTGTGGGGTCGCTGCTGCTCCTCCGGACCCCGTTCTCCCACGTGCTCTCCTTCAGCTTTTTTTTTTGAGGACAGATGTTTTCGAAGCTCAAGATCGTCTTCCCCCCTTTTGCTTTGGAAGTTGCTTCGAGGTGTTCCTGTATTACGGGGTCTCACCCTGTACTGAGTTTTTGAATTTGTAGTGGAAGGGCATACATCGATCCCAGAGAGGGTCTCAGGCCGGCATATCTGCCCCCAGTCCTTTGGGGACTCTTCAGATTAGGACCCTTGGTGTTGTCATTGCTCCCCTTGTCGCTCTGAAAAACTTTGCGACCTGTCTCTATCACCGAGTAGGTTTTTGGCCTCCGAACTCGCTGAAGCGCCCACTATCTTTTCGTTCTTCTACTTCCTCTTCCCTGCTATTTTTGACCGTTAAGTCTCCTTTTTTTGAGGTTCACCTGATTTTGCTCTTTTACCCCGTCCTCCAGCGTCGGAGAAGCGGTGACGACGTCCCCCTATAACACCGATTCGTTTTCCCGCAAAGACAGAACGTTGTCCCCGACCCGCTTTTTTTCCACATGCATCTGTGCCATGCATTCTTTGGTTGCGCAGCCCGACGTTCCTTTTTCCCCGGGAAAACAAACAAAACCTTGACGCCCGCAATTTTCTTTGCAGATGCGTCGTCCCCCTGTCTAATAGAGAATCGTTAGACCATGCCCTTCTGGCTTTTGATGTCAATTTTTTCACCTTCCTTCCCGAACTTCGCAGGGAAACTACTTCTATTGTAGGCGAAGGAACCCGGGCAGTCCGACCTATGACTTTTTCTTGCCGTTTCTTGAGCGCAAAAGAGAGAGGCTGCGGCCATTTTCTGACGGCACTCATCCTTTCTTGGCTGATAAAAAAAAAACCGTGCGGTAAACCCCTCCGCACGGGTGTAACCCGGGAGGACCCAGTAAGCTTTCTTGGACACTACAACCCTCCCCCCAACTTAAATAGATAACCAGACAAAGAAATTTTTCAGCAGGGCCCCCCTCCCGATTTCGCCTCTTGGAGGGCTCCGAAACAAGGCCCCCAGGAGTCCCATAAATGCCGCTACCCCTTTGCCCTCCTGGGTCTGCGAGTGGTAGCAGATTTTGCGATCTAGAAGTCGTCCCCTTCCTCTTTTGCACTTTCTCCCGTAGCTTCAATTTTCCAGCAAAGTGATCGAGGCCCTTCGGAATACGTACGTAGCCGCCCATGACCCCTGTAAGGTAAGCGCTCACTATGATACAGTGACTCTCTAACATTTTTGGAACCTTTTCCTCGCGGAGGGACGTGATCCGGAACCCCGGCCGACCACTGACCCCCCGTTCCCTTAAGAGAAAATACCCCTGCGATCCTTCAATCCACATCTCCCCTTGTTTTTTCATTCTCGGAGGGTGGGATCCGCCACATATCTTATTTTTGTAGTCTCCCGAGAGGTACGGAGAGCCCCCCCTGCAGAAAATTGGGTGGCGAACACGCCCCACCCGCAACGGTGGCCCTTTCGGTTTTCGTTCTCGGGGCTTCCTTTCATTGTTCGTTGTTGATTTTTTCCTTCGACTTTCGTTTTTAGTTCCTCCATAATCAGTTGTGTGTTTGACTCGATGTCAGCCCAGGCTGGTCCTTGCCCACTTTTTTTTTTTTTTACCGACCCACGAGGGATTGATGGACCAAGATCGCCTGAAGATAACTTTGCGGGTTGCGGTGTAGGAACGCCCCGGTCGTCGGTAACTTTTTCTCGCCCTTTTTCTTGCCATTTTAGTTCCGAGGTCTGATTCCGCCCAGTCTTCCGATTTTTACAACTTCCAAAAAATCCGTGGGAGGTCGGTGATAGGAGGGTCTCTGTCCCTTGATCTTGGTGTTTTCAGGGGGGACTTTCGCCCCTTCCAAGCGCGGACTGAAGGACCGATCGTTTTGGTCATGCGCCCGTCCGCGCGTCTGGCCTGAACCTTTTCGTTCGAGTTCACCGGGCTCGGGTCGAGTTTTCACCAGACGTTTTTTTCCCGGCTCAGAACATACGGTTCGTTCTGAGTCGACAAATCGATGGTTTTCTTAGCTAGAGAAATCGGCCTACCCGTTTACGTTTTTCCTTGGGTTCTTAGACTGAAGTCATTGCCCTTGCCGCGAGTTCCCTTGTCGGTTGCTTCTTTCTCCCTGCCTTTTCAATATGTAGTCCTCGACCTGTAGTTTTCTTTTATGGTGGTGAGGTTAACTTGGGTATAGTGCCACCCTTTGTTCAAGAATGAGTTTTGCACGGTTAAGACCGGTTTTCTCCCGACATGGCTCAGAACGGGTTATGCGCCCCACACGGTTGGAATCTTTCCTAATTTTCCTCTGTGTGTGGGACCCTTTTTTCTTTGGAGCGCTCCTCCTCTCTCTCCTTCAGAGTCTCCGTTTTTTGAGGTAGGTGGCCGTTGCCGTTAAGTTATCCCGTGCCATTGTGAACTCTACTACCGAAAGGGAACGGTCAGTTCTCACTCCGGGTCGCGTGCTCTGATCCCAATCCTCCAAGAGAATGTTATTATCGAAGAGCGTTTATCCCAGCTCTTAACCCTTCGACGCCATTTTTACCCTTTTTTTCCTTTTTCAAGGTTTGGTGCGTCGTCCCCTTCGTTTTTCGCGGTATTAGGCCCTCGTACCTTTTTGCGTCATGCACCTTTTGAACAGAAGTCTGGCCCCCCACAAGAATGTCACTTGGACCGTGAGCTCCCCCCCTGTATTCGTTCGTCTTCAACTCGAACCCAGGTCGCGTCCTGATTCTTTTTCGTTTTGCTTGAAAGATAAGTGAACTTCGGTTTGTACCCCCCCTTCGGCGCCCCAATAGGAGAGCGGTTTCCATCCTGCCCTTCTCCTTGATTTGGTTACTCAGCTTACTATGGTCGTGCAGCCTGACTTAGTTTTTTGATCGCCCCCCCCTTCAGGACCTCGCTTCCTTTTTCGGCGTTTTTGTTTTGCGCGTAGTTTCCTGGTCGTCAGAGCGCCCCGGCTTCGTCACCAAACGACTCGGCGACCTCCCCCGCCGGATCGCCACTCCCGCCCCTTTTTCTGCTCGACTTCTACCTTACCCAAATTCATTCTTTTGCCCGCCTTTTTTACCCCGCGTGACCGTACCCCGCTTACCATTTCCCCCCCTTCTGTCTTTCGACTTGCGGGCTAACCACCAGTATGTTCAGTCCAAACACGCGAGCTGTTCGGTTCCTACGAGCAGCCTGGGCTCCCTTTAAGATCTGGGTTTGGCGTTCGAATCCGGTCGCCTGTCCCGCCGTCCCATCCTTCCTTTTTCCCCCCCCTGGCCCACCCCCACACCCCCCCAAGTGCCCCCAAAGCCTTCTCCCAACAGGCGGCCAAACCAGGTTGCAGCCCCCCAACTTTTACCTGACGGAAACTTCCGCTCCTTTTCCCTTTTCATGGGTAAGGCGTCGGACGTTGGCCCCCGCCCCTCCCCCCAATCTCTCTAGGTCTCTTTCCTCACTGCAAAGTGCTGAGATATGACATCCTTCCCGACCGATCTCTCTCTTTGACCCTTCTCCTTTGTACCAGCGGGCACTTTCTAGAATTTCAGCATTAGTTCCTCTAGTTCGAGCTTGCTATTGTTGCGCGGGGTGGCGCGACTGCTCTTTCTTTTCTGGTTCGAAAAGCTCGGTCCCTGGCTCTTCTTCTGAAGGCGATTGGCCCCCTCATCCGCCACTCCCCTCCCGTCCCCACACGTGGACCGCCCCAGCGATTCAACCGGTTTCAAGGACTGAGCTTGGGCTTTTTTCCCCCTTTCCCCCCCCGGCGAACCTCCGCCCCGCCCTGAGGACTAAAGCTCACCCTATGCAGCGCCCTTCTCCGGCTTTTGGAGCTCGTAGCGTCCCCGGACCCCAGTGGCGACCTCAGGCCTAACCCTAGCTTTTCTCACCCACTGTCTTTAAAGACGAAGGCACCCCCTCCCCCCGTCCCCCTGTGTTGAAAAGTCCCTCGCGGTCTGCTATAGCCTCCGGGATCACTTTACGACGGGGTTTTTTGTTGCTAGTTTTTAGACCTCATTGCCGGATCCAGAATATCCTTTTTAATAATGTTTGTTGTGCTTGACTCGGCATGGGAATTCAGCCCAATGACTCTCCTCCAGTCCAAAACGTTCGTAAATTTCTTCCCCCTAGAGTTCCAGTCCCCCTTCTCCCCTGCTTCAACACGAGCTGTCGGGTGACGTTTTTGGTGGTCTTTTTCTAGCAGAGTTTTTTCTCTCTCTGTTTGTGCCGAAAGGTGTAATGGAGTAAGATACAGAGATCCTCGACGGCTCCTTTCTTTTCCCTTCTATATCGGCAGGCACGGCCTTGCGGTGTTTTTTGGCGCGTCGGTCCACCCCTTTTGACGTCCTTGCAAAACACAACCCCCCGGGTTTAATTCGCTGCCCCTGTCACTTTGTTTAAGGTCGTTCCTTCGCCGTTTTCCTATCTCGTTTCCTCTGTTCATTGCAGGTAATCGGCAGCCCGATCATTAGCGTTTCCCATATGTGAACGTTCCTTGCGCTTCCACTTGCACCAAATAGCCAGCGCTTTTCCTATACCCCACCTCCCTTGACGGAACCTTCCCCCATTCCTGCCTTTGGAGGGCGCCGTTCGGTGTTTTCAGATTTTTCCCTTCTTTTTTCGTGACTATGAGAATAATTATCCCCTTTCCTTCTAAGCTGTATAATTCGAGAGACCCCTCGTCCGGCCCCCCTGAAGTCTCCTTACCATCAAGCACCACATCTTCTGCTTGGATTTTCCGTTCGGCCTGGGGCGGCCCTGGGTTGTTTGCCCTGAGTTGGAGACGGTCTTTGGTCGGTTAGGCGGAAATGTTCGGGGGCCCCCTTTTTCTCACGGTCCGGCGGACATGGCGGCTGTGTTATCCCCCCGCTCGTGTACAAGGAGGTCCATGTCGCCGTTTTCCGCGTGAACGCCGAGCCTCCTTTTGATTTTGTTTCTGAGTCCCCCAACTTTTTTTTGCCTCAGCAATTCTCGGCAAATCGTCTTGGATGTCCTTCGCTGTTTTTGATTCCCCCCCTGCGGGGTTTAACCCTGAGAGCTGGTTATGTTTTTGCCCCTTGAGGGCATCCCTCGCTCCTCCATTATTGACGAAGGCGGCCAGCCTGGCAACTTCCTGGGACGCCCCTCTTCTTTTTGTCTTTTCTCTCTCTACGAGGGCGCGCGGACCATAAATTGGTTCGGGACCGAAATAATCGAGCTCGCCTCACCCCCCAAGATTTGGAGAAGGTTCATGTTTGAAAGTCGAATCCTACTTTCCCCCCCTCCCACCGCTTAAGCTGACAGCCCACCCCCCCAACACACACATAGGTATGGTTAGCCCTGCTCTGGATTATGAAAGTGTTGCCGATTTTTTTAGTTTTGTCGAAAAGACTTTTCCTATGGCACCGAATTCCCCCTTACCGCCTTATCGCTGACCTTTAGCTTTTTACTCATTCACTGACGCCCCCTCCAGTCGCCCTTTTACTGAACACTTTGCCAGAAGGACTCTTGTGACCCTAGGCCCTCTTTCAGCTTCGGTCGCCTACCCTTTCCTGCCTTTTCCCCTGTGACAGAACCTACTCGACCACCCAACCTTTACAGCCTCACTTTCCCTTTTAGTAGATGAGATCGTGAATCTCTAGGATACGTAGTATCTCCATCCCTTATGGCGGGCTTTCTAAGTCCCGGCGACCAAGTTTTGTCTGACGTTGCCGTCCTGCCTGACGTAGATTTCCCAATTTTTCCCAAGGAACCGGCAGAGGGAACCTTTCTGTACGCGCGTTCTCAGAGAGAGCGCCCTCTTTGATCCCCGGCTCAGTAGATGAATTGCCCCCGCCGACTTTTCCCCTGCCAGCCCCAACTGTTTTTCTCGTACAGCTGCTGCCCTTTCTGAAGTTCCCATGAAGCTCTCCCTCTGTTCCGATTTTGACGTCCACCACTACCCACTGCTCCCCCTCCCCTTTTTCTTTACATCACTCAGCAGGCCCTCTATAGTGCTCGTCGTTGGTCGACCCTGTCAAAGTCAACGGCTCTCGTTTTTCTGCCATGCTTCGCTACCAACTTCTGCAACGTCGCAACGTGTTCCTAGTGTCGATCATGGGCTCGAGCCTCTGCTCCTCGGGATGCGAAGACTGAAGTGAGTAGTCCAGGGAGGCACGTCCTTCTTCTTTTCACCATGATGACCTTGTCCTTGAACTGCTGCGACCCGTCTTTCTACGGCGCGCTTCCTTGTGAACAGTGACTCACCTCTCAGGAGTAGGCGAGTTCAGAGAGACTGAGATGTCCACCCCCCCCCCTGCACCAGACCCAGAACTCCTTTCATATTGACCCTTCCCTTCCCCTGCGAGTTTTCCCACAAAAACAGCTGCTGGTCATCCTCGTTTTTTTTGGTACAAGCAGAGCTTCTCCCCTGATTTTGCCCTTAGAAGCTAGGTTCGTAATTCCCTCCCTCGACCTGATTGGTACGCACACCTCCACCCCAGCACGGTGGACCCTTTTTTTTTTCTTTCTGCCCTACCTCAAGAGATGGGGCCTATTCTTTCCCTCTTGTGACGTAGACGGTCCTACCCATTTTGGCCCTATTTTGTGTTGTTTGCTGTGTCTTCTGCTGAGGGTAAAGCCGGCTACATCTTCACCATCGATTTCTGATTTTTAGAACGCTCCTCAAAACTGGAGATTGGGGGTTTTAGAGACCTCCCCCTTTCTAGGATCCCATTCTTTTGTTGCTCTCGACCGCGCTTTCAGTTCCTTCCATCTTCCCATTCTTTCTTTAGAGGAGAGCGCCCCCCCCCCCGAGAGGAGAACCTCCCTGAAACATACCCCCCCTAGTTGTTGTGGGTATCCCTTCTATCGCATTGGATATTCGGGTTGGAGATTCTGCGTGTATCTTTGTGCTTTTGGGCTCACTCGCAGTTAATCCTCCCGTCCCCTTTCCCCAAGTCCTTTTGAGATTGTAACTGTTCCTTTGTTATAAGAGTGAGTCTACCTTACCGGTCCTCGTTCTTCTCCCGTTGAGTGCTCGGGTGCCCGCTGGTGACCATGAATTTTTAGCAGAGAGGCCACGGCTCTTTTATGAACATCCTGCCTTCCGGTGAGAGAGCGCAACAAGAGTAATAACCCCCTTTTGTCGCCTTTAGTCGCAGTTGGTTGTGTTTTTCTTTCTTACTCTTAAACATCCCCCTCCCTCGGTGACGTGTTCTGCCTGCCACACCTCCTAATCTATCGCGCGCTTCTCTGCCCTATGTCTTTAAAGGCTGGTGAGCCCGCTTTAATATGTGGTTTTTTTAGGGGCAACGGGTTTTTTAAATCCCGAAAGGTGCTCCTGGAGCATCTTTTCCCCCCCCTGCGACCCCAGTTGAGATGTTACCCCTAATTCCTTTGATGGCGTTTTGAATTTCCCGACCAATGGGAGTCCCCCGTCCTTCCTCACCTCTTTCTTTATTTCGATTCGTCTCCGCTTGTGAGCCTTATGAAAGTGTTACCCCCCCCTTTTTTCTTTCCCCCCTTGAAATTGGGACAATGACACACGCCCCCTGCCGTTCGACGACTGGTTTGATCCCCCTACATGAAAAGCTTGTTCATGTCCGATCAGAACTTCTCTCTCTTGATCTCAAATTCTTGCCTCCTCATTCCTTCCCCTGCGTTATTCGGGAACCTTTTTGGTGGCGAATTTTCTTCTTTCCCAGGGGTCGATCCTCTTTCCCCATGGTAGGAACTTCACTCCTTTTTCAATAACTCTCATCTTTCCCCCCCTGACAACAGTGACGGAGTGCCCCGTATTAGCCCCCTACCACGGTTTTTCTTCGTAATTTGCGCACTGAGGTCGAGCAGATTTCGGCTTGTAATATTCGCGCCCGATTCCTTTGACCTAGATTCCGCAACACTCTCTCAGCGGCCAAACTAAATCATCGGTCAATTGAAAGAACATCCCGTATGATTTTTTTAAGTTTTTACCTAGGTGCGTTTTTTGGACTGCTTTCTCTCTTTATCTTACCTTTCCTGAGTTTCGGCTCGCTTTCCTTATGAGCGTCACCTTTTCACCCATCGGTGGTCGCTCCCAGCCTTGATTTTTCCTTTGACTAACTCTCTTGGCGGATTACCCTCCTTTTTCCTTCGAGAAAGAAGGTAGAGTGGATGATTTCGTCTGATGAATTTACACTTCCAAATCCTTGCCCAGCTCCCGTCCTTCTGAATACCCCCCCCCCCCCAGCCGTCCCCGTCAAACTTTCCCCTTTTTTTTTTCGCAGTTAGAAGATATTATGATCTCTCTCTTGTGCCAGAACAAAGATGACCCCCCTCTTCCGGACTTCGAAGGTCTTTCCTATCCCTCATAAGCCATTTACATCCCCCCCCCCCCCAAGGTTTACCTTCAAAGAATGGTAGAAGGTTGGATCCCCCAGTGTCCCCACACCCCTCCAAAGCCCACCTATCCCCTTTCCGAAAGTGAACAACTCCATTTCCTCCACACATCTGGAACTCCACCGCCATCCCCGCAAACCCCCCCCAGTGTGAAAGCATTGAACCCCCTTCCCTCCAACTATTTTATAACCCCCTCTGTTTAAGAGGAAAGGAAGGGCCTTCCCTCCAACCCATGGAATATAGAGCAATTGCCTCGCGTATCCGTGTCCAGGACTTGCTTAGTCTTCAGTTACGTCTACTTTCAGATGGTGAATTCAGCCACCGAAACTTTCTCGAAGACCCCCCATCGGACCTTTCTTTCCTCCATGCAATGTTTGTTGATCTATATTTATCTGATAAGATTGGGCTATTTTTGGTGTTCTTTTCGATGATTCCAGAATCATGGTAGAGTTTTTCACCCCTATCTTTTGTGCCCTTCTAACGTTGTCTTCATTCTAATGGAAGACTATGGTTCAGTTTTTCCCCTTTCGAGATAGCACTTCACACCCACTTTTGACCGAAAAAACTCCTTTGTCAAAGGTGCAAGGAATGAAAGAGTGTCCTTACGGACCTCTCCCTCATTCCTTCCAGGCCCCTTCCCCCACCTCCAGTTTTTGCCGCGATTACGGCTCTTCGTCCTCCCCCCTGGCTTATCTTTACTCCTATTCACAACTTTGGAGCAACCTCAACGCACACAAGAAGAGAAACGGAGCCCCCTTTTTCACCCTTCTGCTAACTCGCCGGTACCCCTCATCCCTCCCCCTTCGGTTGTGTGTCCCATTTTCCTTCTTTCAAGGTACCTTGCTGATGCTTCAAATATCCCTCGAGCGTCAGCTCCTCGTTTAGTGTGATGATATTTGGAGGTGTCTAAGCAAAGCTTATTT
>Ga0179591_1307056_pt1 | contig 17377 bp, 13 predicted proteins | sample CZOMad2_1_08_16f_FD_182891 | JGI IMG/M metagenome (GOLD analysis project Ga0179591, IMG submission 182891) | Vadose zone soil fungal communities from Angelo Coast Range Reserve, California, USA - CZOMad2_1_08_16fungal (PacBio error correction) | ecosystem: Environmental > Terrestrial > Soil >... | reverse complement strand
TAAACTGGTCCACCTCTACAGGGCTAATCGACGTTTTCCAAACCTTCCTCCCTCCTGGGTATGTTCTATTAACGCGACGAGCCCCCTCCTCTGCTATTTTTTATCGACCAAGAAACCCTTTTGGCGTTAGCTTTCTTTCTCTCCCAGACGGGAGCCAGCTTTTCTGCCTCAGACCCTCCTAAAAAACTTCCCGGTTTGTGGTGGTTGACGTTTGCTGGGATCCGTCCGTTTTTTTTTTGTGACACCGCGGCAGGCAGGGTCCTTTAATTTGCGCTCCCCCCATTTAATTCTCGTGAAACCGTCCTTCTCGAGACTAAAAGAGTAGACGTCCCCGGGCCTGCCCGCGTAAGTTCCGAGCTTTCGGAAAGTCCCCCTGCCTGGTTTTTTCTCCGGTTTTCTTGAATGAGTCACCTTATGGCGCAGAAAGTATGATTGGCGCAGTTTTCTTCCTTGGTTGCTTACGGTGTTTTCCCGCTTTCCCCCCCTTGGTTTTGACCGAAACTACTTTCCCCCTCTGTGGAGATCTTCCTCTCTATTCCCCCATCTCAAGATCTGAGCTCCTTCCTTCCGTTCGTCCTTTTTTTCCCTTGGGCGTCCCCTTATAATTGATGGCATCTTGGCCGCCATCTGACATTTTTTGCGACAGTCTGCAGGTGCCTTCCAAGACCCTTCCTCGGCCTTTTATAGATTGTGATTAAGGGATGATTCCCGAATCCCCCCCCTGGAAGGCCCTTCGACTTCCTCTTTCCTGCCCCCCCCCTAGGTTCCCCTCAGGCGGCCTCTTCTTAATTTCAGAGATGCCGGGTGATCCTCCCCTCACCTACGCCACCCTTTCCCCAGGTGAATTCCCCCTTTCGTTCTTCTTCGTTCTGTCAGCCTAAGTTCCTCCCCACCACATCTTCTTATCCAGGCCTGCGAAAACGCGCATCCTTTACCTTTGTCCCCACGCTCTCCATTTCCTTCTCCATTCCTCTTTTTTTGGACTTTTTTTTGAGATCCGGGGACAGCCGTCGCTCCGGCAAGGTACTGGAAGCCGTCGACTCTTCTCCCCCGGTGTTTTTTTCCCTTTTTTTTTCTCTAGAAAGATTTGGGGTGGTTTTTTCTCGTGGTGTCCGCTTTCCTGGAAGGAGTTTGTCTCACCCCTTTCCCTTCCTTCTTGATAGAACCACGCGAGCTCACTCTTGTCTTTTTCTCCCAACGAGTTGCTTAGAACGTCCTCCCACCCCCCCCCCCAGGGCGTCTTTTCAGCTTCCCTTTTTTTTTCACAGGATTTTCCCTCTAACATCAACTAACTTTTCTGTGCATCCTTTTTTTTGGTAGGCGAACTGATCAATTGGTACCTTCATCCCTCCTCTGCATCCTTCCCTTTGCTGCCTTTCCTCTCCCCGAAACCTTTTAGAGCTGCCAGGCCAGACCGCCCCCTGGATTTCCCTTTTCCCTTTGGTCCATGGATTAAGAGAGCCATTCCCCGCCTTTCCTTTCCCTGTACCCGAATCCACCAAATGAAAAATACCTTCCCTCAGTCCCCCTCCTGGGCAAGACTAACTTTCCTTCCCTATTCGTAGCGCCTTCCTATCTACTCATTCCCCCTTCCTCTGATACCTCCCCCCCCGGAGGTTCCCTCCTCTCAGTTCCTCAAGGACTCTTTCGTTTTTTTTTTGACCTACGAAACTTCTTTCTTCCAGCCTGGACCTGCCGGCATTCCCAGACCCCCTTTAATTTAGCACGGCAATTCCTTGCTTTGAACTCCTGATGTAGGACGACTGACCCCGGGCTAACCATCTTCCTTTTCCCAAGATAGTCCTTGGAAGAGCCCCTTCCCTCACTTCCCTCGGTACCATACCTTCCCCCTCGCCCTCAGGACGGTTCCTTCCTTGCGAGGGAACCAGGGCGTTGCGCATTTTTCCAATTTGGACACATACTTCCCAAACCCTGTTTACCTTCCCCCACCATGCCTGTTTCCCCTTTGTGCCTTTCCTCTTTGAAGCCCTCTCTTGATGAAGTTACTGATGATTCCTCGCCCGTGAGTTTTTTTTATTTGAGTTTTGTCTTCTCGACTTCCGTCCGTTTCCCCTTCTTTCTCCCTTGTGATTCTGGTGTCGTTTTTTGAGGGGCCCCTGACTGGCATACTGAACGACTTGCAGATTTCCTTCGAGCAGTAACGGACCCCGTTCTTTCCCCGAGCCCCGCGACACATTTTTCTTTTTTTCCCTCCCTTCGGATAGTCTTGTCTCCCCTACCCTTTAATTTACACAAACGTCACGGGTTGGTTTCCCTGGAAAGGATGCGACCTTTCCTTTTTTTGAGCCGATCCCCAGCTGTTGATCTGTTTTTCCCCCTGACTATTTTCTCACACCGGTCCCAACGCACCCTTCCCCCGAGTAGTCTTCATGCAAGATCCAGCTGCGACCTAAATATTCCCTTGTCTTCTCTTTTTGTACTTTTTAACGCATTTTCCCCCCGCTCCCAGAGAGCGGCCTAGCGAATTCGCTAATTCCCCCCCCCGAACTTTCAAGAATACCTGTTTTCCCCCCCCGTTGTTTCGTTCGTGTCTCTCCTCTTGATTGGCCCCCTCCGACGGAACCCTCCCCCCCCCCCCCCTTGCGTCGTTAGCGACAATGATTCAACCTGCGGTCCCACCCCCCCTGGTCGAGTATTTCCCACGTCTTCCCCTTTTTCCCCTTCGGCTCCCTTCCATGAACTGGAGGAAGTAGACGTGACCCCCTTTTTTTTTTCCGTGCGTTCCCGAGCTTACAAGGTTTGCACCCCCAACCGCCCCTCGCATTCCCCACCGACGCCGACCGTTTTCTTTTTTATATCGCTCCCCTCCCCCCTTTTTTTTCCGAGATAGACCACTTTAGAATGCCCATCCGCCTAATCGCCCAATCATCCGTTGTCTCCTCGCCTTGTTTTCCCCACAACTTCCTCCCCTCAAGGGTAATCGGCACTCTTTGAAAGGTTCGGTTGTTAGAGCGGTTCTTCGTTAAATTTCCCCAGTTCACCGGGTCCCCTTTTTCCCTTCCCTCCTCATTTCTCTACCCCCCTTTCTTCCCCTCCCATCTCCCTTTTTTCCCCCCCTTTTGTTGTATGGCAGGCCTACGTGATTGACGATACAGTTTTTTGAGTGATAGTTTGGGGGGGTTTTTCTTTTTCCCTTGCAACAGTCTCTCCCCGATCATGTTTTTTCTTCTCTCCTCCCCCCCCCTCAGATCCCCCCCCCCTTCGGAACCTCCTCTAGATTTTCAAAGACTACGCGGATGATCGCTCGATCCCCCCATGGGCGAGTTTATTGCATTCGTAACCCCCAGTTTTGAGCCCTTAGGTCCCCTCCTAGGTCTGAACTCCCCCTCTATCAGGTCGGTTGCGTAGTTTTTTTCTTCTACGTGTAGGCCGTTGTAGTCTCCTTGTGAGAGAAAGCGAATCGGCCAACCCCTGTCTCTCTCTCATACAGTTAGGTCCCCTTACCCTCCACCCCCTTTCTACGCGTTCCCCTCCCTTTGAGACATGTTGGCAAGACGGTTTGATTCCGTCCCCTATGCTTCGGCGAATCGACGGGGCAGTGTTTTTTTTTTCCTCAAGCAGTCTCCCCTCCAGAGTCAAATTTCTCCCCCCTCTAACGGCTTCCTGGTCTTTCGAATTTTCCTCCCCTTTTAGACTTGGTGATTACATGGCGTGCCGACTGTAGTCTAATGTCTTTTCCCCACGCGAACGTCTCTTTTCCCTCGTCCCTTCAAATAGGGACCTCCCTCCCTCAGGAGGGGTTTTTTGCTCCAGTACTTTCCTTTTTCACGTTGTATCCAGATTCAAGTTTCCCACCTTAGCATCCATTTTCGCCTCTGCAGCAGTGCCTTACAAAAAGATAGACGGGCCCTTTGGTTGATCCGCCTTCCCGGTATTTCTCAAACCTCTCCATAAGGCCGCTCCTCTTTTCCGATGTGTTTAGAGTAAGTTGCCCCCGAGGTGAAGTCCCCATTGCTAGATTCCGGTCTGTTCGGCTGAGCTTTTCTTTTTTTCTTTGCAGCCCCCCCCTTCAACCCGTAATTTCTTCCTCCTTAAATTGGGAGCGCTTCATCCCCCTTACAGAGCAATTTCTCCTTTTGAACTTAATAAAGAAGACGGCCCCCCACAAGAGCATCCCCCTCTTTTCATCTACAGTGTCTTTTATCTTTTACCACTTTTTTTCACCCTGGAATGTGGGCCCCCCTGGCGGCAATGGCCTCTTCCCCCTACCTAAGGACTGAGAATAGGGATCCTCGGAACCTCCCCGCTGACCCCCCTTTTTTTATTAGATGTTCCCTGTATTCCGATTGGCGACGGGATTTTAAGTTCCCACTTCCCTTAGTACGTACTCTCCCCATTAACCAGAGAGCAGACAGTGACTGCAGTGGATCTTACAATTGCCTCCACTTCTGTCAGCATCTATTTCTTTTCGTGCCCCCTTCTAACGAACCGCTCCCACCCAGTCATAGGAAGAGGTGGTCGCAGTTGATTTTTTCCTAATGAATTACTTTTCTTTCCTATATCGGCTTGGGTGTCTTTTCTCAAGACAGCATCCATTTTCTGACGTTAATCCTCGGTTTAGGCATGTCCCTTCCTTGCAGTAGCCCCATCTGTGTCACTCCAAGTCTCTGCCCCTTGATACGTTTCCTCCGCCTTTAACTCTGAGGTTGTTTGATGAACTTAGAAGAAAGGAGGCATCAACCGTTTTTCCCTGCCCTTTTTCTTGATCCAGTTAGAAGTCCCTCTCCCTATTCGTTCCCCCTTCCACCATTCTCGGTGAGTCCTTTCATTTTCAAAGTTTTCTCTTCCTTGATTCCGGGAGAAGCATCCTCCTAATGGCCTCCCTATCCAAGCGGGCGATCATTCTAGCCTTCTCCTTTTTTTTAGAACTTCCTGCCCCTCCTCTAACCCCCACCCCCCCCACAATCAAATATTCTGGCTCTGTCCAGACGACACAACCCACCCCCCATTGGAAGTCCGCCGAAGGTTCCAGTACCCGGCCTTAAAACCTATTCTTTCCTCCTTCCAGCTACCCAGACATTCAGTCCGCCCCCTAGACCCAATTGTCGAGAGGTTTCGGCCACAAGCCCAGTTTTCTTTTAGCGGGTACCATTACTTCTTCTTGTTCTTATTCGCCTTTCCTCCTACGTCCATAGGTGAAGCTCCCACAAGAATTAAGCCGGACAGGATTTTGTTTCTAGGCAGACTTAGATCGCTATGATGACTTTCAGTCCTTTCCCTCGTGAACTCTTTTTGTTTAAACTTTATTCCCTTGATCCTCTTCAATTCGCTCAGATGAAGACTAGTTCCCTTTTCCCACTTTCCAAACTTTTCTAAACATCTAGACGTATTCCCTTTCTGTTCACCCTTCATAAGCTCCCCCCGTTTCCCGATCTTTATTCCTCCCGGCTAAGCTGATGCAGATTTTTCGTTCAGTGTGAGAAAATCTCAGCCTTTCCGTTCCCTTAATGCCTCTTTTTTTTTATCCACTTTTATGAGAATCCTCTCAGATCTTCCCATGAAGCAAAACAGTCGGCAAGTCTGTTGGAGTCCCTTTTCATCTTTCACAAACCTAGCTCCCCCCCCTTGACCGCTCCAACTTGATTTTAAAAATTTTTTCCATTGGCGCCTATGCGAATTTGACTCAGACCCTAAATGACCTTCCCCCCCCCCTTCCCCCAGGTCTTGTTTTCCACTTCTCCTCTTTCCTGACGACTGACGGCTAGGAACGTCAGACCCTTGTATAGTTATTCAAAGTTAGTATTGATCCCATTCCCCCGCAAGTCAATCTCTCTCAAAATGAATTTTCTTTCAACAACGCCCCCCCCCCAGACAAAGGGACGTTTTACACCCGGATCTCTTTTAGAAAATGGGAATTTGTGATCATTTTTTTTATGCAGTCCTCATTCCAAAGAACCCTTTTTTCGGTGCGAGCAGTCTCCCCCCGCTCGATTTTCCTTTGTATTCTTCTGATAACATCTCCAGGCTCCTTTTGTGACAATGTAGAGGAGTCAGTTCCTTTGTGAAGGACCCCCCCTATCCCTCTCCTAAGTTGGTTGTTTTATGATCATAACTTTTTCTCGAAACCTCCTCCCCTGTCCATCCGTTTTTTCCCCCCCTGAGTTGTCCCTGTATATTTTCTGACGACCCCTCGCGATCACCTCCTCTCATGAGGCTCGAAAACGCCAGAACGGTTTTTCTTTTGCGTTCTTCATGCTTCCCCCTTAAAGCCCAAGTCTGCAGATTTCTGATTGATATCCTCCCCTTCCCCCATGAACGGGGTGAGCTGTGGTGGGGACTTTCTTTTAGTCAGTTTTCTTTCTTAAGAGCCGGTACTATGATTTTTGCAAGAAACCCCTTTTTCACGCCCCTTGATTTCGTTTTCCTCCCCAGTTCAGAGCGCTCACTCGTCGACCTTTCTTCCATGAATTCACATTGGGGTTCCCTCTCCCCTTACTGTCTTTTCGACGTAGCATAGAGGAGAAGGCCTTTCCAACGGGCTTTTTGTTTGTGATGACGTTCTGCGTGCCTGTAAGTTTAGCGGACCCCAATGTGTTGCACCGGACACCGACGTAGACCTGGGATCAGTGATTTTTAGCTGCCATCGCTTGTCTTTTCCTGATGCTCTTCCGCTTTTTTCCTTCCGGAGAACCCCCTTCTCGGGCGCACAAAGTCCTCGATCTGCTGAACTCGGCCTTTTATCTCCTCCCCCCCTTTTCGCACTGGCTTTCCGGCTGTGAAGAGCTCGACCTGCGGAGGTTCCAGCTTGTTTTTTTTTTTCCTTTGGTGCATTTTTCTGTCCCCAGTTGCTTTCCTCCCCTCTTCACCTTGGAGCATTTCCCTCGTGTGCACCCACGAATGTGGAGGACCTTCCCCGTTAATTTCCTCGACTTTAAGGGGTTCCTAATCTCTTCCCCAAACCCATACTTCTCTGTTCCCCCCCTATGAGAGAGAGGCTTTTTATGCCCGCCTCCGTAAGTCCCCAACGCGGTCTATCCCTTTCCTGTCCCACTTTTCCCAACGCAGTCTGTACCTTTTTACCCCCCTTCCCAATTTTTCCTTAATACTTGGTCGGACGGATCCCGTTGAGTCGTTAACATCCCCTTCTCTAGTACCGTTGCTAGGCATTTACGGGATCGCCCCTTCGGCCTGACTTTTCCCCCTACTTTTTCTTCTTTATCAAAGAAAGGGAGTGTCTTTTCGTTTTCGTAGTAACAACCTGAAGGACACTTTGCTCCCCCCATGATCTGGCTCCTCCGGAATGTCTTTTTCCCCGGTTCTCTTTGCGGTCTTTTCTGAGTACACCTTTCATTTTTTTTTTCTTTTCTCTTCTTCCGAGAGTGGAAAGCCCGACCCCTTTATTTTTGTTCCGATTAGACATCACCGTAGTTTCTTCTTTTTCTTTTCTGCGGTCTTTCCTTTCTCCTCCAAGGGGGGGTTGGGCCTTCTCCGATGTGCTTATACGTAGGTGCTGAGAGCGGTTCAAACAAGCCACTTTCTCCCCAGGCCTCTGACATGTTAACACTTTTCGCTTTCTGGAGGTCTTCCCTAATACTTTCTTCTGGAAGGCCTTCCCCCCTCAGTCCAAACAAAGGAAAATACCCCCCTGGGCGAAGCGCAACTCATGGGGTCTCCCTTCCGACACATGCCTCCCAGACCCGAGAAGGCAGGTTGCTTCCTAAAGCGCTTTCAATCCTAAATACCCCGGAGGTCCGCCTAACCGAGCAGGCCGTTTTTGCTTTCTTCCACCTACACTTCCCCTCACATCGAGGCTTCCTTCTATGACCTTCCTTTTTTTCCTTTGACTCTCTTAAATCCCCTAGCGGAGCTGGTTCATTTAACTATAGATTGTAGGGCTAATCCTTTTTCTTTTTTTAACACTCCAGACAGGCATCCCTTTGACCCTCTTTAAGAGAGCTCAAAAGAATTATAGTATTGTTAACCGGTTATCAGGATTTCCCTTTAAGGTCTTCCCCCCGGTTTTCCCAGGGCGCCGTAGTTCCTCCCTTAGCCCCCCCCTTCCAAACTGGGTAAAACTAAACGAACAATTATGCTTTTTTTTCTGTCTTTTGGACCTCCCCTTTTATGGGTTGACGTTCTTTTGCTTTTTCTTTTTTGAGTCGTTGATGTTTTCGCGGCCGCCGTTTAGATTCCGTCAATGGTGATTCCCTGTTTGGGGGGAGTATCTTTTGCGTGCATCTGCCCTCCTTCCCAGAAGCAGCTATCTCATCGGAATCCTTTTTTTTCTCGCAAATAATCGAGAACAATAGACGTTCTTTTTCCTTTCGATACCCCTTGACTTTCCACCACCTCTTTTTTTTTGGTCCGGTCCTCCTGAGATGGTTTGACAGGATGATAGAAGAACGGTTGGCTGAGGCTCCTTTTGGTTTTTGTGTGGTTTGTTCTTTACCTTAGCTTGTCAACTTCGTCTTTTTCAAAATACCCTCTCCGCCCAACCCCGACGGTAGAGGTTCGGTCCTTTGTTTTTTTGCAAGTAGCTATTCCTAGAAGCCCCCCTCTCGTTCTATGATACAGTCGACAGACCAGCTCTCTAAGCCCCCCCCAGACCGCGATTTTTCTTTTCCCGTCCGCCCCCCAACAGCCTCCTACGGCCTTCTCATGTTTTTCTTTTAGCAGGACGTTGCTTCTTTTAAACTGACACGTGGTCTTTCCTGACCCACGATTTTTTACATAGAAACGATGTCCCCTTTCTGAGAGCTGATAGGACTTCAAGGACAACTTCTTCCCTCGGTCCTCTTCCCGTCGACCGTGGGCGCGTCTCCCTTTTTTTTCGCACCCAATCCAGGTTTCCTCCCCCCTCCGACGCCCACTAGACACGAACTCTCCCTGGCCTACACGCTGCTGGTTGGCGCGCTCGCCACGGTTTCCCGACTGCAATTCCCCAAAATGTTGTCTCTCCATCTGCTTTTTTAAAACGCGATATATCTTTCCACTTTCCCCTAGCTACTAGTCCCATTCTTTGTTCGAGCGGGTCTTCACTCGTTTAAAGGAGTCCCACCGGATGACCGGACTCTTCTGGAGATCTGTCCGTCTACATATTATCCCTTCCTTTTTTTTCCAGTTTTTTCCCTATCGCCAGGAACCTTCCTTTTGCCCATTTTCCCTTTGAGCAGAATTGTCAAACGAAAATTTTTTTCAAACCTGCATATGTTTTTCTTTAACGACCCGTTTCTTTTTGACTTATTTATCCTTTGCAATGCGGCTCCGCCACCAGCCAATTTTTTTTTTACGGATTATTCAAAAAGTCAGCTTTCCCCCTTTCCCCTTTTATCGACTATCAAAATGTAGACCCCCGGTCCTTCTTTTTTTCTCCCTCTGGACTATTAGTCTTTTGCCCAGACCCACTTCTCTCCAAATGCCTCGGACAAAGTCTTCAGTCCTAACGTTTCCCTTCTTGAGCCGTTTTCTCCCTCCTTTTGAAGACTCTCTGTCTTCTCCCTTCTCGACCCATTTTTCCATCCTTTCTTTATTCCTTCTCTCTCCCATTGGTAGGCAGCCTCCCGCCTGTAGTATTCGGAAACAGCAGAGGCCTAGGTCAGCCCTGCTATCCCTCTTTGGAGTTCGTTTTCTTCCTTCTCCACAGTCCCTTCTTTTGTTTTTTCAATGCGGTTGTCCCTCTTAGAACACCCGGCGATCGTCACTCAGGTTCCTCAGTATTTGACGTTTCCATTCGGATTTCCCACGTACCTGCAGGGGTTTTTGATTTTCTCCGGTGAGTCTACCTTCTCTTGCCTCCCAAGAGTTGCGTTCCTCCTTCAAGTTTTACGTTTGTATCCTCCCCCTCATGGAACCGACCTACTTTGGCCCCCAAAAGTAGGTTTTCTTGTCTCCTTCCCGTACCGGTATGTCTACCTCCCCTTTCAGGAGATCTTTACCGATCCCCGAGGAATTTGCTAACGTTGGTTGAACTAGGAGGAGTTGCCTTCCTTTTTTTTAGTGAGCCATCCCCCCCCCCCCCCACGTCCCCCCAATATAACACATGCTCTCACTGGTCCCCGGCCGAGAGCCACCCCGATACCCCCTATCTAATTCGCTCGGTTTTTCCTTTAATCCTCTCTTTCCCAATTCGGAACTTTTTCAAAGGTTCCCCGCCTTTTTCCTCACTTTTCCCCTTTTTTTTGAAGTATTTTGACGGCTGCTGGTTCTATTTTGACCCGACACTCACTCACCCAGTTTACGCGGAAGACGGTATAGTTCCTTTTTTCCGATGTCCCCGTCTCTTTCGTTCCAGTCTCTCTTCTTTTTGCTCCGGTAGGGATTTCACAGACTTTTTTATTTACATCCTTCATTCCTTCCATAGAGAGCCAGTTTGTGACGTGGGGGGGCTCATCCTACCCCCCTTTCCTTGCATTCTAGCATTACCCCCCTTCGATTGTAGTCTTTCTTAGACCCCAATTAGTATCAGGAAGACTCCCCCCCCCCCCTGAGGGAGTTAGTGAGCAGGGGCACGCGATGTCTTCTTTATCCTTACTGTCTATACTCCGTTCCTCCACTTTTCCTTGCGGAGGTTTTCTTCTCTTTCCCCCAGGCAATGAATTGCTCGTTTCCTTTCATGGTTTTCAATTAAAGGAATGTCTCGCTCCGTATCTCTTTGTCTCTCCTTCCGATGACTTTGCTCCATTTCTAGGAATTGTACTGCGAGCTTCTTTTGACTTTTTTTTCCAAGTTAGTTCCCCCCGCAAAGACGCTTCCTGGTTCCCTTTTCTCATTGACCCGTAGCCGGCCCTTTTTCATCCTTCTTTTTACCTGCGACGCCTCCCCTGTGAAAAGGTTCATCCTTCCACCCCTCGATCTGGCCCGTCCTTCAGTATGAACCCCCATACTTATATCCCGTTTTCCCCTGTAGTAGATCATGTCCAAATCATGGTTCCAGATCCCAACTTTTTTCCCCAAGCTCCCCCCTTTGCCTTTTAGAACGAACCCCCCACCAACCCAGTATGAAGTCCGAGTCGATGAGTCTTCCTTACTCTTTTTAGCAACATTTCGGAGGTAACAGTGCCCCACTAACATCCTGACCTTTCGATGTTCCGTAGAGAGTGTCCTTACCACTTCCACTCGGTTTTTGAGACAGGCCACCGTCCACTCCTTGTCAGGCTTTTAGGCAGAAACCCTTATATCTCTCACCCATGTATGCGTCCTCCACATTTAGGGGCTCCCCTAGTTCTCCGCTTCTTTTTTTTCTGACAGACCTTTGACCCCATTTCTTTGTTTTTTTTTTCCCAAAAGGACGTGCTCCTGGTTCAGATGCCTTTGCCGCGGAACCTAAAGCAGTGAACCACGGCCTATAACCTGCTCGGTTGCTTTCCCATAAGTAGCCATTTTCTCTAGCTCTTCTTTTTTGAGGAATTCCCACTAGACTTCTAAGGTGTGAGAAAACGAGACTTCGCTGCTGAACCTTTTTGTCCTAGCTGATATTCATCTCTTTTCTCTCTGATGAAGATCGAATCACCCCCCTTTCAGTAGTTTCCTGTTCACCATTTCTCAGAAAAGTTAAGAAGAGACAGGCCGCCTCCACGGTAGTTCGACCTTTCGGTGGTCAGAAGTCTTTCTCCCTTTCTGGCAAGGCTACCAATCCCCTCCCCAGCTTAGTCATTTCCGCCGTTACACTTAGACGAATTCGCTTAGGAAGATTACCTTCCAAGAGACTTCCAAGAGTTTCCCTTCCAATGTCCCATCAGCAAGTTGTGCCAAGCCCTCTTCACAAAGGACCCCAAAACCTACACTCACCCCAGTATTTGGACTGAGCTGCAATCCCCCATAGGGACCAATTTGGAGGTTTCTTTCGCTCCCGCACTGAAATCGCCTTTTTTTGGTGTAGTTCAAGCGTATAATCTCTTCTGAGCGCGTATACAAGTTAGAAAACCCCCCTTTTTATCGCCGGGGTCCCCTTCGTAGGGCTGTTGTCTTTTAACTCCCGAAACCATATCTTCCTACCCGTTGTTGTTGTTGATGTTGCAAATGGTTACTTCTCACCCCAGCCGACTGACCCCCTCTAGAAGTTTCCACCTTTAATTTTTCTCTCTCTGAAGGGATTACAACCAGAGTAGATAGGGACCACACCGAACTCCTGTTCCTTCTTAGTAATGGTCCTCATCCCCCTTACTTCTCCACAATTTGATGCGCGACGCGGCAAACTCCTTTCTGTGTTTGCATGGCAGTCGGAAGCAGTGGTTTTTGGAAGCGAAGGAAGAGGTTGATTCTTTCCCACGATACGTATAGACCCTCTCCTAATTTTCCGGCTTTTCTAGATTTTCAAAATCGACGACGCCCTTTCTTTCCTCCACTGGTGCATTCTTTTTTCCTATTAATGGTCGTTCTGGCTGCAGTTTCCTGTTCAAAACCTGTGTCCTGCCGTGTCTTTTCAGGGCTCGGTTTCCTCGGTCATCCTTGGGACCTTGTCCCCCCCCAAATAAGTAGACTATTTTCTTCTGGGTCTGCCTATCTCTTCAGGCAATATCCCTGTCTTTAAGAGAGGCCTTAAATTCCTGACTCCTCCCATTTCCTTTTTTTTTTTTCCCCTTAGTACGATGCTGCGGCACATGGAATAGCAATACTACTTACCCGCGAGAGCCCTGGGCTGTGGATATGTGTGACTGTTCGTTTTTCCAGAAGAGGCCTCCCCCCCCATGTTGTCTCTCTCCCTGTTTCGTTCACCTACATCCCCTTTGATAATCGATTACACCTGCGCTTCACCCAACAAAGATGGTCCTAGGCTACTTACCTCATAATTGTTGGGCCCCTACTACTAACCCCTCCTCGCAAATTGGTTTTCTATTAGATGCGTCTAAGAATTGCAGGAAGACAACCCCTTTCTTGGGGTTTATAAACCTTTCACCCGACAAACGCATATTTCCTGTGCGCTTTTCGCTAGCGCCTTGCGAATCTATTTGGTCTCGGACTTTGTTATATGTGACCGTCTATCGTCACGGAGTTTCTCCATGGTTACTGCCGTCTCCTAGTTTGATTAATTTTGTTTTTCTCGGTCGTCGCACCAGCCTTCACTTTTAGTTTCGGGTCTTTTTAGCTTTTTTGGCTCTTTTGACACAACTGCATTCGGATCAGATCGACCTAAGACTTGCCTTTTTAGAGGTCGATTCATTTCGATTTCTTCGCTGTCCACTTGCACGGAGAGTGGATCTTGAACCTTTTCCTCTTGGTTCGTTCCCTCAACTAAAGCTCTCGAAGAGGTGGTCCTTCGACCCATCCCCTTCATGTCCCGGCAACGTCTCTATACTTCCCCTTTGATGCCTTGGCTATCAACACTTCACCACTTCTTTTACACTGGCCGACCGACCTGCTCCCCGTTTTAGGACTGTCCCTTCTAACCTATCTCCGACTGCTTAAGGGGACCTTCAAATTCCTCCGTCCGACGCCCTTTTTTTCAACCTGATTCCCACCTTTGCTCAAAAGCAAGCCCCCCTCGACACATCCGTCAGCGAGTACAGCCCCCCCGATCGCTAATCCTACTTTTTTTTTTGAAGCCGCTACGTACTTTCCTTCCATAGTGGATACGGTTTTTTGACTACCCTTCGACCCCTTAACGCTAGCAGTCTTCTGTGATATTCCCCCTTGCATTGCGCCCTAAGTACCTCGACTTATCCAAGAATTTGTCTAGGCTACACACCTATAGATAGTGAATCCCCTACCATCAATCCGACCCGATTTACCCCATGCCCCTCACCGGAGGCCGCTTCGTGTGTCGGCCGGTCGCGGCCCTCTTTTTTAAATCTTGCCTCTTCCTCCGCAAAACTTCAATTCTCAAGACCCATTGATTGTGAAAGTCTCGTTTTGCCGTCTAAGGTGGCACGTTCAAAGTCTTGTACCTTTTAGATTGGATTGTTTTTCCGGCGTTGATGTGCTTTCTCCTGCCACTCCCGTCGTTTAGTCATTTGAATCGGGTTGGCTGTTTGCGTGTTCACTTATCTTCCCCGAAAAAGCCCTCCGTCGTATCCTTTCCACCCAGTTAGAAATGATCGAGTTTTTTTCTCTACCGCTCTCCAAATAGACGTTATACCACTTTTTTAACTTCGAGCTGGTGCTGGTTCAGGTTATGACCTACCTTCTGGCGCTTCCTCTCACGCTGGTTCGGTAGACCAGACCTGTCACCTCCGCAAAAACCACCCCCCCCCGTTCTGCGTCTATTTTGCTTCCCTTCTGAAAAGAGTGACGATCGCGTTTTTCACGGTGGATACGCCGACAAGTCTTCCTCCGCGCATGCCTGACCCTGATTCGTGTGCCTCACCTTCTACCCCCTCAATCAAGAATAGGTTTTCTGTCTCGACGACTATTGCTGGATTCCGCCGTCAACCACCCCGTAGTCGTTCTGTAATATCTCGACGTCCTCGAAACCGGTTGTCCCACCATGCGAGATTCACTACCTATGCTTCTCCTGTAACCCTTTCTTCCCGAGAATTAGCCGTCTACCTTGTGGCGAGTGTTTCTTCCAATGTGTCTGGCCGCCCGCGACATCCTGCACTCAAAAATTAGCCACCGACAGTTTCCCTGTCCGGAGACGTTTAGACTTGTGTAGGAAATGCACTCCACTACCCTTTTCCGTTTCCCGGAGTTTTCCCGAGATCGCTCAAACTAACGGTTCGATTCTTCCTAGGACCCTTCTGGGTGTTCGAGCGTTTCCTCCCTCTTTTCCCCTTCGAGCTCACGACCACGGGGCACCGACTCTTCCTGTGCGATCGTCCAGTTCTCCTCCCTATTTTTTCCTCATTTTTTGTTGTACAATAGCTTTAGCTTTCCGCCGAGTCCGGTGCCTCGGTGTTTTTGCGCTCCTTCACTCGAAGAACCTCGCAACCTTCGCGCAGAGATTGTCGATGCCCCCTGTGAACTCTATCGACTTTTTTTCCCCGACCTTCCCCTTTTATACTACCCGTTGAGACCACATTGGGCGAGTAGGCTCTCCCCACCCACCACAGGTTGGCTCTCGGTAACACTTTTTCTTTTTGAGAGTTTCCGGTGAACCTTTTCTCTGGTGAGGATTTCTTGTTCGGCAGAACCCCTCCGAGCACAGCGCCGGTCCCCGTTTGTAGACGTCTGACCAACTAAGAAGCCGTTGCAGCCGATAGGTCTCTATCGCTTTTGATTGTGCTACCCCTTTTGCGAGCATATTGTCTGCCTCGACTCACGGTGTCTTTCCAGACACGAAATTTCCTATAGGAGTTAGTCCAAGAAATCTTTTGCCCTACCAGTGTTATTGATTATTTGATTTATCAAATCAGTAGAGCTTCCTGGCTGTGATAGAGCTCCGTCGAAGTCCACCGAAAGCGAATAGTCTAAGCTGCGACGTGCCCGAGGTACCTTGAATCCGGGGGGTTTTTTTTGACGTGACAGGACGTCGCTGGTAGAAAGAGTTGATCGTCCTCACGAAGTCCGGCCCCAGCTGTACGCCCCCCCAAACGGCCGCACCTTGTAGTTTTTTTTTTTAGACGACTTACTTGGTAGTCTCCACGACAGTAAATCGATCCTGATGTGCCTTTAGCTCGTTTAGAGCAGTTATGACGGCCCCCGATGGTCGTTGAACTTTTCCTTACGAGTCTGCGCTTGCCAAGAACCCGCCACAGAAAACCTCATGAGCAGCCGCAGTAGAAGGCAAAGCCGATACCCCCCCCCTAGAAAATCTCTTCGCATCCTTACCATCAAGATTCCGGCCCTTAAACTTTGCAAAGGGACAATCGTTGTTATTTTCTCTTTTACCCATTTTTCCTGGTCTTGCTTAGGCTCTTCGTAACTCGACAGCATACCGGCCGTCGGACTCCCTCTGGGCCTGTTAGGTACCTACGATTCCCCTTCTTCTTGATTTAGGTCGCTGAAGGTGGTTTTGATAATCCGACCAGTTCCCGAACCGTCTCGGTAACCCATAGAGAGCTTTATGTTCCCTCTTTAACACCGGTCTTGCCTTCGCCGGAGCCCTCCTCTTCGCAGTTATTCAGAACCTCTCAATACTTAAATTGAATTGTTTTCCCCCCTGCTGTGATGCCGGCGTGTGGTCAGTAATGTTCTTCCCAAGATACTCGGTGGCTTGGTGTTTAGCTGCGAAGAAAGTCATGCCTATCTCCCTTCCCGTCCTGACTACAAGGGCCCTGAATGCCGTAGCGTTGAGCCTTCCCAGTCGCGATGCCCCTTATTAGACTTGTAAGTCTCGGTTGGCGGTGTTCTTTCGTCGTCAGCCCCACGTATAGAGCACCGATTCTCCCGTCCGCAACTTGCAGCCTTTCGGCCCTGCACTTTCTGCGTCCATACCGGCACAGGTTTACGTTCCACTAGCTTTCTCCGTGCGACCTAATCAGCGGGTATCCCTTTCAAAGCGTTTAATTTCGATCATCGTTTCTCTCAGTTGCGAACGCCTGCAGGTTGTCCGATCTTCCCCATGACCCCCCCCACTCTTTCTTTCTCCGCCCACCACACTACAAACACTTTTAAGTTTCTCGAAGTCTCAGTCCCCCCACCCCCCTGCCTAGCTAGTCGGCGGTCTAGTTCTCAACTCCGTCCCTCGATATCTTCTGTCGCGGACTGCTCTGTAGGCGTTCCCCATACCCCTCCTTGGTTAGTGAACCCCCGGTATACGCCCGTTTATTCGGGCCCTACGAACGTGACGTCCCCTGTTAAGATTGACCCAGATGGTTTTCTAGGCGTCCTCCCCCGGCGCTTCTTCGATTTAGGGGCCTCCCCTCCGTCCTTAGTGTGGGGTTTCCCAACGAGGCCTTGCTCCTTTTAAGGTGTCAATTCGCTTGATGTGCGAGGAAATAAGCCGGCCCCTTCGTTCCGAAACGCGCCCCCCCTGCGTCAAACGGCCCTGTCCTCAGGTAGTACTGAGGGTTCATAGATGGAATCTTGCCGTCCCCGAGAAGGTAGCTACGAACCTTCCGCCCTCCATTTCAAGGGGCCTAGATTTGCAGCGACGATTGACCCCCAGGTGCCTGTAGTTCGGGTTCCCAACCGTACGCTCGCTTAGCCTCCCCCACGGCGGACCTCCAAAAAGGTTGTTCCTTTAGTTCTGCGGTTCGTTTTGACCAGGAAGAAGGCCCTAAGAAACGGCGACCAGGTTCGAGCCCCTTAGAAGCTTTTGATAGATCTGAATTCTACCAATTCCTTTTCTGAGGGCGTCGTTCGGCATCCTCCCTTACGGATTTCAACCCTGGAAGTCCCGGCCCAACCCCACACGCACCCGCTTTTGTCCCCGTTCTATTCATTCCCTCCCGTTCCTTGAGCTTCTGGATGCGGGCCCACCCCCAGCACTGGGTCCCGGAGCAGAGCGCGGCGCCGCTTCGCAGCGAGGAAACCTCTCCTTCCGTGGTTTGACACGTCTCCTCTGGCCGGGGTCGGCGTGGTAGGTAAACCCAAGGTT
>Ga0179591_1319459_pt1 | contig 17379 bp, 19 predicted proteins | sample CZOMad2_1_08_16f_FD_182891 | JGI IMG/M metagenome (GOLD analysis project Ga0179591, IMG submission 182891) | Vadose zone soil fungal communities from Angelo Coast Range Reserve, California, USA - CZOMad2_1_08_16fungal (PacBio error correction) | ecosystem: Environmental > Terrestrial > Soil >... | reverse complement strand
TTTCCTGGCATCAACGTAGTTAATTAAACTTTCCGAGCACCCCCTGTCCTGATATGTGCCCCTAGGACACAGGTTATCCCTTGTTGAATTCATTTTTCCCTTAATCCCCCCCCCGATGTTTGATGTTGTGTTACTAAAATTGAAAACTTATTTGGATGATTAGACCGTTATTTATGAAACAGTGTATAATCCGAAGATTTATAGATGCACATAACCCCCTCCCCTTAACTATCTCACCCCTTCCCTCCCTCAAAGTTAAGATTACAACTGAATGCGCCCACCCCTTAATGCACAATATATACTTCCGTTATTCCAGAGAGCCCCACTAAGTTAAATTATCTCCCTTTTTCCAACACTCCTCCCCCCTTTTCCCATTTATTTAATTCATATTTTTCTCAATAATTAAATACTTTCCCCTTTTTTTTGCCGCCGAGATAATACTGTCTTGATATCAATCCCCCAAGGTTAAATTAGACTCTCTTGTTTCCCTCCACTTTCCACCCAAACCTTATACGCAAAGTGATGATTTTTTCCCTCCCCCTAGTATAGTAGAACGTATATCGGGAGACACTACCCCGCCTCAGCTTTTTTTCCTTTCTTAATCTTTTTCTCTTGTGACGGATTTCCCCTCCCTCTTAGGATGCGCAAAACAAGTTTCATCTTAGCATTTTTTGTCGTTCGAATCTGTTAGATTTCCTTCCTGATTTTCCAATAAGTTATCTACCAGATGTCCCCTTTCCCGTTTTCCTCACTAGTATTTTCCCTCCCCCCGCGGTGGAGAACACCCCTCCCAGTCCTTTATACCCAGCCTGATCGTCCATCCCCAGTTTCACATGGAGTTCCCCTCCTTGTGTACCCTACCGCAGTACCTTCTTTTCCCAATGTCGGAGGCGAATTCTTTATATGATATTCTCAGACCCATTCTTTTTCTCACCCTTTTTTTTTTCTTTTCAGACCGTTTCCCCTCCCGGATTTTTACTAGACCAGTGCGGCCTCCTAGTTTCTGTATTACGTTCTCGGCCACCTCGATTTTTCCTTACGCAGGAACCTTTTCCCTTAACTTACGTTTACCGCATGATAAAACCCCTCTGGACGGGTCTTTTTTCCCCTCTAATTAAGGTTCCCCAGTTAGCTTTTCAAAGAAGTCCCCTTCGTAAGACCATGCCGTACCAAACAGATCGGCTTACAGAAATTGCGCCTCCGTTCCTTCCCCTCCCTCTCATGTACGTGTTTTTTCCCTGCCCGTTCGCAGATTGGTTTTGGGCCGGATTTCAAGCGGAAGAGCGCTTTTCAACGCAGGCCTTTTTTCGCTATGTACCCTTTTTTGAAACCTTTGCCTTCCTTTAGTGCGATAGTCTTCACAAAAAGTATCCGTAGCTTTTTTCCAAGGAGATACCCTTTTTTCTCCTTTTGAAGCTTCTTTTCCCCCCGTAACAGAAGGACCACACCCTGGGCGGGGTTGCCTACATCCTCCTTTGACAACTTGGGGGTCGTGCAATAGGCCTCTGGTGTACGGGAAGCAGGCGTACCCCTTCCTTTACTGGACTTTTTCCCCTCCTTTCTCCAACCGTAGCGACGGACAGCAGTTCCCCGCTCCATAACCAAGTAAGTCCGTTCCCTTCGGGTTCAATATCGTCTTTTTGGACTAACGAAAAAGAAGATGTGTTTTCTCCCCTCTCTTTTTACATATCCCCCCCTCCGTTTTGTGGTTTTTTCGAGAAGATTTTTTCGAACCCCCCCCAACATCAGTTTCGGTTTTTTTCTCCTCCCCCCCAGGTTTAAAAGCTTTTTTTTTCTAAATAACTTTGCCGGCGTATACCTCTTTAACGGCCGGAGAAGCTTGGATACATAAACCTGCAAAATGGACCGACCTTTTTCTCCCTTTTTCCTCCTATAAACCCAAAGCCCCTCCACAGTAGAATGAAGGAAACCCTTCCCAAATGGCCCCTTCCACAGTCGCGGATAACACGTCCCCAATAATGGGTATGATAAGGCCCGTGGCCGTCACGCGATGCTTATCCCTTACTTCATCCATCCCCTCTCCTCAGTGGGAGTCGAGAGTCTCAAAATGGAAGGCTGCAATTTTTCCTGGGCCAAGAACCGTTTAAATCTGCCCCAGCAGGGACTGGGCTGGCCTTTTCTTCGTCCAGTGCGCAGGGTTCCCACAGCTGATCTTCTGACGAACGCCGATGAGCGTCTTACGCGAGGCGAAAGTTCCCCCATTTTTTCGAGGGGATGTCATCTCCTCCCCCCTTTTCTTTTCGGACAGGCTGTAGTCCGGACTACACCGTTACCCTTTGAGTTCGATTCCGGGTGTTATACCCTTTCATGCTACTTTTTCTATGCCGTAAAAGAAACGTTCCGCCCCCCCAAGATTTTTATTGGTCCCTCCTCCCCGCATACGGCGTCCCTCCCACTTTCCTTTGATCGGCTGAGACGGCACCAAACCAAACATGAGATGACGATAAGGGCGCTTCCAGCTCCCTTCCCCCCCCCCGCGTCGGACTCCCTGAAAAATTTAATTTCTTCTCCACTTGGACGGTGCATCCTAAATTCTGAGTCCTAGCAGATAGTTATTTTTTTTTTCCCCAATACAGTTTCCTCTGGTCAGCTACGTCGGTCACCTTAATATCAACTTTTTGGTTTTCCTCCGGAAGTATAATTGGTGCCCGTTGGACCGACGAGCATTGGCCCCCTCCCTTTAACGCCCTTTTCCTTTCCCCCTGGATCGGGATGAGTTCCCTTGCTCTGCCGCCCTCGTGCAGTCCTTCCAAAAAAACCAGTCCCCCCCAGACGACCCGTGAGCGTTCTTTTGAGTTTCGAACCCGATATTTCCCCCCCCCTTCCCCCTGGGTTTCACCCTGCAATATACCTTTGTACCTTATTTTATCTAGCTTTACACGCTCCCTGACTTTCTCTTTAGAGTTTCCCCATTATCTTCTCTCTAGCCAATGACGCCCTCAGTTTCTCAAAAGCCCAGTATTGCAGGATTCATGCACCTCCCCACCATTTTTCCAAATTTTTTTTTCGTGTTTAAAGTTATAGAATTTCCTGCAATGTCTATATGTAACTCTCTCATCTTCTAACATTTTAAGTATTTCCTTTGTTCGCACTTTTGTCTTTTTTTTTTTTTTTTAGTTTAACCGTTTCCCCCTTTGGTTTGAGGTTTATTAATTCTGTGACCACTCTCTATCATATGCACTTGTCGTATGACTGAGTCACACCCCCTTTAAATTAAAGTTCAAGCATCCATAAGTTCCCCTCTCCCACCCCTCCCCCTTTTTCCTCTTTCTGAAAAGTAGAAAAAGGAATACATGTTCAACCCATGATCACGGTTTTTCACGCATTACTGTAAATTGTGTGGACCTATCAGTTATTCGTAAAAGCGACGTTCATCTCTCCCTTGGTCTTTCTCTTTTCCACCCCGGGGTTTGTTGTTGAGATCTTCCAGTTTCATTTCTAACCACTTAGCTTTCCCTCCCTTATATAAAGTAGTCAACTTGCACAGTACTGTTTGATATTACACGGTGACAACCCTTCCCTACCCTTGATTTTCCCCTTCCCCTTCCCTTCTGGGATAACCGTTAGTAATTTTTTCTTGCGCCTTGTCCTCCGGCCTGAGGAGTTTACTGTTCCCTGATATAAATTTGACAGAAGCTTTTCCTCACGGGGTTATTGATTCGGAAGCGTTCTACCATTCCTAAATCCTCACCCCCCCTCAGACCTTGGGGACTAATTACCCCTCCCTTTGGCCTACCCAACTCCTTCTTGACCTGCCTCGCTCGTTCAAGAGTTACCTCGGAGACAACAGTCTAGACCTTTCAAAACAACCCTTTCATCAACTTTGTTCTAAGACATTTCATCACTTTTCCTCCTTTGATCTATTTTCGTGGCTAAGTCTCTCCTTTTGTGTCGAGTCTCTCTGAAAATATAAAGATTAAATTACACTCTTCCTGGTTTACCACGCTATTTCCCAAACTTAGAGAAAGTCTTGCAGTTTTGAACCCCACGTCGTGCAATCTCGTTTTGTTTCGAAACCCCTTCTCTTTCAGTCAGAGGTTGACCCCCTCTTGGTTGGCTTTTGGGGTTCGGAGGAGACTTCCTGTCCGCTTGACCCCACGTTGTCTTCCCCCGTAGCATGGTATTTGTTTTCCCCTGTTCGATTTTCTTGCTTTAATCCCCCATTGCCCGGCTGGTAAGCCTTTCCCCCAAAGATCGGTCCAATTCTTTCTTTTGATCCCCTAGTCGAGACATTCTTTAGCCAAACATCATCCCATGATTTGTGACATCCTACCTTTTTTACTCAGTTGACATGGAGTTTCTCCCCCCTTTTGTTTCCCCCCCCCAGGGTAAGTAAGGACAGTGTTTTTAGTCCGACTCGCTAATATGATTAGTCGCCCCCTCTTTACTCATTGGAGGGTTTTTTTTCCCTGAGCGGCACTATCCCCCCCTCGGGAATTCCTCCCCAGTGCGGTTTACGCCCTCATAGAGTTCGTATACTTTTCTTCGAGAACCCCTCTCTTTTTTTTTTTTTTTATTTCGGTAAATCAATAGTCCGGTTTAACCTCTTCCATAACACGCATGTCAGCTAGTTCTCATAAAGCTCACTCTCAGGCTGTACCGTTAGCCTACCGCCTCTTCGGCCGCCACTGTTTCTCCTCTCCCAACCCGCTCCAAACGGCTGACTTCCTGACCTCTTCAAGATGTCTCCTGTGCCGTGGGAACTTTCTTTCTCCCTCGTGGGGTCCCCCTGGACGACCCATTTTTTTCGTGGCCCCCCTTCCATTCCGACTATGTAACATGTTTGTCCCGATGCGATAACATATTTCCGTGCGCTATCGACGCCCCACCGTAGGATTTTCTTTTTTTTTCCGGAAAGCCTTTCGCTCCCACATCGCTAAGAAATTATTTGTGTGTCTTACCTGTGCCGAAGTCCCCCTGTTGGGGGTGCACGTCGGGACGCGGTTTCGGTTTGTGCATTGCGACGAGGTCTTTTTTTTTCCTTCTCTTTTTTGTGTGTCACAAGGTGCGGGCACTTAAGTTCCTCTGTTCGGTCTTTCGACCGAATAATCGCCCTGGCAACTTTTTTTTGCTGGGCATCGCGGTTACCGGGGGAGCTCCCTTAACCTCTTGGCTGTGGTGTTCGAGCGCTTCTCGTTTATTCTCTCTTTCCTCTACCCTCGAAGTTCGCCACACCACATCAAGGTTGGATTTTCCCCCAACCCCCGGTAACGCGATTTCCTCGTTTTTTCAAAAGAGCCGGCGTATAATCCTTTAGCGTCCATGCTAATCCCTGGCGTAGATTTGCTGATGATAAAGGCCCATGACCCCCTGCACGTGTGTCCAGGGTCGATATACTTTCCCCAATTCGTCCTTTTTTTTGTCCGACCCGAATTCCCCCTAAAAAACCCGTTTTCGAACGTAGCGGAAAACCCTGTGTCCCTTAGTGCACGGTTACTAATTCTTTGCTCACGCAGTTTTTCTCCTTACTAATCACTCCCTCTTTTGAAGGTGGGGAGGGCCGCTCTCCCCACAGCTATTCAGGACGCAAGTACTTTCTTACCGGCACGTGTCCCTTCTTTTTACCCTCGTAAGAAAAGTCCGGTCCCCGTCTCGGCCTCCTTGTTCCCAACCTCGGGGAATCGGAACATTCGACAGCTTCGAGTTTTCTTTCCTCCTGATTTCCCTAGGCTTTTCCTTTTAGAGTGGCTGGTCACAGCCCTTTTATTTACTTTTAAAGTTAGTTCCGGAACTAATTCTCTGAGATTAGCAATTCCTACCAGGCGTGTTCTTTCCCCCCCTCTCCCAGACCGGTTAGGACCTGCTTTTCCATCCCCCGTCCGCCCAACCCCCACCTTTTTTGCTACATTAGACCCCCGCGAAAATCTTTTTTTCCTCCCCAATGTCTCTCCTTCCCCTTAGGATGTGCCTTTTCGTCTCACGACCCAACCAATTCGGGCCTCAGGGATGCATAAGACACCCTGAGTCGCCTAAGCCTGTTCAATGCCTTTTTTTTCTACAAGGGGCTGTGAGAAATCTGTGACGCGTGGTTTTCATTTGATGTGCGTCTCAGAATCCCCCTTCCTCCGAAAGCTACCCTGGTTCGCGTAATGCTCCCATTTCAAGCTGTCCTCCCTTTCCAACGTCAGTTTACCCTTTTGGTAACCATCTCCGACGCCCGTTTCGAGGACACTCAAATGTTATTTGTATTCCGTGTTTCGCATCTCCTTCAATACTTATTTCTAATCCGTCAACACCACCCGAACCCCTGTTTTCAGACCCCGATGACGAGTGCTGTTTTTGTTTCTGGGCGCCCCCGTGGAGTTAAGGGTGGACCCTTGCAAGATACCGGCTCCTTTTGTTAGGGAGAGCTTTTCCTTTCCCCTTAGAAGTTTCCTCATGTTAGAGCGCCTCCTTTTCACGCTCAACTCGTATCGCCCTTTCGCAAGTAGAAACAAGTCTTTAGTACTAGATTAACCGAAATTGCCAAATTCTTCTTTTTTGGTCGACTCTCCTTCTTCCCCTTCCTTTCGATGAACGATGGGGCATCTCCATTTTATCAGACGTCTGTTTTCGCTGCCTTTGGACTGTGTAAACTTCCTTTTGACTACGTCTGTGTGAGAGTTTCACCCCCCTAATGTAATCTTTTCCCTCATCATCCATCGCAGGACTGGCCACCTTCAAAATTTTCTGGCACGGAGACGCACCCCAGTAATTTTTTAATTTTACCAACACAACATCAAATGACCCCTTCCCCTTTGTAAACCTTGCAACAATTAATGTCTTTTCCCCCACACAAAGGATATTCTGTTCCTATCCCATCAAATGCAGTCAGTTATCTCTAGATAATTAAGTCTACGTTTTGAGATGACCTACCTTTGTCATCCCCTTCTCTGTGTTGTTGCTATCTCCTCACTACCCGTTTTTCCTCTTACCTTCAACGTTACACCTTATGCATTATGGGCTATTCCTTGCACAGGCTCTCCCTTTCGGTTGCCATGTCCAGGCAGGGTTCCCCCCCAAGTTGTCATTCATTGTCTTTTGAGAGAAGTGCATCCCACCGTCTATCTCGACGTCCTCATAAAAGTTTATGTACAAGCCGAAGGGCATTCCTTTTTTTCACTTTACTTAAAAATAATCGACCAAGCTTCCCCCCCCCCCCCCTTTCTTCCCTCACTTTTAACGACCACCAAAGGAATTGACCCCCAACAAACTTCCTCTCCTCTTTCTCCCTGCTCCAATAGTTACCCATCCCTTACTTCCCCCCTTATATCCCAAAAACCACCTTTACCCGAATGGATCCTTAGTTTCTTCCCCCCTTTTAAATAATGTTTATTTCAAGTGTTAAGTTTCTCAATTACGAATTCCTTGATAGCATATCCTTGAAATATCTACCTGACCCATTTCTCTTTTCGTCTAATCCTTACTTACTAACTTATTCTTACCCCAGTGGCTAAAACAAGAGCTCTCATTACTCTCCCTTGTCTTTGAAATCCACGCTGCACGCCTCAGATCCCTTGTTCTGTTTTGGTTTGTTGCCGTGTTTCTGAATTCACCCGTGTCGTCTTTGAACACACGGGACGCAATCCCAGCCCTTCTCGAAACTTTCTTTCCTCTCCTTTCCCCACTGCGGCTGGTCCACTTCTGTCTACCCAGGACGGCCTTTCATTTGTGTCCTCACAGTCTTCAACTCCGGTCACAATACTTACCGAGACTTCCTTTCCGACGCCCCTCCTTCCCGTTACTCCTTTTTTCCCTCTTCGTTTTCAAAGCGTGGTCCCACATGGCCCCTTAGCAGTACTTTCGGACCTTGTGTTTTTCTGTATTTTTCTTTAAAACTTCGACAAGTCCGTGTTGTCTGCCGCTCGCCCCCTTAGCGTGCGTTACCCTTTGACCAGCGTGAACGCCATGTATGTTCGTATTTATTTATTCAACCCCAATTATTTGAGCGTTTCGGTACATTAGTCTTCACACAAGGTTTTCCCTCTGATAACAGACTTCAGCATGTTCTCGTCTCCTCCTTCTTTTTCTTTCTTTTTTAATCCAGCCTTCCCCGCCGCAGTACCTGGCTCTCCTCCAGCCCCAACTCTCCAAAAAGGATTACTAGTAGAGCCCTGCTCTCGCTCGGTATAAGTGTGACCCTTCCTTTGATAACGTTTTTCCCACTTTAGAAAGTTGCCGAGCCGACGTGGACCCGAGTCTTTTCAGTGATAGATGTAACCCTGATGCAAGACTAGACACTGCAGGTGCTTCAGAGTCCCCCCCTCTTCTTTTAGTCGCTGGCCCGTATTTTCCAGTCTACTACCCTCCTTTGTTTGGACGCCTGTGAGAGTTCAGTGAACGTCTTCCCCCCCTTTGAGGGTTGCCTCCCTCCCTTTTCGCCCAACTTTTTTTGGTCTTGCATTATATGTCGATTGGCGTGCGAGCGGATTCCAAAAGGTGTTGGTTCATGGGGTCCTTTTATAAACACGCGTCGCCCCTCCGTTAGAGGACTCTCCCTCCTTTCTCCTCTTAAAGGGAGTGTAGGCCGTTGAAAGATTGCCATTCTGTTCCTTTTGGAGTCCAAAGAAACTTTTTTTTCCAGCCCTATTCTCTCTCATCTTTTCCCCTACTTTTCCTTTTTTTTTTTAGATCTAAGCCCTCTTCTCCCCCCCCCCCCCAGTGTCTGGGTGAGGGGAGATCAACCCCCCACCCCCCCCCCCCCTTTTTGTCACCTAGTTTCTTTTCACCAACTGAAGGCGTCTAGTTATTATTATCACAACATGGCGACGGTGTTCTCCCCCCTTGATACAGGCATGGACCTCCTTTCTGGAACAGTACGATCTACTTTCCACCCTCTCTCCTTTCTCATGTCGCCCCTACCCACTGTTGGCGACCTTCTCGAGGAACCCCCGACTTGGTGTCTTCGTGCACGGTTCCTCACCCCCCATCTTCTCTTTTCCACGGCTTTTCTTTTTCTACAAGCCATCTGTACGAAGTATAATTTTTTTTTTAAGTAGTCAAAGCTAATTTCCTACCTTCCTGAAATCCCCTGGTCTACGCCCGAAACTTGGCCTGGCGGGTGAATCCGGTATCTCTGATTGGAACGTGTCAAACCCGCTTTCACTTCATTTTTACACGGGAATCTCGAGTGAGAGACGATTTCGCCTTTATTTGGTTTATCGGGGCTGGATCGCCCCTGTTAGCCGGGGAAACTTCTTTTTCCGGCGTCAAAGTTAATCTTTATACGGATCGTACTGGGAGATTTCCCGCTCCGTTTCACTCTTACCCCCCCCTCCGTACATCAAACCTCTTCTTTTTTATTGAATAGAACGTAATCATCACTTTCTTCCGTCCCCTGTGTCTGAGTTACCCTTCCCAGGTCTGCGGTCGATAAAGACCCACCCGATTGCAGATGGTGGGGGGGTGGGTCTAATGATCTGCAAGCGAGTAGTCTGAACAAGGTTCCTCTTCAGTTTGGTACCGGGGCTTTTTTCCCTATGGCGGCCCCGGCTCCAAGGAGAATGACTAGTGTCTTTTTACTTCCCTCTCCTTATAAAGTCCCTCGGTTTTGATTAACCCAATGACGAATGGGACCGTCTTGTCTCCCTTCCTGTGGCCCTTTTTCCCCCCCCTTTTGGGGCCCTGTGCGTACCTTCCCTCCTCCCTAAACGACATCACATGCTCCGGCTTTTCCCTTGGACATGCTTTATTTTTCTAAATTACAACAAACAGCCCCTCCTTGCTACACCTCTTCCCTTCTCTTTTTTTCTGTCGAACCCGAGATTACTGGTTTGTTTCCCCCCGCAATTACTTTTTCTCAGTCTTTTTCCTTACTTATGTAACATTCACTTTTCTAACTATTTAGATCATTCAAAGGTCTTTCCCCCCCCCCAAGTATTATCTCCCTTCCCCGAAATAAACGAGGTCATCTATTCTATTCAATACCCTTTCTCCCACTTGTTTTTTCTAATTCTGAAATTAGTGTACCCTATAGGTCCCCTTTGTCCAGACTCTTTTCCTTCTTTCCAGGATTCTTTTGTGATCCACGTTCCTTCCACATGTTTGAAAAGTCTTGTGGGGTGAGATTCAAAGTTCTTTTTCCATGATAACCTATGCCAAGGTCTTATACAAACTTTTTTTTTCCATTCAACGTATAAGCATCCCTTCTCCTGACCCTCTCTACCCACCACATCAAATTAACTCCCTTTTCCCGTTGCCCCCTTCTGAATGGCCAATAATGTCATGCCTTGTGGTTTCCTCAGAATATGCCTCCCTGTGCGGGATTACTTATAATTTCTATGTCACCACGTGGCTGTACCGACAAGGTCTCTTAATCCCTACGCCGGGTTGTTTTCTCTTTTTTTCCCCCTTTGTCTCTTTCCCCAGTCGCTTTTGAACTAACCCTTTAATCTGCCCCCATTTCCCCTTATGATGCCCAATACATTTATATCACCTTTTTTCTTCTTCATTGTTTCCCCCTTCCTTCGGTTAATTTTAAATTTGATGTTGTGTCCCGAACTTCCCTTATAATTATGTCTATGCCGTTGTTATTCCCCAGTAGGTACCTCAATTTATTCATCGATTATATTTATTGACATCCCCCCCCCCCCTTACAATCACCCCCCCAGAAATTTAAGAAGTCACCCCTTGCCTTTCTCCCCCCCCTGCTACTTCAAGCCTAGAATAATAGGACTCAATATCCCCCATACCCCAGAATAATCTTTCCCCCCTTTTTCCCCCTGTCGACATTGGTCAAACCTCTCTCCTTTCCCTGAACTCCTGTTTCATTTTTTGCCTTGAAAAGCTACGATTTCTAGTGAGAAATATCCTGTGCAAACCCCCTCACCTTCACTTTTTCCTTTTATTGACTTAAAAATACCTTTCCGCATTTTTTGGTACCCCAGAGATAGTAGCCCTTTCACTCGAGGTTTGACACCCCTAGGTAAGATGGTATAAACTTTGGTTCTTTTTTGATGAGACTTCCCATTGTGTGCTGTACGTCGCCCCCCTTGTATACACTTCACCTTTCATTTCTTTTCGTTGTTTTCGTTCTCTTCAGTTTTAGAGATTTACGCCCTCTTTCCAAGTTCGTTATTCCCCCTTTCTTTTACAATTTTGTAAGTTTGCCTCACATCTCTGACCCTCTTCTTCGAGAACAATACTTTTTTATGACCTCCTCCTACTGCGTGCTCCTTTTCCGCCATGGATTCTCACACTTTGTAAACGCCCTTCCCCCGGAGCGTCCTCTTATGAACTGATCTTCTCCCCCTTTTCGCACGCTTGTACTTTTTTCTTTTAGCGACTCTTCCCCCCCCGATGGAAGACTTCGGGCTGGACGCAATGTATTCAAGTTTTTCAAACACCCATAAGATTTGGCTGAACGTTGTTAAAAATCTCCCACCGGAGCGGTAAAGCTTTCCCCCCTTTTTGGAATAGCATCTTTTCTTACTATGGGTACCCCTGTCTCCATCCTGTCCCCACGTCCCCTCCCTGACTGCATCACAGACCCCTACCCCTTTAACCCATTTTCGCGTTCCTATAGATTGCTGGGTTCTCACCGCTTTTGGGAAACTGGACGATCCTACGGGACCCGCCAGTTTATTAGATATCAGTCCTCTGTCCCCCTTTTCTGGCTAGATCTCCGGCAATTCAGATTTTTTTTTCCCCCCGTTAGAAGGAGTTCGTTTGCCCTTCTGATTACCCCAACCTGAGATACTACTCTTTTCCCCTATGATGCTTAGTTCACCTGACGCCCCTTTACCCGTTCTTTGCTTGGTTCCCCTACTCTCGTCGCGTAGGGGTCATTCCTTCCCTTTGAACCGTGTTTTTTCTTTGCTCAAGGTGAGGGTCCTGCTGGGATACCCCTTTCTACCCCGAGTATCCTGTAGCATTCCGCTTAAATAAGTAGCCTTGGTAGGCCCCCTTTCAGAGTTACCTGTTGTTTCCCCTCGTGATTGGTTTGCGGAGCCTCATCGTTTTTGTGTTGAGAGAGAGAATCCCCCCAAATGCTGTATCCCCCCCACCTTCCCTTGCATGTCCGGCATAAAATACCTTGCCCTTCCTTATTTAGAGTAAACCTTTCAGATCGCGCTGTTTTGAGAAAAGGCCAGGCCCCCCCTCCCACTGTGTGGAAAACCTCTCCCCCTCTTCCCTAGTAGCCTCACTTCAAAGTAACCACTCCTTTTTCTTATAACCCCCGCCACGCTGGTGTGTAATTGGTCTTTAGGCCCTTCAGGGCTTCCCGCATGGTGTAGCTCAAAATTAACCCAGACCCTTTTTCTTGAAGATTCTTTTTGAGCTCTCATTCCGCAGTCCTTTCTGGAAATCAATGTCTCTCGAGTCCTTGAAAGGACTGTTACATTCTGTGGACCGGGCCGCATTTCCCCAAACGTGAGCTCACCCCCTTCTCCCTCTCTGATCTCTTATGCCCCCGGTAGAGCCTTTTTTTGGCTGTTGATCAACCATTTCCCCTTCCTTTTTTTGTTCTTTTCGGTACCGCCCCTCTTCTCCGATGCTCGTCCCTTTTAAAAAGATTTCCCCCCGCTCCTCTGATTTTACGAAAAGCCGCCACCCTTTTTCTTCCGTCTTCGACCGTATAAGAACCGGTTTTCCCCCCCCCCCCCCCTTTTTGTCGTAAACTTCTTTTTTAGTGACGAGTCGAAATTGCAACAGTACCCCGTGGCTAGACATTGCATAACTTGCCTCCCGCACACTTCCCTTCTTATGGATACCGGGTTTTTTCTCCCCCCCATTTCGGAAACTGGTTCACTTCTGAATGATCGCGAGGTCCGTTCTATTGTTCTCCATCTCTGCGCCTACTGTCCAACCCTTCCCCGAAAGTATCCTTTAGCTAGTCCTTGGCAACCTTTAGGAATTTGGGCGGTAATCTAAGTTCGCCTGACCATACCTTCCTTTTTCATTGACTTTTCCCTTTTTTTTTCTCCCTCCATCGAAAATAGTTCCTCTCGACCTTCCCCCAACTCATCAGTTCTACCTTTCTTCGTGTGTAGTGTAGAACCCGAATACATTGCAGGAGGGTCCCCCTGCACTATCGGTTCCTTTGAGGTGGAAGTCTATTTCTCCTTCAACCTGTTTCGAAGGTTTGTTTTTCTTCTATTTCTACGTAACAGCGGAGGGGTGTGGAGCCCCTTTCTCCCCTAAGAACAGATTCCTTATTTTAAATTACATTCCCTAAAAGGAGTCCAACCCTCCCTGTGTTTTAAAGTTATATACCTTCTATTCCCTGCCCGGATTTCCATTACTTCTAATTTATCCTTGTTTTTCTTGAGTTTTTCTTCCACCCCGTCGTTTTTTTACTATGTTACCTCCTTTTCATACTTCCGCTATAATCTATTTCACATTTCTTTCCCATCTTTATAATGCAACGTTTCACCCTAAGTTCATTCACTATTACCCCCTCAAAGTAAATACGATTTTTTCCCTCTTTCCCCCACCCTAATGGCATGGCAACCAAAATACCCGGACTCATTTCTCATCCGCCCGCGTCCCAGGGGGCTTATTACTTTATGCTCAGTTATATGTCCCTCGGTTTCTTTCTCACCTTGCCCCCTTTCTCTCTTCAATCATGTGTTGTTCGACCGGGCGAGTCATCCAACGTGTTACCTTATCTCAAGACTCCCCCCCTGCCACAAATTATTTCTTGGGCTATTACACGCTTCCCCACTTTTTCTAGCACTTTTTCCTGTCCCCCCCCCCGGGGGCAATAATGGTCCACTATTGTTGGGGTCCTCGAATTGTTAACTTCTTCCATGAGGAGATCGTTGCATGATGAAACTTCTTTCCCCCATTAGTAATTTTCTTCTTATTCCTTGACATTCTGTACCCGTACCGCACAAATATCTTCCGACCCTTCTACCGCTTCCCCCAAAGGACGCTTTTCTCCACCTTAAAATATAAGCTTCTCTTTCTCCCCCCTAGTTCAGACCGCCCCTCTTCCTAAAAACCCCGTTGGAAACTTTTATTTCATCACATAAGCTTCCTCCTGTTAGTGCCTTTGGCGCCCCCCCTCTTTCTTTCAGGAGTTCTAGATTTGAAAGAGCCTAAGAGAAATGAAATTCAATCCTATCATTAAATAACTTATCTCCCCAGTGGAACCAGTATTTCTTCTCCTTTCTTTTTTTCTTCAAAATACACGCCTGACCATAATGTCCCTTTGTTTTCGCCCCTGTTTTTGTGACTGTCTCATCACTCCTTTGTCGCCCCAAACTTTCACCTTTCCTGAGGGTAGTCGCAATTCTTTTTTTTTATTACGCCAACCATTGCCGGATTGTCACCAGTATCTAACAAGTTTTCATACTGGCAATTCGTCTCCACCTAGTCGCTCCCGCGGAGCTGTCCACAACGGATGATTTTCCATTTACGCCCTTCCTGCTTTCCCCTTCCAGTTAACCCTGCCCGTTCTCCCTTCCCGTTTGTACCCTCCCCCGTAATAATTGACCTGGTTCGACCGATTTCAATCTTAGTCTCGCCACCTGTGCTGGTTTTTTTTTTTTAGCCGACTCCGCACGCCCGCTGGAATTAACTCAGACGCGCTTTCCTCCTCCTTCGTACGTTCGATGCGTAAGCAACCCCTCCTTTTGGCGGGCCGTTCGTTAAATCTGTAGCCCTTTTTTTTTGTAAAGCTATGATTCCCCCCCCCGCATTGATCCCTTCGTCTAAGCTCTCTTTTCAAGGTACGGATACATCCCCTTTCCTTTATGGGATGACTCTTCTCCCCCCCTCAAAGGATTTCCCCACGTGTTTAGCGACTCTCTCTCGATGTCCGTGTCCCCCCCCTTTTGCTAACTGTTACCTTTTTTTGTCCGGCAGAAGTTGGCCGGCTTCGTTTTGCAGCTATTATTTTCTCATACTGATCAGGCCCCTCGGTGAGTCTCTTACGGCCCTTAGACGGGTCGATGGCAGGCCTCTCACCCCCGAGCTTATACCTCGCGTGAGCCTTCGCTTCTTCACCGTGAACCCCAACCCTCTTTTTTGGTTGCTCGCCTCCTTTAGAACACCTGTTTTACTGTTCTTTCAGAGAAAACAGATGGTTCTGGACTGAGAAAACTGCCATTTGTGGTCTCTAAAAAGAGTATCTATTTTATATGTTCTGTCCACATACATTAGTTAGTTAGTCTGTTCCGGCCTTGACAATAATATCGGGTCCTTTGGGCGACCAAGATTCTTTGGTGTTGCGTCGTCTTTATATCCTAATAATAATTTGTTGTTTTTCGTCTATCCTCCTCTTTTTCTTCCAAAAAGTCTGGTGGGGGAGATTTCCCCAAAATTCCCCCTTTCACGTTCAGTCATACCCCTCTTATATTCATTTCCGCGTCTTCTGATACTGTGGTATGTTTTTTTTTTGAAAAGGATCCCACCGGTCCCCCTCCCTGTTGTGAGACCCATGGCACGGAAAACCCTCCTTCTTTTCCTGAATGAACATCCTTTGCGATCGCGGAGGCCCCTCTCCCGGGTTTTCCTTTCCTTCGGTTCAAGGAAAGCCGTGAAAGATGGAGTCGCTAACTCTATCTCAGCCGTTTACACCGCTCGATATGAAAAGCCATGGACAGGCCAGTATTGGACAGAAACAGGTTCTATCGAAAAGGCCCTGGTCCCTTTTTTTTCCGTCGGATAGGACCTGTTGTTTCCCAACACAGCGTGAGTCATTTCCATTCGCCAGACGAGCCTCTATGAGCAAGGTATTCCCTTTGGGACTTTTTGTTCCCTCCTCCCCGTTGAGTAAGGAATGCTTCTTTTTCGTCGGAGGCATCCCTGGGGCCGAATACCTCTTCTGTGTTATCAATAGATTTACGCCTTTCCTATTTTTACCTTCCCCCAAAAATATATGGGTTTCAATCACACACGCCCCTAGGCCCCTCCCCCTTGTCGCTCAAGGAGGATTCTTTCCCGGTCTTTCCACTTCACAAAAAACACCCACCATTATTCTCTCCTTTTTCCTCTATAAGATCTCTTACATACCGTTTTTTGGTAGTTCACAATTTCCTGTAATGAAGTTATGGTCCCCCCCGGATGTTGATAAACCCCATGGAGAAAGGAGTAACGGTGTCCCTGATAGGTTGTTTCACCCATCCCCCCTCCGTCTTATTTGTTAAATCTCCACTTGTTCGCGAATTTCGCCCCCCTAAGTGGCCCCGCTTCGTGAAGATAACTTTCCGCTTCCCTTTTGCGTCAATCTCTCGCTGAACGCCCAGAAAAGGAAGGGTTTCTTCCCCGTTGCAGAGCTGCTTCACTTAGTTCAGTCCTCTCCGCCCACAAAACGCCCCATTCAATTCTCTGCCCCCGCTTTTTTCTTTTCGAACCCGTCGATTATGGTTGGGTTTCCCTGCCAATATACCCTTTTTCGGATAGTGATTTTTTAAGGCACTAGTTTTACAGCGCAGAAGCAAGTGAGTTTTTTTAGCTCATGCAGTTTCTTTCACCACCAATCGTATTACCCCTCTCTTCCCTTCCCTTTCCGTACATTAGGTTGTCCCCCAAAATGCATTTCAAATTTCCTCGTGTGACGTGAGATAAGGTTGAACTTGGTCACATTCTGTCCCGCTGGGATCTCCCCTTAATTTTATTTTGTTCATTTTTCTCAGTAAAACATGTTTAAGTTTGTGTGTTACTTACTTCCGGAATTTCCTTCCAATTATAATCATATGCCCCTGTCGTCGTAATAACACTCTAACGTTACTCCTCCTTTAAAGTTTAATTCCCCCCCCCCCTTTACCCAACCTTTCCCCCATTAAATACCGTGAGTCCCTTACTGCTAAATTAATGGACATGGCAAACCGAGTCTGTGTCCGTTTCTCTTCCACCAAGAATCCCCTTGTTTAGGGCTTCCTTCTACCGTTCTAGTCCAACTCTACTTTGAGGAACGTAGAAATGCCGGTCCATCTTTTGTTTTTTTCTCTACGTGTCTCTGTCCTTCTCCACGTCTTTGACCATCGCCCATAACGGCTTAGGCACTCAATGTTGCCTTATAAATCGGTCCCGTGCATCCGTTATTTCCCCTTTCTTCCTTGTCCCAGTTTAACTCACTTTCTTTCATGTTTGTTATATAGAATGGAAAATTTTTTCTCCGTCATCTTCCACCTTACTGGGTACGAAATGGATACATGCTGAGGAGAGTTATATCCCAACCGGATTAAAGCTCACACCTCTTTTAGACTGGGGACTAAGATCCCCAAGGAAGGCGAACCACCTTTCTACGGAACCTATGAAGTGCCTCGAAGTCCTCTGGCGAACTAGTAGCTCTCCCCCACTGAAGTGACCTTTCCTCCCTGTCAACCCAGTCCCGCCCTTGAAAACTTTTTTTACCGGCATATAATTTATTTTTTCTTTCCTTTTCTCCAAATTCTGCTATCGTTTGTGTAAGAATATCCTTGAAGGTCC
>Ga0179591_1338090_pt1 | contig 17380 bp, 17 predicted proteins | sample CZOMad2_1_08_16f_FD_182891 | JGI IMG/M metagenome (GOLD analysis project Ga0179591, IMG submission 182891) | Vadose zone soil fungal communities from Angelo Coast Range Reserve, California, USA - CZOMad2_1_08_16fungal (PacBio error correction) | ecosystem: Environmental > Terrestrial > Soil >... | reverse complement strand
CCCTGTTTCCCCCCACCTTCCTATCAGGTTCTATGCTAGTTATATGTGGCCTCATTTACAACGTCAGCGAGGCACTGTCAAGTTGGTTGGTCTCATTAGGACCCTTAAGAGTCTTCTTTTGTACAATCCGGAGAACATCCCTGATAAATAGAGGATTATAGTCTCCTTCCGCATTGTCTACCCAAACTGTCAAAGACGTGAACCATCTCAGAGCAGTTGCCGTGTTTAGTGGACCAGATCCCGCAAAATCATCGCAACTCCTCTTCGGCACAATCAAACGCTGCACCCTGTACGATATACCCACCAAGTTCTAATCTCCTTCCGCCTGGCGCCGAACGAGTCCAGACCGCCCTGATTATGAATGAAAGCCATCTAATTGTCCATTCTTCGTTTAGTCGTTCCCCGACCTCTAGTTTGCTGAGGATCAGTTCCTTCCGATCAATTGAAATTTCTTTCCTAGACTATCAAGAGGTTCTACGGGGATTGTACTGCAATTTTCAATGTCCCCATTGGGACCTTTTTCCTCCTCTTCCTAGACAATGCTCTTGGTCTACTTCCCGGACCCCGGGATCGAGTCCGAGTAACAGAAGTTTCTTGAGCTCGATTTGATAGCCCGATGGATACCCTCGAGAGATACTTTTTTCGCCCTCTTTGTTCAATCTTTGTTTCGCTTCGGTAGAGCGAAGTCACTCTTGTACGACAGCCGGGTGCCTCCAATCTGTCCTCCCTGGAATTTATTTGACCCCCCGGCCTTCTTTTAGCTTTAGGTCATTTCCTTCTTTTTTTACCGACTATCCTCATTATGACGATTTTATCCCTCTTCATAGTATTGACCTTCTGCGCGGAGTGACAACTGATAGATTCTCTCACAATATTCATATTACGCCCAGAGTCACCTGAGACTGTCTTCTCAGTCCCCTTCGTCTGCTAACGTCAGACCAAGATTTCGAAGGTATTACGTATTAGGAAGATCGTACCCAGACTCGGTTCTGGCGGTTCAGAACTTTTTCGCCGCTGTAGCAAACAGTTCAGTTTGAATAGCCTAGTCCATCTTTATTCCCAGATTCGCCCCACTCAGGATAGAGTGAAGATATCCTCCTGTACCACCCAAAACAAACACCCCACCACCACATTTTTTTGAGTACAGCTAGCATTCTAATTGAGCTTGCCTTCTCCTTGATTTTTTTTTGATCTCTCCTTTGTAGCCCCGTTGAAGTGGTGACTGACAGAGATCATTCATTCATTACTGCTATTTTGGTAGTTTTGTTGCGTTGACCGACTGACCCATCTTTCTCAGGTCCAGCGCTCGGACCCCAGAAGTTTTATCTTCCGTGTGGATGTCAGTCAACCGGCCCTTGGGGTTCCCTCTTCCGGTTTCTTCCCCCCATCCCCTATTAAGAGCAGACTGACCAAGTCCAACCGACAAGAGGCCAAGCAGGTGAAACTTCGTTCCCCAAGTATTTCCCCCTATCCCTTTAATTTTAATTGACCTCCCCACCTCACTGAGACCTCTCCTGAGTCGCACTAGGACCCCTTAAGGTCATTGGGTAAATGTTCCTCTTTCCCTTGCCGCCCCCCCCTTAAAGTTTTAGTACGAGACATTGTCCTAAATGTACAGAACCCCGCCTTTCTTTCCGCCTCCTATAGGCATCAGCATACGTCCTTCTTCCCCTTGTCCCGCTTTCCCGCGTCCCCCTGACAGAGGAAGGCGGCATTAGGTGATATATTGTCAAACTCTCACCCCGGGCGAGGATCTATGTATATTTCTCTTAATACTCCTTTCTTTTGTTTGCGAGATCTCGAACCCCGAGCTCCCTTTTCTTTATCTTTAGTGCCCCGTGAAATTTGAGTAGGTCCCCCCCAATGGTTTATAATATCCTCTAGTTCCGGGATCGTCTTTATGTTCCTCTGCGTTTCCCCCGATTCCATACTCATGAGTTTTTTTGCAAACGTTCTCCTACCAGGCGGTATCTGACTCCCCTTTTTTGTTTTCGCTGCTGACATTGGAGCACAGTCTACCACGCTTTTTCCCTATGGTCTTGCCTCCGCATCTGTTTTTTTTCGAGCGCTTGCGTTCCTCAACGAACAAGTAAGATTTAGATTCAATAAGATAAAGCCTGTCTAATGCTATCTTCTGATTTACTTCCTTAGCGTTTACCCTTGTAATGGTAATAACATCAGCTTTGCCCCTGGATGGTGATTAATCATCCACACACCCCGACCTTCTTTTTTTCCTATCTATGTCCTCGGCACGAGCTGGTTTCCCCTCCAAGGCGCCCACTTCTCCAACTAACTTAGAAAAAGGCGCGAATTTCCGAACCCAGACTCTCACTAATTTTTCCCTCACCCCTTTCGCGTCCCCAGATCAATCAATGAGATCGAAGATCACTTCGTAGGAGAGCCGAATTCCTTTGTTAAGACCTAATCCTTCCTTTTTTTTAGCGATTGTCCCTTCAGGGAGAAATGCTTGACAGAGCTTTCAACATTGTGGAACTTAGATCCCTCGGGTCGAACCCTGCTCACTTTGATGCTTGACCCTCCCTCTATTGCCAGAAGATGAAGACGCAGAACCTCACTGACCTGCAAATTTCGAAGAGTATCAGACCCCTCCGAGCTGACTCCCGTAAGGTCGCGAGTTCCGTCCTCCCTGGCGAATTTTCTGAGGCGCGTTTTATAAATAGAGAGGTCCACGACAACGCCCTTGGAGCCTCTCCTATCTGATTCCCCCTGCACTCAGGCCTCTCCCGCGTCTTTTTTTCACGCTGACCCCAATCACTTCAAGTAATTTGACGAGATAAATACCCTACGAGGTCACGAAATGCCAGCTTTGGGGACCCTCCTCGGAGCGGATGGCCGCCCAATCCTTTTCTGCGCGGTACGGATAAATGTCATTAAAGTTCTTCTATCTGAGGTCCAGATTTAGAGGAATCCCTCCGAAAAACAGGTCGTTGACCTCGCTCCTCCCTTGTCCGATCTCCCAAGTTTCAAGGTAGACCGTAACTATACAGACCAACCCCCCCCTGTGCCTTACCGCTTTTTAACCCCCCTAGCTTCGGACGTTTAACTTTAATTAAAGTTTCTAGGTAAATGATTCCATTAGCTGTCACACTCAGAATAGAACATAAGTTTTTCCAATGAGAGGATTTTCCACCTGCCGAATATTATTCAAGTCGTCTAAAGCCAGAATCATACCATCATTCTGCGGAGATATGACGTGGAGTCGCCAGTCCTTTTTCTGTTTGGGAGAGATAGAGTTTTTTCTGTAGGGCGAGCGTGTTACAATCACCTGGCAGATCTTATAGGTAACTTCGTTCCTTTATTGTGTTCTCCGGGTTTTGCGGCACGATCTTCTCCGAGGTCCAAGGAGTTGCAGTGTTTTCCACGAACCGAAGCCGTCGACAGCGCGAACCCAATTCGTTCCCCTCCCCCGTTTTCGAACCCAACCTCTACGCCCCAGAGACACGAGAAGTATGATGTTTTTTTACCCGGACTTCTTCTTTTCGATACTTTGTTTTGTTTGGTAGAGCATCCAGTGTTCCAAGTATTCTCTAAGTGTCTGCGTATATGTGTCGGTGTCACCCGTGTATAGGGGCGGACCTTTTTGGTCTTCGGCTCTGTCGCCTGCTTTTTTCTTTTTGAACAAACTTACATTACTTTCGACGCGGTTTCACTTAACCTCCGGTCGAGCCCCACCCCGGGTCACCCTCATTGAACAACCCTTCTTCCCGCCCTAGCCTTGCCGGTTTGAATGGACCCCGATACATCCCGCCTCCCACCCTCACCTTTTATCGGCACCCAAGAAACGACGCATTCAGATCTCCCCCCCTTCTAACAGATAGGTATTCCGGCGTAGACTCTGGCCTCACTTTTAATAGACCCTGATTCTCATTGTTGAAAATATTTATCTTACCGAACGCCTCGCGGGAAATCATTAGACCAGCACCCTCCCACTCCTCCGCGTATGGATATTTAGACCTCCTTGAGAACCTTTACAATTTTGAGTCCTGTCCTAGTACGAAGTCCTCGATCTGAAAATGAGTACTTTCCTCGAAGTAGTAACACTATCCTTGGCCATATAGATTTAACGAAGGTTCCTTATAATCGGCAGATGAAAGAATATCCCTCCTATTTAGTCACCCTCTTCAGAAGAGATCCCTCTTCTAACTTGTTTTGAACTGGATACGATAAAGTATTTGTATTAAGAAGATCGACGAGCCATTATGAAAGTTACTTTTTACCTCTTCTTCTCCGGTTCTCCTCCTAGGTAAGCGTCCGTGGTTAATTTTACGATCCGATCGTCTCTAATGTTTTATACCTAGGCATTCCGGTCCCCAAGGAGTGCGTGAAAAGTATAGACTCTCCTCAACTCACACCTACTCATATTTTCTCAAAGAAGAGAATTTTCTTCATTTAAGCGTCCTCACGCCGGATCAGATTTATCACGGTATTGATTTCTGTGCTTACTCTAAGACGTACATGTTAGAGGTTCTCTAGGTTTCCGAGCAGTTTTTTATCATCACAGACGAAGAAAGTTCCTCTTCGATAGGACCTTTTTTAATCTCAGTCCCGTCCTTACGAAAAATAACTTTTTAAGGGGGAGTTTTATTCCTCTCTCTGGATTGAGGCCCTATTCGCCACTTTCGCACCTTGAATTTGCTTTCTATCTCCTGTGGCGTTCAGCCTGTGGTACTTTGGATTAGCCTGTAACTAGGACATTTCAAGCGACCTTGTTATAGTTACTCTTATGTTTTTACTGGGATTTTGAACCCCCCCCGCTTTCGTTCCCTCCGTGACCCCTTCCGATTAACATAATTCAGTCTACCTTTCTTCTTTTCCTTTTTGGGGACAGTACTCCCCCCCATCCCTGGTAACCCATACGGTAGTCCACCCATCACATACGCGAGAAAATTCAGGACCCCCTGAATCGTTTCTGCTTTTTTTTTCAGACGGTTATCAGTTATTGGATAACGTCTCCATCAGTAATTTACTGTACCTTCGAAAGCCCCGCTTTCCACCAGTATCACCCTTGTGAGATAACGTCAAAGCAAAGAATCTGGACGGGAGCTCTTTCCCTTCTCCCCCCCTACAGCAATACCTCTTCCCCCCCTTCTTGGCTTCCCTACCTGACCAGACGCAGGTTGACCAGACTTGGTCAGCTCCCGTCTGCATTTTCCTCATTGCTCGGTCTCACCCGCAGGAAGCCCCCTACAAGTTTTACATCCCGCACGGCTGTTGCTATCTTTGCCTCCCATGAGCGTACGGTCCCCCGATTTCTTTTTCAGTTCGAGATCCTTCTTTTTGACTAATGCTGAATGGACATTTCTCCTACAATTCCCATAGCCCCTATCTGTTTTTGGCTGCAATGATCTCCCCTCTTTTTCCCGTCGCGGTCAACCCTTCTGTTTCCTTGCCGCGTTAGACCGATCATCGATAGATGATGAGAGCCTGGGGCGATGCCCGACGAGGCTGTTTCCCAAGGGCTCGCACCCTCCCCTGTCTCGGACGCCTTGTTTCCGTGGTTGGGCCTTGGAGTGAGAAGTGACAGTATAAACCCGTCCTTTTCAGTCTGGATCCTCCGCATCCTGTGTCTCGCTCTTTGCGGCGGTAAAAGGAAAAAGGCATGGGCCTTACCACATTTATTTAGTGAAAGCACCGCTTACTGAATTCCTTCGAGAGGATTAATGTCGCCCCAGGCTTAGAGGGAACATTTCTTGTCTTAAATCAGTACAGGTAAAACACCCCCTTACGATAGAAATCAATTCTTGCTTGAATCGTCCTGGACTCTTCACTCTTGTACTATAACCGAAACAAGTCCCCACGGCAAGAAGACACCTACACCCGGCTCCTTTGCATCAACTTAGATGGGAGAACTTACTCATACCCTGTAGACCCCTGAGAGCCAAGCCTCTCAATTCTTTTTTATATAGCGCCAAACGTAGAATTAGACATTTTTGTACCTATTTTTCCCTACTCTGACCCGAGAGAGCCAGTCCTTGGGATAATTGAGGAAGACGATTCCCATTCATGGCTAGCATTCAGTTCCCAACTTGTCTCTACATGGAGTAGAAAGATAAAAGAGGAGAACCCTCCCCCCTCTATTGAACTCATATGCAAACGCCTCAACTCAAGGAACGGCCTGCCGATTCTTCAGAGTCTCGGTAAGAGCCGCAGAAGGCGTCCTCCTTGTTCCATCTGAGCTTCTCTTTTTTCTTTTTCAACTATGCGAGATGGGCACGCAGTCTGGCCTCCTTTTCTGAGTATACGGCGCCAGCGTGGAGTTCCCCCTTCCCACAAAGACCTGCCCAGTCTGCCGACTTCTCACCCTTTACCTCCTCTTTCCAGTCGCCCGCTCCCTCTTGTTTTTCCCTTCTTTCTTTTCTGTGCCTCCACCGGAGCTTCTGAGCGCCTTTCAAAGGATTCCCTGATAAAGTCAAGCTTCTCGCTGGAGGGCCCCTTCAGTTTTCCAGCCATCTTCCCCTCCACCCACCTCCGGACCCCGATTCCTAGTGGCTGAGTATAAAAGTTTTCTTTTACCCTGGTATATGGAACGTCGACCCGATGAACCACATCCACGTTTTCCTTAGGAAAGCTCCCGTCGTAATCTCCGCTCGCTTTTTTCTCTTACCGGAAGTTCAAGGTGAGCTTTCCTATCCTCCCCTGCGAGATCTGCCCACTCCCCTCTCCCCCTAGTGTTACACTTGGATGGGTCTTCGACTTGCAGCCTTTCTTGCAGCTTTTCATTCCAGAATCCTTTGTGTTCCTCTTTGGCGAGTCTCACTTTCCTTCCACGGTCTATCTCGACGGTTTCTTCTGGAGGCGGGCTTTTTCGCTTGTCCACCTCCCCCAAACGGGCCGCATCGTTTTGGTTTTCTCACAGGCGGGGAAGTGGTGATTCCGCACGGCGTTCAATTTTCAGATCACCTTCTTTTCCAGGAGGGAGCCGAGGTTTTATCAATCATCACCGTCATAATGAACCCACCCCGGCGCCCGCGCCTTTTCGAACGCCCCCTTTAAGGAGACCGTGGAAGAGCTTGATTCAACACCTCCTCTCATTTTATCCAGGTGTTGTTGTCTCTCTACCTTCTTCAAAACATCCCCTTCCGTTTTGTCTCTTGTTTTGTCTTTAATAGTCAACGGCGTTCCTGGGAGTAGTTGGTTCTTGAATTGCTTTCTTGATGCACACCTCGGCTCCCTTGATCACCCCTCAGTTGGATTCCAGGACACAAGAATTTATAGCCCCAAATTCAAGCTGCAACGATTTCTTCTACTTCACCTCTCACCGGGGGGATTTTATCCTCAAGACCCTGACCTAACCCCATACCAGCGAATAGCCTGGCAAAATCACTCTTCAGGGTCAACCCCCCTCCCTATCTCGGGTCCTGATGTAAGCTCCTCTTACGAAGCCTGTCTCCTTTCTGATTCATGCAAGAGCATGACAGGTTCCATAGATTTTCTCCGAGAGGTGACTTTCTCCTCCGTGATATTCTGAGATGACTCCCCTCCTCTACTCTAGGGTCCCTCCGTGGCTGTTCCGATGTTTGATCCATGTTCTTCTCTACTGTTCTGAACTCTCCATTAATATTGAGTGGAAATATGGAGATCCTCGGCTCCCCTCCTTTTTTGTTTCCTTCTCAGATTCCCCAGTTTTTCCCTACTTACTTACTTCTGAGAAGGATGAAGGTGATGCGGAATCCGGTTTTTTTGAGAAAGACCACTCCTAAAGGATTACTCGTGCTTTCGGCCCTCCAGTGCCTTCATATTATAGTTAAGCTGCTTTGTATTGTGTCCATCCGTCTCCGCGTTTCCTCGGCCCTCCCCTTCATCTAGTGCTATACGGTCGGAAAGGAGTTGATTTACAAGCTATAAGTTTGTCTTTTCCCCCTCGCCGCTCATTATGTGAAATTCTTAGCCTGAACATCTATTGATATCATTAATACGAGACCACTCCTTCTCCCTACTCAAAGCGTATTGATGTCGGGAAGTCATTCGCGTCAGCCGTTTCTTTTTTCGCTTGAGGTTCGTAGGTCTCCAGAGAGCATTCCCTTCTCTCACGTCTTCGCTCGTCCCCATCCACTATCCTCTCTAGGCAGATGTCCTTGTTTCGGGCGGTCCTGCGCATTCGACTTGTCTGTTGATCTCATAGCTGTGGATATCTCAGGTATCAATTGAATTTTCGGATGGAGGTAATTTCACTCGATTTTTTTCTCTCCTCTTTGTCGCCGTTGCTTTTTTTTCCGTCGAGGACCCCTATAGTCCCCTGCCGAGAGAGGCCCCTTCCTACAGAAGCTTTCCCCCGATCTGACTTATCCCCTTCCTCCACAGACCTTTTTCTCTCTCTTTTTCGTTCTACCTATCCCTGCGAGGCGTCAGGAAACCCTGAATAGAGGTAGATTCCTTGACCACTTTTTCAATTAGGGCAGGATCCTATGTTTCCTCCGTCCGCTCCTGAGACACAGTTGCGGCTCTCAAGGTGAAATAGGCCCCAGAAATTCCGGGGTTATGCCATTCGAACCGACAGTCCCTTTTAGTCTCCGCGAACGGCCTGGCTGTTTTGACAGCCTGGGGACCCCCCCCCGATAGGACAGCATAATGTACCGGTCCCAGTGTAGGTCATACCGTATTCTCACCTTTGAAGCGCCTTCGGCCCTCGTTCCTATTGCCCCCCCTTTTTCTCGAAAACTGGTTGAGGAGCTCTTGTCAAGTTAGCCACTCTTTGCCACCCCTACAATCAGTTTGTCTTTTTTTGCGAGAGATATAATCTCGCTCCTCGCAGTTTAGTCTTATGCACCCTTGAGAACCGCCCCGCGTTTTTTTTTAACACTTTCTTGCAGCTTTCTCCCTCTCCTATTAATGATGCCTTGAGATAAGAAGTCTGGCGGTTTCCCGCCTTTCCTTCGACTAGGACTTTGCTGTACTTTTTTGCGCTCGGTTCTGGGCCAGTCGACTTCTGGCGGTTCGATGTCTGGATCGCATAGACGTTTCGCAGAGCTCGCCCGTAACAGTACAATTTCTGGGATACTCCCGTCCCTTCCTACAGGCTTTCCCGGATTCCTTCCTTCTCGGCTAGGTAATGGCCCTCTGAGCGGGACCCCCCACATGGTGGGATTAAAGGGTAATTTTTTTCCCCCCCCCCCTTTTGATATCCACTCTTTTTTTCCTTCGTGGTTCCGGTCTTTTGTTCATTCTCAAGACCCACTGGAGCCCCAACGGCCCGACCCAGTCCGCTCGTTCCCGCGCTTTCGGCCGTCTTGCACATCCCACTTCACCCTCCCTTTCTGATCCCTACGCCCTCAAAGGAGATCTCAGCTCAATTATCGGCTTTTCAGATTCCCTCAGATTCCGGCGAGCCCATCAAGGATTTCTCCTGATGGCCTATCTGGACCTCTTTCTCTCAGCCAATTGTTCCCTCCAGGAGTGCAATGATCAACCTCTAGTCTCAACAACCCCCCACCACTCCCCCCCCCACCAAACCAAAACCCCCTTCACATGAGACCTAACGTCATACTCCTCCATCCAGCTTGCGCAAGTCTTTGCCTCTCGAGCCTATAGACACTTTCGAGAAGCTGCCTGTATTGCAGGATGAGCTGAGTTGATCACCGGAGCGAGTTTGCACCTTTCCCTTGTAACCTTTCTCGAGTCGAAGGTAGGCGCCTTAGAGTGACTTCACCCGATAACAAGTTAACGTGCGGAGAGAATAACCCGCCCGCGGTCCAGAAACCCTTAAGCGTTTCTTCCTCCCGGCATCTTCTGGCCCCCCCGAAGAGAGCGTAGACGTTTCCCACCAATATTCTCAATCAGAAGTAGGCTCCAGACGTCGTGATCGGATCTCCGACCCCACCTTGCGCTACCTCGATCTCCCTATGTTCCGAAGTACACCATACTTTTTGGGATAGGCGAGAACTAACTACCTCCAAGTTGCTGACCCCCCCCTTTTTCTCAACATATCCCCGCGAGCGGCTGCTTGAAGGCCTGAAGTTCACCATTGCGAGTAGCATACTAACAGCGAGTCTTAGCTCTCATCTCACACTTTCCCCCTCGTGTTCCTGGATGTCCTGAAGCATCCTTCGTCTTTCTTCCTCCGGCTGACCTTTTCCCTATTTTCGGTTCACCGGGTGTGTAGATCGGTCATGAATTGGGTGGGCATATCGTGGCGGTGCCTTTGGCGTTGCGTATGAAACCCCCCCCGGCCGATCGGTCTCTGGTTAAGGCGGCAAGTTCCCTGACGTGTTATAGAAACGTTGTCCGGAAGAGCTCTCTTTCCCGGGTCTCATGAGGGCGCCTCGTTTTTTCATTCCTTAGAACACCATCAAGTCGCCGATCCGTTAAGACCCCCTTCGCGCACTTCCCCCCCTTTTATAGTCAGAACAAAGAGGCCCATCCAAGGCGAATCCTGTCCACCGTATTATTCCAATCCCTTTGTTTTTTTTTTTGAGCTACGATCCCTGTTTAAACTAAGATCTTCTCCTTGTATATGTAGTTTTTTGGAGTTGTCACGTTTCGGGCCGGAAGTTTTTGTATCTGGTCGTCGAAGGTTTCTTGTTATGCCCAAGGAGCACACTTTCGCAACCTAGTGCTGCCTTCTCATTTTTCTGTCCCCCCCCCCAACTGAAACAACAAAGTCCCCCCCCCCCCCCCACTCTCGTGCACATCCGTGAAAAATAGTAAGAGTTTGCCACCGTTTTGCTTATGTGGGTTCGACCACGATCCCCTACCTATCCAAACGAATCCTCTACTGAAACCTAACCTCATTCACGGCGCTCTCTGCCAAACTTATAAACTCTTCTTTCCTGGGCGTAGACGCTTTCCCTTCACCCCCCCTCCTCTGTCTACAGGAGATTCAGATAGATTTTGAACCCTTGTCCAGAGTCCGCTTTTCCTTTTTCCCGCGCTTGGGATAAGCGCAACCTTGGAACTCTTTACCTTCGTCCGTTCTCTAGGTACTCTTTCCACAGGCATGTGAAAGTCAAATTGTTGTGTCTTTTATTTTTGGCTACGTTTTCCGACATGATTTAGTCCCACTATTTGACCCGTACGACTAACTCGGTTGGAGGACGACGAGATTTTCCGCTCACACTCATTTTGGTGTCCCCCCCCCCTTTTTCCCCCCTTCGAGAGCTTTTCTCCATTCTGACGGTCTCGAGAAGATCTGTCTTCCCTAAGCAGCATGCAATACAATCTTGAAGTCTTGCTTCTTTAACCTAGGCCAATTTCTTCGCTTTCTGTACCCGAGTAATTGGGTTTGTTTCCCTCTTTCGAGATGACTGCTGAATTATGACTTCTCTTCGTCCACTGGCTTCAATCCTTTTGTATTCCGATCTCTCCTTGGACCCAACTCAGAAGGTCTCACCTTGAACCTCCCTGCAAGCTCTGCGACCCTTATGCTTCCCAGTTTTAATCCTAGGAGAACTCGTATTTTCGCGGTCTCTTGATCCCCTGGCGGGAGTTGAAGCTTCGTATGAGTTCGAATATCCGCTTGTAGTCAGCTAGTCAAGCGTCTCCCCTTCAACGTCCGACCTTCTTTCCCCCTCTACTTCTTTAGCCCCCAAGGGCGGATAGTCTGTATGGAAGGCCCTTCCGGATCGATTTATCCTTTATTTTCGATATCTTGCGCCGGTCTGTTTTTCATTTCCTTTGAGTGCTTTGAGGTCTCCCCTCCCTCTGCCATTCGCGCCTGTTCAAGCTTAGTGTCGCCGTTCCTTTGGCTGAAGAGGAAAAATGATCTTTCTCCCCTCCCTCCGAGTCACCTCCAAAGGAGTTGCTCTCCTTCTGTTTTTGGTTTCAGTTCTACCCGTGAATCCCAGCCTGTTTCTCCCTTTCCCTTTTGATCCCATAAATTAAGCGCGGCCGTTCCCTCCTTCCTCGCCCCCGCGAGGAGAAGGTTATCGGTATCGATGCCTTTACTGGTTCCTTTCGCCGCCGCCCCGCTTTTCCCCAGGTCTGTCGGCGTCCCAGGTCACGAAAGGCCGGTGTTTTCCTTCCCCCATCATTCTCGGACACACCCGCAATTTAATTATGTCCTAGTCACCCGCTGGCGTTCCCTGGCCTCCCCCTTTTGACAGCCTGATGTTCTCCTAAGATCAGACCTCTTTTATAAAGCTGCCTCTTTCTAACCCTTGTGACCATGGCTTTGTCTATTCCTCACGAGCGAAACGGCGTCTTGAGTCTTTTTTTTTCCTTTTCGAATCGAGTATACTTTCATTGAATAATACGTTGTTGGTCTTTCGAATAGAGAAATGACCCTATTCCTGATCTTTTCTTGAGGTCCACTGAGTTCCCGTTGATGGCACTGTATCTCCTCGGCGCGGTAGACGATTCTTTTTAGCTATGCTCCTCCCTTTCTTGACAGACTGCGGGGTCCCTTTCTTGGAAGGGCGCCGACTTCACCGGTATCGTCCTCACTTTCTTTGCTAAGGCAGGGCGAGACCGGCTTGAGGGTTCCGGGTCCGGGATCGGTTTATCCTTGGTCGAGGAGCGGAGGTCCCCCCAAAGACGTCCATCCCCTGTTCTCTATAACGTTTTTCCTCCTGCGACTTATAGCTCTTATAGGTCCATGGTGTCTTCCGGAGCGGTTTACCCCTTGGATCACGGGTATACTTCCCTCCAACATGAAGATCTATTCGGGCCCCCCTCCGCGGGACTGTCGGCACGTTTCTGGGTCCTCTTCCCTCCCACCCCCCCGCGCACCGCTCGCTACCCTTTCGCGTGAAGGCCTTTACTGCGCTTTTCCCCTCCCTAAACGTCCCTGGAGACAGAGAGATCACGCAAACTGTCTTCCTCTATAATACGAAGTTCCCTGAGATGGTCCTGCCCCGCTTCCTCCTCTTTCCGAGTAGCCCGTCAATGATTTTGGCCCTTTTGGCACTTGCTGATTAAAGCAGGTCAGAAGCTGGCACCTTGTCGCTCGCCTTTTTTCTTCAACACCCAAAATCCCCCCTGCTCTACGTATTCGCACCCTACGAGATGAACTATTCCTCTGAAGCCGGCCTTTGCCCCCAATAACAAGGGGTCTCCTCTTCGCGCGAGGCCCGGAGAAGTAAGGTTTCCCGTTCGGCCCCTTGTAGCACTTTTTTAGTTTCCCCCTCTAGATGGGCAGTAAAGTCCTTTGCCCGACTTTTCCTGCGATGAGGTCCGCGACGGCCCCTCTGCCGCGCCCCCCCTTCTTTCCAATAACGCCCTGTAAGTGACAAGCGGAATCGCCGATTTCCAGAAAGACCTTTATGCTCCCTCTGAGCGGATGGTCCTTTCCATTTTCCTGAGTCGAGCGTCCCCCCGATTCCAGCATCTCTTAGATGAGTTCCACTCCCCTTATCGATCGGACCCTCCAAAACCCCCCGGTCGTTACCTCCTAGAAATTGGCCTGAATCTCAGACTAATTTTCCCCGGCGCCCTTGAGACCTACCCAATCAAAGGTGAAGTGTTTTCCGTGAGACCCCCCTTTAGAAATCCATAGAGAGGGTTCAGCGAAGTTCACCTGATCGTCGACTGCTTCCCTCCCGCGCCGTGCGAGATCGACCTAACCATTTCAGGCACCTTCTAGGAACCCCAGGAAATCCTTCTACCGGACTCGTTACGTCCCCCCCGAACCCCTCATCGTTTGTTTTCCAGCTCCTGGGGCGTAGCTACACAGGAGTTTCCTGACGACGCTTCCCTGGTGACTGGGAGGGGCTCTTTTGTGAGAGTGGTAAACACAATGGGTCGCTCCGGCGAGGTCTTTTCCCCCCCCGTGTTTTTAACTTGCCCCTGGGGCCTAGTCCACCTGTTTAAGGTACGAGATCCTCGATGGGTTAGGTGAAGAGGTGTTCCAATTTATGAAGATCCCGCGTTCAAACCGGATTCAACTTTTACGTTTATAGGAACTGCCAACCAGACACTCTCAAACCGGTCTAGAAGATATGAGTCTTGGAAACCTTGACCCTCGTTATTCCGCAACGTTGTTGTTGTGAGATTCGATCCAGGTCTCAACCCCCAGATTAGTATAAGGGGGACATTCTTTTTTTGTAGAGAATTCGGAGCGGGCTTTACGGGTTTCTTAGATCTTTGTTAGGGCTTCTGATTTACCAAAAATTCCTGCGCCCCTCCTGTGTCCCAGGTATTAGCCCTCCCGACTGTTCGTTCCCCCTACAAACCCTTAAAGGGGTACCCCAGACCTTGAACCCTATTAGAGCGACCATCGTTTGGTTTTTTTGAAAAAGACTAATCACGCCTATCCAGTTCCAGCCCAAGATCTTTTTCATACAAGAACATACAATGCTGAAGGGCATCTCTCCGGATTTCTCCTAACCACGACTTCTCTCCCACCCCCTATCCAGGGAATTCTGTAGACTTTCTCTGCCCGATCAGAGTTTTTTGAAAAAGATGATTTAGTGCGATTATCGAAATAGAGGGGTCAGTGAGCGCCCCCCTAAACTTCTCCTAACTACCGAGCGGGTCTTTATTTTTGTTCCATCCCCACCTCTGTTCCTGTTACTGCTGAAAATGAGTCTGGTATACTCGGCCACGATTGTCTATGGTCAAGAGGTTTTCTCTCTTCCCAGCGTGATATTCTTCATCGAAGAGGCTCCTCTTGAGCATGATGTGGGGGACGGCTCTCATCCTCTGGTTGTCCAGCGATAGCGGGAGTAGAAACATTCTGACCACGGCTTTGAAATCGGAGGTCGTGAGCTTCTCGTTTCCATTTTTGTAGTTATTGGTAAGCGCGACATCGGCCAGGACTGATCTCTTCGCGCGAAGGGCTTCCGTCGCTTGAAAGATAGATTCAGGGAAAAAAGCCCATTTCCTGCCTTATCCTGTTGCCAGTTAAAGTCCACACTTTGATTATAGTCCCCCTCTCTCTCCGGGCTCAATAGTTCTCCCACATTGTATTCTTAGTCTCTTCAGCCTTCGCCTCTCGACCGTTTCGACCCGGCGGGTTGTGAGAAGTGTTATACTCCGACTAGCCCCCCTCCCAGTTAAGTATAGACATGGTATCAGCACAGCAGTACCTTTGACGTTGATCGCCGGCAGACTTTTGAGAGGAATGTCGGGCGCGCCTTCGACTGAGCTCCTCCCTTTTAGCATCCTAGACTCTCCACCTTACGTGCTGAGGATCTTTTCCTCGCAGGACTGGGTTTCTCTCTTCTTTCTTTTCGCTTTTTTTCTCCTTGGGCTGAAACAATTCAGACGCAGGCCCAGTTTAGCCGTACAGAAGGCTTTCGACTCTTCCTTTTTTTCATTGACTCCCCCTTGTTCCAATGGGTCAGGTGATTGCCCCCCCGTCCCTATACGCTCGATTTTTCCTGCCCTTCACTCTCTAGAGTAGAGGCCTTGATTCCCGTTTGCAGGTCCCGATGCCTTTACTTCCTCTCACCGTCCGCCCTTAAAAGGGATCTCTCACCCTTTCCCTGCTAACACTCAATTCGGTTCCGATCGTATTCCCCTTTTCACAACCCCGACGTTCAGCCTGCCTGGAGGCGCCCTTCCCTTCTTTACCCCCTCCTCGCTTCAACTCAGCTCGAATCAAGATACGTGGATATTATCCCCTACCGGCCTTGTTTCCCTGTTTTTGACCGCGCGGCCGGCAAGCTTTTGCTATATTTCTCACTATTCGAGTCCCGTGACTTTTTCTCTATCTTCTATTTAGATACGTTGTTTTTAGATGATAATTACAGAGTCCTCGTCCCGTTTATCTCTTGTTGCCCTAGGCAGTCTTTTTCCTCGTCCCCCGCGGTCAACCTGGTATACCTCCCCCCTTCCTCGGTCGATTTAGATGCCCATGATGATGCAGAGAGTCGAGAGATTTTTTCCTGGTCCCAATCGGGGGAAAGTTTAGACGCCCATTTCATTCTTCGGACTCCTTGTCTTCTTGGTTTTTAGACGAGTTACCAACATTTAGTCTTTTCACTTCCACCTCATTGAGGTTTACTGTGTGCTTCGCCCCATTTGGTCGCGAGTGGCGGCCCGACCAAGAAGTAAGGATCGGTCTCCTTCCATCTTATTACCTTTGCCTCAGAGTCTATTAAGTGATTTTGGAATCCGCTATTGTGGTCAAAGGAGAGGGACCCCTTTGCTGGGATTCAGGGTTCTCTTTCAAAAAAGACTCTCGCACCCCTTCTGGCGGCCTCGCGTGTGACTTCCTTCCCGCCTGGAGAAAGTCTCTAACGACAAGAAGCCCGAAGGAGCGTTACTTATTTTTTAGCTTCGCCCAGTCTTTTCCCGCCCATATCAATCTCTCACTTCTCCCCCCCGCGTAGTACTTGAGAGTTTACATGGAGTCTTACAGAATCTTCTTCCGAACGATGGCTCCCTAACCCAGTTAGGTAGAAACTGCTGGAGTCGAAAGAATGTCGAGCATCGGTCACTTTTCTCTCTCTCCTTTTTAGTCGCCCTGCCCACCCACTCGAGTGGACGAAGTCGCAGTCGACGACATGAAGTCCGACGCTAGGTTGCCCCTTCTCTCCTATTTCAAAGCCTGGTCGCCGTAGATGACTGTTGCATGTAGAAGCTATTTGGCGCGTTGCTCACCGTTTAGCTTGGCCCAGAACCGCCGTACTCCCTGTTTCTTCTCGCGATCAGGGACCCCCTCAGGTCATTAGGCGGCTCACCCTGACCCAGACCATCCCTGCCAGATTCAGAGGCGACCGACCGCCGAGGTCCCGAACAACTGTCAGTATTTCTGAATCAGAGAGATGATGCGAAAACGAGATGAGCCGCTCCTCTTCCGGAAATTAATGATAAAGCCAGCCGCTATTCGTTGCCAGTCTCTGAGTGAATATCAAAAAAAGGAGTATCAGTCTTAGTCAATCCGTCTTTCTAAACGTCTCTCATGGTCGAGGAGAGCCCTACCGATCCCACTCAAAACCAAGGTGACGTGTAGTACAGTTAACATTCTACCAGAGTTCTAGGCAGGTCCTTATAAAGCTTACAATTGGCTGCGTTCATCTTTATAAGAGCGGAGAGATCGTACTTCCTCTAACTAGGGTGTCAACTCTCCGGACTCCTGCAACTGCGGACATCTCTGTCTCCTTATAATCATTTACCCAGAATCTGTGTCATCGGGTCACGTATCCTCTTTCATGCAGGTGGTGCAGTCTGCCGGGTTGCGCCGGAGTAGGACCTTGAGTTTGGTCAAAATAACCCCAATGGCCTCTCTGCGTCCTGTCTACAACAGGCGGCTTTTCGTTTGGGCATAGACCCACCCCTGGTGCAAGGGCCTCTCTCTCTATTTTCCGTAAGACTGTGAGTGGTTAATACCCAGAATCCTTTCCTTACGTCTCCGCCGCCCCCATGGCCGCCAGAGCATACGTTCTAGGTCACCCCCCCATATTCCTCTAGAAAGAGAGAAGAGTTTACCAAGCTCTTTTCACTCTACGTTTGTTTTTTTTTTTCTCGATATCCCCCACCG
>Ga0179591_1285363_pt1 | contig 17383 bp, 14 predicted proteins | sample CZOMad2_1_08_16f_FD_182891 | JGI IMG/M metagenome (GOLD analysis project Ga0179591, IMG submission 182891) | Vadose zone soil fungal communities from Angelo Coast Range Reserve, California, USA - CZOMad2_1_08_16fungal (PacBio error correction) | ecosystem: Environmental > Terrestrial > Soil >... | reverse complement strand
TCCCCCCCCACCCCCCTTCTTTATGTGACGGAGATTTGACTTCGAAACCTTAGGCGTCCGCTTTTATACTTCACAAATGTCACTACTTGGTTTGAAAAGCTCTTTTTGCGTCAGATTTCGCTTAGGAGCCGGCTCCTTCCTATTCCCCCTGACTTTTTTCTTTGTTCTTGGACGAACAGGAGTGTGTTGATTGTTTGTCTTTGGCCCCGTTTCAACGATTGCTATTTTTTTTGCCCCTCTCATGACTGCTCAGAGAGGGCTTTTTTTTTCAGCTTCTCCGTACTCTAAGAGGAGGTACAGGGAAGATCCAATACCCCCCCCGGTTTCCAGTCCCTCTCGCCTCATTCCTCACAGTGACACCCCCCCCTTTTGCTTCCTACACTTTTCGTAACGAAGCCACAAGCGACCTTATAACATGTAAACACCCCAAAGCCATAGACCCACCCACCTTGTCCGTCCTTCAATATTTTTCAGTTCTGCACCCCAAAAACTTACTCTAACACGCTTGAAATTCCCTGGCGTGTCCCTTTTGTTTCGTTGATCGATCCTTCCCCTTGTCCGAGATTCTTTTCGTGCTTATTCCTCACGTCCGAAGATACAGCTCTTTCTACTTGTTAGGGCCATTTCCCCCTCTGCTTCTTTTGGGCTCCTCCGTTGATCCCCCGGAGTCCTTAACGTACTATCTCCCCTCTCTTGCTTTTACCAGTAAACGGCGAATTCCCAAATGGATTCCCGCACGAAACCATTTGAACTTTTTCCCTTATAGGAAACTCCGCCTTTGTCTTCTCCTGACTTTTTTCTCCACACGCTCGGCCAGATGAAGACCCCCGGGTTTTTACATATTCCTCTCTTGTCACGTTTACGCCTTTGAAGTTCAGCCTTGTAGTGACTCTGGCTTTCCCTTTTGCCCCCCAACGAAGTCCCCGCACGTTTTGGAACAGTCCCTTACTCACCTCGTAAAAGTTTTCAATCCTTGCGCGATCTTTCCCTTGTTTCCTCCCCAGCACCGATCTTCTTGTGCTAGAACTCAGAAGATATCTTCCCCCCCCCGCCTGCTTTTTAAGTCACCTTTTTCCTGCTAGAATAGCCAGTTGCCTCTCCCTTCTTTTCCTACTCTCTTTTGCGTTACGGGTGGGGATCTTTCCTTACTTTCCAATGTATTAACCCTCAACGTCCGCAATTCCCCCTCCTTTTACAAAATGTCTTCTTTAAACGAAGTATTGTGCCGGCACTCCCGCGCTTTTGCATTCCCTTCTTCTTTCTTTCTTTTTTCCGGCCTTTAGTTTTTTTCGACTCTTAGCCGTGTACACTTCCTCAGGATTTCCGATGTAAGTCTTCGCAAGGACGTAGTGTATTTCCAAAGTGATAGTTAGCTCTCTTGAGGGCTTCCCCTCCTTTCCTGAGCACAAGTTAAAACTTTGCCGACCCCAACCACTTTGCCAGCCAGCAGGCTCTTTTTCTTCTCCCCCCCCCCATCGTCATGCAAATTATCTTGCGTGCGAGTTGTCCCTCTGACCGGTTCTTATTAAGGCCGACTGCTTTTCCCGCTCTCTCCCTTTTCTTTTTCTCCGCTCCTTTTTAGTTTTTTTTTTAGAATTACTCCCCTGGCTCGCGACGGTTTTACACGGTACGGGAAAATTTTCGTCTCTTTGTATAGCCCCATTGACCTTCAGTCAATTTTTCTGAAGGCCTTTTACATTCCGTTCCCACCCCTTCTGCCCCCCCTTTCCTTCGTTTCACCCTTTTTTCTCCCCCCCCCCCCCAGTGGTTGGAATGACTGTTTGCAAGACGGACCTGACCATCCCTTTACAGGTTTTTTCAGGATTCAGAAGCCTTCCGGACCCCTTACGGCCCCTGGGTAGTTTTACCTCTTTAATCGACTACCAAATGCAAGACGCCGAGAATCTTTTTCGCGCAGTTTTCTCCCTCTTGCTCCAATAGTTCACCATGTTTAATCTTACAATACGGCGCTCCTTCTTTTCTTTTCCTCCTACCTTTGCTTTTCTTCCTTGGCGCCCCCGAGGACTCTAATAAACGGACTCCCCCTTTACCTCAGGCCTTCTCTTAAACTAGCCGATAACGAAGCTTTTGTTCTTGCTGCATTCTGATTTTACCTTTTGTCTGTCCTTTTCTTCTTCTTCGATGGTCGCGACGCCGCACTTCAAGGGCTTTTGACTATTCTGTTTCAAGCTCACTGAACACAGCTTTCCCAGGTTGCCTGTTTTCACCTCCGCTGTCCCCCCCTTCTCCCAAGGGCCCCCCACCTGCTCCGGGAAATTCCCGAAAATGCCTCCCCTCCCCCCCCGGAATCTCTTTCTTCGGGACCTTGACAACATAGTCGAGGGACGTCGAGAGGTCGGGGTGAGGCCGCCTTTCTTTTACCCCGTGGATCTTGCCTTCCTTCCGTTTTTTTTTTTATTGCCCCGGACTCGAGCTCAAGTGATGAAAGGAGACCGGAGTACCCGTCATCCCGCTATTTTCGTTAACTTAGAGAACATTCAACTTTTCGTCAGGCCAGTAAAGGACCTCCTTTTTTTTGAATGAGCCCCTATCTCCCCCGCTCTCGCTTTCCTTGTTCCCTGCCTAACCCATGGGAGAAGGGTCGAGGTAACTCACAACTTCTTTCTCTGTCTGGACTCCTCAGCTCACGAAAAGCAGATTGCACTCTCTCTTTTGTAATATACCGGTTGTGTTGAGATCTTGATGCCAAGCTTCTTGTTTTTTCTCCTTTCTCCGTCCCGGTTCCCTTCTCCGACCGTCCGTGTGCGCGGAACATCGCTCCTTAGACCCTTGTGTATTAGTCCCACCTTTTTCTCGAGCAGATTCCCTCTTTCTCTCTTAGCTCCTTTACTTGGGTTCTTACGTTACTGCTGACTCCCCTTTCAGTTTATCGTCTTTTTCATCCCAAGTCTCTTTCTGACGGTTACGACCGTTAGGTTTTTCCCCCGAGTACCCCTCTTCCTGAGCAGTTTGCCTCGTGTTAATTTTAATCGTCTGGAGTGTCCCTCCAAGGCCCCCCTGCTCGACACGCGCTGTGTAACAGGGACGGCCCCCCTCATGTAACTCCTCTCAGGATGTTACTGTTATTTTAGGCCGGTCCTTCTCCTTTTTGCTCGAATTTTGAAGCTTTCTTGTCCGGGACCCCTCCCCTGGCTCCCTCCTGTCTTTATCAGTTCATCCGTATCTCCTACCTTCCGGACGTTAGTACGCCACCTCGAAGAAGATAATTTCAGGATGCCCTACGCCTCTTCAAGAGATTCATCATTCCTAGGCTATACTTCTTCTTTGTTTGTCCTTCCGGCTATTAGGCCTAGGTACATATATTTCCTGTTTATAAATCGCCACGATTCCCCGTCACCCCTTCTTCTTTGAAACCCCCTTCATTGCCGTTCTTCGAATATTTTAGCCCAATTCCTAGCGTCGGAAAGCTGGCGCCAATTCTACCCTATTTCTCTATTGTCTTCTTTTTTCGATTACGCGTTTCAAGAACTTCCCCCCTTTTCTCCGTTTGTTAAGAGTCTTCTCAGCAATTTCCCCCCCTTTTCCCCTTTCTCCGTTCTCTTCAACTTCCTTCCAGGACCAATTGGAAAGGTTCCCTCATTTTCCCTTTTGTTCGGTAAGGAAGTGGGTTCCCGTTTTTCCGTTTTTCCCCACCCCTTCCTACTCTTCTCCCATTTTTTGCGCAGGCCTGGACCCAAATGTCCTGCCGCGAACCCATTTTACCTCGTCCGAAAGTGCCGTGCCCCGCGTAAGTAGCGGAGAACATAAACTTCTTCCTCGAGCCCCTCTTGGCGACAAGCGTACCAGAAGGCTGGCTCTTCAACCGGATGGTTGTTCCTAAGAGAACCCCCCTTTCAGCTTCCTTGATCCTTACTCCCGGTTGCTCCCTTTACATCTGAATGATGGCTGGCCCGAGGGTTTCCTTGCCGCCCGTGGGGCGTTAAATTTATAGGGAACGGGGGTCTGAACCGGCATTTATCGACTTTGGCACCCAGAGAGACGGACAGATTACTGTCTGAATAAGTTCCATCATAAGAAGGTTCTTTCCCCGGATACTCTTCGGCTTTTTTTTACATCGGCATGGAAGTGCCCGTACGTAAAGGTCATTGAATACTCTGTAATTGACTCCCCCACGACTGTGTTCAATCTTTGACGTCCAGTTTTTTTTTGACCTTGCTGGATTCGTTGGGCTTTTCCCGGAGGTCCTTCACTTAAATCCCCATCTAACGTTCCTGAATCGTAGGAGAACCAGATTAAGCTGAGCAACTGCTTCCTAAGTTTTTTCTCCCAAGTTTCCACCCGCCCTTTGTCCTCTCTTCCTTCTTATTTAGATCACCCATCTTTTTTTATTGTTCCCCTTTACATCCCAATGGCAAGTAGCTCCGCGTGATTTTTTTTTTCAAAAGTTGGTTTAACCTGGTCGGACTCCACTTTTTCCCCCCCTCGGCTTCGGTTATTGTGACGCCCTAATTGGTCATACAAGGCCTTTTGTCCTCCTTCAGTTTAACAACCTTCCCGGCGATCTTGTTGTCCAAACCAAACCTGAGTCTTCACTCGAATCCCCGCGTTTGCGAGTTCATTGCAGTATCCCCCCCCTTTTCGCCGAGCCCTTTTTGGACCTTTCTGTGTCCTAATGTGGACCTGTGTGTATTCCCCCCCACCTCTCCCTTAGTTTTTTTCTCTGGCCGGGGGACCCGATCTGGATATCCGTCTGTCACTTTCGGTAGGTGGAAAATGATCCCCTTATAACCCCTCTTTTCTCTTCGGGTCCTATCCCGACGATAGATCCCTGGCTGTGCGGACCTCTCAATGGCAGTCCCCCCACTCCCCTTTTTTAGCTTCCTACTCCTTCCTTTCGGGGCAGTCCTGACGAGGACCCTGAAGGAACCTGCTTCTTCTCTTGCTGGTTTTTTCCGGACTACGTTCGTGTTGATGCGTTCCGCTAATTTGTTTCCCGGGTTCAAATTTGGCTGCCTGCGTCTATCTTCCTCCACGGCAAAATGGAGCGGGGGATTTCTCTTTCCCGGACCGTTTAATTCCGCGCTCCCAAACTCCAGAGCCTCTACTTCCCTTTCTTCCATTCAGGTCAGATGAACGTGGCCCCCTCCCCCTGTCTACCACGCCCTTTTGGTTACTTCCATAAAAAACTTCAATACCTGGAACGATTCTTAGCCTCGCCTTTCCTCTACTGACGCCACCCGCTCCCCAGTCCGAGGTGCCGTGGGTCCTTTGTAAGAATAATCCACGACAATTACTAACCTAAATCTTGTGTATCTTCTTTCCTCCTCCTCAATTTGTTTTTTTTTCTCTCTTATGACCTTTCGCAGTCATTGCTTTCTTAACGGGATTCTTAGACCCTTGAGTCCCTCTCTCCCCCCACGTCACCTTCCTTGGAGAAAAAGATCGTCCTTCGAATCCGCGTCGGTGCAGGCTCCTTCTCTCTAGTTACCACTTTTCCAGTTGGTTTTTTTCGTGTTCTTTTGACTAACCAACGGTTTGTATACGGGTTGCCCTTTTTCCGGTAACTGTCAATGGAAGTGGACAGATCCTGAGAGTATCTTCTCGTCTTGGTGTTCTTGATTCTCCCCTCTGTCCTTCCGGTTACTCGGCACTCCGCTAAAGTTTAAGGCCTCGATTCCTCCCTACTTGGTTGAATCCAATGCCGGCGCATTCCCTGAGGAACCCCTTCTCCTCCTTTTCACCCTCCTTTTTTTTTTTTTTTTTTTTTTTTTTTTAGAAACCAATAGGTCCTGCCTTCCCCCCTTCAGGCTTCACACCCCCACTTCATCCTTAACTACGGCGTCCCTTTACGGTCCTTGGCCGCCTTTCTCCCTGATTCCTCCCGCCATTTTAGCGCCTTATTAGTCCTCCTTCCGCCCGATAAAGATACTTTCTTCAGGTTAGTCAGGTTCCACTACCTTATCCGAGATCCTTCGTGGGTCCCCTGCAGTCGCTCCTCCAAAGATTCTTGATTTTCTCTTTCCTTTCACCCTGCGAGAGTCCCCTTGATTTTCAAGTCCCATTTCCAAGTTTATTTATCCCCCCCTTCCTCCCTCCCGTTCGCAATTCCTCCGAGTCCCCCCTCTGAAGTTTGCAAAAATTTTTTTTTTTGTAATTCTTGAGAGCTTTTCCTTTTTTCCCTTTGAATTCCTGTCGTTTTCCCGTCGGCGTCACTCAGTACTTCAGTGCCGTCACTGTTTTCCCCCAGAGTCTTTTCTCCGCGGTCGACATGGAAATAGACGTCTCTTTCCCTGTTTAGCAAGAACCTGAACAGACTATCTCTTTGTGACTTTCCCCGCCTACTCTTCCCCTTTTTTCCCGCACCTTTTGCAGCCTCTGATGCACATTTGTTGCTTCCAGAGTTTGCGCCGAGTTGCTTTTACTCGAGCTTCAGTCCATGGACTTCCTTTTCCCAGAATACGCACTCCAGTTTGCGCCCCCTTTCCCCTTAGATTACCCTGACTATTCCTGAATTCAATGAAGAAGAGGATGTCCCCAAATTTCCCCTTCTTGCCGTTGAAGTCCAGACTCATGCCGCGTTCTTTGTCCAAAACGTAGCCGGATTTTCTCCAGCTGCTCCCTAGATGTAGTAGCCTATGGAACAATTGATCCTCGGATCGGACTTAAGTTTTATCCCTCTCCCGCTCACACCCCCAACTTTCGGAGCCCCAGATGCCAGAAAGAAGTCTCTTTTTGTCTGTTTCTCATCCATATAATTGTCGCTTGTTTTTCTCTATCACGCCTTTGGTTTTGCCCAGTTCCCTCCCCTTCCTTTACTCCTTATCGCAATCTTTTTATCCGATCCTCATTTAAGTTTTTTTCCTGTTATCTCTAATGAATAGGTTGCCCGCCCGTCTTCCTGTCCGAACATTTAGATCCCATCCATGTGTGCGTTTTTTACCATGTTTCCTTCTTTCGCCCCTGTTGTTTCACCTCCCACTTCACTTTTTTACAATTTCCAATGGAGGCACATTCATCGTGCTTGAATTAGTTTCCAATCCCCCCACCCTTTAAACCAGGTCAGCTCTTCTCTAAGATAGGACCCGTCCGGCAATACAGGGGTTTCCTTCTCTTTTTCATTCTCGACCCCAACTTCCTTGTTGGGGGAAGAAGGACAGATCCCTCTTTATGAGAGTCCAAGTTTTTCTCCCCCCTTCTGCTTAGACTCGGACGGGCGTCGGTCCGCCACTTGCCTGAGGCCTTTCTTGTTTGCAGCCGACGTGCGCTTGATCCACTATTTGTAGGCGAGGACCTATTCCCCTTCAAAGCATGGAAAGACTTAATAGCTCCTTGACAAGCTTATATAAAGTCGCGCCTGCTCCCTTCTCTCTGTTCCATTAGTAGGCATCCCTGATACTGTCTATCTCTTTTTTTACGACACTCCGGAAGTATGGGCCCCCCTTCCCTTCCACCTACATGGCCAAGTTTGTCTGTGCCTTCCCATTCCCTTCCCCATCTCATCCGACCAAGCACCTCCGCAGTTCCTGCCGAGCCCAGTCCATCCTTCATAGATCGTACGGCTTCTTCCCTGTCCCTGTAACCCCCTCTCTGGAAGTAGAGTCGCCTGGGTCGACCAGACCCTACTGTCTCCCCTTTCCTGCTATGCCCCGTCCTCTCTCGCAAGCTGACATATTTCCGGACGTCCAAGTCATCCCTTTCCCCGTCCCCATGTAAAACGTTTAGGTCCCTCCTCCTGACCCCTTCCAGTTTTTGTCTTGACCCTTTTCCCTGCCTCCTCGATTAATTTGCCTCCACCTGGGCGAAGGCGTCCTGAGTCCGGAAAAAGGTCAGTGTCCTTTCATGCCCTGTTCCAAATGAACAGACAATCTTTCCTCCTTCTTTCAGACCGTTGTTTTTTTCCCTGCCATGCACGCTTTCTTTTGTCGTGTCTGATGTACGTTAAACGGTGCACGTCCTTTGTTAACATCGCCTACTTCTACCAGGTGATTCTGTACCCATTATATAGTCTAGGCGATCCCTTCTCGTGCTCACCATTTGTGACTTCTTCACACAAGTGCTTTGAATCTTATGGCCCGTGATAATGATCTTTCTTTTAACCCCCCTTTTTGTTTTTTACGAAGTCCTTCTGTTATTGAGACGAACTTGGCATCCCTTTTCCTTTCATCTCGATTATTGCTTTGCCCAAAGGTCCCGAATCCTCAGTCCTCGTTTGTACAAGGAAAGGTTTACCGCCTTACTCCCCTCTCCCTTGTCTTCGTTCATGGAAGGTATTTGCCGATTGATCATTTCCTTGTATCCCTTCCACGAACAATGGCGACAAGAGGGTCCCTGGATTCTGTTTAACTGAAGGATAGTACCCATATGAAGCTTCCGTTCTCACCATTCCGGATCCTTCTTCCCAGAAGACCCATTAAAAAGAGCTCCCGCTTAAGTAGCTCGATCTGCCTTCTCCCGTTCTAGTACTAATTACGTTCCCGGAGGGCACGGTAGGGCTAGTCCATGGCCCCCCTCTTTCTCCGCTCACGTAGCCCAAAAGAACAGGCGCGTAGTTATTACTCAGCTTTTTTACCGGACCAGGCCCAGCATAGGAAACCCGGTGCAGTCAATGCAGAGATTCTATAGTGCGTTTCTTCCTTTTTTTCCTTCCCCGTTTTCAAGACCCTCCAAGGGGTATAAGTACCCCCCCCTCCCGCCTGTTTCTCTCACATGAAATGAAACTGTCCCGTGAGACTTCTTGGATGGCCTTCATTCACAGCCCCCCCCCCCCCACTTTCACTTTCCGCCTTGCCATTGTTCCCCGGAGCCGTGAAGTTGCCCAAAATGAACTTGCCCCCTTCACTGCTCCTCCCGGCATTCACCCCCTTGCTATTCGCGACCCAATGTTTTCGACCCCTCCCTGCGCTGATCCAGATGAATTGATCCGGAAACTGCGGATAGAGTTAAACCAATTTTTCTAATACTTCCCTTCTTGTCCACCCCGAGTGCTAGTCCCTCAGTCGAAATGGAGATGATCGCCGCCCGTAACATGCTGTCTTGATGGTACTTTTCCGGACGCGCGGTGGTTGATTCTTCAAGGGGATTCCTTCCTCAACCGCGTGAGCGAATCCGATCTTTGGCAGTCTCACTACTTCTTTAGTTCAGCGGGACCAGCATCAAGAAGTTCGTCCGTGTAACGGCTCCTGAGTATCTGATTCAACTTCTTCGGACGGTCCGTCCCTAGTCAGCTTTGGTTCATTCCCCTCACTACTTTTTAAGATCGCCTTGCCCCAATTTTGGATGGAATTTGGCTCTTTTTGTTTATAGGTAGTACGGAAGATCCAAAATCGTCACTCCCCCCTATAGTAGCGCACCGAGCCTCCTGCCCACTTTCACCTCTTCCTCCCCGGGCTGCCGGGCCTCTTCACTGCGGATTAGACACAAAGAATTCTCTGCTTGTTTCTTTACGACCCTGGCAGATAGCGTATGCTTGCCCATTTCCGGTGGTCCACTATGTTTTTCCCTTTTTCTTTTCCGCCTTTCCTGCCTACCCCTGCGTTTTCTTTCATTTTCAGGTTAAACGCATTGTTTGCGCTCGGATATGTCCCCCCGTTCTTCATCGCCTGCTCGTTGAGTTAATGGATCGCCCCCCCTTAGGAGTGCCGTAATCCCTTACATTGTTTTTACTCCTCCGTGCCCTTTCACAAGCGATCCAATCTCAGTGTTCGATAGCGGAGTGTTTTCCCCGACCTTTACTTCCCGTTACTTTTTGAAATTGCCCTTCCAACCCGATATGATCTTAGGGGATTCCTAATCCTCACCCCTGGCGGTTCAGTATAGAAGCAGAAGGCGGCCCCCCCCGGTCACTTACCGAAGATATTTCTAGTACTTTCGTGAAGGCTTCCCCTCTTCCCCGTCCCTCCCGTCTCGTGTGGGAAGGTATTCGACTTGTTTCATAGTTGCTTGCGACCTCTTTTCGTAAGTTGACTTCCGTTACGAGTCGTTCCTTCCCTTTAGTGAGTAGTCCCGCTAAGCGTCTCGTCCTCTCTCTTTCACCAAGCCAGATTATTACACACGTCAGTGAACAGTGAAAGTGTTGACTGACAACTTACACGCTTTTCGCAACCCCAAGACCCCCTTCCCTTGCGAGAGAGCCCAGAAATCGCCCTTCAGCCTAGGTGAGGTGATTTTTTGATGAGCTTTCCCGAAAGTTCATGCCTTTTTCTGAAAGTCTCGACCCTAGACCTCCCTCGGTTGTATCTCTTTCCTCTCCTCCTTTTTTTTTTTTGAATCGATGCCACCTCTTTGATGTCAGACCGAATCCCCTTTGACCCGGGCGTACAGAACAATAATACCCCCCTTAAACCCACTTTCGTATCCCAACGTTCTTTCTTCTCCAAGGGCTTGACGTTCTCATATCAATTGAAGTTTGTATTTGTTCTTGACCTTGACTGTAGACAAGGTTGGTCGGTGGCACATTTTCACGTCTGGCCCGGGACCCTTTTCCATGCTAAGGAATCTCCTGAGGTTTCTTGGGTTCAGTCGCGAATTTAATAGAAATAATGCTTCCCCGTGTTGAAGGAAGCCAGTTTCCTCATTCCTCCATGTGCCCTTTGCGTCAAATTGCACTACCACGCTTCCCCCTCCTCCTTCCCCTAGACCCCCATATTTTTTCAGGAAGTGACTCCTTACTTTCTCTATCTTTAATAATCACCCTTTTGACGTTGAAGTCTCAAGGTTTTCCTCCTTTTTCGCTTCTTGCACGATCGATTCCGCTCTTTTGATATCCTCCGTATAAAGAGATCGGTTCCGGTTAGGTACTCAAACCTAAATGGTCTCTCTCTCCCCATTCTAGTTTCCCCCCTCCGCACTCGAAACGTCTCTTTCTCCTGTGGGAAAGTAACCCTTCCCCGAGTTTTGAAAACGGGTACACGCTCACCCCTTCTTTCCATTTCTTTATCGGTCCTCTCACCTGGGTTGGGATAGACATTAAGAGAAACCTCGCGTCCTAGGCTCCCCCCTGTTTGTCATCCGTCTCGTCACAGTTCAAGTTCCCTTCTTGGACAACCATTGTAGTGCCCGTTATGGCGTCCTTAGTCACCCCTATCGCTTTCAAGTCTTATTGCGCCTAGAACGTGGAAATTCCCAGTCGCCTTTTGCATGGTCTTCCTGAACATGAAATCTCACTTGTTGATCTACCTCCGACCCCCCAAGGGAGGGTTCGCACCTTTTTTTTACTGCCGATCTTTTGCAGCTTCCTCTTTGCTTGAGGATTTTTTTCTTGGCATTCTTTTTTTATCATTTCACTTCCCTCCTCCCCTCAAAAAGCAATTGTGGCCACCAATGCCTTCATATGAAGTGAATGTGCAGGAAATGGCAGCATTGCTCTTCACATGAATGTGACGGGCCCTTTCATTCTGACTTCAGATTCTACTCCCTCGTGTACATTCTCCCCTTTTTGCTGTTACGGCTTCTGAATCTTAGATGTCGTTCTCTGGCCAATTCTCTCCGTTATTGTATCAGGATTGTCGGATCAGAATGGGAGGAAATTACCCCACCCCCCCCCCCCCTTGCGACGTCCCTCTCTGCAGTTCGCTTGTGCTCAGGGAAGAGTATTTTACCAATCTTCCTCCTCCCCTTGCTACTGCCGGCCTTTTCCTCTTCTTTGGATCTTCAGCAATTTTAGGTGTCTCCCCTACTCAGCGTCTTGTCCTGAGACGTCATCTGGTGAGAGAGACAGGTCTTTGTCCGGCACTGTTCGTTTTAGTCTTTATAGCAATTGTTACCTTGAAGAACGCCCCATGGTTCTCTATTCGGCTCCCTTCACTTTTCTCCTTCCGACCACGGGTCAATGACTGGTCGGGCCCCCCCTCGCTGGTTAATCCTCTTCCAGCCCCCCCCTTCATCCCCTAGTCATTTCATTGAGTCTGAGAGCCGCCTGTAATCAAGGTGATCCCTGGTCAGGGTCGGGCGGTCATCTAACCCTGAAAAACTGCCCCCCGACCTCCTCATGTCTGAGCTCCATGTTACGCTTTTTCAGCTTCCTCGACTGTCCCCAGAGGGAACTCACGGAATTTAATTTCCTGAAACCCGAATTTCAGACTATAACCCCCTTTTTTCGCAGATATAATACCAGTCCCTCACCTGGAAAGGACTTTTTTCCTAGCTTTTTCCACGAGCCCCCCCCCATCCCCCGGGACTCTGCGAACATAGTTCCAGTTTGGTCCCGTTCTCCTGATCTTTCTGAGTGGTCGCTTCTTCGCGGCCTGGATGGGACCTCTATTTAAAGCACCCTCCCCCCCCGCGGGGCAGTCTTTCCCCCAACACTGCCATGAGCAAGGATTAAACCCCATGATCTTATGCGCAAAGAATCCTCCGTCAGCTCTCTTTTACGTTCCTTCACCCTCTCGGGCGTTCTTCTTCATTGTGTTTTCAGCCCCTGCAGAAGTACCCCCTCCTGCAAGTCTGCCTTTTGCACCTCGACAAGCTTCTCCGACTGTTTTTCACATCATTGGTTCTCGCGTCCCAAGGTAAGAAGCCAACTTTAACGTTTCGTCAGCTTTAAACCTCTAACCTAGCCAGATTCTACCACGCAAATTTTGGGTCACCCCCCCTCGTCATCTGATCTCTCGTGACGAATCCCCCTGGCGATGAGGCCGATGTTTAAGGAAACCTTTTTTCCGTGCTGCTCCCCCTTGGCTTCAATAACCCCGAGAGGGACTCCTTAGATTTTTTTCCTCCCTTTTGTTTCTAGTCTGCCCCCTTCTTTCTTCTTGACGTTTCGTGAAAGTCCTGGTTCCGGAACACGCCTAATTAGCCAGGTGTATTTAATCTCTGGTCCCCTGAGTTTTTGGGATCAGCGGTAAACTTTCAGTTGTTCGGTTGATAGAAAAGTTGTTCCTTCTTCCCTGGTCCCGCTCAACCATCGTGTTCTGGACAGGTACAGCGTCCTTCAGTGATTCCTTCTTCCGTCTGGTTTGAGGAAGGTTATCCGACTCTGTCGGGCTGGCCAACCTCCCTTCTCTCATCTTTTTACCAGGGAATGTCCCCAGAATGACTCCCGTTTTTGTGTTTCCGATGACCCCTCTCCTTTTTTTTTCCCTTTTCAGGTGTTTTTTTTTTACCGCCATTGGCCCGCGGGTTTCCCCGTTTTTATGTGACCGAGAGAGTTAAATTGAATCTTCCTCTGAACCTCATACAGTCAAGTCTTCGAGAATTGGATGAACGTCAGACGTATAGATCTTTTTAGCTTTCTCTTCTGTTTAGTAGGGCTAGTTCCACCTTGCCTTGCTAGTGATTACCTTTTCTACGCATTGTTATCCATGCCCCTTTTCGGCTGAAACCCGAACGGGGCGAGGCTTTGCGTTTTTACCTCCCATTGATATACGTCCCTCCCTTTTATAATTTTCGCGCGTCTCGCTTCGTCTTAAGTTGGTCTTGGATACCGCGGCACCACTAAACGGGCCTCGCTCGGCTTCGCTCCACCCGTTTTACCAGTGACTTCCTTTTACCGACATTCCGCAATGTCCTTCTTTTTCATTGCACGGGTCCGTCCAGGAGTGGAACGGGAAGTTGCCCCCCCCAGCCGAATAGATACCCCGGCTTCTTCACACATGGGATCTTTCCCCCGACCATAAGCCGGACTGACTGGCTCTTTCCCTTCTCGGATTGAACTTCTATCGAGACCACCCATAATTTTGAGATAAGCGTCAACGGATTTTCCAACGTCTGCAGAGAACCTCTCCCTGAGATGTTTTCCCTTCTGCGCTGAGCCTTACTTCTGGATTCTCCACCCGGGGGGTGCCTGTCGGGAAAGGAGGGAGAGCTGAAGATTTTTTTCCAAAATTGCCCCTCGCCCCTCCGTTCACGTCTGGGCTCTTCATTCTTCATCCATCTGAGTGTCAGTTTTCGAGTCTGTCTGACCTTCATTATGCAATTTCCTCAAGGGTAGACTCCTTCTTCCCCATCTGCTATTGTGTAATCCCGCGGACGTTTTGGTAAACCCATTGGAGGTGTTTTTTCTTCTTGAGGTCCAGTAGTCCCGAAACAAGACTCCAATCAAGATTTTTTTTCCACTGCAGCAACTCTTCATTCCGAGCTCAGGTGTATTCCGGGTGGATAGTCTCTGCCCAGAAGATCGTTTTTGTCCGGCCTTTTCGGCCTGTCATTTCAATTGTTCCGTCGTGGCGACTATCTTCACGTCTTCGTTAAGTCCCCTTTACGCCAAGCCTGTAAAGTGTTTCCTTCAGAACCGTCACGGTGCCCCTGCTCTTGATGATAACAACCCGTTTCATCTTGCGGCTTGGTTACCCCCCCCCGGCTTGTTGAGTTTTATCATGGTTGCGTGCGCTCTGGACCTCGTACGTCCCCCAAGCTGATCACGTCGTTCTCCCTCTGGAGGTACTCCTATTCTTTTTACTACAAGTAGGTCGGTTGAAACCTGCCTAAGTATCGTTTGATCGGACCTAGGAGGGAGTCCCCCAGAGCGCTACTCCCGAGTTCCATATGAGACTCAGGCGGAAAAGGACCCGGTTGAATGTCTCCCTGCTTAGTTTCTTGTGTTGGCTGCCCTCCCCCCCTTGAAATTCCGCTTCTTTTTTTGGGCATGCTGACTCATATTTTCTGATCGGCGTTGTTCCTGTCATTTGAGGAAGTCCTTCTGAAAGGGGCGTGCTATTACCGGTGCCGAGATTGCCGCGCTACCTCTGAGCTGCCACGTAAGATAATTGGCCATGACAACACACAACCTAATTGGTCTCCCCCCCCCCGAAACCCCTTTGACAACGGCCATGTCAAAACTCTCTCATAAGCGTAGCCGAACCGCTTTCTCCCAGTTCCGTGTTGACTTGCGGACTTTTCCGTCAGCAGGCGCGCTCTTGGACCCTAGAATATTTGTCATATCTTTTTCTTCCTCATTTTTGGGATCGTAAACAACGTGATTACCCCCCCTCAGTCGAATTTTTCGGCCTGATTTCAGCGAACCTCTTCCCCCACGTCTCCGACTGAGATAACCGAGCTCTAGAGTGTGACGTCCGTACCCTTGCATGTTCTATTGCGAAAACGGAGTTAGACTGTTGTAGGTTTGACAAGTTAGGATGGCCTTTTAGTGTGTTTGCTCTTTCGAGGCGGGCGCTGCGGTCCACGGCTGGCGGGGAATAGAAATCCTAGTCCCCCTTGCTCTTTTTGCCCCCAGTTTGCCTTTTAAGACACGTGGCTGAGCCCGCTTCGTGAATGCCTCTACCCTGCCCCCAAAGTCCCATTTAGACCCAAGGTCGGACGTCCTCGTATTCATCCACACATCCCACATCTTCGAGGAGAACAGGATCAAGGTTTTGCGATTGCCCCGAAGGGTAGGTTTATCGCACCTTGTCCAGAAAGGGGAGTCTGAGCGTTGAGAAGCAATCCAGGTTCCTCAATCTTTTCGGGAGACAGGGTAGGACGCGGGCCAACCCCGGTTTTTGTTATTCACTCGTTCTAGAGAAGTTTCAAGATGAGTTTTTTTAATGACCGTAGTTATAAAATCGTTTTGATGTTTTCCAAAAAGGCCTTTTCGGCCCCGTTCGTAGTCCCACGGCACCCCCAGTTGAAAATTTAGGATACCGGACCTACTGTTTAAGCAAGTTTTGCCGTTTTTCCAAACCGATGTCAAGAAGGGAAGCCGGGGGTTGGAATCGGCAGAGAGGACAGGGGAAGTGAAATTCAATGAACAAGTGGGCGTACGTTTTTGTCGTTACCGTTACCCAGTTGACCCCCTTTTGCCGTGTGTTACACGTGGGCACTCGCTTTTTTTTTACCCAGACCCTACCCCCGATCTTTCGTTGATAATGTAATTCATCAAATTTTTGGTGGCAGGGTAAGCCCGTGTATGCAGCATGTTTTCGCGGCATTTCGTTGTCCGAGGTTTGGCTTACGGGGTGGATTGAAGTTAAATGGAACTGGACCCAGACCGCCTTCAAAGTGTGCCCCCCTGACGCTATGCACGCAGCTGTTTGTCCCCCTATAAGCTGATATTACAGGAGTAATTTTCCTCAGTTATTGACGCAACCGTCACTCGTCCTCGTTGGAACAGGAGAAATCTTGCTGCTTTCCGGTTGCATGTATATGTTACCTTTGCAAAAGTGATTTTTTCGCTCGTCTGCTGCGGGCGGAGCAGCCTCCAAGACAAATAGTACGGGACCCTAAAACTAGGAGTTAAACTACCACCAGACCCTCCCCACCTCTACTTGACCTCTCCTCGACAGGTCCTCCCCTCCAGGAAGGCTCGCTACGGAGTCCTCAGTCCTAAAGATTAAGGTTTAAGAGATGTTATGCCTGATTGGAGTAGTTAGATAACTTTCTGTGATCCTCTGACAATGGGTACATCTCCCCCCCGGAGTGGGAAAACCGTGGGCGGCATCGCACGTGTGCATGAAGAGCAATGTGGATGAGCGGCCTTGTTTTCAACCTTTTTAATTACTTCCGACCCCCTTTGCCCCCACTTGCCAATTGGGTGGAATGGTTGAAAGTCTAATAACTGCCCCCTTGCAGGCCTTGATTTATTAGCTCATTCCCGGCAGGAAGGACCAACACAGCGAGGGTCGTTTACCAGCATGGGGACTAGAAGTACAAATGAAGACGACGACCCTTATCTTAGCATTTCGAACACTCTTCCTCGCCTCGTTTTTCCATCGGAGACACATCCTTCCGCGCTTTTTGGCCTCTACGGTGCGAGGAATCCCCTCGGGTCGTGAGAATAGACCCCCTCCCCCTCCTGGGCGGAAGATTCGAGTTGGCAAATCGCCGCTCCAGCTCGAGTAGTTCCATCTGCATTTTTTGTCTAAGTTCGTCGGTGCCGCCTTTCCGATATTCTTCGGTTCTCCCCGTTCAAAGTTGATGGCGATCCGGCTTTTCCAACGAGAACCTGCACCGCGTTTTTAGCCCATTTTCGGGGGCCACGACCTATGCCCATCTCAGGCTACAACTACCTGCGCTTACCCTCCGAAATTCAAGCAGCATGAGACTTCCCTCTTCAGGTCTTTTTTCACGGCCTTTTACAAAAGATCTGGGCCTCATTGTAATTGCACTCTCCCAGCCGTAGAGCGTTTTCATTTGTTTCTGAAAGGCAAGAAGAGTACTGAGAACTTCCTTCCGCTGTCCCTCCTTCCCTCTGATCAACGATGCACATACGGACGGTCTTCCCCTTACTCACTCTTGTTGTTATAGGTCACCGTTTAGTCCCCACACCTTGCACACTTTCTTCTTCCCTCTTGTGTTAAGGAACAGAGACCACTTGGAACGAAAGCGTTTTATGCTCGTCTTTTTAAGATGTGTCCTCGGTTCAGTCTGCATCGGTTCTGATACCTTGCTTCACGAATCCCCTGGGCGAAGGAGGCGATTACTTCCACGTATTTGTCTTTCCACGTGTGCGTCATCCATGAGACCCGAAAAGAATCGTGTCATCTCTTTC
>Ga0179591_1335890_pt1 | contig 17387 bp, 28 predicted proteins | sample CZOMad2_1_08_16f_FD_182891 | JGI IMG/M metagenome (GOLD analysis project Ga0179591, IMG submission 182891) | Vadose zone soil fungal communities from Angelo Coast Range Reserve, California, USA - CZOMad2_1_08_16fungal (PacBio error correction) | ecosystem: Environmental > Terrestrial > Soil >... | reverse complement strand
CCAATTTTTTCCTTTCTTGTGGCATCTCGGTTTTCCCGTATTAGGTCATCATCCCACACCATTCCACATCCAAGCTCCCCGTACCTATTTTTGCGATCTCTTAGTTTCTTCTTTGTGCAAAGAACTCTATTTCCCCCGTACGTCCCCCGACCCTGACAATCTTCAGGATTACCTTCCACCACTTATTGACAGTCCTTATGATTTTCCAAACCCTCTTTCCCCCACCGCCTTGCAAACCAGTTCCTGTTATGAGTTAGCTTTTTTCCCCATTGGCATTGAAGAGGCATTCTTACACTTTTTCCCCCTCGCCCCACCACGAAACCCCCCGCACAGGAGAACTACCCAAATTTTCTCACTCTTTTTTTCCCCCGTGGTCTTTCGGCATTTTGTTACATTGGCCCCCTTGTCTGTCAGTGACTCATTTTTTTAAAATGTTCTCATTCTTCCCTGGGTTTTAAAAGCTCTCCTTTACTCTCCCCCCTTCCCCCGTTCTGGACCCACGGTTCACTGAATATGCCTTGCGATTTTTTTCTTTAATGACCCCCTTCCCGTAGTCGCGTGAGTTCCATTTCCCACGCTTGTATTCCCTTAAGTTCCTTTTAGTCCTTTATGCGCGGGCTCTTTTCTCGCCATGTAGTGTGAGTTCCCGTGATTTTCCCCTTATAAACGGTCCGGCCGTCCCCCGGGCTCTTTTCCCCACTCTCAGCTGAGTCGTCGATGTTTTTATTGTTTTAACGGTTTTTGCCTTTCCTTTTATGTTCTTGTTAAGCCCTCGTCGGCTTGTGCGGCTCCTTTTTTTTCTTTTTTTTCGGTTTATTTTTTGTTTTCCCATGCCCGATCTTGGTCCGGCCACCCGTTTCTATACGGTGCTGACCTTCCCTTGCTTTTAAGTCAGATGTGTTCATGGGCAATCTAGCGACCCCCAAAACAGCTTATCCATTTTCTGCGTCAACCCTCTTTAGTCCCAGGGTGTTTGCTTTTCGACGGGTTTGTCCAAAATTTCCACCTGTGAGCTTTTTCTTTTCCTCCCCTTTCCTTTCCCCCAACGGTTTCGGTCTTGAGTTCCCTCCTCCCCCCGTTGTCTGTTTTTTTTTTCGTTCCCTTGGTCATTTGGTCCGGTGTCTCCCCGTCTCGCTGTTTTTGTTTTGCCTTTTTTTTTTTGCTTTTGATTGTATCCATTTCTGCCGGCTTTGGCATTTCGTTAGGTTTTTTTTTTTTTTCCCCCCCCAATCTTGATGCCTTCCCCTAAACCTGCCCCATCCCTTCGCGTTTTCAACTTTACCATACGCACCTCCCCCGTCACGGTCCTTGCCGGTTAACTGGCCCCTCGTTGTTTTTCGAATCCACCCCGGTAGAAAAACAATTCCTAATCGTGTGTTCTTTCCCTCCCGGGCTCGATATTTGTCTGTGTTTTTTTTCGGTATTTTCTTTTCTTTTCTAGCCCCAGGGATTCTCCCGTCGGCCACCATCCCTCCACCCTCCTCTTACCTTTTGCACGTTTCATCTCTTATATTGCGGGCCGATCTGGAATTTCTTCCTTTTTTTAACCCCTGCTTTCGCCACTCCCCCTCCATACCCGCGGTCTCAAACGTTTGACTTCGCCCCCCAACTTTAAGAGTGGCATGTGCACCCCTTCTTGGCCCCCCTCCCGCTGGCGCGGTGCTCCCGCTTTTTTTCCTTCGTCCCCTTCCCCTTCCCCTCGGGTCGGACTTTCTTTTTCCTTTCTTGGCCCCCCCCCCCCCCCCCCCTAACGGTTTTGCCTCGACTTTGAACCGAATTTTTGAACTTCCCTTCTTCCGGTACGGTTTTTTCCCCCCGCCAAGATGTTTGATCTCCCACTAGGAATGTCTTTCTCCCATTGGCCATTCCATACTTCCCTTTTTTGGTTGTTTGCGAGTAGAATTCTCTTTCTCCCCCCAGAAGTGGTATCTTTCATATTTTTTATTCACCTCTTTGCGTAGGAACTCCTCCCCCAATCTTTTTTTTACTTTTGATGAAACCTAATTTAGTTAGGTTACTGACTTACAGTTTCGTCTTTTGATACCCCTCGAAATTACGTACGCTACGAAGCTTCCTGTTTTAGGCTGCATGTTTTGGGGTATGGGCAGGAGTCCCACCCCACCAAAGCGTGACTGGAGGCGTCAACTGATTGACTTTGTTTTCCGGGACATTTGGTTGCTGCCTTAAGACCTCATTTTTAGCCCTTCCCCTTTTTTTGATTGTTCTTGATCCTGCTTCCCACACGGCTGACCTGCGTCAACGTAGTCCCCTATAGTTTCTTCAGTCCTTATCCCTTTCTCCCTTCCCCTCTTGAGGACGACGGCTTTTTTCCCTCCCATGTTAATGATCCAAGTACCCGTTGTCCTCCATACGTCCCACCTTGAAACTTTCGTTTCCTTTTCCCACCCAAGAAGTTCTTTGCTCTCAGTTTTTTGGAGACGGGTCTGTCATATTTGCACCCCCCTCTGGTTAACAGTCAAACTTTTCCCCCCCCTTGGGTCACCCGGAATTTGTTGTCGATTCCTCCTCCGATAGTTCGGGTTTTAGCACACTCATGGGACAAAAGTCCTGTTGAAAACGAGGTACCCCGCTAGGGGCCTTTGGCGGGTGGCATGATTTGATCTATTTTGATAAGGGGATCGACTGAACCCCCAAATTTCGTATTTGAGGTCCCCTTCGACCCCCCACAACCGGTACCCATCCCCAATGTATTGACTCTTGATTATTGAGTGACGAGGACTCCCCCCCTTTCAGACCTCAACCCCTCCCCCATCTCTTTACGATTAACACTTCTTTAAACGAAAACGTTTCTCTTTCGTATTTTGGCGAACCTTCACCCCTTCCGTTCCCGGTTCGCAATTTTGAAACCCTGCTCCTGCACCCACTTTCCTTTCACCTAAAGCTGTTTTTTTCCCCGCGAGAAATTTTTGGAGGGGGCTCAGCCTCCCAAGGATTTTGTTTCTGGGATAAAAACACACCCTTTTCTGAAAAAAACATATTAGGTTTAAACCCTCCGCGCAACCCTTCCCAGGTAATTTAGACACTTTTTTGTTAGGACCCAACCGTCTTGGCTCGAGCTTTTTTCTTTTTTTGTTCCCTTCAACTTGTTCATTTCCCCATTTCCCGTGAAGTTTCGCCTCCCCGAACTTTCCCCCCCCCTTACACATGTTCCCCCCTCCCCACTTCTTAGCAGATTTTTGGCAGACCGGACGTCAGGTGTTGACCACGTTTCTTCCTCTGACCTGGGTGTCTTTAAGTGCCCTTTCCCCCAGAACACCCGTTGCTCCTGTCCATGGCGCTCTCATCTCCTACCTTTTCCCCGAATCCGAACCCCCCCCTGAATCCCCTATTGGTACACCCCGCGTTGATCCATCACGTGGATCTTTATTCCCCCCCACCCCCCCCACCCACAAGCCCCGACGTTATATTTCAAGTACACGTTTCAACTTTCTTGGCTTTCGGGTTGCTGATCTGCCTCTGGATTCCTCGATAATTTCTCACGCCCCATTTCTGCACGTTCGGCTCCCCGTGCAATTCCCCCTCCCGGCCAAGGCCAACGTGAACAATGCTACCTCTAATTTCTTTTTTGTCCTTCTTTTTTGCGTTTTTTTCCTGTTGCGGAAAGTTGAAAACCCATTGAAGGTTTCACCCGTCCCCCCTTTTTTTTGTTTTCCCTAATTTCGTTTTTTTTTTTCTTTTTTAGAGTTTCCAGGGCGTGAGGCGGGCTTTTTTTACCAGCCCTTTTTCAGTCGTTGACCCAGCATATGTTTAGATATTCTCGGACTGCCCTCATTTACGTTCTGCTTACCGACTTTACCCTTTTGCGGGGTCCCTTTCAGCAACTCTTAAACCTATTCCTATTTCGTAAATTTTGCGGTCGACGGAGCCCTGTTGATTTTTGGTTCTCCCCGCGTCTTTTTATGGGCCTGCCGCCCCCCTTGGCGATTTGTCCCACGCACCTTCCCTAAGGTTTTTCTTTTTCCCAAACCATCATACCGTCCCCCCTGTGTCTCTTTGGCAAAACCTGACCGCGTCCCGTCTGGAGCATCTGTTTTCCCCCATCATTCCTAGCTACGAGGCCCCCTCCCCTTTTTAGTGGCGAGCTTTCTTTCTCCCCAAAATGGTATCAACAAGAATTTTCCCGCTCCGGAATATTTTTTGGAGATTATTACCTCCCGTTTTGCCTTTCCTTTTGCCGATCAACCCCCAGTTTTTTCCCCCCAATTTCCATCAAGCTTCCCCGGGACGCAGATGCAGCACGTTAACGCGATCCCAGGGTGCGGTAACCTCAGTCCCTTCCTCAGTACTGTCCTCTCCTTGACCCAGTGAAGGTCATTCCCATCGAGAAGGCTCCTGGTCTTTTGAGATCTACTTTCCCCGCCCCCCGACTACTGCCTTGGCCCTATTCGGCATGTTTTTGATTTTTTTTTTTTCCCCGGAAATATGACGCCCCCGCTAGGAATTTTATCCATAAGTCTCAGACACCTGTTCCGTTCGTGCTCTGGTGACTCTACATTTTCTGCCCATTCCAGGGAGGAACTTTTGGTTTTTCTCAAGTCTTTGACTTAATTCTAGAGCGGCCATATCCTTTCCCTCCCTGGCCCTTGCCGATCCCCCCAGAGATGTCTTAGATGCGGATCCTCTTCAAGTCAATATCGCCTCCTTCATTGTGGTCCCCCTTCCTCGCGTAAGACTTCCCAAACTGATCTTTCCCTGATTTTTGTTCTTCGAAGGACATCCCCTAATCCACCTCCGTCGTTTGACACTTTTCTTTCCTCTGCACCGATATCGCCAACTTGTGCCCCCAGTCGAGAGAAAGAATGCTTCCCATTTGCATCTACTGATAACCCCAGTTTTTCCTTTTTGGCTACCTTGGCCCTTTGATTTTTATGGCCCCCTATACCCGATTCGTTGTTGTAGCTAGTACTCATCATCGGGGCTTTCCTCCTTCTTTCCCTGCAAATGGAGTAATACCTTTTCCCCCCCCGCAAAGTGACCCCCGACTTTTCTTCTGACAATAATTTCATTAGGTTTAACCATCGATTCCGTTGGTTTTCCGCTGTCATCCCTTTTCCCTCCCTTTCCCTGTCCCCCCCCCCAAGACACCCCCGTAGAAAACCCCACACATCGGACTGGGACTCTTACCCTATAAATCTCTGAACCTATGATCATTTTTTTTCCCCCCCCCCATAAACTGATTTTGTTGCCCGTGGGTGGCGTTCCCCGATCGTTATTTCCTTTTTCTTTGCAGTTGCCCCCTATAGGAGGCCCATTGTGACGCGACCTCGCGCCCATCATGTATCCTGTCCCTCTTTGCAGGCTTAGACCCGACACCCTGCGGCTGGGCAGATCAACTGTGTCGGGTTCTCCTTCTGGCGGACCCCCGTTTCGTTTCTCTCTATTACATTCTGACCCCCACCCCTTAGAGGTCCCCCCCTTCCCACAATCCAAATCCTTTTTTCCCTGATTACCAGGTAATTTCATCTGACCCCCCCATTGGCGCAAAGTCATTCCTTTTGGTTGTGCAGCTGATGGATGGATATCCCCCCCTTTGATCTTGGGTTCCCCCCCAATTTTCCCCTATCGCAGTTCTTTTTCGAGCATTTTCGACCACCCCCGTGCGGGTTTTACTCGCGACTCGGCCCGTCTCACGACCGCCTTCTAGCGTCCTGTGAGGTCGTCTAATGGCGCACCCGGTTCGTGTTATTCTCTTCGTTCATCCCCTGTCTGGTTTCCTACCCCTCATTTCCCTTCCCCCCCCCCTATGTTCCGATGGCCCTTCCCCCCTTTCGCCCGCGTGGATGCTGTCACCTGCCGGGATTGTTTTTTTTCCCCCCCCCTTTTCTCTTGCAAGTTTTTCTGGTTTCAGCCTCCCCCCGTCGAGGCAAAGTGTTCACTGTTGCTCCTGCTTCCTTCCTCTTTCGATCCGCTTTTTTTGTCCAATTGCTGTCTTGCCGTGCCAGTCTGGCTATTGGGCCTTCCCCTGATCCCCCCTCCTATCATCAGATTGGCGGTTTTGACTAGACCTTCCCCCATCCTTTTCCCAGCACTTTCTCCCAGCCGTGAGATTATTTTTTGAAGCTGCGAGTCGTGTTTCGACACCTTTTCCTCTCTCCGAAGATCAGGAGGTTTTCCTCGATTCGTTCCAGGGGCATTTGGACACACGTGGGGCGTCTCAATCAGTGATTCCCAAGAAGTCTTTTTCTCGACAACGAACACTCGTTCCTTCCCCCTCCCCCTCACTCCCCGATTTTAAGAAGTTAGGCCGATCCCTTGCGAAAAGGCCACTCTTCGTAGCAACTGCCCCTCCTCACCACACCAAATGACGAACAGCTCCTTGCTCATCCTCAGCTGATAGTCTTTTTTTTCGCTAATGATTACTCCCAGTTTAACCGTTCAAACCTTTTCCCCACACTATCCCTGTTGTCCTCCCTCCTCCCCGGGCGCTCGTGTGGCCACGCTTCCGTGACCCGGGTTGATGTTTTTTCTTGGACTTTTTCCCCCCCCTTGCGGTCACCTTGTTTTTTCACCCACCAACCTTTGAATCCTTTGGGGAACCCTTTCAAACCTGTCTGTTGCCGAACGCTGAGTTCTTCCCTCAGGGCATGTCACCCGCTACGAATTTCCCCCCCGTATTTTTAAAAGGACCCCGGAAACTCCTCTTCTTTGGATCCTCCCCTCCTTGACACTCGTTCCTCCCAGATTTTTGGAGCTGCTCTTCTTTTTTTCTGGTTTGATCCTTTACTTGACTGCCAAACCCTTCCCTATCCCCTGCTTTTTTTTCTGTCGGAGGAAAAGCCAACCCTTTGTTTCGTCCCTTGGACTTGGTCGGCGTGACCCCAAGGTCCTCGCTATTGTGAATTTCGGATATGTCTCCCCCCCCACACCTTCTTTTTTCTTTCCCCACGGGGCGAACCCCACGCCCTTCGTTTTTTTCGTTGCCGGCCCAATTTACTTCCCCAAAACACGCTCCTTTCCATAGCCAATTCTGAAATTTTTCCAGTCCTTCCTTTTTCTCCCGCCCATTTTTCCCCGCAAACTCCCTGCAACCTGCCGCCAACGCTTTCCTTCCCGAAAACTTTGTCCCAAAGACTCCTCCCCTTTTGTTTTTTTCGATTCTCTTTCTTTGGCTGTTGTTTTTCTTTTCACCAGGCGTTGGCGGAGTTGCCTTTTTTTTAGGGGGACTTTGCTGTGTGACCCAGCCCCGCGACGGTACGTTGAAGGTTGTCTTCTGTTTCGTTAATCCCGGGCTGTTTTCCGGTAACACCACCCCCCCCCCTTCCTGGCGCTTCGCCTCCGTTCGTTTTCCGTGGACAAGAGTTTGACACTCCTGTGGGCAATACTTTCCCAGTTCTATGTGAATTCCCCCCTTGAGATTGGTTTTGTTTCCTCCTCAAGTTTAGTTGTACCGGATATTTTCCTTTTCCTTCCCCCTACCACAATCTCTTTCCGATTGATTTCGTCTCTTAGCTCCTTTTGTTTTTTTCCATTTTTAATGGACCTTTTCATGATCCCTCCTGTTCTCCTTCATTACCCCAGAGCAGCTTACTAATGAGAACTGTGTCTCTTCTGACTTTTTTGAGCCTTCTTTCCCTTTGCTGGTCCCTTCCCGTTTTTTCCTAACCCGCTGTTATTTGACTAGCTGTGCCCCGTCTGCGGGAGGTGCGGGCGAACACCGGTTTTTTTTCCCGATGGCCTCTCTGTCCCCTCGATATGCTGTCGCCTTGATTGAAACCCCGACTTTCCTACTCTTAAGCCCTTTTTTGCGTCGCCCCCCGGTTCATGCTTCCTTTTGTAGAACGGTTTTCTTTCTTTGTTGAATCGGTTGAAACTTGCTCTGTCTATTTTGCTGCTTGCGCTCTGTTGCGCTTTTTCTTCCCCCCTTTTGGCCAATTTTTGCTTTTTTTTCTTTGCAGTTGCTACTGGTTCTTCGTTTTTGCCCGATTCTCGGTGAGGCTGAATATTCTTTTTCTCTTTGTTTTACGATTTTGTGCGCGAGCAGTCGGTTTCTTGATTGTGGGGGACCCCTCTACCCTATTCCTTTTGTCTTGTCCCATAATATGACCACTACCCCCCCTTCCGGACCTCAAACCTTTTTTTAGCACCCCCCCCCTCCCCCCGCCTGAAGCTCAAACCCTTTTTCCTTTATTGGGAGAGACTCTTTTTATTTCCGGCCATTTTTCCTCTTTGTGTCAGTACATTTCTCTCCTCCATCCGAGGCCTTATGATAGGTGTTTTTTTTTTTACCCCCTTCTTCTCCATCTTGGCAGAATGATTCAGTGACCGCTTTTCTCCAGGCCGGCTTTTTTTGATGTTCTCCCCCGGCACTGATTGCTGATCCTGGTCGTTTCTCAATATAGACTACCAATCTTTCTTGCGTCATGTTCAGATCCTTCCCAGTGGCGAATTTTCCCCCCTTTGGGGGTGTTCCCCCTTCCCTTGGGAATTCTCAATGTACTAACCAAAGTCCGCGTCCGCCGGTGCCTGCATCCACTACTTGGTTTTTCCCCCCGTCCCTCCCCGCCGGGGCCTCCCCTTTTTAGCTTCCCAACAACTGTGTCTTTTATGGCCCCCTCCGTTGTCTTACGGGTGGCTTTGCCGGGACTTTCTGATCGGTTCCCCTCGTCTTCCTCCCGCCAATCACGTCCCCCCGTCTTAGTAATAGAACCGATGCCGTTTTCGTGTCTGGTTCGGTTCTTCGGGATTTTCCATGTTAGTATTTTTATGTTGTTGATCCTCGGTGTGCTCCTTTTTTGTTTGAGATAAGAATCCCGGTGATTCCGCTTCCGCGCCCCCCTTTTTTCTCCGCCAGCCCTCGTGTATCTTCTCCCTCTTGCATCGAGGACATTTTTGTACTTAATGCCCCGAGACTTTCGCTCACAAACCCCCCTTCGTTTGGCTTTGTTTGCGCAGTCGATGTGCCTACTAACACCCCCGGCTGGCACAGATTGGCGCTGAAGATACCTTTATGGTTGGCCCCCCTTTTTCCAGACGGGGTCCTTCTTTGTTTTTTTTCATGCAAAGGTGCATGTTGCGGACTTTGATCACTTAAACGGTCTCTGCTTTTCCCCTTTCTCAACCGTTCTTTCCGATTTTTCTGCACGACCTGAACAGATTTGAGTCGTCCTTGGAGTGGACATGATTCCCCTCCAGCTCCCCGCTGCTATTCATCCCGCCCTTCCCACCGGGCTTTTTTTCTTTTTTGATGAGCTTGTTGTTTCCTCTACGTTTTTTTGCACGGTTTTTTTAAGAGGTGATCAGCTAACTGGACCCCTTTCTCATTTTCCGATTTCCTCCTCTGGCGGCCCTTTTTGATACTTTTTTTTCGCATTCACATTAATTGGCGTCGTATGTCGGGCTGGGCGCCGTCTCTACGCTCTACGCCGCCTTTCCTCATCTTTTTACCCCCAATTAGTGTCCACGGGGTTCCTTTGAGTCGGACCCAGCCCCCCCCCGCTCACAGTCCTCTTCTTCCTCTTCGGTTCCTGCACTCAGGGCGATCGTTCCCTTCATTAATTTTCTCTAATTGTCGTCCTGCCTAAAAAAACGGAGGTTCCCCTCAATTCATGCGTCTCCCCCCCCCCCCCAAGCACCGCACCCCCCTGCGTTTTCGTTAGATGCGGATTTTCTCCCATTACTTGTTCGAGATTTCGCTTTTCTCCTGACGCCAATGGATCCTTGATTTGTCAGCTTCCTGTTTTCGGCCCCGTCGCGAGTCGCTCTCTTTCAGTTTGTTCTAGATGTCGCTTATCCCCCTTTTCCCCCCCCTCCAGCCCAGTTCCCCCCGAGAACCTTCTCTTTTCGCTATCGAACGGACCTGACGCACTGTTCGCTCCTTTCCGTGAACCCTTCTTATGGACGGAATGACTTTTCTATGGTTATTCAAGTTAGGTTTCCTCTTGTCTCTGCTTCTTCTTATTTTTTCTTTTTTCCCGCCACGAGGAATTCGTTTTGTAATTTGATAGCTATTTGTGATGCTGTCTTCCTCTCCTTGTCCCAATTTGGAGGGATGCTTTTTTTCCTTCTTTTTCCCTTTTTTCCGTCAGTTTTCTTTTTTCTTTTGTTCGTATCGGTCATCTCCAAACATTTAATCAACTCCCTGCCTCATTGGCGAGATTATGATCTGTTTGTTCCTCCCCCCCCTCCTCCCTTTTCGTAAGACGCGCCATCGGCCCCCTTTATTCCCGAAAATTCGGCATTGCCCCACGCTTGGGTGAAGTGAAACCTTCCGTTTGAACTCTTTTCCCCCCCCCACTTCAGCTTTTCGTTTTCGGCACCTTTTTTCCTTTTTTCCAACCGGCATTCGTTTTTCCTAGGGGCCTTTTTTTTTTTCATTGTTTTCTTTGCCCAAACACGAACCAAGAAAACTCTATTCTGCAATTTTACGTTGGCTTTTTCCTGTTCAGCGGCATCCTGCTTGCAATCTTCAGTTTTCTGTGCTGCTCCAACTTTATTCTAGACTGTGTTCTTTTCCCAGACTCCCTGGCCTGACGGCATTATTGCCCCCCGATGTTTGTCACGATTCTTCAGGGGGCCCGTTGGGTTTGTTGTCAGCCCTTTTTATGTCGCCGCGCCTACGGCCTTTCTTCCCCTTTGCTTCTGATCCTGGATTTTCTTCTCGCCCTCTGAAATTTTTGCTTCATTTCTCGCCATAGAGCCCTAGTCCCTTGGTGTCAACTTTTTTTTCCCCCCTGGCTGCTTTCACCTAACATTAAAGTGAGATTGGTCCTTGTTTTTTTTCCTGATGTTGGGTCCCCTCCCATTATTGTTCATAGGCCTTTTCTCATGTAGCTCCAGGCAACCCATCCTCAGTTTTTTTGTCCTTGACCCCCCCAAATTTCTAAACTTCTTTAGTAGGAAGTTGTGACTCGTTTTTTCCTTGTTGTTCCCACACCCCTTAAAATCCGTTCTCACAATTGCGAGGCGCAACTCTCTTGCCCCGTTTGAATATGACTTGGTTCCAAACCTTGCTTTTTCCACCGGTACAAAGATTTTTCTCCGACACCCCCTTCCATTTACCCACAGGGTGATGTGAGTTTTCTGCATGTATTGGGTTTTTCTTCTTTCATGGATTCTGGCCTGTCCGGTTTTCTCCCCCGTCCGTTTTCCCAACGGCCGGCTTTGCCGAGGATCTATCTCACTTCCTGGCGCTTTATTACCCCCTGGTTTTTCGGCTTCGCGGGCCACCCCCTGTTCTTGATCAGCAATCTTTCCCAACCCGACCGCCATAGATGTCCTTTTGTGGCGGTCCTCCCCTTTCCCAAAGTCCAAGCCTCTGGTGCCACTTTATAACTTTCTCGTGGTACGCTTTCGAATAACGACTACCCCCCACCCTTCCATTTTTCACATTCTAGGGTCAGGCGTCCGTTCTGCTTTTGTTCCTTATTTTTGCATCCCAACCCCTGTTCTGTGTGCACAGTGACGCTGTGTCATTTTCCCCATCCTTTTTTTTTCCATCCGCATTACTAACTTGCAGACCCCCCCAAGCTGTGGCGAATTTTCTTTACGGGTAAACGTTTCTCCTCCAAACCTTTCCTCCCTCCCTTTCCATGTCGTTTGCACCCTTCCTATCTTTAAACCCAAGCCTGGGCAGGCCCCTTCCCCTCTTTTGCGTCCCGACTCCCGGGAGGGGATTTTCCCCAGTCCCTACTGCTTTTCTCCCTCCAGCCCCTAACCGTAGCGGTGATCCTTTCTTTGTGTATGGCCTTTTCTGGGCCATCCCAATTTTTTGATCTGGTCCTCGACTCACCACGGTCCTGTCGGCCGTTCCTTTTACAACATTTGTTTTTTCCGCTGCTCCTCTTGATAGATACCCCCCATCTTTACAATATCTTTCGACTTATCCGGCCTCATCTCTCTCTCCTTTTCGTGGTGGTCTTTGAGCTCGGTGTTTTTTTCCTTTCTGGCAACAGTTTTTTTTTTGCTGCCCCCAGACGGAGGGATTTGGTAAATGACTTCGCCTGCTTCGCCCCCAGCCCCCAATTTTTTTTCCGGCCCTTTTCTAGATGCCGAACTTTCGTTCTGGGTCACGGGCCCCTTTTTCCGTCGATCCTTCTTCCCCGCCCAACCCGAGTTAAATCAGTACCCGACCGCTTCTGTTTGGTGGGCCCTGCTGCTGATTTCGCCTCCGGCAAAGTCGTTACTGCCCCCGTCCTGCTTTCCTTTTCCTGGGTTTTTACGATTTTGTTCGTTTTTTTCCTGTAGGGGACATTGGTTGCCGCCGATCCGTTTAGCCCCCCTCCGATTTTTTTGGAGTGTTTGCCGCGGCTTTTTTTTCGTATGGCGAAAACTCGTTTGCGGCCCACTGTTCCACGTTCTCCCCTTGGATTTTCCCCCTGGCAATGTTCATTAGCACTCTTGTCGGGCTAGCTTCCAATCTTCCTTCCCTTCGATCCCCTACCCACCCTTAGCTCAACCAACACCCCGTCGAAAATCGCCCTTGTGACCTACTTTATGGCGTTTTTGCGGTGTTTCGCTGTCGATTGCCCCCCTACCAAACGGAGCCCGTTAATTTTCTTAGGCCCCCTGAACTGTTCCCACCTTGAGAGTGATTTCTTTAGGGGCCGGTCTTAGGCAGCCTTTTTCCCCCTTTACCAGGCCCCCCTAGGTCCGCTCCGGTTCTCTTCCCCCGCCGCCCTTTTTCTCCCGGCCCAATCTTTTTTTCCCGCGCACAAGTTTGTCCGCCCTGTGCCTTTCCCCCCCAAATTTTTCTCCATACCGTCTAAAACCATCATTCCACGAGTTCCATCCCCTGACTTTGCCCTGCGGCAGCAGATGCCCACACACTTTGCACCCCCTCGACGTTTTTTCCCCCGCCAATCACCCTTCCCGACACCCCCGGTCTTTGACGAATGGTTGGGTTTCCCGGGTGAAAGTTCTCCTCCAGATTTCCCCCTCCTTTCCTTCCATTTGTCCACTTGTCCAGCGTCCCCACCCTTGGCTTCCCTTTTTCCCTAATTTTGTTTTGTAGTGAAAACTTCTTTTGTAGCTCGGGAACCGCTATTTTTGTTTTCGTGGGTTTTTAGATTTCCCCCGGTTTTTTACAAAGCATATCCCTTTTAGACCCTACGACGATTCAGACCCTTTGTTTTGCAAAGCTTTTTATAGTCACTAGGTGGGTTGACCTCCATTTTTTTCAGGGCGCCCCTTGGCGTGAAGGGGGCCTTTTCCCTCCAACCCTTTACAGGAAATTATCCCAATACCCCATCGCAGGAGTTGTTATGTTTTCCCGTCCCCCCCTTCTCCTTGGTGTGTGCCAATGTGGAGTGGAAAAAATTTGGCAGGACTGGTTCTCTTCAGGGCCTTTCCTCCCCCCTTCGAAAGAGCCTCACCCTTTTTCAGCCCGGTGTTCCCCGGAGGCCCCCGATCCCCACCCCCCCCCCTTAAGAACGTAGGGGGCGGACTCTGTTGTTTAGCTGTTTGGGAAAACGCGCGTTATTTACGTTTTTTTTTCGGCCCCCCCCGCCACAAAGCCAAGTTTCAAACTTCAGTTCACCCTAGATATGGGTCCCCCATTCTTGCTTGGCCTTTTTTGCGGCGCTTTGAAACCTGCCCCTTTCTTTTATTTTTTGCACGGACCAACCGGTTTCTTCCCCCGTTCGTATGCTTTCCCCAGAAGGTCACCTGCTGCCCACCGCACCCTTCCCTCTTTCAACCTCTTTCGGTTCGTTTGCTTTTTTTCTGGTGCCCCAGCAGAATGGCCCCATGACCCCCCCCCCCCCTTCCGGTTTTTTCCACCGTTTTCTCCAATGCCCTAACTTTCCCAAGCTTCCGTTTTTTTAGGCTTTTTCTGGAGCACGATTATTTTTTCCACACGCGCCCACATTTCTGCATGCGCATTTCAGTCTGACGGTTCCATGATTTTTTTTTCTCCTTTTCAAGAGGCCACCCTTTTTTTCGGTTCGTCAAATTGTTCCACCGGTTTATCGGCGCCATGGGCGCTTTTTCCCGGCTGCTCCATTGATTGGGTTTTCGGTGGTCCGGATCTCTTTCCTCCCTCGATTTACTCTCCCGGCAAAAGGACAGAAATGAAGGGAAACTGCATCCTCCAGTTTCCTTATTTACCGCTGGTGCCCTTTTTGCATTCCCCCGCTTGTGTTCCACAACTCCCTTTCCTATATTACTCTTACATCCTCGTCTCCTTAGATCAGCCCCCCCACTGGTCGTCTTTCCCCTTTTGAAACTCAGCAGTTCAAAGGGCGGGGGGGTGATCTCTGGACGAGGTTGGCCGATTGCAAGTTTCCCCCATTTTTTCCCCCCAGCAATTCGTTCATATTCACCCGGGAGTTTTTCCATTCCCCCCCCCCAGTGGCGGCCCCGCTCCCCCAGTTTTTTTTTTCGCCTGTTCCCTGTTTATGCCGCCCGCGCTGATGTCGTTTTTTTTTTTTTTACCCTGCTGCGGCTTGCTTCCCTTCTACGACAACGTGCTCCGATTGCGTGTCCGGTCCCTGCTCCGCTGCCCCTTGTTCTTTTTTTTTGCCCCTTCACCTCCCGCCCGAACAGGGGAGGCCTTTTTTTCAATCTTTTGGGTTTTTTCAGCGCCCTCATCAAATTCTTTCCCCCAGCGAAATTAACTCAGGTCTAATCGCAACCGGACGACTCGATGGGGCCGGCTGTCGTTTTCCTTTGAAACCTGAAGTGGACCTCTGGAAGACACTTGCGCTGAGGGGGGGACGAACAGTCGTTAGTTTCGCTTCGCGTTCCCCCTTTCTCATCTTCGCCTATCCCGGTCCGGTACCGCCCCCCTTTGGCGTTTCCGTCTCGTGATCACAATTTTCCGGCTTGTTGTCCCCCGATTACGTCCGCTTTTTTACGGCCGTCCTTTTTTCTTTTTTGACAAGCATCCCTCCTTTCCCCTTCAAAAACAAAATTTGCTGTGCCTGCTCCTTTTTTTTTTCTGGACCTTGCCCCTTTACCGGGACCTCAAGACGGGGACCCCGGACCCCGTGGATCATCGCCGCACTTTCTTATTCTACTTCAGCTCTGCATTGGTCGCGCGCCCCTTCCCCTTTTTCTCTCTTCCGATATCTTTTTGATCGGGCGTTTTTCCTGTGCCTTTGATGGGATGTTTCCCCCCTTCCCATCCCCCTGATTAGTGTTTCCGCGTCGGGTACCTTCCCCCCCCTTTCTTTTTCTTGACTCCTCCTTCTCAATGCTTCACTTCAACTCCACATCACACTCCCCCGGTCAGTAGTCGTGTCTCCAACTATATTTCATTTTCGGTCCCTCCCTACGTTCATCCTGGCTTTCCCGTTCCTCGTTCCCCGAAACCCCCAACAACCCGTCGGCAAATACAACTTTCCTGGGAGCCCCCAACTTCCCTTTCTGGCCCTATTGAGCCCCGGGACCACCCCCTCCCCGGCCGGGCCCGCTTGACCCCATTGTGTTCAAGCCTCGTTGGTCAGGTGAATTTCTTCCTTCACGTCCTCCTCAAAACCTGTTGGACTCGAGGGGATTTCCTCCATTCTTTTTCTAACTCCTCATTTTCATCGGGAGGCCAGCCTCCCCCCGGCTACCGCTCTTTTTGTCGTTCTCAGGGGGGTCTTCCGACTTCTCACCGACGTCGCCTTCTATTCTTCTACCCCTTTTTTTTTTTTTTCTACAAACCTTTTTTTTATTTGTGCGACACAAAGCCATTTCATTAACGACCTTTCCCGTGTTAACGGTCTACACCGAAGCGCAACCTATTTTTCCCCCGCCCATCCCTTCCTGGGGAGGACAAGAATTTTCCCCCCCCCCGCCTTCCCCCCGTCTCCTTTGATACCCCCACTGTGCCTGCTCCCCCGTCCGTCCTGAGGCCTTGTTCGCCCCCGTACATCAGTCCTCCTACCTCCGTCGTCGCGAAGCTTTTGCCTACACCTAAGTTTTCCCTCGAGGTCCTTTCTATGACGGCCCAGACCCTGTACTTTTTTTGCCAAGCGTCCCCCCCCCCCCTTTCGGCTGGTTGACTCGGCTTTCCCCAAGGCCAATTTTGGCCCCGGTCCACGGTCCCACAACGCCAAGCTGCTTGCCGGTGTCCTCTCGATGAATTGGTCCCGGCGAGAGAAGCATTTCGCGACGCCCGTTGAGCTTTGGCAGATCCCGTCCTGGAGGTTGCCGCCTGCCTCCCTTCCCCTTTCCAGTTTGAACGCTTCGTCATTTTTTTTCCCCCACAGCAGGGAAGGCCCTTTCCCTTTGTGATGGGCCAGATGAAACCCAGGTACCCCTTTTCCGTATCCCCGGCCTTTTTTTTTTTTTTTTTTTTTTCCCAACTGGACCCCCAATTGCCGCGTTTTGCATTTCCGAGGCCAGGTTCCCATTTGCGTCCGGGCTGAGCTTCTGGTTTTTGCAAGGCGAATCTGTGGTGGATGAGAAGCCCCCCCCCTTTGAGTCGCGTCGATCAGTGCTGGGCAGCTCGGTGGACCTCCCACTTTCCTTGGGAGGCTCCCAATCCGCGAACCCATCCTTTTTCGGCGACAAACGACCACCCAGCGTTTCTGCCCCCTGCCTTATGTTCATTTGCCGTCATTCTTCGCATTGTCTCCCACCCGCCCCCAGTTCGTTTTCACTGCCAAACCCATCACCCCCCTCCCCCCCCTGACGCTCTAAAGGTCCCATTTGCCGCAACGCCCCGGCGGACTCGAATTGAGGCAAGGTCCCTATTTTCAAACAGGGGCTAGCCGTTTTCCCTCAGAATTTGTTTCCCGTTGGCTCCTCTTTTTTCCTTTTTTTGGCCAAGATTTACTTCCCGCTCAGTGGGTAATCTGGGACTACTGTTCCACTTCCAGGGCTTTTCCCCCGCAAAAACTTTTTCCGGGGTGGTCCCCCTCCCCCCCCCCCATGCATAAGGGAACCTTTTGTGTTTGCCCGCCGGCCGGCTCCGTCGACATTAAGCCCCCTGAGACGGAGTCGGGTGGAACCGCCCGGTCCGCTCCAAGGCTTTCACTTTCTTCCGGGGTCGCCAAGTCCCGTTCCCCCCTTTGGTTCTTTCCCCGTTTTCAGCGATTTAGAGATGTTCAACCTCTCTGGACGCGGGGCCCTTGTGGATTTCTGTTTAACTTTGGAGTAATCTATTCGGCAAAAACTACCTCCTTTTTCCCCCTTGTTCTTTTTGAGTCCCCTCCAAGTTCGTAAAGATTTTTTCGAGGAAGACCCTTCCCCCACCACTTTAATTTCCCTATACTTGATTCCCCCCTATTTTTTAGAACCGAGTTTCCCCACACGGAGGGGAGCCCTTTTTTTTTTTCGCCAAGGTTTTCGTTTTTGTTTTTTCCCCCCCGATCCCGGCGTCAACTCCTCCCCAGGTCCTCCTTCCCGTTATTCGACAAATGCTTCTGACCTCCCCCCCTCCGCACAACGTCTTCCTCCATCGCCGACAAGTTTTTTTTGCAATTCCCGAAACTGCCCCC